>Ga0126379_10000309_pt1 | contig 26539 bp, 23 predicted proteins | sample PanSoiMetPlot_24_FD_92640 | JGI IMG/M metagenome (GOLD analysis project Ga0126379, IMG submission 92640) | Tropical forest soil microbial communities from Panama - MetaG Plot_24 | ecosystem: Environmental > Terrestrial > Soil > Tropical forest > Bulk soil | place: Panama | collected 2016-02-17
AGACTCAGACGGAGCCCACAACTGCTGAGCGGTTGTTTGTGTCACACAATAATTTCTAAACTGTTGGTGACTCAGGAATGAAACCCATTTGCAAGCCTTTGCGCCTGTCGAGGGCTTCTCTTTTCTGCGGATTGAAAGCGAAGAATTGTTTTTTCCGCTCTAGTTCAACCCCCCTCCCGGCACTACCTTTTCCCAAGGATCCTTTCTTACCGAGGCCCGCAACGTCATTCGGGGCCATCAAGGTTCGTTGCTCATAATTCGCTTTTTTTTTGCTACGACTTCGTGACTTAAGTTACTTTTCCGCCAGCTGCTTCACTGCTAGCATGCAGCAACGTGTTTGATTCGCCCTATCTGTTTGGGCCGTGATGGGCAGCAGGGTCCCCGGAACGCTCGGTTTAGCCCTCACTGACTCTTCGACTTCCTCACTGGCCCCAGCGATCGCTGCCGCTTTCTGGCGCAAAGGGCCGGATTCAAACGTGCTCGATTCGAACGACAAATGGTTTGCCCAACCGGCTGCCTGGAGTAAACGCCGGGAATTCGTGCCCACGAAGGGGCGGCTGTCGTATGTGCGTAACAGGAGAAGAACGTGAGCCAGAAAAAAATTCTCGTAGTCGACGATTCAAAGACTGCGCTCATGATGGAGCGCTCCATCCTTGAAAAACGCACACCTTACCAGTGTGTCACTGCCATGGACGGCGCAGAAGCCGTCGTTAAAGCCGAGAGCGAAAAGCCTGATCTCATCTTGATGGACGTCGTCATGCCCCGGATGAACGGCTTTGAAGCCTGCAAGAAGATGCGCGAGAAGGCAAGCACTCGGGAGATTCCCATCATTCTGGTGACCACTCGGCGCGAAGAGGCCTATACCGAGGCCGGCTTCCAGAGTGGTTGCAACGACTACATTACAAAACCCATCAACAGCACGGAACTGGTGGAGTTGCTGCAGAGCTATCTGGGGAAATAGGACCCGCGAGAGATTTTGCGGTGAAAGACAGGGGCAATGATCAGGACGCATCCTTTGACACCAAATCTTGCAATACCTGAATTGAACGACATTCGTTTGGACGTCGCGCGCAGAAGACTGCGGGAGAGCGTCGACCAGGCTGATGCCTTGGAAGGTATTCGGGAGATTGTCTCAAATCTCTTGGGGTCCGAAGAGATGGGGGTCTTTCCGGTTCAGCATGGCAAGGATGTCCTGCCGCTGCTGTGGTCCTTTGGGATTGACCCGCGCAAGCACCAGACGCTGGATGCCTCCTACGATGGGGTGGTACGCAGTGTCATCCAAGGCGCACCTCACATTGCGCTTCTCAATCGCAACACGCCCTTCAGCGTTCTTGTTCCGATTCGTTTGAAAGGCCAGACCGTGGCGATTCTTGCGATCCTGCGCTTGCTTCCGCAAAAGACCGGTGTTGATGAATCTGATATGAAGCTGCTCGAACTGCTGTCCGACGAAGCAGGCCAAGTGCTGTTCGCCTGCAATTCCAAGCTCAACGCTTTCAGAGGCAGTGAGTGATCGTATGAAAAGAGACAACTTGAAATTCAATCCTGCCGCTCTGGCTCCCGGGTTGTTGAAAGATTTCGCAAAGCGGGAACCAGAGTCAACCCTCCCCCGGCATTTCCTTTATCCGGGCCATATCTTCGTAACCAAGGAAGCGACGGCCATCTCTACCATCCTTGGATCATGCGCGGCGGTGTGTTTGTGGGACCGGCGCCTCAAGGTCGGAGGCATGAACCACTATCTCTTCCCCGAAGGTCTGGAGGATACTCCCAACCGCTTGCGCTACGGAAACGTAGCCAATCCGGAACTGCTCAAACAAATGCTTGCCTTGGGATGCGAGGTGAAAGACCTTCAAGCCAAGATTTTCGGAGGCTCCTGTGCCTTTTCCGCGGATCCCGTGTTGGCTGTGGGATCGAAGAACGTGGTGCTGGCAGAGGAGTTCTTGCGTGGTGCCGGCATTGCTACGGTCGCCAAAGATGTGTCCGGGAAGAATGGCCGAAGGCTCACGTTCAACACCGGCGATGGCTCTGTGCTGCTCAAGAGCTACGAAACAGAGGGCTAGCATGCTGGAGATGAGCCAAGGAGAAGGAGTTGCGCCCTATGGATTTTGACCGGGAAGCCGTTCTGGCATCGTTCCTCGAGGAGGCCAAAGAGGGCCTGGACGTGATGGAACAGTCCCTCCTGGAACTGGAATCCGGGACCTCCAGCACCGAGCCTCTGCATGACATTTTCCGCTCTGCTCACACCATCAAAGGCAACGCGTCAGCCCTGGAACTCACGGCGCTTGCCGAATTTTCCCACGTAGTGGAAGACCTCCTGGACGTGCTTCGCGAACACGAGACCAACCTCAGCAAAGAAGCCATATCGCTTCTTCTTGAAGTGGTTGACGAACTGCGGGTTATGATCCCGGCCGCTGCGGCCGGCGCGGACCTGACTCCGCAGCAGGAAAAGCTGAAAAAAAGAATCGCGAAAGAGGTAAAGAAGCGTGCTGGGCACGGCGCAACCTCGAGCCCGTTGCCTGAACTCGCGTCACCCGCGTCTGCCATCCGGAGCGAAGCCTTTTCCGGGGCGCGCACGTTGCGTGCTGACATCGCCAGGCTTGATCGGATGCTCGACCTTACCGGTGAAATTGTGGTTACCAATGGCCGGTTGCGGCGCGCGCTGGAAGAACTGGGACCGGAGCAGGCTCGCCAAGCCCTCGAGGTTCAGCAAGAAGCGGAACGGCTCTTCATGGACTTGCAAGGAGAAGTGATGCGCGTCCGGATGGTCGCGGTGGGTCCGATGTTCCGGCAATTGGCCCGCGCGGTCCGTGACATGGCCGCCAACCACGATAAGATCGCACGGCTGGAAATCTCCGGCGCGGATGTTGAAGTCGACAACACAGTCCTCGAGCACCTCAAAGACCCGCTGCTGCACATGATTCGTAACGCCATCGACCACGGCATCGAGAGACCGGAAGTGCGTAAGCGTCTGGGAAAAGATGCTTGTGGTCTGATCAGACTCTCAGCTGCGCACAGCAGCGGAAGTCTGGTGGTCAGGCTGCAAGACGATGGCGCCGGCCTCGATCGCAAAAGGATCGTTGAAAAGGCACAGCGCTCCGGTCTTCTTGCGGCCGGCGAAATCGCTTCTGACCAGGAACTCCACCGGCTCGTCTTCAAGGCAGGCTTTTCAACCGCGGAAACAGTTACGGATCTCTCAGGTCGTGGAGTTGGGTTGGACGTGGTGCAGCGCAACATCGACGCGCTGCGCGGAACGATCGACATCAGCAGCGAGGAAGGCGCAGGCACGGCTATCACGATCCGCCTGCCGCTGACCCTTGCCATCATCGAAGGCTTTTCGGTCATGGTAGGCCAAGACACCTTTGTGATCCCGATGGACTACGTGACGGAATGCACGGAGCTGGGACCGGACGAACGCAATGCGGAGAGCAGCGGCATTTTCAATCTTCGCGGAAGTGCCGTGCCCTACGTTCGTCTGCGGGAAGCATTTGGAACGCCCGGCGAATCGCTCGGGCGGGAGAACGTAGTCGTGGTTCAGGTCGAAGATTTTCGGGCTGGGATTGCCGTGGACCACCTGCTTGGCGACACGCAGGCCGTGATCAAGCCTCTGGGAAAGATGTTTCGCGGCGCCGCGGCAATTGCCGGGTCCACCATCCTGAGCGACGGCACTGTCGGATTGATCATCGACGTTCCAGGGCTTCTGCGCGGACTGACGCAATCGAACCTGCAACCACAGCTCGGGTGACAACGAGATTTTCGAGCCGTAACAGCTGAAATTAGGGCGAGGCCTGGCGGCTCAAAAAAAGGAGAAGAGGTACATAGAGTATGACAATCTGGAAGGACTGGAAAATCGGGACTCGTCTCGGCGTTTTGTTCGGAGCCATGCTGCTTTGGCTGGTGGCCCTGGGCGGATTCGGCTTGAACTGGCTCGGCCGCATGAACGCACGCACCACTTCTGTGCTGCAGGACCGTTTCGATGTGGCCAAGCTGAGCAATGACACCGTGGCCCATTCGACAGACAACGCGAGAATCACTTTTCAACTGTTTCAAACCACCACTGACCCTGAAGAGGAAAAAAGACTCAATGCTGAAAACGACGCCATCAGCCACCAGATTGGCGAAGACGTAAAGCGCATTGAGAAGAGCATAAGCACGTCGCGGGAGCGTGAACAGTTCGAGATCGTAGCCCAGAACCGCCTCGTTTATGTCGCCGCGAGAGCCAAGGCAAAAAAGCTCCTCCTGGACAATAAGCGCGAACAGGCATTCGACGTGCTGGCTCATGAGGTAGTTCCGGCCCTGGCAATCTATAGGGCTTCCTGGATTAAGTTCATCGACCTCCAGTCAGAGGAAGTCCAGCGCGCCATCAAGGAAAGCAGCGATTCCTATGCCTGGGGAATGCGCGTTGCGGTCATTCTGCTGTTTCTGACTCTGATCGTAGCCGCCGGAGGTGCGCTTGCGGTGACACGAAGCATCACCGTGCCTATCCGTGAGGTCGTGAAGCATGCTGAGAGTATTGCCGCGGGAGATCTGACTCGTGAAATCGCCGCCGGTGATGGCTCCGAGACGGGGAAACTGCAGCAGGCCATGCGCGAAATGTGCTCCCAGCTCTCCAACATCATTCGTGATGTACGAGACGGATCGACCGCTGTGGCCTCGGCTGCGGCTCAGGTATCCACCTCTTCGCAAAGCTTGTCGCAGGGTACCAGCGAACAGGCATCCTCGGTTGAGGAGATGAGTGCGAGTCTGGAAGAGATGAACGCCTCCATCACGCAGAACGCTGAGAACAGCCGCAAAGTAGAACATGCGGCGCTCGGCGGCGCCAACGCAGCTGAAGAGAGCGGCGCGGCAGTGAAAGCAACCGTAGGGGCGATGAAACAGATTACTACCAAAATCTCGGTGATCGAAGACATCGCCTATCAGACCAATCTGCTTGCGCTTAATGCTGCCATTGAGGCGGCCCGCGCGGGGGACCAGGGTCGTGGCTTTGCCGTGGTAGCGGTAGAGGTGCGCAAGTTGGCAGAACGGAGCCGGACTGCTGCCCAGGAGATCAGCGCCCTGGCTGCGGACAGCGTGAGCGTAGCGGAGCGTTCCGGGCAGTTGTTGGCGCAACTGGTGCCTTCGATCAAGCAAACGGCCGAACTGGTTCAAGATGTTGCCGCCGCTTCCGGGGAGCAGTCGTCGGCTGTGGGCCAGATCAACAAAGCCATGTCGCAAGTAGACAACGTTACCCAGCGCAACGCTTCGTCCGCCGAAGAACTTTCCAGTACGGCAGAGGAACTGGCCTCGCAATCAGAACAACTGCAGAGGTTGATGACCTTCTTCCGTGTGAGCGGCGACAAGGTGGCACCTCACGCCGCTGGTAACGGGAAGAACGGAAATCTCAATGCTCGCGTGGAGAGTAAAGAGCGGTTAGCGGACCACGTGCCTGCGCCGGCGTCGAGCGATTCCCCCGGCGAGGAAGAGCACGACTTCGCGCGGTTCTGACCCAACCAAGGAGCAAACGATGCAAGCAGTGAAAGACGCAAAGCCGGCCGCGACGGCCAAGCAATACCTGACCTTCTTTACGGCTGGGGAAGAATATGCCTTTGATCTGCTCAAGGTGAAGGAGATCATTGAATACACCACAGTCACGGCCGTGCCGAACACTCCCCCCTGGATTTGTGGTGTGACCAACCTGCGGGGCAGCGTAGTGCCCGTGGTGGATCTGGCGGTCAAATTCGGCCTGCCTGCCAGCACGATAACGAAGTTCTCCTGCATTGTGGTCACCGAGGTGCAATCCGGGGGCGATGAGCTGACCATGGGCGTGCTGGCGGATTCAGTGAGCCAGGTGATGGACTTCGCCGACGATGACATCGAAGATCCGCCGGCTTTTGGCACTCGCGTTAAGGTCGAGTACCTTTTGGGCATGGGTCCCATGGGCAAGAAGTTTTGCCTGATTCTGGACATCGACAAGGTGCTTTCAACCGACGAATTGCTAGCTGTAACCGAAATCGTCGAACATGGCGAGCAGGATGGTGCGGTCCAGGCTTTGAGAAAGGAACGTTAGGTTTGTTGGCGTCCCGCTCGGTCCCCACGTCTTCTGAAGGCGCGCTTCCATCCGTGCGGAATGTGGATTGGCGCACTCTGCAGGTGAGCGTCAGCCCGGCGCTCTTCGTGAAGTTTCAGCGACTCATCTATGACGAAAGTGGCATCTGGCTGGGGCCCGCAAAAGCGGCGTTGCTGTGCGGGAGACTCTCGCGACGGCTCCGTGCGCTCCAGATCCGCACTCTGGCGCAATATTATGAGCTCGTCACCTCTTCCGGCCAGCAATGGGAACGCGTGCTGATGATCGACGCCATCACCACCAATGAGACCCAATTCTTTCGCGAGGCCAAACACTTCGAATACCTGGCCCAGCATGTTTTCCCGCGTTGGCGAGCGGAGGCAGCCGAGCAGCGGCGTGAGAAGAAGATTCGCTTGTGGAGCGCCGGTTGCTCCTCAGGCGAGGAGCCGTATTCCCTCGCCATGTGGCTGGCTTGTCATCTCCCCGCCCGCGAGGGGTGGGACGCACAAATACTCGCCACCGACATCTCCACTCAGGTCCTAAACAGGGCGAGGGAGGCGACCTATGCCATCAGCAAATCCGCTGACATCCCCAAGCCCCTGCTTCACCAGTTCATGCTAAAGGGCATGGGAACCCAGGATGGAAATATGAAGGTGGGGCGAGAAATCCGGGAGATGGTGAACTTCCAGAGGCTCAATTTGGATCAGGGGCCTTTCCCCGCGACTTCTTTCGATTTGGTTTTCTGTCGCAACGTCCTGATCTACTTTGACGCTGCGTCCAAGCGGAAAGTAGTAGAGCGCCTGATGAGATGCCTGTCCCGTGACGGTCTTTTTTTCACCGGCCATGCCGAAAACCTCAACGGTGTAACCTCGGGACTGCGCCCTTGCGCGTCCACGATCTATTGCAGGACCGAAAGCCATGGCCGCATAGTCCGCAACTTGGGCGGCCAAGCCTCACGCCATCTATGACGCGAACATCTCAGGCAGTCACGAACGGATCCAATCGAGACTACTTGCACGTCTTGGTCGTCGATGACTCCGCCACCGTCCGCCAGGTGATGCACGCAATCCTGACCACCGACTTGAGAATCAAGGTCACGGTTGCTCCCGATCCCCTGATCGCTTTTACGAAGATGGCCAAAGAACTTCCCGACGTTGTAGTTACTGACCTGGAAATGCCGCACATGGATGGTCTCAGCTTTGTGCGAAAAATCATGGCGGAATCGCCGCTCCCGATTGTTGTCTGCTCCGGTCTGGCCGGCAGCGGAACAGAACTGGCGTTGCGCGCACTGGAAGAGGGTGCGGTTGAAGTCATCAGCAAACCCAAACTTGGCGTGCGCGAGTTTTTGCATGAGTCTGCCGTCAGACTTCTGGACACGGTTTGGGGTGCGGCGCAAGCGCGTCTGCAGGTCCGTTCGCACCTTCCGGTTGTACCTACCAAATTGACAGCAGATGCAGTGCCCCCTCCCACCGTTCGGCGCATGGCTGCGGGCCCGCGCCGTAGCCTGGTGGTTGTGGGCGCCTCAACCGGCGGCACGGATGCCCTTTGGACTTTCCTGACTGCCATGCCCGCAGGCTGTGCACCCATCGTCGTGGTGCAACACATGCCGGAAGGCTTTACGCGGGCTTTCGCGCAGCGGCTGAACAACACATGTGAGATTAACGTCAAAGAAGCGCAGGATGGCGACACGCTGCAACCGGGGCAAGCACTCATTGCTCCTGGAAATTTTCACACGATTTTGGAGCGCAAGGGCGCAGGGTGTTATGTACGCGTCATCGATGGGCCTCTGGTTTCGAGGCATCGCCCGAGCGTCGACGTCCTGTTTACTTCGGCCGCAGCAGCCGCCGGACCGGCGGCGGTGGGCGTGATCATGACCGGCATGGGTAATGACGGAGCGGAGGGTCTCAAAGAAATGAAAGACACGGGCGCGGCCACCATCGCCCAGGATGAAGCCAGCTGCGTGGTTTTTGGCATGCCCCGCGAAGCCATCGCCAAAGGTGCCGTAGACTTCGTTCTGCCGTTGCAGCGCATCGCCGGGCGCGCGCTGGAGCTAACCGGCACTACCCTCCACTCGGAGCAATCTACGTAGCCACCCGATTCTCATTCGGGCTCAGTAGTTACGCAAATGGCTCACATTACTTGAGTAATGTCGGTTCTTATACCGCCGATGGTAGCTTTGTTAGGCGGAGGAAACCTATGTTTGCTCGCTACGCTCGTTCCTGGCAGTTGACCAAACAAAGCTTCAAGGCCCTGGCCGAGAATCCGGTTCTCATGGTATTCCCATGCCTGAGCGGCCTTGCGACGCTCCTGGTGATTGTGAGCTTCCTGGTGCCACTGTTCGCGACCGGCGCTCTCACCTCCATGGCGCGCCAGCCCGGTCAGTTCGACCCGCTTCGGCTGGTGCTCGGGTTTGCCTTCTACTATTGCTGCTTTTTCGTACAGATTTTCTTTACCTGCGCGCTCATGGCATCCGCCAACATGGTCTTTTGCGGCGGCAAGCCCTCGCTGAAGCACGGCCTGGATATCGCCTGGAGCCGGGTCGGCCAAATTGCGGCTTGGGCTCTGATTGCCGCCACAGTCGGCTGGATACTACGCACGCTGCAGGAGAGAGCCGGCCTGCTGGGACGAATCGTGATTGCCATCCTGGGCATCGCCTGGGCCATCCTCACCTACTTCTCCGTGCCGGTTGTGCTTTTTGAACACTACAGCCTCTTCGCCGGCATCAAGCGGTCCGGTGAGCTTGTAAAGAAGACCTGGGGCGAGGCGGCCGGCAAGGGTGTCACGTTTGTGGCCTTTAATCTGGTCGCGATGGCCGGGTGGATCGTGGGCTTGGTCGTTACCTTCTTCATTCATCCCATCGTCGGCGCGCTTTGGGCCGTGAGTTATCTGGCTCTGTGGATGATCGTGGCCGCCACGGTCGACGGGATCTTCCGCGTTGCGCTCTATCGTTACGCATGTTTCGGGGACAAGACGCCAGTGTTCGCGCCAGAGCTGATCACGAACGCCTTCGTCCAAAAGAAACGAGCCTTATAAGGTCTTACACCATTTTCTAAACCGGGCTAGCCACGCCCGGCCGCCAACAACTCGTCAAAATTCCTTTACGGTCTTCGGATCGCTTCCGGCTGAGGATGTGCTGCTTTGTGCATCTGTTCCTCACTCTGGGCTGTCGCGCTGGCGGGCGTGCCTGGCGCGCTTGGACTGACGGTGAAGTTCAGAGTCTGCGATGCAGGTGCGCCGAACTGGTCGATGACGTTAACCGTCACAGAGAAGTTTCCTGGGGTTGCCAGGGTGTGAACGGCCGCGGGCGTGAAAAACACGGCCCCATCGGAAAACTGGATTCTGTGCTGCAGTATGAAGCCGTCGGGATCGTGCGATGTGGCCGAACAGGCGAGCACCGTGGTCGGCGAAATATTGCGCAAGGGGACTACGGTGATCGCGGCGGTCGGCGGCAGGTCGCCGGGTTCGCCAGTCACGTCAACCGAGGCCTGCGACGTCGCTCCGTTCGAATCCGTGGCCAGTGCCGTAATGTGATGCGTGCCGACGAAGACCTTGAACGCCGAGTCGACAACTCCTCTGTCGTCAGCGTGAGCGGGTTTGCCGTCAATCAGCACGTTCAGTCGCCGGATGGGATTTGCAGAATTGGCCGAGACCACAAGCGGCGTTGGCGAGTTGATGGTGAAGTTCACGACAGAGGAATTCAACGGGCTCAGGAACGTTGTGCCCGGAGCTGCTGCCTTGGCTTCCACGCGTGTGACGGCCAGTCCTGACGCGCCTGCCCTATCCACCACCGTTGCGGTCACGATGAACCTGCCCGCCCTCGCGTAGGTGTGGGTCGCTGACGCCGATTGCACACGAGTGCCGTCGCCGAAGTCGATCGTCGTACGAGCAATCGAGCCATCGGGGTCGGACGAGCCGGCGGTGCTGGCATGGACCGTGAGGTTGCCCGTCAGCGAAACGTGGAGCACGGCGTGCGGCGCTGCGTCACCAGCTTTCATCACTACCGGCGCTGACATCGTATTTCGAATGCTGGGCTGGCCCACGGCTTTCACGAAAAGCGAAACCGGCGAAGGCAAGTTGAAACGGCGCAAGTCGATGGAATGCCGTCCGGCGGGAACGTCGGCCAATTTGGCCAGGCGCTGGCCGTCAGTGGACGCGAACACGGTGAAGTGGTCCACGGTGTTTTCCGGGCCGCCGCCTACGGTCCAGTTCAACGTGCTACCTGAGAGCGAAGGCGTCACAAAAGTGCAACCGTCAATCCCGCTCTCGATCTCCGTACCTTCTTCGTAGTCATTCCACGTTACGACCTGCAAGGTTGCGAGCTGGTGGCCGGCCGAGAAGAATTTCGCCGTTTCGTGGAGAGTAGCGAGCCAGGTTTGCCCGCACTGGTGATGAATCTGCCGGTTTGAGCCGAACTCGGCGAAAGTGTCGTCAAATCCCTTATAGGCTGCTCCCGTAGCGGGACGACCGGCAGCCTGCGCGGACGTGTAAAACCCGTCCAGCGCGGCGAGTTCCTGATTAAACGCATCGCTGGTGTTGATGTCCACCCATTGAAACCCGCCGCCGGCGAAACTCGCTTGCAGGCCTTCGCTGCCGCGGAAGAGCAACAGCTCGCCGGAGGGCAGCGTGGGCAGCACTCGTTGCCAGTCAATAAAAAACTGATTGACCCCGAAAAAGAAGATCACAGGATGTCCATTGAGGTGCATGTAGGCCGGCGAAGGGACGAATTGCGAATTGATGAAATGGAGGTCGCTGATCAACTGGCTGGTGACGTCACAGCCGTTCCTGACGGCGGCGTTGAACAGCGCACCAGAGTCCTCCATGATCGCGAATTCAAATCCGGGATGAGCCTCCGCTTCCCTCTGCATGAGTATGGAAGCATCGCTGAGGATAGGCACGTTGGGACCGAACCAGTCGATGATGGCGCCTTGAATCCCGCGGCTAATCATGTCTTGCACTTGACGATGAACCTGAGCAGGATCGTCTGAGTGGTAGCCGACGTTCATGTGGTTGGATCCGCCGAACCAAGGCAGCCAGCTCGCAAAAATTTTGGTGGTCGCGCCCGCGTACAGCAGTTGGCGGGTCGGCGCCTTGCTAACGTTTCCGGCTCCCGGATTGCCATTTCCTTGCCCCGGGAAGCTATTCGCCGCGCTGGTGTTGTTGGCGGTTTCGGCTGCCAGCGTGGTCGTTGGAGTGAGCCTGGCGGCGGCAGATTGTGCCGCTAAAGGCATAGCGAGCCATGAAAGCAGAGCGAGAGCGCAAACTAACCCCACGACTCTGTATCCCGGCAAGACAAAACGGCGCATCGCTGCAAAAAGGAAAAGGGACATGCGGGGACTCCAGCCATTGGGATGCCCGGCAAAGCAGCAGTGCACGCTCGCTGCGGTTGAGTGGATGCGATCGTTTGAAGTTTTGCTCGTGGAGCGCGGAAAGAGTTTTCTTCACGCGAAACGGAGAAATGAACCCGCGGTTTAGAGAGTGGAACAAAATACGGGCTTTCGTTGACTTGCCCCACGCGTGGCCCTAAGATCACCCCAATGCTGGGTCAGACGGTCTCTCACTACAAAATCATCGAGAAGCTTGGTGGCGGAGGCATGGGTGTTGTCTACAAAGCTGAGGACCTCTCGCTCGGAAGGTTCGTGGCCCTGAAGTTTTTGCCCGACACCGCGGCACAGGACGCGGCGGCGTTGGAGCGCTTCCGCAGAGAGGCGCGGGCCGCCTCCGGGCTCAATCACCCCAACATTTGCACGATTTACGAGATTGGCGAAAGCGAAAGCAAGCGGTTTATCGCCATGGAGTATCTGGAGGGTATGACGCTGAAGCATACCATCCTGGGGCGTCCCATGGAAACCGAGACGCTGCTCTCCCTGGCGATCGAAATCGCCGACGCTTTGGATGCCGCGCACACGGCGGGCATCGTGCATCGCGACATCAAGCCGGCCAACATCTTTGTGACCACGCGAGGGCACGCGAAGATCCTCGATTTCGGGCTGGCCAAGGTCGACGGGCGAAACGCCTCCTCGAGCCGAATGGCAGATGCCAACACGCTGACCAACGAAGAACATCTGACCAGCCCCGGATCGACTCTTGGTACGGTTGCTTATATGTCGCCCGAGCAGGTGCTGGGCAAACCGCTGGACGCGCGAAGTGATCTGTTTTCATTCGGCATTGTGCTGTACGAGATGGCCACCGGCAGGCTTCCCTTCCCGGGTGAGACGACAGGAGCGATTTTCGATGCCGTGTTGCACGGAACTCAGGTCGCGCCGGGACGACTGAACCCGCAGCTTCCACCAGAACTCGAAAGGGTGATCCAGAAGGCGCTTGAGAAGGACCGCGCAGTGCGATATCAGCACGCTTCAGAGATGAGAGCCGACCTGGCGCGGGCTAAGCGGGATACGGATTCCGCATCGTCCGCGCGAACAGCCTTGCCGGCGGCCTCAGCCCGGAGGCAGCCTCAACGACTCATTTGGGCTGCGAGCGCGCTGGCGCTGCTCCTCGTAACCGGATTCTTGTTGTGGCGATACCTGGAGCCGTCCCCTCAGCCGTGGTTGAAATCGGCGACCGCGGCACCGGTCACGATTGCCGTGCTGCCCTTTCAGAATCTCGGAGGAGACAAAGAAGAAGATTTCCTGCGCATGGCGTTGCCGGACGAGATTGCGACCACCCTGAGCTCGGTGCGAACTCTGTCGATTCGTCCCTTCTCGACGACGACGAAGTACGCTGCCGGAGACGTGGACGTGCAACAGGCTGGAAAAGCCATGCATGTTGGCCGCATCGTCATGGGGCATTACCAAAAGATTCGCGACCAGATGCAACTGACGATGCAAGCAGTGGACGTGGCCGACGAGCGCGTGCTCTGGCAGGAGACGATGAACGTCCCCGTTGCGGATCTAGTGGCGATGCGCGAGCAAGTGACGTCGAAGGTGAGGCAAGGGTTGATCCCCGCGCTAGGCGCAACCAACGCTCCAGGGGAATACGGTACGCGCCCCACAAACGAAGAGGCTTATGACCTGTATTTGCGGAGCGTTGCCCTGGCCCACGATGGCGATCAGAACCGGGAGGCAGTCCGGATGCTGGAGCGGTCTGTTGGGCTGGACTCGCAGTTTGCCCCGGCCTGGTCGGCCTTGGGAAAGCGCTACTACTACGAAGAGGAATACGGACCCGGAGCCACGGGAATCATGTCGCGTACGGTGCCGGCGCTGCGGCGCGCGCTCACTTTGGATCCCAACCTGGAAGATGCTGCGGCGCAGATTGTGAGCTTGGATACGGATGCGGGCAAGCTGGCACAAGCCTATCAGGAAGCCAAGTCGATGGTGGATCGGCGCCCACAGAGTGGCTTCGCCCACTTTACTCTGTCGTACGTTCTACGCTACGCCAGCCTGACGAAGGAAGCCGCCGATGAGTGCAACACCGCGGTGCGCCTGGACCCGGGCAATTACCAGTTTCGCTCCTGTTCCAGCGTATTCCTTTCCATTGGACAGTACGATCGCGCCCGGGACTTTCTGAATCTGGATGCGGGGTCGGAGTGGTCGAACAATGTGGAGGCGATGGTCCTGATGCGCGAGGGTAAAAAGACCCAGGCCCTCGATCGCCTGCGCCGGCTTCCCGACAGCTCGTTTTTCCATACCCGCGCCATTGAGGCTTGCTACTTGACGCCCAGGCCTCCGGGAGCCGAAAAGCTTTTTGAGCAAGCCCAGAAAGATCTCTTTGCCTACCGCGACCCCGAACCCAAATACGGTCAGGCCAGCATTCTCAATCCTTGCCTGGGCAACGATTTCACCGCCCGCCTGGTGAAATCCGCGATCGACGGCGGATTTTGTTCTTATGACTTTTTGCAGCTCGATACGGCAATGGCAGAGTTTCGAAAGTCGCCCCAATACCCTGCGGTGCTCTCCCAAGCCAAACAATGCCGCGACCGGTTTCTGACAGAGCGAAATCAATCGCAGAACTGAGGAGACGTTCCTCCGCGCCCAATGGTCACGTCTGACCGCCGAGGTTCGTCCCTCGTGAACTCAACATGTCCTCCTTGGTGGCGGCCAGCATTCTCCCTTGAGGCGTGATCGTGGACTGGGCTTTTAGCGACGTGCAATGAGCACATAGATCAGAATGGCAGTGATGACCGCGTTCCAAGCCAGCAACGCGAGCATCCACCTCGCTGCGAGCGTCCACTTGTCTGCCATGCGCGCTTCGGCCAGCACCAGCCTCTCTTCCGCGAGGGAGGCTTTTTCCTCAGCCGCGGCGGCGCGTTCCTCGGCGGCCGACAATCGCTTTTCCAGATATGAGAGGGCGCCCGCCAGATCCTCCCGGGTGGGCTGTTGCGGCTCTAGCTCACGCGCGGCGCGGCGCTCCCGGGCGCGATCTGTCACTGCGCGCACCACATGCGGCGCGGTGTGCGGCGCCACAGCCTTTGCGATCTCCCAGAGGATGCTCCAAAAGCCCATAGGTGCTGAATGCTAATCTTGCCACAAAAGCAGTCAGCATTCAGCAGTCAGCATTCAGCCCCTAGACCGCTTCCCCGCCCAGAAAGAGTTATGGCGAGCAGAGTGTACGCGGCTGAATGCTGATTGCTGAGTGCTGACTGCCTTTTACGGACACACCAGCGTCGCGGTTCCTACTTTCTGGTTCGTGACAGAAGCGGGGAAGTTCGGATCGGCGGGAGCGGTGGCGAAAACTTTGACGGCGCCGACGAATCCCACGCCGCATTGCGCGATACCGTCCGATGTGATCGAGGCGCGGCCTAAACTCGGCACGTTGCTGAACGCCGGCTGGTCGACGGTCCAGATAACGCCAGGAAGCGGACTGATGTTGGTCGGGTTGGTGTTGAATGTTCCGCTCGCCGTGAAGATAACTTGCCCGTTGGTGAGGCTGGGATCGGCGCTCGGCGGATTGACAGTAACGAACACCAGCAGACGTCCACCCGTGCTGGCGACGAAGACCGTTCCGCCGCAGCCGGCCGCAAGCGATACGCCTGCCAGCACCAGTGCAAGAAGCTGGCAAGGCAGGAGCTTCCCACGGGTTTGCGGAAGCAGTCTGGCCATGGATCCCTTACGAAGATTGATGCAGCCGCGCTGCGGGCTGCTGCTTGGATAGAATCAAAAGCGCAAGCTGGCGGCAAAGGAGCAGAGATGAAGATCGGGATCTTGGGAGCGGGGCGGATCGGAGCCACGGTGGCGCGGCTGTTCGTCGCCGCCGGACACGAAGTGGTCATCAGCAACTCACGCGGGCCGGAATCGCTGCGCGCTTTGGTAGCCGAACTTGGCGCGCGCGGCCATGCCGCGAGCGTGAATGAAGCCGCAGCCTTCGGGGAAGCTACGCTCCTTGCAGTTCCCTGGCATCTCGCGGCTGCGGTGCCTTCTTCGAACCTGCTGCGCGGCAAGATCGTCATTGATGCGATGAATCCTTATAAGCCGGAAGGTGGTTTTTACGATCTTGGTGACTCTACTTCCAGCGAAGAAGTTCTCAAGCGCCTGCCGGAAGCTCGGATGGTAAAGGCATTCAACACCATCTATTACGAACATTTGGCAACGCGAGGGCGCAAAGACCTTCCCGTGGAAGAGCGGCACGCAATCTATCTGGCGAGCGACGATCTGCCGGCTAAAGACGCTGTAGCCACGCTGATTGAATCCATCGGTTTTGCGCCCGTGGACACCGGGTCGCTTCGCGAAGGCGGACGGCTGCAGCAACCGGAGTCGCCGATCTACAACCAGACCTTCACCGCGCGCGAAGCCCGCGCCTTCTTTCGCAACGAACTGCACAAGCTGGCCGATGTTCTGCCTGACGGCGCTTTGCCGCGGGCCTTGGAGGCTCTGGGGCCGTTGCGCGCATGGCCTAACAAGCCTCCGGGGTCCGGAAAAAGCGGTAAATACTGAGCTAGTCCACCCCCAAAATCTGGCTCGAAATCCCGTCTGTCCCGCTGAGCGGGACCCGCGATTCGCCTGCGAAATCGCTAGACGCTGATCCACCGGTGGGTCAATTTCTCGGAAATTGACCCCCAGGCGAAAGCCTTTTCATCCTGATGGAAATGGGCTAGTATGTGGGCCGTGAATTTGCGCTGGTACGAGCGCGTTTTGTGGCTTCTGGTGATTTACGGCATTCTCTATGTGCTGATTTCGCCTTTGCCGGAGCTTGACGCTACTTTGTCGGGCAAATCCGTACTTGTCTTCGTTCTTGTAACCTATGCGCTGCTAGGCCTGCTGATTCTGAGCTTTCCGGACATTCGTCCTTCCAGCTTGTATCCTGTCGCGCAGACGGACGTTCTTGATAAGACCTGTGTAAGGCTTTGCTAGCGATTGCATTTCCAACCTGGTCAACGGCGCGCGCCGGCGATTGGCGTTCTTGAGTTTTCCCCATCCAGCGGCGCAAGCCGGGGCCAGAGGAGTCCGCGCAAGCGGCCAGACGGGCCGCATTGCGAGACCCACGATGCGGTAACACGACTGAGCAAAGGCACGGCAAGAAAATCGGAACGGAGAAACGGAGAAATGGAGCGGCCATGAGCGATCTGCGAAAACTACTTGGTGATGATCCGGTGATTCCCTTTGTGAAAAAATCGTCCGGCGAGGACTACGAACAACGCCGTGACCTGGTCCAGTTCGGGCGCATGCTCCATGCCCAGGGCTTTGTCGCCGCCACTGACGGCAACCTCTCCATCCGCATGGACGCCGGCCGGGTCATGGTCACGCCCTCTGGATTCAGCAAAGGCATGCTCCGGGCCGAAGACATGGTCATCGTGGATCTTGATGGCCGCAAGCTCAGCGGCACGCATAATCCGTCGAGTGAGATCGCCATGCATCTGACGATCTACAAAATGCGCCCTGACGTGGGCGCTGTAGTGCACGCGCACCCTTGCACTGCCACCGGCTTCGCTTCCGCCGGCATCGCGCTGGACCAGCCTATGTGCTCGGAGATTGTGATCACACTGGGCACAGTGCCACTAGCGCCTTACGCAACCACCGGCACCATGGAGCTGAGCGAATCTCTCAAGCCCTTTATCCCCTACCACGAAGCCATCCTGATGGCTAACCATGGCGTGGTCACGTACGGCAACGACCTGCGCCAGGCCTACATGCGCATGGAAGCCGTGGAACATTACGCCAAGATCGTTCTGGCGGCCCGCCAGCTCGGCTGCACCCGCTCGCTCGACAGCCGCGAACTGGAGAAGCTGGTCGAGGTTCGTTCCCGCTACGGAAAAAACGGACACTAGAAGAACCGCCGAGATCGCCGACATCGCGCGTCATCGCCGGATCGAGGCAGTACCCTCGTGCTCGGTACTGGAACGTCTATGCACCGAACCATAGGAACTGTGGTTGTGACGTTTTGTCTGCCCTGGCGCTTTCTGCGTGGAGATCGAAGTCGACGCCCGGGGTCCATGTCCCTTGGCCGACATTTTTGGCGTCTTTCCGGTAAGCGATCCGATCTAATGAGCAGTGATCAAGAATCTCGAAGTGCAGGTAGATCGCGACGCTCTCCGCTATCAAGCCTACCCTGTGCGGTACCCCGCGCTGAGTGCGCTGGGGCGGATCAAAGCAATTGAAGTTGAGCTGGTTTTTTGCGGTTACGATGGCTATCAGATTCTTCTTCGCAACGGGAACGTAATCCTTTTCCCTAGAGAGAAAGAGATTGCGCTGTATGAATTCGTTCTGCGCAACCGCATCACCACCGTTCACGGAACCGATCCCTGGAATCTCATCACCGAACCTTACCTGGACCAGAGCTACACCGCCGAAGAAACACAGAAGAGCCTCGAGCGGCTCGGCGAGTTAGGGTTTGACCCCCGTGAAGTTGAATCCATCAGGAAGAAAGTTGGGCCATCGTTGTTTGCGTACAACGTTTTTGTTTGGGAATGGGTATCGATGGGCCTGCTGGAGGTTCTGCACACATGCAAGGTTGCGTCGGAGGATTTTTACCGGTGGGTCATTGCCATTTCCAAACGTGGCTACCAGCACGCCAAACCCTGCGATTTGATGGACCGCCGGCACCTGGTGGGGATGGACACGATCTTATGGAGCAAGTTTGAAAGCTTCACGTTCAGCCGCGACCTATGGCTCAAGCCTCTCGCCGGCCTCGAACCTCCGGCAAAAAAGCCGGCGCCTAGGAACATATGGCGACGATGGTTTTCGCGCCGGACCCAGGAACCCAAGAGCGCGGTTGCATTTGTACGGCCTGCTTACAAAGACTGGAACCCGGTTTACAAATGGGTGTTTCAGCAGTACTCGGAACCGCACCGGCACTATCATGATCTCCGTCATCTGGAACAGGTGATCTCGCTGCTGAATTCGCATTGGGCGCAAGTCTCCACCGCGGCCCTTCTGGCCGGCTGGTTTCACGACGCCGTCTACCGCTCCGGAGCCAGTGACAATGAAGAACAGAGCGCTCAACAAATGGCCGCGCGCATGCAACCCTTGAACGTAGAGCCCGAAGTCCTGACGAAAGCCAAAGCGCTCGTGGTGTACACGCAGCGGCACCTCCGGACAACGGACCAGGAAGAACGATGGATCCATGATGCTGATCTGGCTATTTTTGGCCTGCATCACGAGGCCTACGCGAAATATGCGTCCGACATTCGCAAAGAATACGCATCGGTCCCAGATGATCTGTTCAGAAAAGGCCGGACGGAGATTCTGCAGCAGTTTCTGAGCAACGCCCAACAGGAAGGCCGCTTCTTCTATGGATTGGATCCCATCTTCGAAAGCCAAGTGGAGACGAATTTGCGTTGGGAAATCGAAACATTGAGGCGGTGATCTTCTGCTTCGCTCTTGTCTTGCCACACTCCACAGATGTCTTGTCAGGCCGGCGGCTTTCCGATCACCCGATCCCGCTCTGCGGGATCACCAGATCACCCGATCTAGTTACTTCACGTTCTTATAAACTCTCCCGCCTTTCATCACGAACACCACGCGGCGGACGGCGGTGATATCGGCGAGCGGATCACCGTCGAGCGCGATGATGTCAGCCTGGAGCCCAGGCGCGATCGTGCCGATTTCATTTTGCAAGTTGAGCGATTCGGCGGCGCTAGAATTGGCGGCGACCAGAGCGTCCATCGCCGGCTGTCCGGCGTGGACGCGATCGATGAACTCTTCCGCGTTGTGTCCGTGGGCGCCGGCCACAGCGTCGGTACCGAAGACGATCTTCAGATTCTTGGTGGCCAGCGCTTTCTTGAACATCTCGGCGATCACCGGCAGCACTTCCTGCATCTTGGCGAAGCCTTCTTCGGTGTATGTGCCTACCCCGAGGAACTTGGCTTTGTTGTCGAGGTAGTTGTGGATCACGAGCCCGACCTGGGGATCGAAGAAAGTTCCGTGCGCGGCCATGGCGTCCAGGTCTTCCTGGGTCGCGAAGGTACCGTGTTCGACCTCAGTGCAGCCGAGGTTGGCGGACGCGCGCACCGCCAGCCCGTAGGCATGCACGACGCTGCGCAAGCCCTGCGCCTTGGCTTCGTCGCACGCTGCGCGAAGCTGTTCATCGCTGAGAGTTCGAACGCCGCCCTGGCGAATGCTGGCGGAAGCAAAGATCTTGATCACATCGGCGCCGTCAGCCTTCGCCTTTTTTACCGCCGCGCGAATCTGGTCCGGCGTCAGCTTGGAATCCGATATCGGCTCCAGCGCGGTAAGAACACGCGGGCCGGGCAAACTGCCGCTGCTGATGGCCGCACGCAGGGCCTTGTCTTCGGGTGATCCCAGGCTTTGGATGGTGGTGAAGCCAGCCATGAGTGTGGCATAAGCATTCGCGGCCGCGGCCAGCGCCGCCTGCTCCTGGGTCTCGCTCTTGTCGTCAAAATGCCCGTTGGGGCCAAAGTGCCAGGTGACGTGGTCGTGCACGTCGATCCACCCGGGCATCACGGTGAGCCGGCTGAGATCGTAGGTGGGTTTGCCTTGCGTCTTCGGGTCTTTCTCTAAGCGCGCAATCTTGCCGTTCTCTACTACGATCTGGACGTTGTGCAGCACGTGGCCTTGGCCATCGAGTAACGTGCCGGCGCGAACGATGATGGGCGCATCCTGTGCGCGCGCCGCTGTTGCCACAATAAGAAGGAGCGGAATAACGAAGAGTCTGATCGTTTTCATGGATTTCACACGCCGGCGGCATTGTAGCGAAAGTCTCCACGCGTGGGTATTTTTTCCACGATTGGATCTCCGTTCGATCTAGCAAGCTATTTATTATCAGCGATTTACAGACGTGGCACGATTTGTGCAACCAGAGCAGTGGATTCTCAAGGTGCGCGCCATTCAGGCGCCGAGCCACTGCACCTTCGACAGGTTCAAAAAATGGACCTGCGGGTGTCCAATCAAAAGCATCATGAGGTAAAGCGAATGAGACTGCGTTGTAGAAAGCTTTTGCTCTTCGCCGCGGCGTTAGCGCTGGCAGCGCCCGGCGTTGCCCAGAAGCCAACCACGAAGCCTGATAGCGATGATTTCCAAAAGGGCTTCACTGAGTTTGAGACCTTCCAAGGCGAGGCGAACTCAGACTCGAAGGTGTTGAAGCTCGACTCCACTGTGGGTTACGACTTCAACAAACATTTTGGCGTGTTTGCCGGCGTGCCCGTATATTTTTCACATGTTTCGTCGAGCACAACCTCGACTACCACCACGAGTTCCGGTGGCACTGGGGTGGGCAACGTGTATCTGGGATTTGCCTTGCGCGCGCCAAACCCGACACTCGATTACTCTTCTACGGTTACTGCTGGAGCCCCTACCGGCGATACGAAAAAGGGCCTCAGCACGGGACGCGCCAGCATTGACTGGGACAATCGTTTTGAACATTCCTTTGACCGCCTGACGCCATTTTTTGATGGCGGCTTGGCCAACACGGTGCCGGACTCGGTCTTCTTGACGCGGCCGTTCACGTCTCTGGGAGCGATTACCCATCTGGAAGAAGGTGCGGATTTTGATTTGGTCCGGCATTTTTCAGTCGGAGGCTCCGCTTACCAGATCGTTCCCTTTGGCAACCAAAAACTTGTCAGCAGGCTGGTACGGCGAGGCCAAAGCGGACGAGGCGGCCGGGTTTTTGATGCCGCGGCGTCCGCCAGCGGCAGTGGTCTCACCCGGGAAAACGGATTCAGCACCTGGGTGGGATTCGAGCCTACCTCAATCTTGCGCGCTGAAATTGGCTACACGCGCAGCACGACCTTTGACTTAAACAGCTTTGCCTTCAACTTGCGGGTGAACTTCGGCAAGCTGCTCCGTCCAAGAAAGACTTCCTAAGGGAGGTAAGCAAAATGAAAATTCGATTCGTCCTGAGCATCATGGCAACGCTGGCCTTGCTGGCGCTGCCGGTCTACGCTCAACACGGTGGCGGCCACGGAGGCGGAATGGGGAACGCGCATTCCTCCGCCCCGTCTTCGTCCATGCATGGGAATTCGGGGAAGACGAGTACAGGTTCCGGACCGAAGTCGGTTTCGGAACAACTGTCAGACAACACTAAACTCTCCAGCAAGCTTGGAAGCCTGCTTCCTGCGGGGACCAATCTGCAAACGGCGTCCCAAGGGTTCAAGAACCTGGGACAGTTCGTTGCCGCAGTGCATGTCTCCCACAACCTTGGCATTCCTTTTGATCAGTTGAAAGCCAAGATGATCGGTCCCCCAAAAGAAAGTCTGGGGCAAGCCATCCATGCGCTGAAGCCGGCAGCCAAGTCAAAGGAAGAGAGCAACAAAGGCGAGAAACAGGCCAAGCAGGACATGGACGACAGCAAGGCATCCTGAGCGAAGTGTTCTTGGTCCAGGGAAAGGCGGCCTGCCGGCCGCCTTTTTTCTTAGCTTGCCATGGCCGTGCCGGTCGTGGATTCGAGCACGTTCACCGGCGCAACCTGGGCCGTCACCAGCGCCGTGCGAGGCACGATAAAAGTCTGTTCCAGAGCGTACTGCCCGGACAGAACCGCGTGCGGAACACCGTCGGTGTAAACCATCCAACAGCAGCCGGGAGGAAATACGACTTCCCTGGCGCCGGAGTTTTTCTGGAAGTCATCACTCTCCTTGAGCCAGTCGTGCAGGTAGAGCATAAACTCGTCGTAGCGGGAGCGGACAGGCACGGGCAGGCCAACGCCTGCAGCCACGCGTGCCAGCGCGCGGGCAGCGGCGCTGCGATAGAGCGGGCTGAGCCGGTTGGTCTCGGCCACCTTGGGCAAGAAGGTATGAAACGGCTCGCCGACTTTCCATACCCGTCCCGCGGCGGGATTGATGTTGACGAAGATGCGCAAGATACGCCCGCCATGCGTCGGCCGGCTGGGGAACGCGTCCACGTGAAGCAGGTCGTTGCGCTTGTGCAGCGAGAGATCACGTCCCTGCTCTTCCAGCGGCCGAAAGCTCGCGAAGTCCATCTTCAGTTTGCCGGCATAAGGGGCGAGAAATCCCGCGATGAACTTTGCTGATTCGGCGGAGAACTTCCGCATAACTCGATGCATGCGCTCGCGGTCAGGCGAGTTGGAAGATACTCCGTTCAGGGCGTCGCTGGCGGGACGGTACGAGATGTTCTTGTGTAACCGTGAACCGGTTTGCTTCTGGGCCAACAGGAACTTTTGGTCTTCGTCAGGAAAGTCAAAGGGAACGTTGGCGAAAAAGATGACCTTGCCGCGCTCCAGTTGGTCGCAATACCAGGCCGCGGGCTGCGCGGCAGAAGCCGTCACATCCACGGCGACGGCGGGATCAAAAGTTGCCATGATTTGCCATCATAACTCTTTTCGCGCGCACAGGCTTTCTTTACGGCAGCCGCAGGCGGTCCAGCTCAGGGTTGTTTCTTGTTGGGCTGCGGCGCCGATGCTTTCTCGATATCGGCAATGAGTTGTTTAACCTGCGGCGCCAGACTGCCCTCCGGGTCCAGCCGTAAGTACTCCTTGAACTCTTTGCGCGCTGATTCAAGGTCCTCCTGGTCAAGGTAAACGTTCCCCATGAGCGCGTGCGGGCCCGCGTAGTCCGGATTCAGCTCAATGGCGCGCAGCGCATGCGGTCCCGCGGCTTGCCACTTGCCTGTTGCGCCGAGGGTACGGGCCAGTTCGTAATGGGCCTCTGCGGAATCGGGCTCGAGCTCCAGGCTGCGCTGCAGCGCCTTCTCCGCGCCCGCGTAGTCTTTCTGCTCGTTGAGTGCGGATCCCCATCCCAGATATCCCTGCGCATTGCCCGGCTCTACCTTGGTTGCTTCTTCGAACGCCCACTGGGCATCCCCCCAGCGCTGCAACTGCATGTAAGCCAACCCCAGCAGCAGGTAGCTTTGCGCATACCAGGGATCGGCCTTCAGCGCTTTCTTGAATTCCTCAATGCTGGCGGCCGGATCCTTCTTGCGGAACAGCAGGTCTTGCCCGCGGTCGAGCGCCGGCTGAGCCGCCGGTTTAGGAAGGCGGCGCGGGCTGGAAGAGTCATCGGAGTTTGTTGAGGGGGCGGGTGCGGTCTGATTCGTGGGGGTCGTTCCGGCCTGCGCCAGAGCCGCGCCCGGTAGAAAGACCAACGCAAGGAGCAACGAAAAATTGCGCATAGGAAGCTGTTTCTTATTGTAACGCCAGGTAGAGCGCCGTCACTGGCGCGACAATTCCTTGCCCTTCGACTCCATCTGGGTGGCCTTCTGGACGTTGCCTTCGTCGCGATAATAGCCGGCGAGAGCAATGTACAGCGGTCCGCTGTTCCTGCGGACATTCAGCGCGGTTTCGAGGAACGAGATTGCGCGAGGCAAGTCACCGGTCTTGGCCATGCTTTCCGCGGCGCGGAGGATGGATTGCTCATCGGTCTCTTTGGTCACAGCCGTGCGTGCGTACAGCGCGGCCACCGCAGGATAGTTCTGTTTGGCATAGTAGAGTTCAGCCAGGTGGGAGCGCGCAGCCTCATTGCCGGCGTCCTTGGCCAGCGCGGCTTTGAACCATTCGAGCGCGGAATCCTTGTCGCCCTGGGCCGCGTAACAGAGCGCTCGGTCAAAATCGGCGACGCCACGAGTCACGTCTTCCGCGAGATCAGGATCGGAAACGTCGAACACCGATCTCGTAGCCGGATTAGAAGAGATGCGCAGGTTCAACGACGAATAAACCTTCTGCGGGCTGTCCGGCACAGCAACAGAAACCATGAGCCTGTAATTGCCGGGGGCGGCATCTGTGGCCAGTGGGATCTTCTTCCCACTCACCAGCGATCCGGAGGCGTCGAACTGCTGCATGGCCACCTCCTCGTGCAGGCTCTTGGTATCACCCGCGACCCCCAGCCGCCCGTAGGCGTAGTCCACCGTCAGGTTCTTGTCGGCGTACAAGGCGGGGGCCCGCGGCGGAGCCCAAATCTGATAAAAGACGTTCACATCCTGTCCTGGGGCGTAAGTTAGCCCTTCGCCGGTGAGGGGCGTGAACTTCACGCCGCCCAGCGTGAACGGCAAGTATTCCCGGTTGGTGGACTCAGCTTTGGCAAACGCGATCGTCTCGGAGAGGCGTAATCCTGTATCCCCCGGCGCCGGGACCACGACTTCCCGTTCTGCCTTGAATGCTGTTTGGGTGATTTTGTTGGTGAGTTGAAAATCAATCTTGTATTTGCCGGGGGCCAGCGCCAGCCAGCCTTCATACCCGAAGACGCTGCTTCTGACGCGCGCGGCTTCCGCATCGTCAAGATTGCGGCGTACGGTCTTCGACTGCTGAAAGATCAATTTATTGTCTGGACCATAGACCTGGACCAAGAAATCGATGCTGTAAAAGGTCTTGTTGTCAGCCTGGCCGACGGAGAAGTCCTCCGGGCGGTGCAACCGCAGCAAATAATGCAGATTGAAGTTGCCGGCTGGGTCGCGCAGCGGCGCAGCTACCACATCCAGGAACTCCCCACCGAGCACAATGCGGTGGGTCACTTGCTGCGCCATCCGCTTCTGCTCCAGCATTTGCTTGGTCAGAGGATGGTTGGCCAGGTTCTTGATAATGCCCAGCATCACATCGGACTCCAGGCTACGAGTGGCGTTCTGCAAGTCCACGGGAGAATCGGGAACCAGAGAGAGCGTAGTGCGGGCCACTTCCCGGCCCAGAGACTTATCGATCGTCTGCAGAGCATGCTTGTCGTCGTTCACAACCAGGACTGACGTGGTCAGCTTGCTGGGCCCGTCCATGTACGGACTGTAGAGACGCATGGTGCCGGTGTTGTCACGGTCGTAGAAGACGATATAAAAATATGGCGGCAAAGCAGGATTGGTGTTCTGGTAAAACCAGATCTCCATAGGGCGGATGTCCATACGTCCGTAATACTTGGCGCGCTGCTCAGGCTTGCCCAGGGTGATATAGATCTGCCCCATGGCTGAGTGCACCCCATCCAGGTATTGCTTGGCGTAGGCAATGCGTTCGTAAATCTCCTGCTTGTAAGTGTTGTCGGGAGCGCCTGGAGTGGCACTTCTCAGGTCCCAGAAGCGCTGGATGAATACGTCCCGTTCCTGGTCGGTGGTGAGATGGAGGAAGGCGTCCTTTTCCTCGTTGCTGATGATGGTATAGACCTCGTCCTGGAGCCAAGTACGGTAGCGCTCAGGAAGATCGCGCACCGAGGTCTTGCTCTGGGCCAGGCAGACTCCCGCGAGCACGCAGACAAGCGCGACAAGAAAAATAATCCGCCATTTCATTGCGCGGTCAGCCCGCCGGATCGGAGGCATGATCGTAATGTCGGGGCCCGTCACCCTCATGAGTAATCCAAGTTAGATGGCGGCTTTAGCATTAACGCTGCCCTATGGCTCTTTGGAGCCTATCCACCAACTCCTTCGTCGGCTGCGCAAATGGACCCTGCGGATCGAGCCGCAGGTATTCCTGAAACTCCTTCAGTGCAGAACCGGCGTCGCGCTTGCGCAGATAGATGTCTCCCATCAGCACGTGGGCCGGGGGAAAGTCCTTGTTCAAGGCAATGGCTTGGACGGCGTGGGGCTCGGCTTCCTGCCATTTGCCCATACCCCAAAAGCTCTTCCCGAGTTCGTACTGTGCTTCCGCTGATTTCGGATTGACCTGCAGACACTGTTCGCTCATCTTCTCCGCTTCTTTGAAATTCTGCTGGGCATTCAAAGTTACCGCCAGCCCCAGCAGGGCCTGGGCGTTCGCGGGCAACAACTTTACGGCCTTCTCAAACGCGGACTGCGCTTCCTGCCAGGCGCGTAGTTGGATGTAGGCCGCGCCCATCAGCAAGTGCGCAGGACCGAACTGCGGATCCAGTTTCACCGCCTTCTTTAAACTCTCGATGCTGCCCTTGGGGTCATGCTTTTCCACCAAAAGTTGCTGGCCTTTGCGCACGGCCTCTGCCGCTTGCGGGGATGCCGGCTGGCGCGCGTCAATCGCGGCTCCTGGACCTCCTGGCGGGACAGTAGGCTGGTCCTGGCTGGTATCGCGATGTAGCTCTAAAGTTGCGGAGCCGCGCGGCACAAACGTCATATCCACCACCTGGAACGCGTCTTTGTATCCGGACGCATGGGCGGTTACGGCATAGAGTCCCGAGCTACCGGAGTGGGCCAGTTGTACCCACCGGATCGTGAATCTGCCGCCGGAATCGGTCATCGTGCGTCCCAGCTGCCCGGTGCCCGCGGGGGGAGGCCCGTCGCGGCT
>Ga0126379_10000310_pt1 | contig 26473 bp, 24 predicted proteins | sample PanSoiMetPlot_24_FD_92640 | JGI IMG/M metagenome (GOLD analysis project Ga0126379, IMG submission 92640) | Tropical forest soil microbial communities from Panama - MetaG Plot_24 | ecosystem: Environmental > Terrestrial > Soil > Tropical forest > Bulk soil | place: Panama | collected 2016-02-17
CCGGCACTTTTTTGCCCAAGCGGCTGACTGGAGCGCCGTTTTTCGTTGCAGATACGAATGCCTTTTAGAATTTCGTTGTACGGTTTGGAGGGTAGTTCCAATATCACTGCGAGCATCATATCATCAGCCGCAAAAGAAGTGTGGCGATATTCGAAAGAAATTTGATGCCCCCGGAGCGTCTCGATTTCCCGGGTGGCGGCACGGTAAAGCTTCACCTCGCGGACGTAGGTGCCGATTTGCATGCCGTAGGCGCCAGCGTTCATGCGCAGGGCCCCGCCCACGGTGCCGGGGACGCCGATCAAGCCTTCCATCCCACCCAGATCATGCTTGGCGCAGAAGGTGACGGTGCGGCCGAGGTCGGCGGCGGCGTCCACGTAAGCGAGATTGCCTTCGAGATCAACGTCGGGTTCGGGCGGAGCCAGTTGTAAGACGACCCAGGGAAGTTGGCCGTCGTCCACAAGTAGGTTCGAACCGCCGCCTAGGAATTTGTGGGGAAGGTGATTGGCGTCGAGAAGACTGAGGACCTCCGGAATGCTCTCGTGCTTGGCAATGCGGAGCACGTCGGTGGTACCGCCGATGCCGAGAGAAGTTAGTTCAGACAACTTCTCCGCGGGCCGACGCTCGACGCCGAGTTCGGCCAAATTTGAGATTAATTGGGAATCGCTAATGCGCATGTTGCGCCGGATGCTCCGCCAAAAGAAGAGTGATGATATCGTTGCTGGCGCGGCTGACGTTGCCCGCGCCAATGGTCAGAATCCCGTCGCCGGGACGCGCTTGCTTGAGCAAAAGGTCGATGCCTTCCTGAAGCGAACGAGCGTAATGAACGTTTTTGTGGCCGGCGCCGCGAATGGCGTTGGCGAGAGCTTCGCTGGTCACGCCGGGAATGGGCGTTTCGCTGGCGGGATAGATGTCGGCCAGGACAAGAAGATCCGCCTGGTTGAACGCGCGGCAGAATTCGTCCCACAGATGCTGTGTGCGGGTATATCGGTGCGGCTGGAAGAGGACGAGCAGCCGGTTGAACTTGCAGCCGCGGGCGGCGTCGAGCGTGGCACGGATTTCGGCGGGGTGATGGCCGTAATCGTCAATGACAGTGATGTCGTTGACCACGCTTTTGATGTCGAAGCGGCGGCCGACACCGGCGAATTTTGCCAGCCCTTCGCGAATCAGGTCGGAAGCGACGTTGAGATAGAGGGCCACGGCTGCTGCGGCGGCGGCGTTGCGCACGTTGTGCATCCCGGGGGGATGAGACAGTCGGAAGATTCCCAGATCATCGCCTTTGTAAGTGAGGCGGAACTCGCTTTGCAGACCATCGAGCTTTACGTCGCTGACGACCAGGTCGGCTTGGCTCGAAGTGCCATAAGTGATGATGGGCCGTTTGACGCTGGGGATGATTGCCTGGACGTTCGGCTCGTCGATGCACAGAATGGCTGCACCGTAAAACGGCACGCGATTCACGAATTGCATGAAGGCGCCCTGAATATCTTCGAGCGACGTGTATTGGTCGAGGTGTTCGCGGTCGATGGTAGTGACGACAGCGACGACGGGAGCGAGCATGAGGAAGCTGCGGTCGCTCTCGTCGGCTTCGACGACAAAATATTCGCCTTTGCCTAAACGCGCGGTGGTCCCCGCTTGATTGACGCGACCGCCGATAACAAACGTGGGATCAAGATGCGCGGCAGCGAGCACGGAAGCAACCATCGAGGTCGTCGTGGTCTTGCCGTGGGCTCCGGCGACGGCGATCCCGTATTTCAAACGCATCAACTCCGCGAGCATTTCTGCGCGCGGAATGACGGGGATTTTCCTGTTGTGCGCTTCGACGACTTCCGGATTGTCCGGCTTCACCGCGGAAGACGTCACGAGGACGTGCGCGCCATCGGCGTTCGAAGCTTTGTGCCCTTCGAAGATCGTCGCGCCCAGTTTCTGCAGGCGCTCCGTGATGTTCGAGAGCTTCACGTCCGACCCGGAAACGGAATAACCGAGCGTGAGAAGGACTTCGGCGATGCCGCTCATGCCAATGCCACCGATGCCCACCAGGTGAATCCGCTGAAAATTGCGAAAGGAGACCATCATGGTTTTGCCCTCATCGTTTAGCTTGCACGTTTGCGGCCTCTTCAATCAGATTGACGATTTCCTGCGTGGCATGAGGGCGGGCTAATGCACGCGCGTGGGAAGAAAGCTTTTCGATTTCGCCGGGATGCTCGAGCAACGAAAAAATCTCGCCTGTTAACTTTTCGGCGGTCAACTCCGGCTCGGTGATGAGCCGACCAGCGGAGGCCCGCGCCATTTCCTGTGCATTGCGCAGTTGATGGCTGTCGGTGGCTCTTCCAAAAGGGATGAAGATAGCGGCGCGGCCCGCAGCGGCGATTTCCGCAACGGTAATGGCTCCCGCGCGGCAAACAATGACGTCCGCCCAGGCGAAGCGCTCGGGCATGTTGGTCATGAAAGGCACAACTTCGGCTGGAATTTCGCGGCGCGCGTAGGCAGTACGCACCGCCTGGTAGTCGCGTTCGCCGGTTTGATGCACTATGCTCAGTTCCTTTTTTCGTGTGGCGAGGCGGTCCATCGAATCCACGAAGGCGCGATTGATCGGCAGAGCGCCTTGGCTGCCGCCGGTAATCAGGAGGCGCAACGGATTCGACGGTTTGCGTCGTGGAATAGTGAAGAATTCCGCACGCACGGGGTTGCCGGTAACAACCGCTTTCTTTCCCCAAGCTTGTGCTGAAACTTCATAGCCGGTGGCGATGCGTTTCGAAAGGCGCGCCAGGAGTTTGTTTGTCAGGCCTGGCTCAGCGTTCGGCTCAAAAATAATGTTGGGCACTCCGCTCAGCCACGTTGCAAGCATCATTGGTCCTGCGGCGTAGCCACCGACCCCGAAGGCCGCGACAGGTTTGTGCTTGCGCAAGACGCGGCGTGCGTCAAACATCGCGGGAACCAGCATCGCCAAGTTCCTGAACAGGGTCGCGCCGCCCTTGCCTTTGAGTCCCGCCACACGAAGCGTTTCGAGCGGCAGGCCGGCCTGCGGCACCAGCTTCATCTCAAGTCCTCGTAGGGTTCCCACCAGCACGACTTGTCTCTCTTTCCCCCGAGCCAGCCATTCGCGTGCGACGGCCATTGCCGGAAAAACGTGACCGCCCGTGCCCCCGCCTGCGATCAACAACTTCATGGCTGAGACTTCCGCCAAGCAAGGGCGCAGCAGCCTGCGCCCCCACAAAGGAACCGAAAGGGCATCAACACGGGGCCTCCCTGGCCTGCTGCGAAATGTTCAACAGCACACCGGTGCCCAGCAGCATCACCAGCAAACTCGAGCCGCCATAACTGATGAACGGCAGCGGAATGCCTTTGGTCGGGACCATTCCCAGGACTACGGTGAAATTGATGAGGGCTTGCCACAAAACCATGGTCGTAATTCCGAGAGCCAGCAGACGGCCGAAGCCGTCCGGTGCTGCGAAAGCTGCGCGGATGCCGCGCCTTCCGTAAACGACAAAAAGCGCGATGACCAGCACCGCGCCAATGAACCCGAGTTCTTCGCAAATCACGGCGTAGATGAAATCGGTGTGCGCTTCGGGCAGATAGAAAAGTTTTTGCTTGCTTTCCATCAAGCCGACGCCCGTGAATCCGCCAGACCCCACGGCGATCAGCGATTGCCGCAATTGAAAGCCGGCGCCCTGCGGGTCGGAGCCGGGATCCCAAAACGACAAGAATCGCGCCATGCGATACGGCGCCAACGTGATCAGCAAGTAGAGCGCGGGGACGGCTGCCGCCAAACCGGTGGCGATCCACTTCCAGGAGAGTCCCGCGACGAAGAGAATCGTCGTAGCAAACAGCAGAACGTCCACGGAGGTGCCGAGGTCGGGCTGCGCGAGGATCAATCCGACACAAACCAGCACCGGCGCGAATGCGGGCAGAATCGTATGGAGAAAATCTTCTTTGCGAAAATCCATGGCGTCTTTGCCGCGCTTTTGATCCAGAAACCACGCCAAGTAAAGAATCACGGCCAGCTTCGCCAGCTCCGATGGCTGGATTCCCACCGCGCCGAAGCGAATCCAGCGATGCGTGGCGTGAGACCGGTCGAGGAAAAAGGCGAGGACGAGCATCAACACGATGATGCAAAGCACGGTGTAAATTACCGCGGGCTGGCGGAGTTTATGATAATCCGTGCGCATCAGAACGAACATTCCGAGGAGGCCGATCAAAAGCCACGCGGCCTGCCGCAAAAGGAAGATGTAAGAATGACCGTACCACTGCTCCGCGGTGACAGCGGAAGCGCTCAAAACCATCACCGCGCCAAACAGACAAAGGGCCAGCGTGACGCCAAAGAGCCAGCGGTCGCTGTCGGTTCGTCTCGGCACGTCGTTCACCGCCCTCCTGGAGTCGTGCTCGCGGCCTGGCGCTCGAGTTGATGCACCAGCTCCTTGAAAACGCGGCCACGGTGCTCGTAATTCTGGAACTGGTCGAAGCTGGCGCAGGCGGGAGCGAGCAAGACGACATCTCCGGCGCGCGCAGCGTGAGCGGCTGTTTCAACGGCGCGCTCGAGGGTCCCGGCCTGCTCGATCGCTACGCTGCCGGCAATTTGTTTTTCGATTTTGTCCGCTGCCGCTCCAATCAAAAGCGCGAGGATAGCTTTTTCGCGAAGCGGCGCTTGCAACACGGTGTAATCGCTACCTTTATCTTTGCCGCCCAAGATAATCAGGATGCGCCCCGGAAAAGCGTCTAGCGCTTTCAGCGTGGCATCCACGTTCGTGGCTTTCGAATCGTTGTAAAAGCGCACACCGCCAATTTCCGCGACAAATTCCAGGCGATGCTCGACTCCCGCGAAAGAGCGCACGCCTTTAGCGATGACGGCGGGCTCCGCGGCTGCAAGCCGCGTTGCTGCCACAGCCGCGAGGACATTTTCCACATTGTGCGCGCCAGCCAGAGGAATGTCAGCGAGCTTGAGGATCGTCCCCTCGTCTCCGTCGCGGCGAAACAGAATTTCGCCTTCTTTGACGAAAGCGCCTTGTGCGACGCGCTGCTTCCGGCTGAACCAAAAGAGTTGCGGCTTTGCGGGAGCGTACGGCGTTGTGCCAGGATCATCTGCGTTCAAGACCGCGCTGTCGGATTCCGTCTGATTCTCGAAGATTCGCGCTTTGGCTGCTCCATAACTTTCGAGCCTGTGATGACGGTCCAAATGGTCGGGCGTGAGATTCAGGAACACGCTGATGTTGGGACGAAACCTCTCGATCAGCTCGAGTTGAAAGCTGCTCAGTTCCGCGACGGTGACCGTCTTGTCGCTGGTTTTTTCTATGCAGGAGATCAACGGCGTGCCAATGTTCCCCGCAAGCATCGTGGGGAATCCGGCACTCCGCAAAATGTGTTCGATAAGCGAGGTCGTGGTCGTTTTTCCGTTCGATCCGGTGATGCCGATGAGCCGCCCTTTGAGGAAACGGTAGGCAAGCTCAATTTCACTCCAAATCGTGACACCTTTCGACCGCGCAAATTGCAAAACAGGCGCGTCAGCAGGCACGCCCGGGCTGGGAATAATCAAGTCTGAGTCCAGAATTAACTCCTGACGGTGCCCGCCGAGTTCCAGAACAACTCCAGCTTTTCGCAGCGCAACGACCGTGTCGCCAAGCTCTTTTTCCGTCCGCGTGTCCGTTGCGGTCACACAAGCGCCCCGCGCGACGCAAAACAGCGCTGTGGCTACGCCCGTTCTCGCCAGACCCACGACGAGCACGCGTTTGTGCCGAAGCTCGATGGACGCAGACATTTTTCGTTTTGTTACCGGATCTCCTACCGCAATTTCAAAGTCGTCAGCGCGAAGAGCGCGAACACCAGCGCGGCAATCCAGAAGCGCACAATCACCTTGGATTCGCTCCAGCCCAGCAATTCGAAGTGGTGATGAATCGGCGCCATCCGAAAAATGCGCTTCCCGCTGAGCTTGAACGAAAAGACCTGCAAAATGACGGAAAGCGCTTCGAGGACAAAGATGCCACCGACGAAGAACAGCAGGATTTCCTGCTTGATGATCACCGCGATGGTTCCGAGCGTTCCGCCAAGCGACAGTGAGCCGACGTCTCCCATGAAAATTTCAGCCGGATGCGCGTTATACCAGAGGAATCCGAGCGAGGCGCCAACGAGCGCGCCGCAAAAAACGGTAAGCTCGCCAACTTTGGGGATGTACTGGATGTCGAGATACGCAGCCCAGCGAAAGTTGCTGCTGACGTAGGTGAGCACGGTGAGCGCTCCGGCGGCGATGACCGTGCAACCGATGGCGAGGCCGTCAAGACCATCCGTGAGATTCACGGCGTTCGAGGAGCCGACAATCACCAGGCAAACGAAGATGAGAAACGGTACAAAGGCCAGCGGCCACCAATACGGCGTCTTCATCAGCGAATGGATCACCAGATCGGGATGGAAGCGCTTGGCAAACGGAATCACTAATTGTGTCGAGTAAACGTTGCGCGTCACCAGCACCAGCAGTGAACCACCCACGACGAGGCTGATGACCACCTGAAAATAGATTTTTTTCCTCGCGGTAAGGCCCAGGTTCTGCTGCTTCGAGACTTTCGCGTAGTCGTCAATGAAGCCGATGATGGCAAATCCCGCCAAGGCGAAGAGCGCGATCAAGATGAACGGATTCGTCAGATCAGCCCAGAGCAGCGACGGAATGGCCGTGGACAACACGATGAGTACGCCGCCCATCGTCGGCGTCCCCGCTTTTTTCTGGTGCGCCTGGGGACCTTCTTCGCGGATGTATTGGCCGATTTGAAGCTCGCGTAAGCGGCGAATCAACCACGGTCCGAAAACCAGAGCGAGGAACATCGCGGTTAAGCTGGCGTAGACGGTACGAACCGTGATGTAACGAAAAACGTTCAGAGGGCTGAAGTAGCGCCGCAACACTTCGACGAGGAGGTAGTAAAGCATCTAGTGCCGAACCTCCTGGCGCGAGTACTCTCCAGGCGCAGCGTGACGGGCGATCAAGGCATCGACAATTTGTTCCATCTTCACTCCGCGCGAACCTTTCACGAGCAGCAAATCGCCGGGAGCAACCAGCGTTTCCAGGAACTCGGCAGCTTGCTGCGGTACCTCGAAAAATCTTGTGTGTGTGTGAGGGAGTCCCGCAGCCACGGCCCCTTCCACAATTTGCGAAGCGTCCCCGGCGACGCCGATGACCCAGTCCACTTTGCCGGTCTTCGCGGCGAATTCTCCTGCTTCGCGATGCAAATCTGGCGATGTGCTTCCCAATTCGCGCATCTCACCGGCAACCAGTATTCGTCGATGGAAATTCGGCGTGGCCGCGAGCAACTCCGTCATTGCTTGCAGCGCCGCCGGGCTGGAGTTGTAGCTGTCGTTGATCAACGCAGCCCCATTTGAAAATCGCAAGAGTTCTCCGCGCATCGCGGGCGCGCGCAATGTGCTCAAAATGCTTTGCGCCTCCGCTGCCCCGATTCCCCAAACGCTGGCAGCCGCCAGCGCCGCAAGCGCGTTGGCGATCGCATGGCGCCCGGGAACTGCAAGCTCCAACCTGACGCGGCCTTCGGGACTCAGGTAATCGAACGCCGATCCCAAAGCGCCACGGTCTTCAATTTCCGCCGCCATGAAAAACGCCTGCTTCTCGATTCCGTATGTCAGGACGCGCCCCGGGGCATACGGTCCAAACGCGGCCACACGCGGATCGTCGGCGTTCAAGACGGCGGTGGAACCGCGGCCATTGAGTCCCTCGATCAATTCGCGCTTGGCCAGCGCAATTTCATCCACTGAAGAAAAAAACTCCAAATGCGCGGGAGCGACACGCGTAACGACGCCAACGTCCGGCCGCGCGATCGCCGTGAGCCGCGACAGTTCGCCGCGCCGCGACATCCCCATTTCCAGCACGGCCGCCTGATGCGCTTCTTCCAAGCGAAACAGCGTCAGCGGCAGCCCGTACTCATTGTTCAAATTTCCTTCGGATTTCAGGACCCGCAGCTTCGCGCCCAGCAAGGCCGCCAGAATTTCCTTCGTGGTGGTCTTGCCGACGGAGCCGGTGACGCCCGCAATTTTCCCGCCCCACGCTTCGCGAACGGCGCGAGCCAGTTGTTTGAGGGCTTCGAAAGTGTCCGCCACGGGAATGCAGCGGTCGCCCACCCAGCCCGCAAACTGCGGGAGCTTGTCTTGCGCCACGACTGCAGCCATGGCTCCGAGCTCCAGCGCGCTCGCCACGTGATCGTGTCCATCGTGACGCGGTCCGTGGATGGCCACAAACAGTTCTCCGGCACGTACCGTGCGAGAATCAATCGACACACCGGCCAGCCGGGCCAGGGGGTCGAGCCCCGCTCCCGGCCGAGAACCCAAAGCGCCAGCCACCTGTGCAATCGTCCACCGCATAAGTTCCTCAAAGGGTTGGTCTTATTCCAGTATCCCGTCCAGTACCTCACGGCTCGTTCGGTTTTCAACGTTTTGAGGGCTCCTCCTTTAAGAGAGGTCCGTTATTGGCCGCCCCGCCTGCACGGGCCCGAGCGCCCTCGTTATTGCGTTAAACAAGCGCGCTAGGTGCCAAACCCCGAGCCGTCTTGCGGCCCTTCAAAACCGCGCTCGCGAAGTGCGCGCCGCGCCATTTCGCGATCGTCGAATTCCAAAGTGCGGTCCGCGAGAATCTGGTAATTTTCGTGGCCCTTTCCGGCGAGCAACACTATGTCTCCCGCGCGGGCTTCGTCCATGGCCATGCCGATAGCTTTCTCGCGGTCGGGCTCGATCAAATATTTTCCATTGGTTCTCTGCAGGCCAACCACGATGTCGCTGATGATTTTCAGCGGATCTTCCGTACGCGGATTGTCACTGGAAAGAATCGTCAGGTCGCTCAGCCGGCCAGCCACTTCGCCCATGACCGGCCGCTTGGTGCGGTCTTTCAATCCCCCGCAGCCGAAAAGGGTAATGATACGGCCTTTGCGGTTGAGTTCGCGCGCGGTGCGGACAAGATTTTCCATCGCATCATCCGTGTGCGCGTAATCCACAATCACCAAAAACGGCTGGCCTTGATCCACGCGCTGGAAGCGCCCGGAAACGCTTTCGAGACTTTGCATACCCTTCTCGATAATTTCATTTGAGAAACCCAGAGCCTGCGCGGCGCCAATTGCGGCGAGCAAGTTGTAGACGTTTATGCGGCCGACCAGCCTCGAGGTCACTTCCATTTTTCCGTTTGGCGTCTGGGCCGTGAAATGCAAACCTTCAAAACTGAGATGAAATTTCTTTGTCGAGATGTCGACGTCGGAATCGAGCCCGTAAGTGACGGTGTTTTTGGCGAGGCCCGCCAACTGCTTGCCGTAGCCATCGTCAGTGTTCAAAACTGCTACTTCCGGCGCGCCCGCGCCGGTGCCTTCGAACAGTTTGCGTTTGGCCGCAAAATAATCCTCGAACGTCTTGTGATAATCCATGTGCTCGCGGGTCAGGTTCGTGAACACCGCCGCCTGAAAATGGCAACCCCACAGCCGGTCCATTGACAGCGAGTGCGAACTCGCCTCCAGCACCGCGTACTTGCCTCCGGCATCGCGAATCTCCGCAAAGAATTCCTGCAAGTCCACGGATTCGGGAGTCGTGTTGGGGGCCGGATAGTCGCCCAGCGGAGTGTGGTAGGCGATTGTTCCAAATAAACCTGTTTTGGCTCCGGAAGCTTTGACGATGGCGTCTAGCAGCGAAGTCGTGGTGGTTTTTCCGTTCGTTCCGGTCACCGCGACGAGCTGGAGAGCACTTGCCGGGTGCTCAAAGAAGTTCGCGGCCGTGGTCGCCAGTGCTTTTCTCGCGTCGCGCACTTTAACCCAGGCAACTCGCTCAGCAATCTTCTCGGTGGCCTGTCCCTCGCTGGCAACGGCCGCCGCGCCGCGCTTCATTGCATCCTCAATGAATGCATTTCCGTCTGTCTTCGCGCCGTGCAAAGCAAAGAACAACGCGCCTTTCTGCACTTTGCGCGAATCGCAACTCACCTGTTGAATGTCGATGTGGTCGGCGGAACTCGGCAGTATGGCTTCCGCGCCACGAAGGAGTTCGCTCAATTTCTTCCCGGTTTTCGACCCGGCGGCTTGGACAGAGTGTTTCAGAGGCGCGTCCTGCTCGGTGGAGGTGGTAGTTCTCACCTGTTGTTTTGGGCTGAGTGTCATCTTCATCCTAATGTCTGCGCTTCCGTTTCGACCGGGCGATCTTTTCCGCCGGTGCTCCGAATTGCACTCCGAATTGCACCGTCAGTTTCGCGCCGTGCCGAAGCTTCATTCCCGCCGCGGGTACTTGAGTCGTAGCAAGACCGCTGCCAACCAAAATAGGTTCAAGGCCCAGCTTCAAACAGGTCTCCGTCACTTCGCGCATCGTCTTTCCCGAAAAGTCCGGTATAGAGATGTCGCCCCCTTCGTCGACGGCAGCAGTCACGGCAGGCGGCTGGTCTTTTGCGCCTCTCGCATTGGTCTCCGAGGACTCGGCTGGGGGCAGGTCCGGTTGGGCAGTAAAATCAGTTGGAGTGAAGTCCGCGAGCGCCGCTAAGTTTGATGCATTTCTGTCCTTGTACGCAACTTGAATTATCTGAGGCTGGGGCTCGAGGGGCACATCGCGCGGCACATCCAGGTAAGGCAGCACCTGTTCCGCGATACGCTTGAAAACAGGCGCGGCCACTTGTCCTCCTTCGTGCTGCCCCACCGGCGAATCCAGCGATACCAGTATGGTCACCGCCGGATTATTGATGGGCGCAAACCCGGTAAACGAGGCAATTAGTTGCGTGTGAGAGTAGCGCCCCGTGGCGGGGTCGATTTTTTGTGCCGAGCCGGTTTTGCCCGCGGCCGTCCAGCCCTCAAGATGCGCCAGCGTGCCCGTACCGTTCAAAACTACGCCCTCCATCAGCCGCCGAAGCGTTGCCGCCGTTTCCGGACGAATCACGTGCCTTGGTTCGCCGGGAGCTAGCGGGCCTACAGCGGACAAGACCTCCGGGTCACGCCGCAGTTGCGCAACCACATGCGGCTTGTAAAGAGTCCCGCCGTTCGCAATCGCAGAAACGGCGCTGATCAGCTGGATGGGCGTCACGCCCACTTCCTGTCCCATCGAAATCGATCCGATAGATATTGCCGACCAGTTCTCCAGCCGACGCACCAGGCCTTTGCTTTCGCCGGGCAAGTCCACGCCGGTAAGCTGGCCGAATCCGAACGCGCGAATGTAGTCGTAAAACTTCGGCGCCCCAAGCCTCAGAGCGATCTTGATCGCGCCGACGTCGCTCGACCGTGCCAGAATGTCGGAAACGGTCAGCAAGCCGAACGGCATATGGTCGCGAATGCGGTGTCCCGCCACGTACACGGCGCCGTTTTCGCAATCGAAGACTTCCTCCGGCCGGACGATGCCTTGATCGAAAGCAGCGGCGAGAGTGATTAGCTTGAATGTCGAACCCGGCTCATAGAGCGCCGTGACCGCGCGGTCCATCCGCGCTTCCGCGGAGGCTTCGTTCGCTGCATTCGGATTGAATTTCGGCCAATTGGCCAGGGCGAGAATTTCGCCGTTGCTGGGATTCATCACCACAACGCTTCCAGCCAGGGCGTGCGTCTTGGCAATGGCTGCAGCAAGCTCACGCTCAGCGATGTATTGAATCTGTTCGTCGAGTGTCAGAACCACATCTGCGCCGCGCTCGCGCTGCGCCTCCGCGCCGTCGAACCAGCGCTGTCGCGCGTCCGCCATGACCACGATTTTTTCGCTCCTGCCGCGAATTTGGTTATCGAGTTCGTACTCAATTCCACCCAATCCTTTTTCATCGAGGTCCACAAAGCCCAGCACATGCGCAGCAAGGTCGCGCTTGGGATAGATGCGCTGGTTTTCTTTCTGAAAATAAATGCCTTTCAGATTCAGCGCCTCGACCGCCTCTTTTTTGTCTGGCGGCACTTTGCGGGCAATCCAAGCGAAGCTCTGCCCCGATCCCAATTTTGCTTCCAACACTTCGTCAGGGATCCCCAGCACGCGCGAAAGTAATTGCGCGGCAAGCTGCGCATCGGCAATTTCAATTGGTACCGCAAACACCGAGTCCACGGGAATGCTCATCGCCAGCGGATCCATGTTTCGGTCGTAGATCGAGCCGCGCTTCGGCGTGATTTCAATGGTGCGCTGCTGCTGCCGCGCCGCGCGCGCCAAGTATTCGCTGTGGCGGAAAAGTTGCAGGTAGCCGAGCCGGCCGAGGACTGCGACCACGCAAAGCAAGAGCAGGGTGGCAACGATGAGGATCCGCTCGCTCGCCGTGAACTCACGCGTGTCGCTCACCGCTCGGCGGCCAGCCTTCATAACGTGCACGCGGTAGGGGGGCATGATGAGTTCAGTTCGGCCAGCGCACCGCCTCAAGGTTAAATTGCCGCGGGTGCAAAACTTCTTCGCAACATCCGTAAAGCTTGGCGCGCACAATCGATTCGCTGACTATTGCGAGCGGCTCTGGCGCACGTATCTCGCCGCGGCCACCTGGGCTCCAGCAGGAGCGGCGTATTCCCGTACTTGCGTCGGCAGCGGCTCGCTTAGGCCCAATTGGCGGCGCGCAATCACGTCAATGCGCATCGGGTTTCGCAAACTGGCGATCTCCAGCTTCAAAGAAGAATTCAGCGTCGCCGCTTCGACTTGTTTCGCTTTCACTTCTTCCAACTGGAAGCTCAGATCAATGCAGCGAAAGTGCTGGTAGATGTACAGCATGAAGAAAGCGGCAACGACTGCGCCCAGCGCCAGCGTTCTGTAGTAATACCGCAGCTTCACCGGCTCGATGCGGCGCACCAAGCGCGAATTATCGATCCGTTTGACGGTCTGAAACTCCCGCATCGCACTTGTTTTTTTCCTGCGCGTCATAACTACACTCTTTCCGCACACCGCAGTTTCGCGCTTCGCGAACGCGGGTTGCCCGCCATTTCTTCGTCGGTGGGCTGGATCACGTGTCTCGTCAGCACGCGGAGCGTTCCTGCCCGCTCCCCTTCCTGAAAGGCTCGCTTAACGAGGCGGTCTTCCCGCGAGTGATAGCTCAACACCACCCAGCGGCCGCCCGAATTCATTGCGGCGGGGGTCCGAGAAAGAAACTGCCCGAGTTCCTCCAACTCTCGATTCACCGCTATCCGCAGCGCCAGAAACGTTTTTGTTGCGGGATGCAGTCTCTGCCTTCCCCATTGCTTTCGGACCCCTGCCACAGTCGTTGCCAGGTGCACGGTGTCGCGTATCGGCCGCGCTCTCACGATCGCCCTGGCGATCCTTCTCGAATCGTGCTCGTCCGCCTCGCGGTAGAGCAAATCGGCCAGCTCTCTCTCCGGCCACCGATTCACAATTTCCTCCGCCGTCAATTCATCCTCGGCGTTCATGCGCATGTCCAGCGGACCGGCTTCGCGGAACGAAAATCCCCGCGCCGCCTGGTCAAGCTGCATGCTCGAAACTCCCAAGTCGGCCAAGACCCCGTCCGCCGGCGGAATCCCCAACTCTTGTGCGACCTCCGCAATCCGAGAGAACGGCGCCTGTACCACCGTCACCATCTCCCCAAAGGTCTTCAGCCGTTCCCGCGCCATGGCGAGCGCCTGTGCGTCCCGGTCCAGACTGATCAGCTTTCCAGAGGTCAACTTCTGGGCGATCGTTTCGGAGTGCCCGCCGGCGCCCAGCGTTGCGTCGATGTACGTTCCGTCCGGCTTTACGCGCAGCCATTCGAGCACCTCCCGCAACATCACCGGCGTGTGCGCCGCACCAAAACTCACTCGTCACTCGCAGCCTTCCACTACTCAGATTCCCAAATCTTCCAGCGCCTTGTCGTCCTCGTCCGTGTACGGCTCGCTCTTTAGCTGGTCCAGCATGCGCGTGTGGTTCATCACTTCCAGATAATCCAGATTGCCTAGCACGTCCACGTCGCCCTTGGTTTGCGCCGACTCGCGCAGTACGGTCGGAAGAAGCAACCTCCCCTGCCCATCCAATTCCACCGTCTGCCCGTAATAGCTGGTCCGCATCAGGAACTTCCTCTTCGCCCGGTGCGTGCTCGGCATCTTCTCGAGCTTGTCTTCCATCTGCGACCAAACCTTCATGGGATAAATCCGCGCCGTCTCACCCGTGGTGCTGGTGATGTAAAACTGGTTTCCGTACTCCTTCAATTGCTCGAGAAACACCGCGGGTATCTTCAGACGACCCTTCTCGTCCACCTTCGCCGGACAGTTGCCCCGCAGCTTCATGCACCCCGCTCAATTCGACCCACTTACCGAAATCGAACGCGAAAATGTGGTCCAGAATGGCCAAATCGCCCACCTTCGCCACAGCCGTGGAAAGTTGTTCTACTTTGCCCTACAGCCTGCTATTTGACGCCCTTCTTGCCCACCTTCTACCACTTTGCTCCACATGCTACCCGGTTTTGCCGACTTGTCAAGAGAAATCGTGGGATTTCCTGAAAAAAGTTATGGAATTAGCTCTATATCAAGCGCGGCACTTGAACCACAAGTGCTTGTGGTTGGATTTGTAAAATCCTTCAAGGATTAGTGGTCGCACTTGAGGCCCGCGAGGAGCTTCGTCCCGGCTCTCGCAACATGAGCACGCATTTGATTTCGGCGTGCTGCCCCGCTGGGACTTAGCTTCCATCTTTTCGACCGTAATCGTATTCGTTTTGGGATCGAGCGTCCCAACCACTTTCACTACTGGCCCGCGCACGGTTCCGCAAGGACCTGCTGGTCGAGCTTGTAAACTTCGTCCTTGGTTGGCAGCATGAACCTTCCAGCTCTTTCCCTTACCGCATTCCATCATTTCTTTTTGGGAAACGGGCCGCAGCGCGAAGAGTCCTGATTCTTTTCATACATCGATACGGGAATGAATTCGAACGGTTTTGTGCCGTGAATCCAGCTTGCGTGGGGTTACCGGAGGGTCAAGTCCCGTTCCTGGCGGTGCGTCCAGGTTGGTTTTTCCTAGGCGGCTCTGAGATTTTCCTCGGAATATCCTCTCGCCGGGCAGAGTCTTGCCATTTCGCCGCGACGAGGTCGCCACGGAACCTGCTTCCAGCCGCAAGTCCCATCGATAGAATCACTGGCTGGCCGTCAGTTAGCCCTTGATTTTGCTCCATGCCGTGCTAGACTGAGTTAAGTTTCGAATACTCAAGTTCCTCAAGGAGCGCGTTTCCATGGAATGGACTACCCCGCGGCACGAAGAGATTGACCTCAACTGCGAAGTCAGCTCCTACGCCAACGCCGAGCTCTAATCATTCTGTCCGCCACGCGAGCAAGCTGGCTGGCGAACGGGAATGCGCGTAAAAGTCCTCGGATCTGCAGCCGGGGGCGGTGTTCCCCAGTGGAATTGCAATTGTCCGAACTGTAGCGCGCTGCGCCACGGCAAGATAAAAGTTCGGGCGCGCACGCAGACCCAGGTCATTTTCTCCGTAGACTCAAAAGTTTGGTTTCTGCTCTGCGCCTCGCCGGATTTGCGCCAGCAAGTGCTCTCTGCACGCGAGCTGACTCCACCTGAGAATGATTCGTCGCCGTCGCCGATTGGCGGCGTGTTCCTGCCGAGCGCTGAAGTGGACTCCGTGATGGGTCTGCTTCATCTGCGCGAGTTTCAGAGCTTCTTTGTTTTTTCGACGCGCGGCGTCCAGTGCGTTCTTCAAAAAGAAAACCGGATTTTCCGGGTTTTGGAGCGCGCCAATCCACCGGTGAAGTGGCAGGCTCTTTCAACCAAAGGGCGTTTGGGTTGTCACTTGTGTGAGGATTCTTCCGGGCCCGCCGACTTCATCTGCACCACGTTGCCGCTCGGAGGCTGCTATCCGGATTATGTGAGCGAGGAGACTCTCAGGACAGTTTCGCCAGAGGATGCCTCTGTCGGTTTCGTCATGGAGCAGGGCGAAAAACGTCTCTTCTTTGCTCCGTCGCTTTCGGGTTCTTCGGCGATGTGGAAGTCGGCAGCCGAGTCTGCTGACGCGACTTTCCTTGACGGAACGTTCTGGAGCGACGACGAATTGATGCGCACCGGTCGCACCAAGAAAACCGCGCGCCAGATCGGCCACCTGCCGCTCTCTGGCCCGGACGGCCTGCTCGAACAGTTTCCCGCCAAAGCCAAGGGCCGCAAAATTCTGATTCACATCAACAATACGAATCCCATCCTTGACGAAAAAAGCGCCGAACATCGCGTCGTGCTGGATGCCGGGTTCGAAATCGCCTACGATGGCATGGAGTTCGAAATCTAGATTATGACCGTGCCGACAGCCAACGCCGTCGAAAAGCCTGTTCTCTCCGAGGCGGAGTTTATCGCCGGCTTTCACGCCATTGGCGAAGAGCGCTATCACCACAAGCATCCGTTTCACCTGCTCATGCATGAGGGCAAGCTCACGCGCGGCCAGCTCCAGGCTTGGGCGCTCAATCGGTACTTTTATCAGAGCCGCATTCCTATAAAGGACGCTGCGATTCTCGCGCGCAGCGAAGATCCTGAGTTCCGTCTCGCCTGGCGCAAACGCATTCTCGACCATGATGGAGACGGCGCAAAACCCGGCGGCATTGAAAAATGGTTGACCCTTGTCGAGGCTACGGGACTTCCGCGCGATCACGCCCTCCGCGGCGACGGCATCCTTCCCGCCACGCGCTTCGCTGTGCAGGCTTACGTGGACTTCGTCTCGACGCGTTCTCACCTCGAAGCGGTAGCTTCATCGCTTACCGAGCTTTTTTCCCGCAAATTAATCGTCCTTCGCATGGACCGCCTGCGCGAGCATTATCCCTGGCTTTCGAGCGGCCTGGACTACTTCACCGGACGCCTTACGCAAGCTCCCGAAGACGCGGAGTTCGCGCTGGCCTGGGTGGTGAAACATGCACGCACGCGCGAAGAGCAGGACCAAGCTCACTCCGCCCTCCGCGCGAAATGCGACATTCTCTGGGCACAGCTCGACGCTCTCTACTTCGCCTACGTGAATCCCGGCTGGCCTCCCCCGGGGGCTTTCGAGCCAACGAAGGAAAATGCATGAGCGTGGATTTGAACAGCAAGCCGCGGCTCGCCGCCGGATGCCGCATGGGTGAGAACAACAATCAACGCGTCCTGCTGATGCCGGAGCGCGCTTTGCGCCTCAATGGCCCTAGCTTGGAAATTGTTTCGCGCTGCGATGGCGAGCACTCCGTGTCCCAGATCATAGGCGAGCTGCAATTGCTCTATTCGAAAGCCGAGCCGCACAAAGTCGAACAGGACATCCTCGGCTATCTCGCGCTGCTGCAAAAGGAGCGCGCCCTCGATTTTGAGATGTAGTTCACGCCTTGGGCGTGGCGAAGAATTGAAATTCTTGCAGGGACGCTGGAAACTTCCGTCCTTCCGAGCGTAGCGAGGAATGTTTCTTCAATGCTTGATTCTGTCTCCAATCCTCTCGCTCTCGTCGCCGAGCTCACGCACCGCTGTCCGCTCCACTGCGTCTATTGCTCCAATCCGCTCGAAATGCAATCCCGTTCGAACGAACTCTCTACAGAAACATGGTCACGAGTCTTCAAACAAGCAGCGGAAGCAGGCGTTCTTCAGGCTGATCTTACGGGCGGCGAGCCTCTCGCACGCCCCGACATTGTCGAACTCGTTCGTAACGCGCGCGCCGCTGGCCTTTATCTCAGTCTTATCACCTCCGGGCTTCCCCTAGACGAAGTCAAGCTTGAGCTGCTTGTTGACGCCGGTCTCGATCACTTTCAGCTCAGCTTCCAGGGTGCGCGCGAAGAAGCCGCCAACGACATTTCCGGCACGAAGTCGCACCAGCAAAAGCTCCGCGTTCTGCAATGGCTCAAACGGTATCGCATCGGCCTCACGCTGAATTTCGTCATTCACGGTCGCAATATACACGAACTCGAGGAAATGTTGGCCATTGTAAAAGACACCGGCGCGGGCTGCGTCGAATTTGCCAGCGTGCAGTATTACGGCTGGGCTTTTGCGAACCGCGAAAAGCTTCTGCCCACGCACCAGCAATTGGATTACTGCGTTGAGCGACTGAAACGCGCTGAAGAAGAATTGGTGGGCAAGACTCGCGTTGTCTTTGTAGTGCCCGACTATTATGCCAAATACCCCAAGCCCTGCGTCGGCGGCTGGGGTCGCAAACTCATGCTCATCACGCCGAGCGGCGACGCGCTTCCCTGCCACGCGGCGCCGATTATTCCCGGTCTGAAATTTGAAAACGTAAAGAACCGCAGCCTGCGCGAAATTTGGGAACGCTCTGAAGCCTTTCAGAAGTTTCGTGGCGAGGCCTGGATGCAGGAGCCGTGCAGGTCCTGCGACCGCCGCGCGCAAGACTTCGGCGGCTGCCGTTGCCAGGCCATGCTTCTCGCCGGCGATCCCACGGCCACGGATCCCGTCTGCTCGCTCGCTCCGCAACGCCCCAGAGTCGACGCCATCCTCGCGAAAATCAACCAGCCGCAAAGCGCCGGAGCCGAAGCTGTTCCCCCCACCACCCTGCGAACAAAACCTGAATGGCTCTATCGCCCGAACCCCTCTTGATGCAAGGGCGGCTCTTGACTCCACGGTTGGTTTTTCACGCCAAAAAGCTTGCTAAGTCTCAGCGGGTCAACCAATTGCAGCCGCACCCAAAGTTTCACTTCAAATCTGCGCCGCGAGTCGCTTGCGGCTGCCCGGCTGCCGTTTGCCTCGAGCTCCATTCGCTTCAGTCATCTGCGGCCGCTTTCTTGGCCTCACTTGGTGCGGGGAGTCGGCCGACCACCCGGGAAAGGAAAACCAAGCTCCCGAGCAAGACCAGCGATCCAAACACCGTCAATGTATGCGGCGCGCCGATGCGCTTCGCCACTCCGCCCGCGATCAGCGCCCCGATTGGCTGGACTCCCATGAACATCGTGGCGTACACCGCCATCACGCGACTGCGGAGTTCGTCGGGGACGCGATTTTGGACGAGAGTATTTGTCGCGGCCATTTGCGATGTTGCGGCGAATCCCACGACAAACAGCACGCCAACGCACAACCAGAAAACCTTTGCGCCGGAAAAAATCAGCAAGCCGATCGCGCAAGTCATCGAAGTCGCCGCAATCCACCGCGCCAATCCTTTGTAGTTTGTGCGCGCCGCGAAATGTAATGCGCCCAGTACTGCGCCCACCCCCGCGGAACTCATCAGCAACCCTAGCGTGCGCGCGTTGCCCTTCAAAATGTCTTGCGCGTAAATGGGCATGAACACCGAGTACTGCAATCCGAAGAGGCTGAGCACGCTAAGCAAAAGCAACGTCGAGCGTATGGGCACATCGCTCATGGCAAAGCGGAATCCTTGCACCAAACTTTGCAGAGGAGATTCATCGCTCGGCTTGATTTCCGTCTTCGGGATCCGCATCATCAGAAGCGCGCCGATCACCGCTACGAAGCTCAGTCCGTTCAGGAAAAAACACCAGCCTTCTCCCAACCAGGCGATCGCAAATCCTGCAATCGCCGGGCCCACGACGCGCGCACCATTGAAAATCGACGAATTTAGCGCGATGGCATTCGGCAAATCTTCCTTGCCCACCATCTGCACCAAAAACGCCTGCCGGATGGGAACGTCGAATGCGTTCACAATGCCGAGCATGAGCGCGATGGCAACCACCACCCACGCTCCGCTCGAGCCCTGAATCCTGCCTGTCAGAGTCAGGGCCGCCAGAACAAACGCAAGCACCATCGAAGCCGTTTGTGTGGTCATCACGCCGCGGTGCCGGTTGTAGTGGTCGCCGAAGTACCCGCCTAGCGACGAGAGAAACAGCATTGGTACCTGGCTCGCAAAGCCGAAGATTCCCAGCAACGCGGCCGAGCCGGTCAACTTGTAGACCAGCCACAGTTGCGCGGTGGTTTGCATCCACGTTCCGATGAGCGATGTGAGTTGGCCCGCGATAAAAAGCTGGAAGTTGCGGTGCTGCATCGCGCGGAAGCGCGTTGAAAGACTGGTTCGGATGCGCGTCGAAAAATTGGCGGGGGAGCTTGGGGACAAAGACGAAATAACTTTCCTCCACTCGTTTGATGCAAGAAATCTAATCTAGTCAACATGCCGTGAACGAATGAGGTTGTCAACTTTGTGCGGAAAAAGCGGGGAGACGATTTGGCCGGATTCGCTTTTTTCTGAAACTGAAAACCAAGAACCAAAAACTGCTTTATTCGTTTGGCGGGTCCGGCGCTCCAACGTGCATGTGGCTCAGGTCGCGCAGCATCGCCTTGTCTTCTTCGCTCATACCACGCGTGAAGTTCGCATCATTCAGGTGCTGATTTCGCGCCGATTCCGGCATGTTTTGCAGCACACCCAGTCGTTGCCGGATCGCCTTCTGCCGTTGCGGAGACATTTGCTGCCACTTGGGATACACATCATTCCTAATGTGATTCTGCTGTTCACTCGTCAGCTTTCCCCAATTGCGCGCGGCTTCACGAATCTCTTGCTGTCTTTGCGGCGACATCCGGTTGAACTTCTCATAGTTTTGCCTTTCTTTCGGGCTCAGATCCTGAAACCGCGGTGGCTTTGCCTGTGAATTGCCCGCATTCGGCGGCCGATTGGGATTGAAATTCGGCTGCGCCGATTCGTGACGCGCATTCGGCGGGCGATTCCCGCCGATCATGCTCATCGAATCGGGTTGCCGATTTTCCGGTTCCCGGTTTGGCGCAGCATTGTTGCGCAGCCGGTCGTTGTTCGGCCGGCTGTTCTGCGCTCTGCGGTTTTCTTGCCGTGGTTGAGGGCGTTCCTGCCGCGGCGGCTTCGGCTGCTGCTGCCTCTGCGGCTGCGGCGGGCGGTTCTCGCGCTTCTGCGCCGCACACGGCAAGGTTAACAGCGCAATGCTTGCCGCCGCCAGCAACCATTTCACGAATTGGATCCGCCGCTTCATATCACTTTACGTCTCTTCATCGTTAACATCTGGCCCATTACATCTGGGGATTCGACTGGCCGCCGTCGTCCGCCTGCACCGGCTGCGGCAATTCCGTCAGCACGTCAAAATTCGAAAGCACATCCAGATTCTCCAAGACTGGAATGTCTTCCTGCGCAATCTGCGGAGGATTGTTAGGGCGCGTCCCCACCCAAACCGTCGCCAGCAGCAGCATCGCGGCTGCAATCGCAACGCGCGGCGCCGGCATAAACCATGCCCACCAGCTCTGCCTAGCCGGCAGCGCCGCCAAGCGAGCATGCATGCGCAAATCAAATGCCGGCGAAGGTTCGATCACCGGCAGCTCATCCAGCAAACTGCTCACCGCGCGAAATTCATTAACGCGCAGGCGGCAAGCCGCGCAAGTGGCGAGGTGCTTCTCCACCTCGAGCCGTTCGCTTTCCTTCAAGCGCCCGTCCAGGTATCCCAGAATTTTATTTTCCATCCGGCTGCAACTCATGACTTTCTTCCCTTCTGGCCCCAATTGCTACTTCCCATGCTGCGCTACAAGGGGGGCGAGTTCCACCCGCAGCGTTTCGTATGCCCGGAATAGCAGCGACTTCAGGGCGCTCTCCGAGCATTGCAAAATCTTCGATATCTCCGCGTAATCCAGCTCCTGATACTTGTGCAGGAGCACCGCCGCGCGCTGCTTCTCCGGAAGCTTTTCAATCGCGTGGCGGATCATCTTCTTTCGTGTCTCTTCCACCAAGTGCTGCTCGATGTTCGGATTCTTTTCGGCAACGTCCAGCGTTTTTTCTTCGCCCTCTTCCGCATCCACCGTCACGGGCGCGTCGAGCGAGATTTCCATTCGCTGATACCGCGTGTCCCGCACCGAGTTCAACGCCAGGTTCGTCGCAATTCGGAACAGCCACGTGGTGAACTTTGCGCTCGGCACGTAATCCTCACGCGCCTTGTATACCCGCAAGAAAACCTCTTGCGCCAGATCCTCCGCCTGCTCCCGGTTGCGCACCATGCGGTACAGGAAATTCACCAGCGGAGTCCTGTAGCGATGCAGGAGTAAGGTGAACGACTGTTCGTCGCCCGCCTTCACGTCCAGCATGAGTTGGACGTCCGACCTGGCCATAGCCGCCACACTGTATCAAACCCTGGGGGTCTCAGAAAGTTGCGACTGAAAGCGCTCTCAAAACGGGGCTAATGTGTTGGTGTAGCGAGGTTTAAACGCTCTGTTCATCGGGCATTTAGGAGATCGTTTTTGCAAGCCTAAACATGAAATAAGTGCTGCATTATCAACAGGCTAGCGACACCGGCAAACACCAGCAACGCCATCCGCCAGTTGGGTTCCCGGTTTACTTCGGGCAGCAGGTCCGTCGCCGCCACGTAAACCGTTACCCCTCCCGACAAGGGCAGCGCATACTTCAACTGCCCCTCGAGGGCGCTGGTCAGCAGCACGCCAAACAGCGTCGCCGCCCCCAATAACCCGGCTCCGAGGATGGCGTTGCGCTTCCCGCGACCACTTGCCAGAGCCACCGACGCGATGGTGAACCCTTCCGGCAGTTTGTGCAGGAACACGGCCACAAAGAGAACGACGCCGAGCCATGTCGAAATCAGAAATCCCGCGGCAATCGCCACGCCGTCAAAAAAAGTGTGAATGGTCATGCCTAGCAACACCGTTTTTCCGGCGTGAATTCCGCTGAACTCTTCGTGGTGCGTTTCTTCACCAAAATGAAAGTGCGGTGCAATCGTGTGTTCGAATAAATGCACCAGAAAGAATCCGATCAGCACAAACAGCAGCGCTTGTTCGCCAGAAAGCCGTACGGATTCGGGGATTACGTCCACAAACGCGACGGCCAGCATGTATCCCGCGCCCAGGGCCAGAAAATATTGCAGGTATTGCCGCGGCCATTCCTTTCGAACGACAAAGTATCCGCCGAGCAAATTCCCGACCGCCGCCACGAGTCCCAGCAGCGCCGCGAGGGTTGTCCGAAGTGCCGCGTCATGCTCCATATTAGGTGATCAGAGATCGGAGAACGGAGATCAGCAAGAAGCAACGCGGAGACTTAGGGTCACTCACGCTGAGTCGGCGCTTGGTTCTTTTTTTATCAGATCTCTGTTCTTTGCGCTCCGCTCTCTCTTCTTTTTCTTCATCCGGAATGCCGGAACAGGATCACGTCGCCTTCTTGCACGACGTATTCCTTTCCCTCGAGCCGCACTTGAGCTTTCTCTTTGGCTGCGGCGATGCTTCCTGCGGCGGCCAAATCGTCCCAGCGCACGACTTCGGCGCGAATGAATCCCCTCTCGATGTCGCTATGAATCACGCCTGCGGCCTTCACCGCGGGGTCGCCTTTGCGAATCGTCCAGGCGCGGACTTCCGGCTCTCCGGCGGTAAAGAATTGAATCAACCCCAGCAGGTCGTACGTCGCGCGAATCAAGCGGTTCAACCCTGGCTCCTTCAACCCGTACGACGCCAGCAGTTCCGCCGCTTCTTTCTCTTCCATTTCCGCGAGTTCCGCTTCCAGCCGCCCGCACACGGCAACTACCGCTGCATTCTTCCGCCCCTGCAACGCGCTCAACTTGTGCCGCTCCACCGCGGTGTCGAGCTTGTCCGCTTCGTCGTCACCCAAGTTGAGCACGTACAGCACCGGCCGCGCGGACAAAAACAAGAATCCACCAATGGACTTCCGCTCTTCCGCGGTCAATTCCAGTTCGCGCAGCGGTTTTTCTGTTTCCAGTTGCGCCTTGCACTTTTCGAGCACCGTTTTTTCGAGTTCGAGCGCCGGATCGCGCTTCTTCTTTAGATCTTTTTCCACGCGTTCGAGCCGACGCATGATCTGGTCGTGGTCGGAAAGCATCAGCTCCAAGTCCAGGTTCGTTGCGTCGCGCAGGGGATCGATGCTCCCCTCGGAATGTGGAACGCTCGCATCTTCGAATACACGAATCACGTGCGCAACCACGTCCACTTCGCGCAATTGCGCCAGAGCCTCGCGCATGCGCTCTTTCTGCATGCCGCCGAGGTCCACGTAGTTCACGGTCGCGTAGGTGATTTTTTTCGGGTTGTAGAGCTTGGCCAGCTCCAGCAGTCGCGGCTCCGGCACCTTCGCCACGCCCACGTGCGTCGCCGACGCTCCGCTCTTGCCCTCGACGTGCGCCTTGGTCAAAATCCGGAACAGCGTGGTCTTCCCGACCTGTGGTAGTCCAATAATTCCCGCCTGCACGCGCGCCCTTTCCCTCCGCTAATTTTGTGCCCTACCCAAATCGTTCATGCTAACACACCCATCCTTCCTTAATTCTTCTAGCGGTAGAGTTCTGAAAAAAACTGGTCTAAAGAAGCGGGTGACATCCGCAAGGTCCTGTAGAGAATGCGGAGATTGATGTTTGTCCAGGGTGTAGCTGTCGATCGCGTCTCGCAATATGCGCAGATCCGTCCTCAGGACCGTTTCGCGGGAATGGCGCTCACTGTATTTACCCTCTGACCGGCAATGCCCATGAACGCCGCACAAACCCAAAGTGTCGCTAGCGTCAGAGCCGTGATGGATTTGATCCGAAGTTTCATCATCGTCCTACGTCAAAACCAGCATAGCATCGCTGAAACGTTAGAGGGCCTCAATCCGTCTCAACGGCTATGCTTGGTACCAGCTGCCAATGAGGATCGCCGTCCTCGACCTCTCCGCCTACGTCGGACTCGCCGCAGTCGGAGTGGTTACTCTGAACCTGCTCCTCGGAATGCTCATGGCTTTTCGGTATAGCCCCCATCGTTCATGGCCGCACCGCCGGTTCAACTATTTTCGGCTGCACAACTGGTCGGGCTATATCGCTCTCTCGGTGTCGCTGCTGCATCCCACCATTCTGCTCTTGAACAAGGACCCGCGATTTCGCCTCTTGGATCTTGTCTACCCGGTGCATTCTCCCAGCCAGCCTCTGGAAAATACGATCGGCGCGACAGCCTTCTACCTCCTTGCTTTAGTCACTGTTACTTCGTATCTGCGTCTTCGTCTGGGGCGGCACCTTTGGAAGTCCTTCCATTTCAGTATCTATTTCGCAGCTGCCGCTCTTTTCTTTCACAGCCTCTTCAGCGATCCCGGTCTGAAGGGTGATCCTATCGAGTGGTTCGACGGCGGCAAGCTTTTTGTCGAGTCCTGCTTCGTCGTGATCGCGACTGTGGGCTTGCTGCGCTGGCGGCATGCTCGCAAGAAGGCCCTCCGGATGAGCCACGCCTCACGCCAGACCGTTGCTTCTTCCTAGTCCTAGCCCGAACCGTGCGCTGAAAGGCCGGATCTAAAGAACCCGCCACTACAAAGGCGACATTTGCTAATCTTATTGCCCCGTTTCTGGATTGGAGATTCATGGTAGCCACAGAATACGAAATGCCGCCGTTTGACTTGCGCCAGGCCATGGACACGTTGGCAACGAAGGACGAACGTCTCGCACCGCTGATTAAGGAGACGCAGGAATTTCGCGTCGAAAAGGGCGCTGCCGAGTCTCCGTACGAGGTGCTGGTGGAAGCCGTCACCCACCAATCCATTTCCGGCAAAGCCGCCGCCACAATTTTTGGCCGAGTCAAAGCACTTGGATCGAATGGACGCATTCCAACACCGGAAGAGATGCTCAAGCTGCGCAAGCCCGCTCTTCGCAAGGCCGGGCTCTCCGGCGCGAAAATCCTCGCAATGAAGGACCTCGCCAAGAAAACCGTCGAGGGGGTAGTCCCGACGCTCGAAGAGGCGCACAAACTCTCGGACGAAGAACTGGTCAAGCGGCTGGTCTCCGTCCGCGGCGTTGGCGCCTGGACCGTTGAGATGTTCTTGATCTTTCGCCTCGGCCGACCGGACGTTCTTCCCGTCCACGACCTTGGCGTGCGCAAAGGCTGGGCCATTACCTACGGCAAGAGGTACATGCCTGCCCCAAAAGAGCTTCTGAAATTTGGCGAACGGTGGCGGCCGTACCGCACCGTCGCTTCCTGGTACATGTGGCGGGCCTGCCAGCGCGCCGGCCAGGCGGCTTTGCGCAAGATCCGGCCGCAAAAAACCAAATTGCGCAACCATGCAAAACCAGGAGGGAAGTCTCAATCTCGGCTAAGGGCAAAGGCAGGCGGTTGAATCCTCGGGGTGAAAAGCATGTGTATGTCTCAGGAAGGTCTAAGCGCCAGTTCACGCACCATCAAATACACCGCGGCGATTCCGGCCAGTAAGACGCCGCTTTCGAGCGAGACGGAGGCGGCGTGCAGACGGCTAAACTCGGCGAGCAGCGGGCTGTCCGCCGGCGTGACCTGAATCGAACCCATTTGCACCCGAAGAGCGGCCATCTTCGCACTGACGGTGAACTGGGAAATGACCGTCAGCGCAATCATCAGCGCCACGCAGACCGCCGCCGGCGTGGCTAGGCTCGCAAATGTTTTTGTTCGAATCAGCCGCGCCAGCAACACCACCAGTCCGCAGACAATTCCTCCCATGTGCATGGCGTTAAGCGCATAGCCGACCATGGCGCCTGCCTGGTCCCGGCTCGCCAGAGTGCCGAACGCTCCTGGGGCCACTACAAAGCTCAGGAAAACATCGCTCCCGAGCCATAGGCTCAAACCTAGAAACTCGATCGCACGAAGCAACGTTGACATGCGGAGATTTTAGCTAGAATGGCTTGTGGCGCAAGGAAGGTGGTGGGCGACAAAGGACTTGAACCTTTGACCTCTCCCGTGTGAGGGGAGCGCTCTAACCAACTGAGCTAGTCGCCCGATGTTGCCAAATGAC
>Ga0126379_10000311_pt1 | contig 26419 bp, 21 predicted proteins | sample PanSoiMetPlot_24_FD_92640 | JGI IMG/M metagenome (GOLD analysis project Ga0126379, IMG submission 92640) | Tropical forest soil microbial communities from Panama - MetaG Plot_24 | ecosystem: Environmental > Terrestrial > Soil > Tropical forest > Bulk soil | place: Panama | collected 2016-02-17
AAGCGGAAACGGCAGGCCGCCAACCGCGAAGATCTGGTTGGGGCGAAACGTCGGGTCCGCCTTGCCGGCGACACCGTTCTCGTCCACGACGTCGTGGAGGTAACCTTCGCGGGCGTTCCAGAATCGGGACGGGAAGACGGCGCAGACCTTCGTCGCGAGATCGTTCCACCGCGGCGAGTACCGTGCCGCGATGCGGAGCGCGTTGTACCAGAGCGCCTGGATCTCGACGGGCTTGCCCGAGCGCGGGGTGATCACGCGGTCTCCGACCTTCGCGTCCATCCAGGTCAGCTGGACGCCCGGCTCGCCGCAGGCGAGCAGGCCGTCGGAGTCCGCTCGGATGCCGTAGCGGGTCCCTCGCGAATAGCCCTCCAGGATCGCTTCGATCGCCCCGACCAGCGGCTGGCGCTCGGACGCGTAAACCCGCCGATGCGAGCGGTCGCAGGCCTCGAAGTAATCGTGGACGGCCACGATGTACCAGAGCGAGGCGTCCACGGAGTTGTACTCGGGCTCAGCCCCGCGGTCGGGGAAACGGTTCGGGAGCATTCCCTCCGAGACCGCCCCGGCCCACTCGAGCAGGATCTGCCGCGCGTCCTCGAGCCTCCCTGTCGCCAGACAGAGGCCGCGCAGCGCGATGAACGTGTCCCTGCCCCAGTCGGTGAACCACGGGTAGCCGGCGATGATCGTCTTCCTTTCGCCGGCGCGCACGAGGTAGTCGTCGGCCGCCCGATCCAGCCGGGCGGAGAAGGCGAACCGGCGCCGCTTCTCCTCGCTCCGGAGGCGCCGCGCGACGGAGGCGGCGTCGTCTTCGCCCGCGGGCGGCTGCGAGGAGAGCAGCAGGACGCCCTCCTCCTCGGCCAGGTCGAAGCGGAAGACCCCGGGCGAGGCGAGGTCCTCGACGGCGTCGAGGCCGCGCGCGTGCTCCTCGGAGTAGAAGAAGTTGCGGTACCAGTCGGGCTCGTGGAAGTAGGCGCCGTTGGTCGCGACATTGACCTCGGGGACTCCCTCGTACGGGATCCACATCCAGCCGTAGCCGCGCCTCTGCGGCTCGAACCGGAAGTGCGGGTTCTCGTGGTGGAGCGAGTGGTAGTCGCGGCCGGACATCAGGAGACGGACGTAGAGGGTCACGTCGAAGCGCTTGCGGTTCAACCGCCAGAAGAGAACGGTGGCCCGGGTGCGCCGCGAGACGAAGAGCTCCTGCATGATCCGGATGCCGGAGCCGACGCGGAAGGTCCAGCGCGGCCACGGGTCCGCCTCGAAGCTCTCGATGCGCGTCACGCCGTCCGGGTGGATCGTGCCGGGCGCGTACGACTGGGAAGAGATCGGGAACGTTCCCTCCGGCGTCGTGACCCAGGCTTCGAGGCCGTTGACGAGGACGAACCTCCCGGCGGGAGGGGCCGACGCGAGGAGCAGCCCGTGGTAGCGGCGGCTTCGAACAAGGTCCGCCGTGCCGGACGCGAATCCTCCACGGCCGTCCGCCTCGAGCCACTCCGATCCCGCGACCGGCGGACCGGCGGAAGGCCTTTCGACTCGGGCCCGCGGAGCGGATTCCGTGGATGCTTTTTCGGTGAGCACGTCCAGTGCCAGCACGGCAACTTGGATGCCGGTGGCGCCGTCAGGTTACTCCGGAATGGGGTGCGGGCGTACGCGCGAAATGATCAATCGGACGAGCTCCTCGGGAACCTCCTCCCGGGCGTCCGGGTCCGCGCACGCCGCCTTGCCGAAGGCGATCGTCTTCTCATAGGTCGCCAGGTACTTGACACAGGTCGGGCAGACCGCGAGATGCCGCTCGAACTCGTGCGCCTCCCCCGGGGCAAGTTCCCCATCGAGATAGAGATGGAGGAACTCCGTCAGCTCCCTGCAAGTGATGTACGGCTTTTCACCCATTTCCAGCCATCCGGCGCCCGCCTCCGTCCTTCATCCGAAGCTTGGATGCCGCGAAAGCCCGGCGGTTACACCGGGTGGCGCGGGAGGGTTAAGTCGAATATCATGCGCCGTTCCGCGGGGTCGTAGTTCAGTTGGTTAGAACGCCGGCCTGTCACGCCGGAGGTCGCGGGTTCGAGTCCCGTCGGCCCCGCCATTCACGTCATCCCTAGTACTTGCCGAAGTTGTCCCCACCGTATTCCTGCAGTTCCCGAGGTAGTTTGAGCGGGGAAAACCTGGGACGCGGCCCAGCGGACTAGTACCTGCACGGAAGCGGAACCAGAGGGGCTAGCATCTTAGCCTTGCTCGCCCTTGATTTGCGGACGGTTCCGAAGGAGTAGGTTCTGAGGCGGGGCGCTTTCGTAGCCGCGGCGGCCGCGTCGGTGTTCTTCTCGACGGCAGCTCCTGCGCAGCGCTCGCCGCAGGCCCGGATCTTCCAACCGACTCCGACCCCGACGAGGCGCATTCCATTGGGCGCGTTCGTCGAGGTCAACCCGAGGCGGTGGACGACGGTCCCGCCGTTCAAGGGCCACCGACGCGATGAACTTTCCCGAATCTTCGAGGAGTCTCACCTCAAACGAGGAAGCGAAGGTGAGGCGTACGATGCGACCTACCCTGCGGGTGTGGTTTCCGACCAGAAGCCCGAAGCCGGCCAGACCGTCGAGCGCGGCAGCCAGGTGTCCCTGACTTTTTCTCGCGGCGCGGCGCCGGTGACCTCGGCGCCGGCGGAACAGGTCACGGCGATTCCTCCAGGCAAACCGTCCCCGAGGGAGGATCGCGAGCCCGAAGGTGTTCCGACCAAGCCCCGCCCCAAGCCGACGATGCGACCAGCCACGCCGTATCCAACCGCAAAAGAATCGCCCACGAGCGGGGCGGGCTCCGGTGGTTCCGGGGGTTCGATTCCGACTGCGATCATCCTAGTTGCGGCGGCGGCTGCTGTCGGCCTCCTGACGCTGGTGTACAAGATTCTCAAACGGCCCGGTCCGGACCGGCCCGACCGCCACGAGGTGGCCGCGAACCTGGAGGTCAGGCCGGTCCGAAACGACGGCAGGCAGCGTCTGCTCGGAAAGCCTCCCAACGCCACACGCGTCGGAATTGCAATCCATCCGGACCCTGGGCGAACGGTTGTTCGATTCCACAGGTCCGGATCCACGGAGAAGGAGGGCGAGAGATGAGCCAGGCAAATACAGTGGCCGACTTTCTGCCGCTCGACGTCGATGGGCTGCCGGGAAAGCTCGCTGCGTCCGTCAAGGCGGTCCCGCAGCTCGCGCGTTTGATGGCTCTCCTTTCGACGAAGCTGACCGCCGTGCAGTGGAAGGCTTTTCTCCATACGCTCGCCGGAAAAGTCGCCGGACTGCGCGACGAGCCACTCACGCCGATCCTGGCCGGAGCCTGGAAAGACATCAGGAAGGTCGCGGAAGCGATCGAGATCACGCGCCGGTCTCCCGGCCGCGTCGAGACCGTCGCCGTCGCGGACCACACGATCGAGCACGAGCAGAAACCGACCCTGGAGGTGTACCTGGACGGCAGTCGCGTCGAAGAGATCCCCTGCTCGCTGTCGCTCGAGATTGAGCTGCGCGGCCTCCTGCTCGAGATCGAAGGCGGGACTCTGCGCAAGATGACCACCGGCGAGGTGCAACTCAAAGGGACCTTCAAGCTCGCGGACGTCGTTCTGGCCGAGAAGCAGCTCCAACCCATTGCCATCCCCGGCGAGATCCCACTCACCGGCTGACCGCCGAGGGGTGAGGCGGGTTGGCATGGGAATGGCTTAAACGGGGGCTCCCTGTCCCTGTCTCCTGATGGAAGTGAGTAAGAGGGAGGAAGCATGGCTTCACGGACGGAATCGTCTACGGGCGCCCTAGCGGAAACGGGAATCCACGGGCTCGACAACGTGCTGGCGGGGGGATTCCCGAGGAACCGGGTCTACCTGGTCCAGGGAGAGCCCGGCACGGGGAAGACGACCATCGGGATGCAGTTTCTCCTGGCGGGCGCGGAGGCCGGCGAGCGGGCGCTCTACATCAGTCTGTCGGAGTCTGCCGAGGAGCTCGAAGAGGCGGCCCGCTCCCACGGGTGGACCTTGAGGGACGTCTCGATCCTCGAGTTGAACGCCAGCGAGACCGCCTCCACCAACGACGAGAACACGCTCTTCTATCCCGGCGAGGTCGAGCTGCCCGAGACGACTCGAACGCTGATGACGGAAGTCGAGCGGCTCGCCCCCTCGCGCGTGGTCGTGGACTCGCTGACGGAGGTCCGCCTGCTGTCCCAGACTCCCGTGCGCTACCGGCGCCAGATCGCGGCGCTGAAGGACTTCTTCGCCGGGAGAAAGTGCACCGTCCTCTTCCTGGACGACTCGACTTCGGCGGACCTGCAGCTCCAGAGCATCGCTCACGGCGTCCTGAGCCTCGAGCAGCTCACTCCGCTCTACGGCGCCGAGCGACGCCGCCTTCGCGTGCTCAAGATGAGGGCGATGGCGATTCGCGGAGGCTTCCACGACTTCACGATCGCCACCGGCGGCCTGGTGGTGTTCCCCCGGCTCGCGATCTCCGACGACCGCGGCGACCTTGTGCTCGAGACGCTGCCGAGCGGGATCTCCGAGCTCGACACGCTGCTGGGCGGAGGGCTCGACCGCGGAACGACGACGCTCCTCCTCGGGCCGGCGGGGACCGGCAAGTCCGTCATCGCCTGCCAGTACGCGGTGGCGGCGGCCGTCCGGGGCGAGCGCGCCGCCATCTACGTCTTCGAGGAGGGCCTCTCGACTCTCTTCGTGCGCAGCGCGGCGATGGGCCAGCCGCTCCAGCGCCTCTCCGAGGAGGGGCGCGTCCTCGTGCGGCCGGTCAACCCGGCCGAGCTCTCCCCCGGCGAGTTCATCTTCCAGATCTGTCGCGCGGTCGAGGAGGAGAACGCGCGCCTGGTCGTCATCGACAGCCTGAGCGGGTTCTACCGAGCCATGCCGGAGGAGAACTTCCTCTCGACACAGCTTCACGAGCTCTTCTCCTTCCTGCGGGTGCGCGGGGTGGCCGTCATCGCGACGCTCGCCCAGCACGGGCTGCTCGGCGCGGACACGGAAGCGCCCTTCGACGTCAGCTACCTCGCCGACACCGTCGTCGTCCTGCGCTACTTCGAGAACGAGGGCACGATCCGAAAGGCGATCTCCGTCGTCAAGAAGAGGAGCGGCAGGCACGAGAAGACCCTGCGCGAGCTGGCGATGAACGGCAGCGGGCTGACGATCGGCGAGCCCCTGAAGGAATTCGTCGGCGTGATGTCGGGCAGCCCGATCTATAAGGGATCGACAGGGATGCTGCCGGAGGGTGATGCGCATCGAGGGCACTGATCCCCTCGAGGAACGGGTCCTGGTGGTCGCCCCGAGGGGTCGCGACGCGGCGCTCGTGAAACGGCTCCTCGCGGAAGAGGGAATCTCCTGCGAGATCTGTCCGGACCTCGTCGCCCTCGCCATCGAGATGCACAGCGGAGCCGGTGTGGCACTCCTGACGGAAGAGGCCCTGGACTCCTCGACGCATGAGGTCGAGGAGGCGCTCGCCGCCCAGCTTCCGTGGTCGAACCTGCCGGTTCTCCTTTTTCCCGCGGGGACCTCGACGCGTGAGGCGGTATCGCCGCGCGTCCGGCGGTTGAACGACCTCGCTGCCGTGACGCTGCTCGACCGGCCGATCCGCAGGGTCTCGCTCGCCAGCGCCGTGCGCGCCGCGCTTCGCGCCCGTCGGCAGCAGTACGAGGTCCGGGACCTGCTCGCCCGGCTCGAGCTTGACGTGCGGAGCCGCGACGAGTTCCTCGCCATCCTGGGCCACGAGCTGCGGAATCCACTCGGCGCGATCCTGACCGCCGCGCAGCTGATGGAGCACGGCCGCGGGAGCTCGGAGAGGGAGCGCTCGATCATCCTGAGGCAGACGGGCCTTCTCTCGCGCCTCGTGGACGACCTGCTCGACGTCTCGCGGGTCGCTTCGGGCAAGGTGACACTCCAGCGCGCGCCCCTGGACGTGCGCGACGTCGTGGACCGCTGCGTCGCGTCGAATTCGGCCGCGGCGGTCTCCCGTCGAATCGATCTCGTGTGCGAGTGCGGATCCGAACCCTGGCGCCTCGACGGCGACCCGGTGCGGCTCGAGCAGATCGTCAACAACCTTCTGACCAACGCGATCAAGTACACGCCGCCCGGCGGCCGCGTCGAAGTGACCCTGGAAGCGGAGGGCGCCTCCGGGGAGATCCGCGTCGCCGACACCGGCGTGGGAATGGACCCGCAGATGCTTCCGCGGATCTTCGATCTCTTCGCCCAGGCCGACAAGACGCTGGACCGCTCCCAGGGAGGCCTCGGGATCGGGCTCACGCTCGTGCGCCGCTTAGTCGAGATGCACGGGGGAACGGTTCGGGCCTTCAGCCCGGGCCCGGGGAAGGGCAGCACGTTCGTCGTCCGGCTGCCGCGGCTGCATTCGGGCGCCGGCGCGGTGGAGGCCCCGGCCCCGACCGCCGGCGTGCCGGAGCCCGAGCCCGGCGAGAGCCGCCGGATCCTCGTCGTGGAAGACAACGACGATCTGCGCGAGGGACTGGCGAGCCTCCTGCGAAACCTGGGGCACGAGGTCGTCGCGGCCGAGAACGGCGAGGAGGGGATCGAGAAGGCGATGGAAGGGAGCCCGGAGGTCGCTCTGGTGGACATCGGGCTGCCGGTCCTCGACGGATATGCCGTCGCCCGGCGCATTCGCGAAGTCTTCGGGGCGCGAGTCTTCCTGGTGGCGCTGACGGGCTACGGGCTGGCCGACGACCGACGCCGGGCGCTCGACGCGGGCTTCGATGAGCACCTGACCAAGCCCGCGACCGCCGGCGCGATTCTCACCCTGCTCCGGAAAGCCGGCTGAGACTCGCTGCCCGGACGGGGCAAAACCCTCGCTTTCAACGGCATCTGGCGCGGGCAGGGTTCTTGCGATGGAGTAGCCGCCAAATGCTTCTGCAGAGTCGAGTGGTCAGGCGCCGGGCGCGGACCGCTGGGTTGTTCGCGGGAGGGATCGCGCTCTTCGCGTACGCGCTCTGGCCCTGGACTCCGATGGCGAAGGAGGGGCGGCCACCGCGCACCATCGTCTTCTACGGCTTCAGCATCCTGGGAGAAGCGATCAACAAGGGAGTCTTCCCGGACTTTCAGCGGCGCTGGCGGGAGGCCAGGGGCGAGCACATCGAGCTCGTCAGCTCCTTCGCGGGGTCGGGCACGATCACCAACCAGGTCATCCTCGGCGTGCCGGCGCACCTCGCCCTGCTGTCACTCGAGCTCGACGCGGACAAGCTGGCCGAGGCCGGAGTCCTCCGCTCCGGAAGCTGGAAGAGCTTCCCCTTCCAGGGCGTGGTCAATCGCACGCCCTTCGTCATTCTCGTCCGACCCGGAAACCCGAAGGGCATCCACGGCTTCGCGGACCTGGGCCGGCCCGGCGTGCGAGTCGTCCATCCCGACCCCATGACGTCGGGCGGAGCGAACTGGGCGATCGTCGCCGAGTACGGCGCCGGCGCGCGCAATGCCGCCGACCCCGCCTCGGCCGGGCACGCGATGCTCCTGGGCGTCTGGAAGAATGTCGTCGCCCAGGCGGCCTCGGCGCGCGCCGCCCGCACGCAGTTCGAGAACGGGTTCGGCGACGCGCTGGTGACCTACGAGCAGGAGGCGATCTTCGACCTCTCCCGCGGCAAGCTGGAAGGCGAGGTGGTGTACCCGCGCTCGACGGTCCTCTCCGAGCACACCCTCGTCCGGGTCGAGCGAAACGTCTCACGGCGGGACAGGGACCTGGTGGACGCCTTCGCGGCGTTCCTCTTCTCGGAAGAGGCGCAGCAGATCTTCGTCCGATATGGTTTCCGCAGCGTGCTCGAGCCACTGAACGCCGCCAACCCCGCCTTCGGCGCGATCGAAGACCCCTTCCGGATCGGAGACGTCGGCGGCTGGAAGCGGGCGAAGAGGGAGATCGTCGAGGACGTCTGGAAGAAGCGCGTCCTGGAGGAGATCAAGAAGTGACGGCGGCGGAAAACGGCGCCCTCCGCGGCCGGCGCGAATCGAGCCGGCTGCCGGTCGGCGTGCTGCTCCTCGTGCTGCTGCCGTTGCTGCTGATGCCGCTCGCCGCGGTCTTCGTCTTCGCGCTGAAAGGCGGGCCCGGCGCCTTCTGGGACGCGATCCGCTCGCCGGAGGCGCAGTTCGCTCTCCGCTTCTCCCTGCTGATCGCGTTCGCCACGACCGCGGTCAACACCGTCCTGGGAACCTTCACCGCGTACGTCCTCTCCAAGCACCGGTTCTGGGGAGACCGGGCGCTGGGCGTCGTCGTCAATCTGCCGGTCGCGATCCCGACGGTCGTCGTCGGGACGTCTCTTCTTCTTCTCTGGGGGCCGATCGGGCTGCTCGGAAAGCTCCTCGTGCCGATCGGGTTGCAGCCGATGTTCCGACCGTTCGGCGTGCTCCTCGCCCACCTCTTCGTGACCTTTCCCTACATGCTCGGAGCGGTCAAGCCGGTCTTGGACGAGCTCGAAACGACCTACGAGGAGGCCGCCTACACGATCGGCGCGAGCCGGTGGACGACCTTCCGCCTGGTCCTGCTGCCGGCCCTGCGCGGTGGGCTGACCACGGGGGCGCTGCTGACCTTCGCGCACTCCCTCGGGGAGTTCGGGGCCACGGTGATGGTCTCCGGCAACCTGAGGCTGAAGACCCAGACGGCGCCCCTCTACATCTTCGCCCAGTTCGAGGCGGGCGACATCGCGCACGCCAATGCGCTCGCGGCGGTGCTGGCCCTGCTGTCGTTCGCGATCTTCTTCTTCCTCTTCCAGTTCGCCTCCCGCGCGACGCGGGAGAGGGCGCGGTAGGCGAGGCCGCGGTGTCCATCGTCCTCGACGGTCTGACCAAGCGCTTCGCCGGCCGCGCGGTGGTCGAGGCCGTCGGCCTGGAGATCGCCGACGGCGAGCTCTTCGTCCTGCTCGGCGCGTCGGGATCGGGCAAGAGCACGGTGCTGCGGATGATCGCGGGTTTGACGGCGACCGACGGCGGAAAGATCGAGCTGATGGGGCAGGACGTCACGAGCCTCGAGCCCCAGAAGCGCGGCGTCGGGTTCGTGTTCCAGAACTACTCGATCTTCCAGCACATGACGGCCGCCGAGAACATCGCCTTCGGCCTGCGCATCCGCGGCGTCTCCCGACGGCAGCGCCACCAGAAGAGCGAGGAGCTCCTCGACCTCGTCGGCCTCGGGGGCCTGGGGGAGCGCTACGCCCGCGAGCTCTCCGGCGGGCAGCAGCAGCGCGTCGCCCTCGCCCGCGCCCTGGCCTACGAGCCGAAGGTCCTCCTGCTGGACGAGCCGTTCGGGGCGCTCGACGTGAAGATCCGCGCGCAGCTTCGCCGGAGCTTCCGGGAGATCCAGCAGAGGCTGCGGCTCACGACGGTCCTCGTCACGCACGACCAGGAAGAAGCGTTCGAGATCGCGGACCGGATCGGTGTCTTCGAGCGCGGCCACCTGATCGAGGTCGGGAAGCCCGAGGAGCTCTACGGGAAGCCCGGCTCTCTCTACGCCGCGACCTTCCTGGGAGCGGGAACGGTCCTCCAGGGACGCTGCCGCGAGGGGCGCGCGGAATTCGGGCCGCTCTCGCTCGACCTGCCGGCCGGGCAGGCGCATGCGGAGGGATCGCCGGTGCGCATCCTGATCCGACCCGAGCAGGTCGAGCTCGGGCACGCGGGCGCGGACGGGAGACCGACGCTGGGCGTGGGCCGCGTCGTCGAGTCCAGCTTCGCGGGCGCCCTGCGGCGTCTGCGACTTCGCATCCCGCGGCTGCCCCGCACGCGTCAGATCTCTCCTCCCCTTCCCTACGGCGAGGAGGGACAGATCGTCGAAGCGGTCCTGCCGGCGAGCGACCCCGTGCCCGACGAAGTTCGGATCACCCTGAAGGACTGGCGCGTCCTCGAGCAGCCGCTCCCGAGCCTCCTCGTGGCCGATCCCCTGGGAGCGCAGCGGCCGCCCGTGGCTGCCGCGCGGCCTCTCGCGTCGGCGTTGAACGCGTCGCTCGTCGTGCTGGGCGTGGTCCCGGCGGACAACCCGCCCGATCCGCTCCGCGAGCGCTTCAAGACGGAGTTCGAGCAGGACGCCGACGAGATCCGGATCCGGGTCGGCGAGCCCGCCGAGCAGATCCGCAACGAGCAGGCAGAGACCTTCTACGACCTCGTCGTCCTCGGACCGATCGGCCCCAAGGCGATCCGCAGCCGGTCGGTCCGGCAGCTCCTGCGGGAGGCCTCGACTCCCCTTCTCTTCGGCGAAGCGCGCGAGCATTTCGGGAAGGTCCTGATCTGCACGGCGGTCGGCGAGCCCGGCAAGAGCGACGTCCGCGTCGGCGGATGGCTCGCCGGCCGGCTCGGGGCGGCGGTGACGCTTCTCCACGTCTCCCGCGACTCCGCGGAGCCGCCGCGGTGGATCCGGGCGCACCTCGACCAGGGCGTCGCGACGCTGTCGGCCTTCGACGTGCAGGCGCAGGCGCAGGTCCGCCAGGCCGACTCTCCGCTGGAAGGGATCCTGATGGAGGCCCGCAAGGGCGACTACGACCTGGTCGTCATCGGCGGCCATGGCCCGCGCACCCGCTCCATGACCGGCCGAGACGACATCGCCTTCCAGATCCTCGACAGCGCCAAGCGCCCTGTCCTCGTCGTCCCCGAGGACAGCGGCTAGCGGGCAACTCCCGCAGAAGAGAAGGGCGGCGAGGACGTGGCCCCGCCGCCCGGCGAAACCCCCGCTTCGGCCCTACTTGCCGAAGAGCTGGAGGTGGAACCCGTTGGAAAGGAACTTGGCCATCTGGCCGCGCGTGATGGCCTGCCCGGGCTGGAAGCTGCCATCGGGATAGCCCGAGATGACGCCGGTCGCTCGCAGGTACTCGGCGTGCTTGCAGTACCAGTCGGATTCGCCGATGTCCGTGAAGTGCAGGTCTTTCGTCGGCGGATTGCAGTCGTAGCTCAGCCCCGTCACGGGATCCGGGCCGTATGCCATCGGGACCGCGTCCTCGCCGCCGGCGATCGAGCGCGCCACCACGATCGCCATCTGGATGCGGGTAGCGGGCTGCCCGACGCAGAAGACGCCGGGCTCGCAGCCGGTCGTCGCGCCGCGCGAGGCGATGAAGTTCGCGTGCCGGCAGAACGGATCGCCCGGCGGAACGTCGGCGAAGAGCGATGTCCCTCCGGCCGAGCAGTCGTAGTTGCTCCCGGCGGCCGGGATGTTGGCGTCCCCGCCGGCGAGGGCCCGCGAGAGGAAGATCGCCATCTGCAGGCGCGAACCGTGCTCGTCCGGGCAGAATGCCGACGGCCCGCAGCCGTTTGTCACTCCCGCGTGGAAGAGCTTTTCGATCGCCGGATAGAAGACGTGCGAGACCGGCACGTCCGCGAAGCTCGACCCGACGTGGACCTTCCAGACCGTCGGGAGGTCGCCGTTCAAGGGAGTCTCCTCGAACGAGACGTCCCAGTGGGCTTCCGGTCGGACCGCGGGATTGGAAACCGAGAGCTCGTAGCAGTCCTCCGTCGCGGCGAGGCAGTTGCCGATCATCCCGGGCGCGATCGTTCCGTAGTCCGCCAGTCCGTCGAAAAGGGTGTAGTCGGCGCCGGCCGGCCCAACGAGGTCGGCGGCATTGGCGGCAAGGCTGACGGGGACCGATCCCGCGTTGAACCAGGACGGGCCGAGGCGGATCCGCTCGCCCGGCTCGAGCACTCCGTTGCCGTTGGAGAGTCCGGCGCCGCCGGGCGGGTCCAGGATCATTCCCGCCGGAGCCGCCTGGCACGCGGCCGGCGCCACCGTGAGGGGCGCCGACGGCGCGGATGTGCACTCCGGATAGAGGATCACGGCCGAGTAGTCGCCGGGCTCCGTCACGAAGAGCTCCTCGTCGTTCTCACCGGGGATTGGCTGCGAGTTGCGATACCACTGGCACGTCCATTGACCGTAGGGCACCGTGGTGCTCGCGACCAGCCGCACCGTCGCGCCCGGACAGATCGCCGCCAGGCCGGTCACCGTTGGGCGCTCGCAGAAACCGCCGACGGTTTCGGCGGCCTGCGCCGGAATTGCCCACACCGCCAGGAACAGGAAAAGGGCCAGGGCCGCGAGAAGGGTGCGCATGCTTGCCTCCAGTTCGTCCATTTCCCACCATCGGCCGCGATCGCGGCCCACAGCGTGACGTTACGGACGGGAGGCTCTTCCTCCGTGATCCGGACGCATCAAAAACTGGAGGTGCCTGGTTCTGAAAATCCGGGGACCGCTCGGAGGAGGCGAACGCCGCATCGCGCTCGAACGGGCTCGCGAGCGCGTTCGGCGCGAGGCGACGGATCAGAACCGTGCGATCAGGTTGGTGTTGTTCAGAGTGATCCAGAAGCTCACGCCGTCGCTGCATGCGCCGATGACCGATGTGAGAAGTCCGATGGAAGCTCCGCCGAGCGGCGTCAGGTCCGCCGCCTTCCAGAGCGACAGGAGGCCGCCCTCTCCGGTCACGAGGACACGCTGGCCGTCGAAGGCGGCGGAGTGCGCGTCGCCGAGGCTGTTTCCGGTCAGCGTCGCCAGGACCGCGCCGGACGAGGCCCGGACCACGGAGACGGACGAGTCGCTGAAGTTGGGAACCCAGATGTTGGCGCCGTCGAAAACGGGAAAGCCCGGCCCCGGCCCGACGGTCACGGTCTGAAGAATGGCGCCGGCGGCGCTCAAGTTCAGGAGGGTCCCGGCGCCATTGTCCGTGACCCAGATGCTCGAGCCGTCGAAGACCGCCCCCACGGGAAGCGAGAAGCCGGCGGTCACGGTCGTGACCGTCCAGGGAGTCGTCGCGCCCGGCGTCACGATCGAGACCGATCCGTTCGTGGAGTTCGCCACCCAGATCCTGGAGCCATCGAAGGTGAGCTGCTGGCCCGAGCCACCCGGAAGATTCGTGACATTTTCGACGGCGCCGGCCGGCTGGCCAGGATCGATCCGGCCCAGGAAGTTCCCGGCAATGAAGATCCTCCCCATCGCCGAGAGGACGCCGGTGGGGAAGCTCGCCCCGGTCCAGGTCTCCAGAAGCCTTCCGTCGCTCGCCCGGACTCGGGACACCGTCGAGCTGTTGTGGTCGGCAACCCAGATATCCACCCCGTCCGACGCGATGAGAGCGGGAGCGCTGCCGACGGTTGTCAGTCCGAGGACCGTGGCGTTCTTCGTGGTCCAGAACTGGTCCAGGGCCGCCCGGCGGCTTCCTCGCCGCAAGACGCCGTCCACCGTGCGGGAAAGGAACGCGGCCATCTGGAGGCGCGAGACATTCGCGGTTGGGTCGTAGGTCGTCGCCGTCGTCCCCGTCGTGATCCCGAGATAGAAGATCTCCAGGACGAAAGGACAAAACACATCCGCGGCGACGTCGGTGAACGGCCCGCAGGTTCCGAGGAGAAAGCTCGTCCCCGCCCCTGCCAGAGTGCTCAACGACAGGACAACGACCGCGAGAAACCGCCGCGCAGCGACCGACAGCTTCATGGGCCCTCCCGGATGAGACCGGGCCAACTCTATCTCAGCGGGCTTCGCCCGTGAAGCGATTCACTGTTTGGCCAGCGAGAGGAGCCCGTTCGCGAAAGGACCGATGCAATCTTTTCCGGTGTCCCCGGTGTATGTCCCCACGATGGCGTTCGCGCTCGCGACCGCCGAGCCATTGATCGCGACGAAGCAGTTCGGCAAGCCGACAATGCTCCCCTTGGGAACATTGATCGTGTAGGTAAGGCTCGTTCCGGAGAGGCTGCCCGAAATCGTCCCTCGGTACTGGGTGTTGTGCGGCGCCGGCTCCACGGCGAAAAACGCGCCGGTAATCGATCCCCCGCTCTGGGTCAGCGTCCATGTCATGGTCGTCGGCCCGCTGTCGTCGGAGGCGGGACCCGACCAGGTGCCGGTCAGATCGAACGCCGGCGGGCTCGCGAAGGGGCCAGTGTCCTGGATCGGTTGGAGGGCGGTTCCCTGCGGGTTGACGTACACCTTCACGAGTCCGGCCTCGGTATCGGTCACGGTCATGATCACGTTCACGTTGGTCAGCCCGCCGGCGAAGACCCAGAAGTTGTTGTTGAAGGCCCGGCCGTCAACGACCTTGACGACCAGCTCGACGTTGTTCGCCGAGAAGAACCAGAAGTAACCGGTGTCCGAAGTGAGAGCGACCGGATGACCGCCGCCGGTGACGCCGTCCGTGGTGACCCATTGGGTCTGCACCCGGAAGCGGCCGGCGTTCAGGCAGAGCGACGTCGTGTCCGGAACGCAGGCCGTCAACGCGTCCTCCACCCCGCGGGCGTACAGCCCCGGACTCGCCAGGAAACCAGCGAGAAACAATCCCGCAGAAACGATACCGCGGACGTTCATGCGCTCCCCGACTCGATTGTGATCAGCCTGCTCTGTTTGGGAAGTTTGAAGACGCCTGCGCGCGAAGTCAACAACGGCCGGGTGACGAAGAGGCGATGGTGGGAGGTGCAGGGGTCGAACCTGCGACCTACTGCGTGTAAAGCAGACGCTCTACCTCTGAGCTAACCTCCCGGGACAAGTCCAAGGTCCAAGGTCCAAGGTTCGTCCAAGGCCGAAGGTCCAAGGTCTGGTGGGTCCAAAGTCCAAGGTTCAAAGTCCAAGGTCGGCCGAAAGTCGGAGGTCCAAAGTCGGGCTCCCGATCCTTCGACCTTGGACATTCGACAGACCTTGGACCTTGGACGTTGGGCCGTAACCATCACACCGTCAGCGACTGGACTCTAGCGATGTCGGCAATCGGCATCGGCCTCGCCAGCAGGAATCCCTGCCCGAACGGGACGCTCAAGGAACGCAGGGTGTTCAGCTCCTCCGCCCGCTCGATGCCCTCCGCGATCACCTTGGTGTTCATCTTGCGCGCGAAGGAGAGCAATGCCTCGAGCAGGTCCTGCTTGGTTGGGTGCGCGTCGATTCCCCGGACGAAGACCGTGTCGAACTTCAGGTAATCCGGCTCGATGTCCGCGAGCGACGCGAGGTTGCTGTAGCCAGTCCCGACGTCGTCCACCGCGATGTGGAAGTTCTGCTGGCGAAACCGGGCGAGGACTTCCCGGAAGAGCTCCTCGTAGACGACGTAGGTGCGCTCGGTGATCTCGAGCACGATATTGTCCGGCGAGAGCCCGCGCGCGGCGATCTGGTCGAGGAACGACGGCTCGAGGAAATCCGAGTCCGTGACGGCGGCGGGCGAGAGGTTCAGGAAGATCTTCCCGGTGAACTTTCCCGTGCTCGCCGCCTCGAGCGAGTGCGCCCGGCAGATCCGCTCCAGCGGGACGAGCATGCCGGTCCGATCGGCGAGCGAGAAGAGCGTCTCGCCGCTCTCGATCTCGCTGCCGCGCGGGCCGCGCGAAAGGGCCTCGATGCCGATCATGCTTCCGCTCGACAGGTCGAAGACCGGCTGGAAGATCGGGTAGAAGTCGCGCCTCGCGATCGCGTCTTGGAGGAGCGCGCCTCCCTGGATCTCCGCCCGGACGGTCTGGCGCGTGACCTGGTCGCGTGCCTCCTGGATGCCCCGGTAGAGCAGCCGCTCGACGCGGTACTTGGCGTCGTACGGGATGCGCGCCGCGCCGACGAAGGATCGGAAGCGGCCACCCATGTCGGCCCTCTCCGCGAGGTATCCGCGGATCATCGCGTCCAGCTCCCCCGCCTTGCTCTCGACCGCCCCGGGGCGCTCGACGAATCCCGAGCCGGGCTCGACGAAGAGCAGGAGCTCGTCGGAGCGAACGTGCTCGACGCAGAAGGTCCCCGGCGGCAGGACCCCGTCGGTCTGGAGCGCCTTCAGGCGCCGCGCGAAATCGAGGAGCAGGTCGTCGTAGGCCTCCCACCCCCAGACCTGCTCGACGTGCCCGTCCGAGCCCGGCCGGAAGACGAAGACCGCGAGGGACCCGAAGGCCTGGAGCCGCCGGCCGAGGTCCTCGGTCAGGGCGCCGATGGTGGGCAGCCCGCTGTCCCGGTCGTAGAGGCGGGCGCGCTCCTTCTGCCAGCGGCCCCGAAGTCGGTAGAGCTCCTTGTGCTTGCTGACGGTCACCGGGAAAAGCGTAGCATCCCCGCCCGCTTCAGGCGGATCGCAGCCTCTCGATGGCGTCCTCGGTTCCCAGCACGATCAAGACGTCGCCGGGCTGGAAGCGGTCCTCGGGACCGGGGACGAACCGGCGCTCCAGCCCCTCGCGAGTCCGCCGCTTCACGGCCAGGACGGAGACGCCGTAGCGCGTCCGGATCCCCGACTCGGCGACGGAGCGGCCGGCGAGCCCGCGGGGCGTGTCGAGCTCGATCATCCGGTGCTTCTCCGGCAGCTCGAAGTAGTCCATCTCTCCGCCCCCTTCTTCCTCCGAGAAGGTGCGGACGCGGGCGACGAGGCGGCTCCTCTGGAGAACTTCCCGGTCGATCGCGCCCAGCAGGTCCCGCCGCGTCACGATTCCCAGGAACCGCCGGTCCTCGAGGGAGTCCACGACGGGGAGATGGCCGAGGTCGCGGAACCACAGCTTCTCGTTGACGCTCGTCAGGGACTCCTGCGGCGTCACGCAGGGGATCTCCGTGACTAGGTCCTCCGCGATGACGACGGCGCCGAGCTCGCGGTCGAGGAAGTTCTCCTTGATGTCGTGCAAGTCCACGACGCCCAGAAGCCTCCCCTCCTCGTCGCCGACGTAGAGGTAGAGGCTGCGCGTCGTGAGGAACGCCTTGATGATCTCGGATAGCGGCGTGTTTCGCGGAATGAGCTTGACGTCCTGCCGCATGATGTCGGCGACCTTCAGCGTCGAGATGCCCGTGGCCTCGGGCGTGGACTCCCAGGCCACGCCGGAGGAGCGCAGGCTCGAGACGTAGATCGAGTCCTTCTCGAAGACCCGCGCCGTCAGGGCCGCGATGACCGACACCACCATCATCGGCAGCAGCACCTCGGTGTTCTGCGTCAGCTCGAAGATCATCAGGATGGCGAGCAGCGGCGCCCGCGTCAGGCCGGCGAGGAGGCCTCCCATGCCCAGCAGCGCGTAGCCCCCAACCGGCGCCTCCAGCCACGGCGTCACCGCCTGGAAGATCTTCGCCACCGCTCCGCCTACCGTGGCTCCCACCAGCAGCGACGGCGTGAAGACGCCTCCCACTCCTCCCGATCCGATCGTCGAGCACGTCGCCACGATCTTTCCCACGAAGAGCAGCGCGAGCGTCAGCAACGCCGGGTTGCCGCGCAGGATCCGGTTGTTCGCCTCGAAGCCGTTGCCCCAGACCTCCGGCAGCGCGATGCCGATCGCTCCCACGATCGCGCCCCCGATCGCCATCGTGATCGGGCGCGGCAGCTTGATCGCCTCGAAGATCTTCTTGGACTCGCGGAGCGCCTTCGCGAAAACCGCCGAGGCGGGGCCCGCGATCAGCCCGATCGCCGCGAAGGGCAGGAACTCGAAGATGGATTCCAGGCGAAACGGCGCGACCTGGTAGACCGGCTCATCGCCGAGGATCAGGCGGACGACGACGGTGGAGACGACGGCGGAGACGACCGCCGGCCCGAAGAGCCGCATCGCGAAGGAGCCGACGACGACCTCGAGCACGAAGAGCGTGGCCGCGATCGGCGTGTTGTAGGCGCCGGCCACGCCCGCCGCCATCCCGCAGGCCGTCAGGATCCGTACGCGGTCCGGCGAGACTTTGAGCCGTCGCGAGAGGGAGGAGGCGAGCGCCGCGCCGATCTGGATGATCGGCCCTTCCCGGCCTTCCGAGCCGCCCGTCGAGATGACGGCGATCGAGGAGGCGACGCGCCCCACCGCGGGCCGGACGCGGATGTGGCGCCGGCCGAGCGAGACTGAATCGATCATCGCGGAGATGCCGCTCGGGCCCTTCTCGTCCACCAGCCAGATCAGCAGGAGGCCGCCGACGAGGCCTCCGATGGCGGGCAGGAAGATCCGGAGCAGCGGCGGAAGGGCCTCCGCTCCCACCACGATGTCGGAGGCGTCGAGCAGGAGGCGGGTCAGGCGGCTCGTCAGAAACCGGAAGACGACCGCGCCGAGCGCGCCCAGGAGTCCTGCCACGACGGCGAGAAGGAGGAACCGTGTATTCGGGTCCCGCCAGAGGAAGCTCCCGAATCGGGGCCTTCGCGAAGGAGCAACCGGCTCGACCGGCTCGGCAGGCTCGATCGGGTCCGGCGCGCTCACGCCCGGCCCAGCGCTACACTCATGAAATCAGTATAGCCACCACCGCCAATCCGTCCCGGGCGGCGCGAAGCGACGCCAAACGTGCTTTCGCGGAGCACTTTCGGGAGATCAGGCGGACGGTCGAGCCCGCAACCGGGCGAGCCGTCCGCCGGTGCGCCGCAGGCGCAGATCTCCCGGAAGCGCGGAGCGACGGTAGTGGTGGCGGTGCAGGGACTTGAACCCCGGACACAGCGGATATGAGCCGCTTGCTCTAACCAACTGAGCTACACCGCCGGGCTGGCAGAACGCGTCATCTTAGGGGCGGCCCGCCTGCCGGTCAAGGACCGTCGGAATCCAAAGCCGGCAACGGACGTAACATCAATAGATGGAACCCGTGCCCGTCTCCGCCGCCTTCGAGGAAGCCGCCCGGGACGGCTTGATGCCGCCGGGCGCGGCGATCCTGCTCGCGGTGTCAGGAGGGGCGGACTCGATGGCCCTGCTCCATGGAGCGGCGCGCCAGGCCGGGGCTTGCCGCTGGCGGCTTGCGGTGGCGCACGTCCATCACGGTTGGCGGCCTCGCGAAGGAGACCGCGATCTGCGGTTCGTCGCGGAGCACTCCCGCCGCCTGGGGTTGCCCTTCTTCTCGCGCCGCGTGGATGCCCGGGCGAGAGCCCGGGAGCTGAAGCTTTCTCCCGAAGCGGGCGCCCGCCTCGTCCGTTACGAGGCGCTTTCGGACATGGCTCGCGAGGCGGGAACGCCAAGCATCGCCACCGCCCACCAGCTCGGCGACCGGTTGGAGTCCCTCCTGATCGCGCGGTCCCGCGGAGCCCGCGGGCCGGCCCTCGCCGGTCCCCGCCGGCGCCGGGCCGACGGAGTGGTCCGCCCGCTACTCGACGTGACCCGCGCGCAGATCCTCGCTTTCCTGGCCTCGATCGGCGCCGGCTTCCGGCGCGACTCGACCAACGGGGACCTGCGGCTGGCGCGAAACCGCGCCCGGCGCGATCTGGCGCGGATCGCTCGGGAAGAGGGACCCGCCGCGATCGAGGAGCTGCGCCGCGAAGTGGTTCGCCTCGACGCCGAGCGGGAGTTCCTCGAACGGGAGTTCGCCGAGAAGGTCCTTCCGGCGATCCACTCCGGTCCCGGCTCGAGCGTCGCCGATGCGGTCTTCCTCTCGGGGCTCGCGGAAAGCCTGCAACGAAAGGCGATCGACGAGATGGCGGCGCCGTTTTCGGCTCCGGGACGCTCCCCCGTGACGGGACGCGAGGCGGAACAGATCCTGCGGCGAATCCTCGAGGGAGGAGACTTCCGATTCGAGGCGGGGCGCCGGGTCCGTTTCGAGAGGCGGGGACGAATCTTCAGGGCCTCTCCGGCAGCTGCCCGGCAGGCCCGCGGGGGCAATAATTCACCCCGGGAGTCCGTTATTCTGAGGGCCGCAGACTTAAAGGAGCTTTCCCTTTGAACGCCACGATCAAGAACCTGTTGCTGTGGATGGTCATTCTGGTCCTGATCATCCTGGCGTGGAACGTCTTCAAGACCGGCGCGACCGCCGTCGAGGAGATCAGCTTCTCGCGCTTCCTCTCGCAGGTCACGCAGGGGCACATCCAGAAAGTCACGATCCGCGGGGAAGAGATCCGCGGCACCTACGCGCCCTCCTCCGGCAAGCGGGACACCGTCTTCAAGACCTACGCGCCCAGTTACCCCAAGCTCGTCGAGGACCTCGAGGCCAAGGGCGTCGAGATCGAGGTCACGCCCATCAAGGACTCCTCGCTCGTCTCGGCGCTCGTCATGTACGGGCCGCTCATCCTGCTCGTCGCGATCTGGTTCGTGATCATGCGGCAGATGCAGGCGGGCGGGAACAAAGCCCTCTCGTTCGGAAAGTCGCGGGCCAAGCTCCTGACGCCCACCCAGAAGAAGGTCACCTTCAAGGATGTGGCGGGGGTCGAGGAGGCCAAGGTCGAGCTGCAGGAGATCATCGAGTTCCTCAAGGACCCTCAGAAGTTCCAGAAGCTCGGCGGCAAGATCCCCAAGGGCGTCCTCCTGATGGGGCCCCCGGGAACGGGCAAGACCCTTCTCGCCCGTTCGGTCGCCGGCGAGGCCAACGTTCCCTTCTTCACCATCTCCGGCTCCGACTTCGTCGAGATGTTCGTCGGCGTGGGAGCCTCGCGTGTCCGCGACCTCTTCGAGCAGGGCAAGAAGAACGCTCCGTGCATTGTCTTCATCGACGAGATCGACGCCGTGGGACGGCACCGCGGCGCGGGGCTCGGCGGAGGCCACGACGAGCGCGAGCAGACGTTGAACGCGCTCTTGGTCGAGATGGACGGCTTCGACACCAACGAGGGCGTCATCCTCGTCGCGGCGACCAACCGGCCCGACGTCCTCGACCCGGCGCTCCTGCGGCCCGGAAGGTTCGACCGCCGGGTCGTCGTGGACCGGCCGGATCTCCGCGGGCGCGAGCAGATCCTGAAGGTCCACACGCGCCAGACGCCGCTGGCCGAGAACGTGGACCTCTCCATCATCGCGCGGGGCACGCCCGGGTTCTCCGGCGCGGACCTGGCGAACCTCGTCAACGAGGCGGCGCTGAACGCCGCGCGCTTCAACAAGAAGAAAGTCGAGATGATCGACTTCGAGTACGCCAAGGACAAGGTCATGATGGGCCCGGAGAGGAAGTCCATGATCATGACCGAGGAGGAGAAAAAGAACACGGCGTACCACGAGGGCGGCCACGCGCTCGTCGCGGCGCTCCTGCCCGACGCCGATCCCCTCCACAAGGTCACGATCATCCCGCGCGGCCGGGCGCTCGGCGTCACGATGCAGCTTCCGACCGAGGACAAGTACTCGCACACGAAGGAATACCTCGACGCCACGATCACCGTCATGATGGGCGGCCGCATCGCGGAGGAGAAGTTCCTCGGACACATGACCACCGGCGCCGGCAACGACATCGAGAAGGCGACGGACCTCGCACGCAAGATGGTCTGCGAGTGGGGCATGAGCGAGCTCGGCCCCCTGACCTTCGGCAAGATCGAGGGCGAGATCTTCCTCGGGCGCGACTTCGGCCGCACCCAGGACTACTCCGAGCAGACTGCCAACCAGATCGACGCCGAGGTCAAGAGGATCGTGACCTCCGCCTACGACCGCGCCAAGAAGATCATCTCGGAGAACGAGAAGGCGATGCACCGCCTTGCGCGCACCCTCCTGGAGAAGGAAGTGCTCGACGGCGAGGAGGTTCTCCAGATCATCGCGGAGGAGACGGGCACGGACGTCTCGAAGCTGCGCAAATCCGGGCCACCCAAGCCGCCGATCCTGCCGGGGACTCCGGAAGTCGCCGGCGGCACGATCGGACCGATGGTGCCCGAGCCGGCGTGAGCGCTTTTCTCGAGGCGTTTCTCCGCGAATACGACGTCGAGATGGACACGACCCGGCGGCTCCTCGCCCGGGTGCCGGATTCGCGCCTCGACTGGAAGCCTCACCCCAAGTCCAAGAGCCTGGGCGAGCTGGCAACGCACGTTACGGAGCTTCCGCGCTGGGGCGAGAGGCTGCGCGAGGGGACCTTCGTCGTCGGCAGCGCTCAGGCGCCCCCGATGAAAACGGCCGAGGACTTCCTGAAGCGCTTCGACCGCAACGTCAGCGAGAACCGCTCGGCGATCGCGGCCCTGGAGGACTCGGACCTCGGCGAGGAGTTCACCGTGCTGCGCCAGGGACAGGTCTTCTTCAAGCTGAGCAAGCGGATCATGCTGCGGCGCGTCCTGCTGAACCACCTGATCCATCACCGGGGTCAGCTCTCGGTGTACCTGCGCCTGAACGACATCCCGCTTCCCGCGGTCTACGGGCCGACCGCGGACGAAGACATCTAGCTCTCAGCACTCAGCTGTCGGCTCTCGGTTCCGTCGGGAACAGGATGGCGCGTTAAACTGCGTTGGTGAAGGTTTCTGAGGACCTTGTGATTCCGGCGGCGAGTGCCGCTGAGCTCGCCGAGATCGCTTCCTGGGACGGGTTCCGGCCGGCGACGTATCCGGCCTCGGAGTTTCCCGTGGACGTCGTCCGGTTCGAAGGGTCGAGCTCGCCTCCCGTCGTGCTGTCGCGCGCGCGGCGGGCCGAGAGTCTGAAGGCGCTGCCCGGGACGCTGCGGTCGCGCGCCCAGGAGGCCTTCGACAGGGTCTCGAAGCGGCCGGGCAGGCTCGCGCTCGCACACGGCCGGAGCCTGGACTTCTCCCAGGGACCGGCGGTCATGGGCATCCTGAACGTCACGCCGGACTCCTTCTCGGACGGCGGCATGTACCTCGACGCCGGGCGGGCCGTCGAGCGCGCGCTCCAGATGTTCGAGGACGGCGCGGCCATCGTGGACGTCGGGGGCGAGTCCACGCGGCCGGCGACCTACGGCGAGAGCGCCGAGGTCTCGGCGGAGGAAGAGCTGCGGCGTGTCATCCCCGTTCTCGAGGTCCTCCGGTCGCGGACGGAGGGGCCGATCTCGATCGACACCCGGAAGGCCGCCGTCGCGCGCGAGGCCGTCGCGGCGGGAGCGGACCTCGTCAACGACGTCAGCGCCCTTCGCTTCGACCCGGAGATGGCCGGCGCCGTGGCGGGCTCCGGCGCGGCGGCGATCCTCATGCACATGAAGGGGACCGACCCGCGCACGATGCAGATCGACGTCACCTATGCCCACCCGATCGCCGACGTCGCCTCGCACCTCGCCCGGGCCGCCACGGCGGCGCTGGAGGCCGGAATCGCGGCGGACCGGATCGCTGTCGATCCCGGTTTCGGCTTCGGCAAGAGCCCGGAGGGGAACCTCGTCCTGCTGCGCCACCTCGCGGCCTTCCGATCGCTGGGATTCGCCGTCGCGGCCGGGGCCTCGCGGAAAGCCTTCGTGAGGCGCTTCTCCGGCGTCCCGGAGACGGCCTCGGCCGCCGAGCGCATGCCCGGGTCTCTCGCGTGCCTCGCCGCCGCCGCGCGGGCCGGCGCCTCCATCCTCCGAGTGCACGATGTCGCCGAGTCCGCGCGGTTCCTGCGGATGCTGGCCGCGGTCGAGACCCCGACGCCGAAGGCTGCTCGCCCTCCCGTCGCGGCGGCCGCCCCGTGATCGAGAACCTCGGCCGCCGGGTCGGCTCGCTCTCACACTTAACCGTCGGCTGGCGCGACGTGGTGGACATCCTCGTCGTGGCGGTGCTCGTCTACAGCCTGCTCCGGCTGATCCGCGGCACGCGGGCCGTCCAGATGGTCCTCGGCATCGTCAGCGCGTTCGTCATCTACGAGATCGCGGTCTTCGCCAACCTGACGGCTCTCCGGACGGTGCTCCAGGCGGTCGTCTTCTACCTTCCGCTCGTCGTCATCGTCGTCTTCGCCCAGGAGCTGCGCAGGGCGCTCGCCGCGTTCGGCAGGAACCCGCTCTTCGCCTGGGTGTCCGGATACCACGCGGAGGAGACGATCTCCGACATCGTGCTGGCCGTGACGTCGCTGTCGGCGAGGAGGGTCGGCGCGCTGATCGTGTTCGAGCGGCGGGAGGGACTGAAGAACTACATCGAGAACGGCGTGCCGGTGGATTCGGCCGTGTCCTACGACCTGCTGGTGACGATCTTCACGCCGGGGACCGCGCTCCACGACGGCGCCGTCATCATCGCCGGCGAGCGGGTGGCGGCGGCGGCGTGCTTCCTCCCGCTGTCGCTGCGCGAAGACCTGCGCCTGGGAACGAGGCACCGCGCCGCGATCGGGATCACCGAAGAGACCGACGCGCTCGCGGTCGTCGTCTCCGAGGAGCGCGGGGCGATCTCCGTCGCCCGGGACGGCGACCTCGTCGAGGACCTCGACGGAAAGGGCCTGAGGGATCTGCTCCTGCGCGAGTTCGCCAAGGTCGCCTGATGGCTTCGTCCCCGATCTTCCGCAACCTGGGGACGAAGGCGCTCGCGCTGGGGATCGCGATCCTGCTCTGGTTCGTGTTCTCGGCCCAGCAGCGCGAGCGCATCTCCGAGAGGAGCTACCGGATCCCGCTGTCGGTCGCCAACGTCCCGGCCTCGACGCTGATCGCTTCTCCCCTGCCTCCCAGCGTGGAGGTCCGGCTGCGCGGGCCGTTCACGGCGCTCCGCCAGCTCGACCCGGACCGGCTGGAGGCGGTCATCGACTTAACCAGCGCGGCCAGGGGCGAAAAGATTTACCGCATCGCCCCCGAGGACGTGAACGTGCCGCGCGAGATCGAGGTCATCGCGATCGCTCCCTCGGAGGTCCGCGTGGAGCTCGACTCCTCGGCCGAGAGGAGCGTGCCGATCTCGCCCCGGCTGACCGGGAGGCCGGGGGCCGGCGCCACGGTGGTCGAGATCACCGTCGAGCCGAAGGTCGCCCGGCTCGTCGGGCCGGCCTCGACGCTCGCGAGGATGACCGCGATCGACACCGACCCGATCTCGCTCGCCGACCGCACCGCGAGCTTTACGGTGCCCGCCAGCGTGATCGTGGACGCTCCCGGCGTCCGCGTCCGCGAAGGGCAGATCGTCACGGTGCACGTTCGCTTGAACACGCCGAGGCCGACGCCCGTGCCGCCGCCGACTCCCGCGCGAAGGAAGACGAAGTGAAGCTCTTCGGGACCGACGGGTTGCGGGGGAAGGCCGGAGTCTTTCCGCTGGATCCGGAGTCGGCGCTTCTCATCGGCCGCGAGGTCGGCAGGCGCTCGGGCGGCAGGGTCGTGCTCGGGGGCGACACGCGGGAATCCACGCCCGGCCTGGTGCGCGACCTGGCGCGCGGTCTTCGGTCCGCCGGCTGCGAAGTCGCGCTCGCGGGGGTGGTCCCGACGCCGGCGATCGCGGAGCTGGTGCTCGCGCTTTCGGCCGGGGCCGGGATCTCCGTGTCGGCGTCCCATAATCCGTACGAAGACAACGGGATCAAGATTTTCGGGGCGGACGGGAGGAAGTGGGCGGACTCGGAAGAGGCAGCGGTGGAAGGGCTGCTCCTGACGAGTCGGGGAGGAGCGGAGGAGCAGAGGAGCGGAGGAGAAACATCCGCCGATGCGGAGCCGGATCCGGCACTGGCCGAGATCTACCTGAGGAGGCTGGCGGAGCACGTCCCGACGGGGCTTCGCGGGATGGCGGTGGTCCTGGACGCGGGGAACGGGGCGGCGTATCGCGTAGGGCCGGAGGCCTTGAGGCGGGCCGGCGCCGACGTCGCGGCGATCTGCGACCGGCCCGACGGGAGGAACATCAACGAGGGGTGCGGAGCGCTCCATCCGAAGGCCATGGCGGCGAAGACCCGGCAGTCGGGCGCCGCGATGGGCGTTGCCTTCGACGGCGACGCGGACCGGGCCATCTTCGCGGCGGGCGACGGCCGCATCCTGGACGGCGACGACGTCCTCTGGATCATCGCGCGCGACTGGAACCGGAAAGGAATCCTGCGCGGCAGGGCGATCGTCGGCACCGTCATGTCCAACTTCGGCCTGGAGCACGCGCTCGACCGGGAGGGAATCCTCTTCCACCGGGCTCCGGTCGGCGACCGCAACGTCGCGCGCCGGATGGAAGAGACCGGAGCCGCGATCGGAGGCGAGGCCTCGGGCCACGTCATCCTCCCCTTCTCCCCCGCCGGGGACGGCATCCAGACGGCGCTCCTCCTCGCGGCGGTCCTCTCGGAGAGCGGCTCATCTCTCTCGGAGCTCGCCACGCTCGAGAAGACGCCCCAGGAGCTGCGCAACGTCCGAGTCGCGAAGCGGGTCGAGATCGAGGCGCTGCCCGAGACCTCTCGCGCCGTCGCCCGCGCGCGGCAGGCGCTCGACCACCGCGGCCGGGTCTTCCTGCGCTACTCCGGCACGGAGCCCCTCCTCCGAATCCTCGTCGAAGGCACGGAGAGCTCCGCGGTCCTGTCGATCGCCGACGAGATCGAGCGCGTGGCCCGCGCCGAGCTGGGGGCGGCTCCGTGATCCGCGTTCTCCTCTTCGACGCCGGCGGCACGCTCATCCACGTGGACGGCGAGCGGTTCTGCGCGGCGGCCGGGCTTCCGTACGTCCCGCAGGCGTTCTTCGAGGCGGAGGGCGAGGCCGCCGCCGCGGTCCGCGCGTGGGTGCTGCGCCATCCCGGCTCCAGGGACGCCGAGCGGCTGCCGCTCTTCCTGAACCGCTTCCTCGAGGCGCTGGGAGTGGAGGACCCGGAAGCCCGGCGCGAGGCGGCGGCGAGGATCTCGGCGGAGCACCAGCGGGCGAACCTGTGGTCTGGCGCGGCGCCCGGGGCGAGGGAGACGCTGCAGGCCCTCGCGGCGCGGGGATACCGCATGGGAGTCGTCTCCAACGCGGACGGCCGGGTGCGCGCGCTCCTCGAGGCGGCGGGACTCACCTCGAAGCTGGAGATCGTGCTCGACTCCGCGGTCGTCGGGATCGAAAAACCGGATCCGCGGATCTTCCTGGCGGCGGCGGAGCGGCTGGGCGTGGCTCCCTCGGACTGC
>Ga0126379_10000312_pt1 | contig 26409 bp, 21 predicted proteins | sample PanSoiMetPlot_24_FD_92640 | JGI IMG/M metagenome (GOLD analysis project Ga0126379, IMG submission 92640) | Tropical forest soil microbial communities from Panama - MetaG Plot_24 | ecosystem: Environmental > Terrestrial > Soil > Tropical forest > Bulk soil | place: Panama | collected 2016-02-17
AACGACGTGTGGCTCGAAGACTATGTCTGCGGCGAGCCACACCGCGATTTGTCTTCGGTGGCGGGCCTGCGCCGGCCATAACGGATCGCTCGAATCCTGGTACCGATATTGGTATGATTTGCTGAGCTAGCTGTGTCGCAGAGGAGGACACGATGTCAAGACATGGAGGGAACTTCACGGGAGGCGTTCTCGTCGGCGCGGTTTATCTGGCTGGCAGCTTGAGTTTTTCGGCGATGGCTCTGGACACACCGCCCAATTTCGCGCCCGATCGAAATATCGGGTGGTACGCATACAACCGCTTATTTATCTCGCCGGCGCGCGGCGCCGGCCCCGTGCAGCAGGACCCCGCGCATCCATACGTTTCGAATGACGAGTTCCGCGTGACCGGAAGGCAGCCGACCCAGCACCTGGCTGACCTCAACAATCCCATCCTCCAACCCTGGACCAGAGAAGTGGTCCGCCGGCGCAACGAGCTTGTCCTGTCCGGAAAGCTCGTTGTCTCACCGACCGCGAGTTGCTGGCCGAAAGGCGTTACCGGATTTCTGCTCTCACCCATGACCCAGCCGATGTTTTTCATCCAGGGGCCGACGGAAGTGGTGATGATATTGACAAGCTTTAATGACGTTCGCCACATCCATCTGACGGACAAGCATTCGGCCCACGTCAAGACATCCTGGTATGGCGAATCCATCGGTCATTACGAAGGCGACACGCTCGTCGTCGATACGATCGGACTCGATGATAGGACGCTTGTGGATGGATTCGGAACGCCGCATACCAAGCAGCTTCACGTGATTGAGCGCTTCCACCTAATCGAGGACGGCAAGGTGCTGGAGGCGAACGTTCACGTCGAGGACCTGGGCGCTTTCACGGTGCCGTGGGACGCTATTCAGCGCTTCCGGCAATATGAGGCGGCAGTGGCAAAGGTTCCCATCGAGCGCCTTACGCAGTTGGCGAGCGCACCGGAAGGCCCACTCGTGGAGATGAGCTGCACGGATAACCCTAACTCCTTCTTTCCGGGTACGTACGCCCTCCCCATACCGCAAGCAGTCGTGCCCGATTTCTGATGGCTCTCGACTGAAGAACAAGAGCGATGCTGTGTTGATTGCGCTCGAAGGCGAAAAACACCGACGTTCGCCGCGCACTTGTTCGGGCGTACCCTTGGGTCACCACTCGCGCCCGGGCTTGAAACAGAAGCAAGCGATTGATTGCAGTGAGGCGATGGCGACAGAGCTAAGACACAATCGTCAGCACCGGTTCCCTGCCAGAATAATAACGGCGATAACGGTGACGGGCCGGGCCGCTGTCAATCACTCGCAGCTTCGGGCTTCGTGATTTGGCGCGCCCCTTCTCCAGCGCCTGCCACCGTTCAAGCATCCCCAACCAAAATGCCTTATCGGCTGCATTACTCGCTGCTGCCGCAAGCTGACGGCACTCATCGGCTCGTCGGCGAAATACGTCTTCGCTCACGTTAACCTTCCAGACTGATCGCCCACAGCCAACGAGATTTTAGCCAGCCCTTGAGGTACGACTATTGGACAATGGGGCTAAGGGATTTCCCCCAGCCTTCGGCTGATCGTGGTGAGGGGCGGCCCCGACCTCTAAAATGGCGGGGGCCACACACGATCGGCTTCCGAGATGGGTCGCGGCCTGCCTTCCCCGATACGCTGGCGGCACGGCCACTGTACCCCAGATAACTACAAGCGATCGCGACGTTGATGATGCTGATCTCCCTCAGCTAAGGCTCGCCTGCGAGCGGGCCAAATCCCTTCGGCGGCCGGCGATGCTTGGTGCCTGCTTCGTAGGCCGAGGCGATCTCGAACAACAGCGCCTCATCGAACGGCCGCCCGAGGAATTCCATTGCGACGGGAATTTGATCGGGTTTCGGTCCATCCAGGCGGCTGCCGCTCGGATCGCTCGCGTCCGGCACGCGATCGTAAATCACGCGGGTGAAGCCTGCCGGCACCACGATCGCCGGTAGGCCGCTCGCCGGGCTCAGATTCACCGCCCAGCTGCCGCCGGCACTACGCCAGGTGTCGAGATCGGTTTTGAGAGTGGGCTCTCCCGGCACGAGATCGGGATCGGACATCTTCGTTCCCGCCTTGAGCACGCGCAGCTCGACGCGGGGGTCGAACCCGGCGGCGACCCGGCTCGGATAGACGAGCGGTGCCGGAATCGTGGTGTAGACATAGACGAGAGCGTCGAGATTGTTGTCCGCCATTACCTTGTAAACAATGCGCTGCAGGTTCGTGATGCGCAGCGTGTGACTGATCCCGTCCGGTGTGCCGAGCGTTTCCGCCTTGGCGCCGAGCGCAAATCGCAACCAGTCGTTCTCGCCGGCAAAAGACTTCGTGTTATACAGATCCTCGACACTGCGAAATCTTTTATCGCCGCGCTCCTTGAAGTAGAGATCGAGCGCGTATCTGGCTTCAATGCGCGGGTTCTGTGCCGCGATCATGCGCAAATTGACGCCGCGCGCGCCTCCCGGCAGCAGCTTCGGATCGCTGGCTATCGCCGCCAAATGGTCGATCGGTTTTGCTCCGGCGGGAATTGCGGCCGGGAAGGTCTGGGTGAAGAAGCTCGGCTCATAGGCGGTCATGATCTCGGCAATGGCGCCGCTGAAATCGACCGGATCGACAAGGGTCGCGCCGAGGCTCTTCATGTCGGCGAGCGCCTCGTTGCCGATGCGGATATTTTCTCGGTCGGCAATCGTCGCCTCGATCATGAAGTCGCGCACGACGCCAAGCCGCCTGCCGGCGAGCGAATGGCGGCCGGTGTAATTCGAATAGACGACCGGCTGCCTCCCGTGCGCGACGGCCGTGATGGCGTCGCGCGGATCATCGCCGGTGAGCACTTCGAGCACGGCCGCCGTGTCCTCGACGGTGCGGCACATCGGGCCGCCCCGGTCGCGTGAGAACGTCAGCGGCACGATGCCGGCGCGGCTCACCAGCCCCTGCGTCGCTACTATTCCGACCAGCGCATTGAGCGACGACGGATAGCGCACCGACCCTGAGGTGTCGGTGCCGAGCCCGCAGATCGCGAGGTTCGCAGCAACCGCCGCCGCCGAGCCTGCGCTTGAACCGCCGGTGATACGCTTGGTGTCATAGGGATTGCAGGTCTGGCCGCCGAGCGTGCTGCGGCCGATGCCGGCCGGCGCATATTCATCGAGATTGGTCTTGCCGAGGATGATCGCGCCGGCCGTGCGCAGTTTTGCCACCATGGTGGCATCCTTCGGCGGCTTGTCGTTGGCATAATCGGCGACGGCGCCGGCCGTCGTGCGCATATCGATGGTGTCGTAGTTGTCCTTTACGGCGATTGGAATGCCATGCAGCGGCCCGACGAAATTTCCGGTTCGGGCAAAATACTCGTCCTGCGCCCGCGCCGTTTCGAGGGCGTCGAGCATCTTCGGGTCATTGTCGGCGGGGTCGGTCTTCGAGCGCTTGCCGCGGATATTGAGCGTCATGTAGGCGTTCACCTGGCCGGCGTTCTCGATCGGGGTTATTTCGCCGAACATGAGGCCGGTTGCCGGATCGACTTCGCCTTTAACGCAGGTGCCGTTATAAGCCTCAATGCGCTTGAAATAGAGTTGGACAAGTTGCTCTGCGGTGAGCTCTTTAGCCCGGATCGCACGGTGCACGTCGACAATTGTCGCTTCCTCGAGGTGGAACCGCGGCGCGGAGGCAGCTTTCGCCATAAGCGCGAGGTGCGCGGCGTATAGCACCGCCGTACCGATGCCGAGCATGGAGATTGTCGAGCAAAGGCTTCGCGGACGCATCACGCTCCCTCCCGAAAATGAATTTTTCGTATGGTATGCTGCCGCCATTCGGAGTCAATTCGCATTCCGGCTATCCGATTTACGTTTGGAAATCTAGACTCTCCGACCCCAAGGCTTTGAGGAGTATCCGACAAATCTGCACGTTTCTTGGTGGCGCTGCGATTTCGCAAGGCTGGCCGTAGTCCTAGAAGAATTTGTTTCGTGGTCGCTTGATTCCTCAATGCCGTTGGATTCATGCGGCAGCCAAAGGAGGCAGGCGTGAAGGTCACGGTCGCTGGCGGGGGCGCGGGGGGCGCGGCCGCAGTAGTCGAGCTGGTTAAAGCAGGCCACGAGGTGCGGTTCTGGAGTCGCACCGCCAAGACACTCGCGCCATTTTGGGACCAAGGCGGCGTTGCCTTCGAGGGCGTCTTCGGCACCGGCCTCGCGGCGCCCACCATCATTACCGCCGATCTCGAAGAAGCAACCGCCGACGCGGAACTGGTGGCGGTCTGCGCGCCGACGCTTGCGCACGAAGGGATTGCGCGAGGGCTGGCGCAGATCGGGTCGAACGTTCCAGTTCTGCTCAATCCCGGGCATACCGGCGGCGCGCTCGAAGTTCGGCAAACCTTCCTCGGACTGGGGCGCCCCCCACCGCCGGTCGCAGAATTCTCGACGCTCTCCTATGTGGCACGCAAGCACCAACCTGGTTGCGTGACCATCACCGGGAAGGCTAAGAGTGTAAGGCTGGCTGCTCTGCCTGGTGGCGAAGAAGCTGCCACTCGCGCCGTCGGACTTTTCCCGGCCGCGCGGCTGATGCTTGACGTGCTCGCGTGCGATCTTGCCAACGTGAATATGGTGCTCCACGTCCCGGGCGCAATTCTGGGCGCCGCCTGGGTCGAGGCAACGGAGGGGGCCTTTTCCTTCTATGTCGAAGGAATGACTCCTGGGGTGGCGCAAGTCATGCGCGCGCTCGACGACGAGCGCCGGGCGGTGGCTGCCGCGTTCAATCATCGTCTGCCGTCTCTCACGGCGGAGATGCAGGCGATCGGAACCGTGGAGGCCTCGGTTTCGGAACTCGATGACTTCGCAGCTGCCATCGCGTCCGGCATAGCCAACCGCGCGATCAGAGCGCCGGATTCGCTGCGGCACCGGTACTATCAGGAGGATATCTGCTACGGACTTCTGCCCTTTACGGTTCTGGCAGAGATCGCAGGCGTGGATGTACCGCTCGCAAGATCCCTTTTGCGGGTAGGGCAGGTGCTGGTCGGGTTCGATCCGGCAACGACCGGCCGGACCGCGGAGCGCATGGGCGTTGCGGGGCTCGATCGCGAGGCCTTGTTGGGTTTGGTTGGAGCAGGATCGCATGGCGCCTGAAAAGCCGCAGATCGATTGGAAAAGCCTTCGCATTGGCATGCTCGGCGGCGATCGGCGTGAGCAGGAGATTGCCCGTCGCGTGGCGGCGGCAGGCGCCCGGGTACGGGCCCACGGGTTTCCGTGGCCGGAAGGCGGCATTCCCGGCGTAACGCATCTTACCGACCCGGCCGCCGTGTTGGAGAATGCGAAATTTGCCTTGTTCCCAATTCCCGGCATCGCTGCGTCGGGCGCCCTCTTCGCGCCTTCCGCGCCGGCGCCGATCATCCCGGATGGCGCCATGCTGTCCCGCATGGCGCCGCGTGCGCATATCATCCTGGGCTGGGCGGACAAGAACCTCAAAGCCCACGCCGAGGCCCTGTCCATCACACTGCACGAATACGAATGGGACCGGAGCCTGATGCTCTGGCGCACGCCGGCCATTCTGGAAGGCCTGTTGAAGGTGGTTATCGAGAACACCGATTTCACCATTCACGGCGCCAGGGCCTGCGTCGTCGGCCAGGGTGCCATCGGGGCGGTGCTGACCCGTTATCTCGTGGCGCTGGGCGCCCGCACAGCGGTCGTTGCCAGAAATCCAGAGCAACGTGCGGCTGCCTTCGTGGCCGGAGCGAGCCCGCACACCTTCGATGAGCTGCCCGCACTTGCCGGCGATATGAACTTGCTTTTCTCCACGGTTCCAACCCGCGTGGTCGGTGAGGAGGTCCTGTCCCGGCTGGACAAGGCGACACTCATCGTGGATTTATCTGCGCCGCCCGGTGGAGTCGATTTCGATGCAGCCAAGCGGCTGGGCCTGAAATGCATCTGGGCACGCGGGCTGGGGAGCCGCGCCCCGGTCACCGTCGGAGCAAGCCAGTGGGGCGGCATCCGCGAACGGATTGAAAAGATATTGCTGGAGGAGGCGTGAAATGCCGGTCGTGACCGTTCAGATGTGGACCGGACGGACCCCGCAGCAGAAGAAAGCACTGGTTCGCGCCATCACGGATGCGATGGTCACTCACGCGGGCGCCAAGCCCACGAACCTGCACGTCATCATACAGGAGGTCCCGAAGGAGAACTGGGGACTGGCAGGCGTAATGGGTAACGAGAGGAAGGATTGAGATGTCCGCTGCCGCGGAAGCGCATGCGATCGGCTTTGCTCACATGCTGTTGAAGGTTTCCGACATCAAGCGGTCGGAGCGTTTCTATGTCGATCTCCTGGGCTTCAAGGTGCGCCCCGCAAAGCCGCTGGCGGACGGCCGGCCCTTCGTTCCCTTTGAGCAGGGCATTGCCCTCACCGTCGGCGATCCCACGGACGTGCCGCAGATCGACCATATCGCCTTCAAGGCTAAGAATGTTGCCATCTTGGCGCAGCGCCTGAAGGCTGCCAACGTGAAATTCGACCGTGATCTTCACGACGGCATCTACGGCCTTACGATCTACGTCTACGATCCGGACAACAACATGATCGAGCTGTACGAGGAAGGAGCCAAGATGAGCTGAGCGCAACCTCGCGGGAGGACGCAAATGCAGGCCGTTCGGTGGCTTGCTCAGGCCCGACTCCCCAGCACGCGCTTTCAGAATCCGCGCGGGCCGAAGACCTTGATGCCGAGTTTCTTTTCCATGGCGCGGCCGAAACGATATTTCATCTCGGGCCCTTCATAATTGGCGGGCGGCGCACGCTGGTAATCTGGCTCGGCCTCTAGCCGCAGGCGAACGAAGTACGGACCCGGCGCAGAGACAATCTCCGGCATCAAACGATCGAGATCAGCGAGACTGTCGATACTGATCGCCTGCGCGATCCCGGCGCCGCGTGCCATCGCGGTGTAATCGGAGAGACCGTCATTGACCATCGGCATGGTCTCCACGGTCTGGTAGCACTGGTTGTCGACCACGAAGTGCTTCAGGTTTCTGGGCTGCTGTCCGGCTTCCGTGATCAGGCAACCGGTGTTCATACACAGGGAGCCGTCGCTGTTGAGCACCCACACGGGCGTTTTAGGAATGGAAAGCGCAAGGCCCAGCGCAAAGCTCGCCGCAAACCCCATGCCGCCATGCATGTAGAACGAATCTTCGCTGCGCGTGACGGCCCACCATTCATTGGCCGCCATGCCGAGCGCACAGACCACCACCGCATCGCCCCGATGTCTGGCCAGGACCTGCATGCATTCGTTTGCCTTCACGCCGTGGTCCCCAGAAGTTTCTTGGTCAGGAACAGGACGAAGGGCCGCTTCTGCAGCCGATGCCATTCATAGGCATTCGGGATGTCCTCGATCTCTTCCTCCTTGTCGATGATCTTGTAAGGATAGTCGTAGGCCTGAAGCAGCGGGATTGTCCGCCGGCCCTGCACCTCCTGATAGACCTTATGATCGTCGATCGAGCCGCGGCCGCTGACGATGCAGAACACCGGGATCGCGTGCCGCAGGCACAGCGTCGCCATCTCACCCGTGCAGGTGAGCAGCCCGGTGTTACCGAAAATCGCGACGGAGCGGACGCCGCCGAAGAATGCGCCGGCGCAAATGGCGATGGTCTCCGCCTCGCGGCAGACAGGCACATGGTGGATCTGACTGTCTCGGGAGATGCGGCGGATGAGCGTATTCACCCAGTCGTCCGGGAGACTTGCCGCAAGTCGCACGCCCGCTTTGACAAGCTGGGCATGAATTTTGTCATTGACGTCCATGGAAAGAAGATCGTTGTCGTCCCCCAAACGGCTGGGATCTGCGTTATAGCTAACGCCCCGCGGCGTCAAGCTGAGCCGCGATGCTCCGCTTAGTCTGTCGAGTGTAAGAGGCCGAGGCCGCTTACCCGCCTTGATACCGGCGGTCAGGCCACGCGCTGTCCATCCATTGCGTGCCGACGGTGTGCGGCACGCAACGGGATCAGTTTATGATCATCAGCGAATCCGTGTCGAGACAGTCCGACAGGATTTCGCAACCGGTGGGCGTCACCAGCATCATATCCTTATTCTGCATACCGAAGCCGAAGCCGGTCTCATAGATGAGCGGCTCGACGCCAAGGACCATCCCGGCTTCCAGCGGCTGGTCCTCGGTCGGACCGATGTAGGGATCCTCATGCAAGTGCAGGCCGATTCCATGGCCGACAAAAGAGATTGGCGGCAGATCGAGTTCGGCAAGCTTCTTGAGGTAGACCTCGTACATTCTCTTGGTCGATGCACCGGGCTTGGTGACGTCGAGCAGCAGATGCTTGCAGGCGGTGAGGTTGGCCCAGATGCGTTCCGCCTGCGGCGGCGCGGCACCGATGGCCGCTGTTCGGCACACGCCGGCATGATAGCCGGCGATCATCGGGAAGATTTCGACGCGGCACACGTCGCCGTGCTTAAGAACGCGATTGGTCGGCCCTACGTTGGGGAACACGCTGCGCTCGCCCGTTGCTACGATCATCAGCTTGAAATGCTCGGCGCCCTGTTCATAGACGCCGCGCGTCATCGCCGCCGCGATGTCCATCTCGGTCGATCCGGCGCGAACTGAACGATAGGCATCCATAATAGCCTTGTCGGCGATCCGCGACAGGCGGCGCAGAATGTCGATCTCCGCAGCCGTCTTAATCTGCCGCAGCCGTGCCAGGAGCTGTTGCGCAGCAATGAAATTCGACTGCGGCAGCAGCGCGCAAAGCTCGGCATAGTCGCCAGCCGGCAGGTAGTCCATCTCGATGCCAATGCGGGCGCCGGCGAGCCCATGACGGCACAGGAGGTCGGCGAGAACCCTCATGGCATCGAACTGGAACTCACGCCATATCGCGATTTCGGTACCGGGCGACGCCCTGGACCGGATCGTGCTTGCTTCCATGTCGATGCTGACAAGCGCGGTCTTCCCGTCCGCGGTGACGACCGCGATGGCATGCCGCCACCGCATCAGCGGTTGCGTCGGCGACAGAAAACCGGTGACGTAGGCAAAATTTTCCGGGGAGATCGAAACGATGGCGTCGAGTCCGGCCTCTCGCATCGCGCGCACCTGGCGCGCAACTACGTCCTCACGCATCGTTCATCCAGACTTCGCAATTTCAACAGTATAGCGCCGAATCTTCGCCTCATCGACCGGAATTCCCATACCGACGCCGGCCGGAAGGTCGATCGCGCCATCCGCATAGGCCATCGGCGCGGCAATGAGATCGTCCTTGTAGTAAATACCCGCGATCCCGATTTGGTGTTCGGCCGGAGTCGATACCGGCACAACGCAGGACAGTACGACCGGCGCAGCCGCGGCGGCAAGTTGCAGATTTGCAAGATTGCCGACACCGGTTTCCACTGAGCCATTGACGTTGCAGATGATCCCTGCGGCCCTCGCAACGGCCGCCACCTCCATGGCGCGGTAAAGACCGCCCGGCTTGGTGGTGTAGATCGAAACGATCTGGGCCGCCCGCTTCTCGATGATTTCGATCACGTCATGGGCGTTCCAGGCGCTTTCGTCGGCCATCACCGGCACATCGATCGCGCGCGCCACTTCGGCAAGACCCGCGATGCCCTCCACCGGCTGCTCGAAATAGCTCAGATCGCTCCGCTCCATCCGCCGGAAGATGCGCACCGCTTCACCCACCGTGCGGTAGCCCTGATTGGCGTCGACGCAGAGAGCAATGCCTGGCCCCACCACCCTGCGCACGCGGTGGACCATTTCAACATCGCGATCCGCCTCCACGCCAATCTTTATTTTGATAGTTCGGACACCTTCCTGCACCACTTGTGCCGCTTCGCGTTCGGCCTCCTCAATGCCGATCAGACCGATCGAGTGCGTGACGAAAATCTTGCGTCGGTGGGCGCCACCAAGGAGACGATGGACCGGCAGGCCACATTGCCGACCAGCGAGGTCGTAGGCCGCGAATTCAAGCGCCGCCTTAGCGTACGGGAATCCTTTGATGGCGCGGTCCATGCGCGCATGCAACTCCGCAATGTCGCCTGGCAGGCAGCCCTTGATGGCGGGCGCCAAGTATTGCTGCGTCACGCTGAAGGTTGTGCCAGGTGTCTCGCCGAAATAGCGACCATGGTCGCCGCCCCAATCCTTAAGGACCGGCGCCTCGCCCCAGCCCGCGCGGCCGTCGTTGTCCTCCATCCTGACCAGTACAAAGCCGCCGATTGGCTCGGTCAAGCCAGTCCACTTGTGCTCGCGTCGCGTTGGCAACGCAATACGATGAAGAGTGACTGAGGATATCGGAGAATCCACCTTGTGCCGAATTAATGTCATCACCACCAGCGGACGGTTGCCATGCAGCTTGACGAAAGCAAGGCTGACGCATCCCGTCAAGCGCTCAGCCCAGGCGGCAGTAATGTGGCCAACCCGTACCGGGCCGATGCCCTCGACCTCGCGTCCCCGCTTTTTCGGCGCTGCCGTCCGGTTTTGGCCTGACCTGCATCGTGGCCAAGGAGAAAAGCGCGTCGCCAACGGACGAGGTAGACGACGTGGAATGCGTTCTCACCTGTCGATACTCATCGTGGCAACAATCGGAGTTGATTTGCTTGACGTGGCAGTGCTCCTTCGTAACCCTGCCGCATCAGCGCGCTGGCAGTGTAGGAGTCCGGTCTTAAGGCAAGGACGGTCCTTTATCCTTTGTAGCAGCCACCGCGCACGCCCCTTCTGATGCGGGTGACCCTTTTTATGCTATGATGATGCGCGCCACGTGACCGCTCGCCGGTAACTGGAAAAACTAAGGATGCCTTCCGTTGACACCGCCGTGATCGTTCTTGCCGCGATCACTTTTTTCGCGGCCTTTGTAAATGGTGCCCTTGGCTATGGGTTCTCCTCGCTCACCGTGCCTCTTGCGCTCGTTTTTTATACAAATCGCGTCCTGAATCCCGCCGTCGTTGTGATCGAAGTCCTGATTAACTTATACGTTCTATTCATCAATCTGAACGGCGTTCCGGCGGTATGGAAAAGAGTGTTTCCCATTCTTATCGGACTGCTGCCCGGCATCGCAGTCGGAGCCTTTGTTCTTGCTTCCCTTCAACCTGGCTGGATCAAATTCGGCACCTACACGGTTATTCTGCCCCTCATCCTGGTCCAGGCCGCCGGTTGGCGGCGGCCAATTCGGTCGACATGGCTGGTCGGTCTCCCTTTTGGGACGGCGCTGGGCATCCTGTATTCGGTAACGACCATTTCAGGCCCCCCTTTAGCAATCTTGTTCAATAATCAAGGCCTGGTCAAAAATGAATTTCGGGCCGGTCTCGCATTGGTTCGTGTGGCTGAGTCGAGCGTGACCGCCTTCGTCTATTACCAGCTCGGCCTATTTATACCCGAAAGCAAGAATATCCTATTGGTGCTTATTCCCAGCGTTGTGGTTGGAATACCGCTTGGCGCCTATCTCATCCGGCGCCTGGATGCCGAAACGTTTCGCCGGATATGCATGAGCTTTGATGCATGGGTCGTCGGATTTGGCCTCTCCCGGGTCTTGATCGATCTGAATTTGATGGAAAGCCCGTGGGCCTACAGCATCATGGCGATCACGATTTTGATCGACAGCTATTTGCTGTACATCTTCTTTATAGTCCAAAAACCGGCGCAAAGGCGATCGGAAACACCGCGAGCTCCGCCGACAACCGGCAACCCGAGTGGCGCTCGCGATCGTATGAGTACGGAAACAATGAAGTTCGCAATAGCGCTGATCTCAACACTCCTGGGCTATTATCCGGTCTGTAAGCACGACCACGAAACCGACCTCACCAAGGAAACGAGTCGGAATCAAGTCGCGTCTCGCAACGGAGGTATCGATGCGGGATCGCTGGGATAGCCCGCTTGGTGCTACGATGGTCGTGACTCTCCAATCATTTTCATTCTCCTCGGGTATGAATCCCATCGCCGCTTCGTCATCTTCAGTTCGCTTCAGCCCTTCGAGGGTACTGCCAGATTGATATTGATATTCTTTTCCTGGGTGAAGGAGAGCAACTCCTCTAAACATTCCTCCCGGCCGATGCCAGATTGCTTGTAGCCACCGAACGGTGTGCCGATGAAATGTTTGCTGATGTCATTGATCCAGATGAAACCCGCTTCGACGTTCGCGGCTGCACGGTGAGCGGTACCAAGATCGTTGGTCCAGATCGAGGCAGTCAGGCCATAGTCAACCGCGTTGACCTGCTCCAACATGATGGCTTCGTCGCTCCACTTTAACACACCGACGACCGGCCCGAAGATTTCCTCCCGTGCAATCTTCATGGTGGGTTTCACATCGGCAAACACGGTCGGCTCGATGTAGAGCCCCTTCGTCAGCGCCGGATCGGCCGGGCGACCACCACCCGTAATCAGCCGAGCTCCCTCGTTCTTGGCGGAGTCGATGTAGCCCATCACACGATCGAATTGCGCCTTTGAGATGATTGCCCCCATCGTGGTCGCCGGATCGGTCGGGATGCCGGGCTTCCATCGTCTGATCCGAACCTTTATGCGCTCGATTACGGCGTCATGGATTTTTTCATGGATGAAAGCGCGGCTGGTCGAGCCGCATGACTGACCGCACCAGGTGAAGTTCATGCCGCCGACGACGCCGGCCGCAACCGCTTCGGGATCGGCGTCCGGATAGGCGATCAGCGCGTTCTTGCCGCCGAGCTCCAGCAGCACTCCCTTCAGCGTGTCGGCAGCGGCACGCATCACCGCTTTACCGGTGGGAACGCTGCCGATCAGCGCGATCTTGGCAACCCCCGGATGGCTCGCCAATGCCGCGCCCACCTCCTTGCCGCCCGGCACCAGGTTGAACACACCAGGAGGCAGCAAACCGTCGATCAATTCGGCGAGCCGCAGCGACGACAGCGGCGCTTGCTCCGGCGGCTTCATTACGATCGTATTCCCGGCAGCGAGCGGGGCCGCCGCCTTTCCGGCGATGAACATGAAGGGATGATTGAACGGCACAATGCGGCCGATCACCCCGAGCGGCTCGCGCACCGAAAAATTCAGCCGGTCCGGCCCTTGTGGGATCGAGTGACCCTTCATCTCGGTAACCAAGCCCGCAAAAAACTCCACCTGTGCTGCCGCGACATTGGCGTCACCGATCATCTCGGATAGAGGGTTGCCGCAATCTGCGGAGTCGATCATGGCGAGTTCGCCTGCGTTCTCGCGCAGCACCCGCGCAATCTCCTTGAGCATTCGGGCCCGTTCAAGCGGCGGCACGCGCCGCCATTCCGCGAACGCTGTTTTCGCTGCCTTCACTGCCGCGTTGATATCCTCGGTACTGGAGTCAGCCGCTTTGCCCAGCGAGTCGCCGGTACCCGGGTTGATCTGCTCGGCGTAGCGGCCACTCTTCGGCTCATGCCACCTGCCGCCATAGTAGACCCCGCGCTGTATCGGCAGGTTGAGCTTAATGGAGGCAAGCGAGTTCGGCGTAACGGGCGTATTCATGGCGCTCCACTCCTGCAGCGATCTTATCGACGCCAAAGTTAGCCTTCACTTGCGCCGCGGTCCAGGATATCGGCCCGGATGGCAAGGACGACGCTGCGCGGTACCCAAAATTGGGTATCAGTTCTGCATCAACGAATGTTTGCCGCGCATGATGGCCGATCTATCTGCCGAACCCACCACCGGGCGATCTGGTCGGAAGAAATTTCTTGGACGGGTTCTTGGGCACGGAGTTTTGCGGGCGAACAAAGAAAGTTTGATCTGGGCCTTATATCCGTGCCACGGTTGACAAATAAATGCGACATTGGTCCCGTAGGGCGAATGATAATAGTTAAACTGGATGAAATACCGCGAGCCCAGCACCGCCGACGGCACAAAGGACGACAACGATCCACGGCGGTGTTTGCCACACGAACAATAGGAGGAAAGCCGCTGCCGCAAGCCCAAAGTCACCTGCGTTGGTGATGCCAGCAGTCCAAACGGGATTGTAGAGGGCGGCGAGCAGCAGTCCCACCACGGCGGCATTCACGCCGCGAAAGGCCGATTGCGCCCACGGACGCGCGCGAAGCTCGTCCCAAAATGGAAGGGGACCGATGACCAGCAGAAATGCGGGCAGGAACATCGCCACAAGACATAGGATTGCCCCCGCCCATCCATTGGGCGGGGGGCCCATCACGGCACCAAGATAGGCCGAGAAGGTGAACAGCGGGCCGGGCACAGCCTGAGCCGCACCGTAGCCCGCAAGAAAGACGTCATTGGTCACCCAGCCTGGAGGGACGACGGAGGCCTGCAGCAGTGGTAGGACTACATGGCCGCCACCAAACACCAGCGAGCCGGCTCGATAGAAGGCATCGAAAAGGTGGAGGCTTTGGCTTGGAATTGATGCTGCGAGAACAGGAAGTCCGAGCAGCATCACGAAGAACAGCGCAGTAGCCGTAATCGCTGCAGATGTGCTGACCGCATGCGGCAGCGCAACGTGATCAATCGGAGTGGTGCTTCGTATTAACGATAGACCGGCTACGCCGCCGAACAATATCGCACCCACCTGCCCCCAAGCGGACGGAAACACCAATACAATCGCGGTTGCGGCAACAGCCATACTGGCTCGTTGGCGATCCGGCGCCAACGATCGCATCATTCCAAGCACGGCCTGCGCCACGACGGCGACGGCGGCAACCTTGAGACCGTGCAGCCAGCCGCTGCCAAGCGTGTCGCCGATCGCGGCAGCCCCGAAGCCGAACAGGATAAGCGCGATCGCTGATGGGAGCGTAAAGCCAGCCCACGCCGCAATGGCGCCCGCATAGCCGGCGCGTGACAGGCCGATTGCAATGCCAACCTTGCTGCTTGCGGGCCCCGGAAGGAACTGCGAAAGCGCGACGAGATCCGCGTAGGTCTTCTCGTTGAGCCACTTGCGACGAACTACCAGCTCGTCGCGGAAATAGCCCAGGTGCGCAATCGGTCCCCCGAAACTTGTCAGCCCGAGTTGTGTGAAAACTGCGAGGACTTCCAGAACCGATCCAGATTGACTTCCCCTAGTGCTGGTCATTTTTGTTTCGGGTAGCCGTGCGCATCAAACCGCGGCACATAAGACGACAGATCGCCGAGTTCCTTTTCGCTCTTGATGGCGGCAAGCACTATCTTGGTGCCCGGCCACTTTGGCGCGCGGATCCCTGGTGTGGTGCAAAATATGCAGTCGAATTAGTCCCTTAAGAAGTTCCCGGTGCTTCATTCTTGGCATTATCAACTCCGTCAGTGCTAGCGATTGTTACCGTTGGGGGTTCGACTCACGCAAAAATATAGCCACGTCGCACTGGGCAAATCATGGTTTTAGATCGACAGCATCGATCAGAACTGGACATAAATAAAGGCATTCTTGTAGCGACGTCCGCCTTTTCAAATCGCCACCTGGCCGCCGAGCTCAATCACTCGGTTTGGCGGAATGCGGAAGAATTCCGTGGCTGGCAGCGCGTTGCGATGCATGACTTCGAACAATTTGCATCGGACAGTGCCGAATCTCGACTTCCGCTCCGGCACGAGCGTCACGCGCCCGACGAAAAACGAGGTCTCCATCATGTCGAAGTGAAGGCCGTCGGTGCTGCATCGCTCTAGCACTCTTGGAACGTTCGGGTGCTGCATGAAGCCGTAATGGGCGACCACGGAGTGGAAATTTTCGCCGAGGTGTGCGACCTCGATTCGGTTTTCCAGCCGCACGCGCGGAATGTTCTGGGTGACGACATGCAGCAGCACGATGCGCTGGTGCAGCACCTTGTTGTGTTTGAGATTGTGCAGAAGCGGCACCGGCACCACGTCCACCCGGCTCGTCATGTAGACCGCGGTACCGGCGACCCGGGTCTTGGTGTGAACGTGTTCAATGAACTCCTTGAGAGGGAGGGTATCGCGTTCGAGCCTATGAGCGAGAGCGGCGCGACCCTGCCGCCACGTCGACATGGCAAAGAACAATAGCGCTCCGACGACTAACGGCACCCAGCCGCCTTCCAGCACCTTCATCAGGTTGGCGGCGACGAACGACAGGTCGACAATGACGAATACTCCGGCAACCGCAATGCTCAGGGGGAGGCTCCAGCCCCACACCTCGCGCATGGCCAGAAACATCAAGAGCGTGGTCAGCAGCATGGTGAGCGCGACCGCGACACCGAATGCCGACGCGAGATTGTCGGACGAGCGAAAACTCAGCGCTAGGCTGAGCGTCAGCACCATCAGCGCCCAATTGATGAAGCCCACGTAGATCTGGCCGTAGCCCTCCGAGGAGGTCTGAGTGATGTGTAGTCGCGGGCACAAGCCGAGCTGGATGGCCTGACGCGTCATCGAGAACGTGCCGGTGATGATGGCCTGGCTGGCGATGATGGTTGCCGCCGTGGCGAGGATCACGAGCGGCACCTGCATGATCGGCGGGCACAATGCGAAGAATGGATTGACGTCGGATGCCACCTCACCGTCAGCCACGAGGGCAGCTTGGCCGGCGTAATTCAGCAGCAAGGTCGGCAGCACCAGGGCATACCACGTGATTCTGATGGGTCGCGGGCCGAAGTGCCCCATATCGGCATAAAGCGCCTCCGCACCGGTCGCGCACAGAAAGACAGCCCCCAGCACCAGAAATCCAGTCAGGCCATGCCCGAACAGATAGGCGAGCCCGTAGCGGGGATCGAGCGCCACCAGCACGCCCGGATGGCGTATGATGCCAAGGAGCCCGAGCACGCCGATGGTCACGAACCAGAATGTCATGATTGGCCCGAACAGCCGGCCGATGCGCGCAGTTCCCTGCGATTGCAGGGCGAACAGAGCGACGAGAACGACGATCGAGAGCGGCAAAACGTAAACGGCAAGTTCCGGAAGCGGCGCCTTGAGCCCTTCGAGTGCGCTGAGCACGGATATGGCCGGGGTGATGGCGCCGTCGCCGTAGAGCAACGCAGCGCCGAGGATTCCAATCGCAATCACGCCGGCGCGCTCGCCATGTTTGATGCCGAGCAGCGACATCAGCGCCAGAATGCCGCCCTCGCCGTCGTTGTCGGCGCGCATCACGATCGCAACGTATTTGACCGACGTCGTGATGATAAGGGTCCACACGATCAACGACAGCATGCCGAGCGCAGCGTCGGGCGTCGCCCCGCTCCCCGCCCATTCTACAGCCGTCTTGAAAGTGTAGAGCGGACTGGTGCCGATGTCGCCGTAAACTACGCCGAGGGCGGCGACCGCTGCGACGCGCAGTTCTGCGTGACGAAACGGCCCGCTTTGGTCTGGTGCACTTGCAGCGGTCGTCATCGTGCAATCCTCTTCTCCGCAGGCTTGCCCGCGAACATACATCAACGAACGCCAAGTTGAGGGACCCCGCAGGCGCCAGAGGCGTTGCCATCCAGTTTACAACAGGTGATTACCGTTTTTGCGACATACGCCCTATGCCGCAAGCAACTTTCTTGCCGACCAACGAAATGCACGACGTTCCGACGACCACGAATCGGAATTAGGTGTCCAGATGCTGCCGCGCCCGGCAGAACGAACGCCTTAACGCTTTTCTCCCCCGACCTTTAATGGCTGCTCAATAAGGGAACGGCCTGCTCTGAGCAATAGACCGGTAGAATTAAGCTCAATTTCGCGGCGGTGGGCGGGAACATGGCGGTTCAACGTTCAACCCGTTCAGCCTTGTCCCTGCTATTCGTGCGCTTACTTCGGTGCTCTCGTCACCATTGCGCTGTACAACTCCGCGTCATTGGCAGCGCAACGAAGCCGCCGAACCGACTCTGGGTCTCTCAGCCTTCGTGCGACGCTTGCGAGCGCATTGAGGTGGTCGCCGTGGGACTGCGCCGGAAGAAGAAGCAGGAAGACGATGTCTACGGGTTTGCCGTCTATTGCGTCAAAGTCGATCGCATGCTTGAGACGAACCAAAGTGCCGAATGGTCTCTTTAGGTCGGCTATCCGCGCATGGGGGATAGCCACGCCGCCTCCCGTCCCCGTAGACCCCAGGCTCTCGCGCTTCAGCAGCTCAACACAAATTCGGTCGGGGGCCAAATTGAGGAAAGAGGCCGCTCGGGCGGCCAATTCTTGTATTAAGCGTCGCTTGTCGGATGCGCTTGCTTTGATCAAAGCATCGGTTGGCAAAAGAAAATCTTTGATTTCCATGGCAGAATGCCTAAGTCCCCTCTCCACATCGCCGTGACTCGGAACAATTCGGCGGACGGATGAGTTTTTGCGTCTCGGAGGAATTCAGTGTCATTTCTCAGTCTGGGGCGCGTAGGCGATACCCGATCCCTGTCTCCGTCAGGATGTACTGTGGGCGTTCAGGATTCGTCTCGATCTTCTGCCTGAGTTGCCGGACGTATACACGAAGATATTGCGCGTCAGTCAGATCACTCCATAATTCTCCCAACAGGAACCTGTTCGTCAATACCTTACCTGCATGTTGAACAAGCACGCGCAGAAGTTCGTATTCCTTGGGCGACAGCTTCACGTCCCTGTCGCGAACCTTGACGATGCGCCGCACGAGATCGACCGACAAATCCCCGACGCGAAAAATCGGACGCTCTCCTTGGACGTGAAGCTGGTGACGAAGCGCCGCGCGCATCCGGGCAAGGAGTTCATCCATGCCGAAGGGCTTTGTCACATAGTCGTCAGCTCCGAGATCGAGCGCTTCAACTTTGCGGGCCTCATCGCCACGGCTCGATAGAACGACGATCGGTACGGTCTCGTTGCGCGCGCGGATTATCCTCAAGAGATCGAGGCCCTGCGCGTCCGGTAATCCGAGATCGAGAATGACCAGATCCGGCTTCTGCGCCAGCAGCTCCAAGGAGGTCTTGCCATCGGGAGCCTCCAAAATTTCATAGCCCTGCGTGGTCAGCCCCATGCGAAGGAGCTTGCGGATTGGGCGCTCGTCATCAACCACAAGGACTTTGGCCGGAGCAGCACTCATGCGGCAGTGTCCAGTTGCTCGACTTGTCTAGGTATCGGCAGTCTGATTGTGAACACCGCCCCGGTGCGGTCGGTGCGGTTCGCCGCCGAAATGGTTCCGTGCATGGCTTCAATAAAGCCACGCGAAATTGCGAGACCAAGTCCTGTCCCAGCCCGCACTTGGTCGACTTTGCGCGCGCGATAGAACTTGTCGAAGATCTGCTCCAGGTCGCCGGGGAGAATGCCTTCGCCTTCGTCCAGGACCTGTAAGCCGACCGAGTCCTGATCGCGCCAGCTCTGGATGCGAACGGTAGTTCCGACCGGAGCGTACTTGGCAGCGTTGTCCAGCAAATTGAACAAGACCTGCTCGAATAGAACGGGGTCGACTTCCACCATCGGCAAGTTCTTGGCGAGATCCACTTCGACCCGATGTTGAGCGAGGATCTTGCTCGTTCGCTCAAGGGCGCTGCCAACAATCTCCCCGAGATCATGCAGAGCAGAATTCGGCACGATGGCCCCCGATTCCAACTTGGTCATGTCAAGCAAGTTGGCGATGAACCGATTGAGCCGCTCGGCTTCATCGATGATCGTCGCGACAAGATCGGCCTTCGCGTGTTCGTCCAATGAACCTGAAAGGCCGCCAAGCGTGCTCGCCGCGCCAAGGATTCCGGCGAGCGGGGTCTTGAGGTCATGCGAAATCGATGTCAGCAGCGCGGAGCGCAAACGATCCGTTTCGACAGTTCGTTTCGCCCGGTCGAGGTCCTCGACCAGGCGAACACGTTCGACTGCCAGTGCGGCTTGATCCATCAAGGCATCGAGGAGACGTCGCCGATCCGGGGTTAATAGCGGGCCGGATTTATCGCTATCGAGGCCCACAACCCCGACAGCGCCACGGCCTGTATACATCGGCAGAAAAAGACGCTTGGCCCCGGGCAGCGTATCCGAACCGCGTCCCGCCGCTCGGTTGCTTTGCCACGCCCATTTGGCGGCAGCCAAATCGGCCTCATCGAGCGTGTCCTCGGGAGGGTAACCGGCCTTGACGACAATCGTATCGTTCTCCGGCAGCAGCAGAACGACGCGAACCTCAAGCATCAAAGCCGCCTGATAGGCAGTCGCCCAAAGCACGTCGTCGAGCGTGCCAGCGCCCGCCAGCTTGCGGCTGAACACGTAGAGGGATTCTGTGGTGCGAGCCCGGCTCATCGCCGCAACCGCCTGCCTGTGGACGCGCGCTGCCACATTGGACACGATAACCGCAATAACGATGAAGAAAAAGAACGCCACCACGTTGATCGGGTCGGTGATCGTGAACGTATAGATCGGCGGTAGAAAGAAAAAATTGTAGGAGAGCGATGCCGCAACGCTCGCGACCAGCGACGGCAACAATCCATGGCGAAGCGCTACGCCGACCACCGCGGTCAGAAACACGAGATCCACATTTTCGATCCCAAGCCACGGCTGGATCGCCTCGCTGACGCCGAGCGCGATCCCAACGAACAGCAGTGCGATGATGTAGCGGCGCAGATCGAAGGTTTCGGCGCCCTCGGCGGTGCGCAAGGTCTTTTTTGGGATTGGCTCGCCGCCAACCGCATCGCCGGCTATCACATGCACGCTGATATTACCGGACCGGCGCACGAGATCGTGCACCACGGAGCCGTGCAAAATCTCAAACCATCGCGAACGGCTCGATTTCCCAATAATGATATGGGTGACGTTGTGGGACTCTGCGTAGCCAATCACGTCGTCGGCGATTCGCCGATCTGCGCTCGGGATCGTAACCGCTTCTCCTCCAAGCGTTTCAGCCAGACGAAGCGTATCGGCGATGCGATCGCGTTCTTCCTCAGTGTATTGTAAACTCCGCCGGCTCTCTACATAGAGTGCCGTCCATGGGCCGTGCAAACGGCCTGCCAGCCGTTTCGCGTATCGCACGAGGCCCGCAGCGCGCGGGTCCTCGCTGACGCAGACCAGAATGCGCTCGCCCGCAGCCCATGGACCCGGGATGGCGCCAGCCTGCATTTGAGTGAGCAACTGCTCATCGACCCGCTCCGCCGTGCGGCGAAGCGCGAGCTCGCGAAGCGCGGTCAGATTGGCAGGGCTGAAAAAATGCTCCAGTGCGCGCTCGGCCTGTCGCGGGACGTAGACCTTCCCCTCCTTGAGACGTTGAATCAAATCATCGGGCGTGAGATCGACCAGTTCGACCGCGTCCGCACGGTCGAAAACCGAATCCGGCACGGTCTCGCGCACGCGGACGTGGGTGATCTGGGCGACGACGTCATTCAGGCTCTCAATGTGTTGAATGTTCACTGTGGAATAGACATCGATGCCACGGCTCATCAGCTCTTCGACATCCAGATAGCGTTTCGGGTGACGGCTGCCGGGCGCATTGGTGTGCGCGAGTTCGTCGACCAGAACGATCTGCGGACGACGGGCAATGACGGCATCAAGGTCCATCTCCTCCAGCAGCTGACCTCTGTACTCGATGCGCTGGCGGGGGATGACCTCCAGCCCTTCCAACAGTGCCTCCGTTTCCCTGCGGCCGTGGGTTTCAACGACTCCGACAACCACGTCATAGCCGTCTTTCATTCTAGCATGTGCGCTCAGCAGCATCTCATAAGTCTTGCCGACCCCCGGCGCGGCGCCGACAAAGATTCTGAGCTTGCCAACGCGCCCCTCCTCGCGCCGGGCTGCTTCAAGCAGGGCCTCCGGCGAGGGGCGTTGTTCAGGTTTGCGCCGCTGATTCGCCATCAGCCATCGGCTCTTTTCACCCACGGCCCAAAGGAACTAAAAGCTAGTTGCCACATTAAGTGAATCGCTTCTCGATGATAAGGCGCCGCCCTTGGCCGGTCAAATCGTCGGAAGTGAAGCAGTCATTGCAGCGTCTGTCCTAACGAGCCGCCACGCGGTCGAGCGCCAAGTTAAGTTCGAGCACATTGACGCGTGGTTCGCCGAGGAGACCGGCGAAGCGGCCGCTCGTGTTTTCGGTGACAAGCTGCCGGACACGATCCTCAGTCAAATTGCGCGCCTTTGCAATGCGAGGCACCTGGAACAGGGCGGCCTCCGGCGAGATATGCGGATCAAGTCCGCTGCCGGACGCGGTCACGAGATCAATCGGAACCTGAGCCGAAGGATTTTCCTGTTTCAGTTTTTCGATGTCGCCCTGGACACGTTCGATCAGCGACTTGTTGGTAGGCCCGAGGTTCGAGCCTCCCGAATTTGCGGCGTTGTAGGGAGCCGGAACGGTTTTCGTGGAGTCGTTCGGGTCCGGGGTAGTCGTCGCCGACGGCCGGCCGTGGAAATACCCCTCACTCGTGAACTCCTGTCCGATCAGGGCCGATCCGACCACCTTGCCATCCCTTTCCACAAGGCTGCCCTGGGCCTGGTAGGGGAAGACGACCTGGGCGATGCCGGTTATGGCAAAGGGATAAGCCAGACCCGTGATCAGCGTCAGCGCCACGATGAAGACGATGGCCGGACGAATTTCTCGCAGCATGGGTGTTCTCCTCAGGCAAGGTGCAGGGCCGTGACCGCGAGATCGATGGCCTTGATGCCGACAAACGGAATGATCACGCCGCCAACACCATAAACCAGCAGGTTCCGCCGCAGCAGCGGGCCCGCTCCAATCGGGCGGTAGGCGACGCCTTTGAGCGCCAGCGGGATCAGCGCGATGATGATCAACGCATTGAATATGATCGCCGAAAGGATCGCGCTTTGCGGGGTCGATAGATTCATGATGTTCAGCGCCCCGAGCTGGGGATAGAACGCGAGGAACATCGCCGGGATGATAGCGAAATACTTCGCCACGTCATTGGCGATCGAGAACGTGGTGAGCGCACCGCGCGTCATGAGCAACTGCTTGCCGATTTCGACGATCTCGATCAGTTTGGTTGGGTTGGAGTCGAGGTCGACCATGTTGCCGGCTTCGCGCGCCGCGACGGTGCCGGTGTTCATGGCGACGCCGACATCGGCCTGGGCCAGCGCCGGCGCATCGTTGGTGCCGTCGCCGCACATCGCCACCAGCTTTCCCTTGGCCTGCTCATCGCGAATGAGCCGCAGCTTGTCTTCCGGAGTTGCCTGGGCGAGGAAATCGTCGACGCCGGCCTCTGCCGCAATCGCGGCAGCAGTCATCGGATTATCGCCTGTGATCATGATGGTACGGATGCCCATGCGACGCAGTTCCGCAAAGCGTTCGCGAATCCCGCCCTTGACGATGTCCTTGAGATGAATCACCCCGAGCAGTCGACCGTCTTTCGCTACTGCAAGCGGCGTGCCGCCGGACTTGGCGATGGTGTCGGCTATTGCGTTTATTTCCCGTACTTGCTCGGTGCCGACCGCCGGCTGCAGCGCGCGAACCGCGGCAGAAGGGCCAACCGAGGCCACCGGGGCGTTGAGGAAATTGAGGATTGAGTCGACGGCGCCTTTACGCACCCACGAGTCGACGGTCTCAACCCCGCTCATCCGGCTCTGGGCCGTGAACGGGATAAAATTGGCGCGAATCTCCGCGAGATCGCGGCCGCGGATGCTGTACTTCTCCTTGGCGAGCACGACGATGGACCGGCCCTCGGGAGTCTCGTCGGCAAGTGAGGCAAGCTGGGCCGCATCTGCCAGCTCCTGCTCTGTTACGCCGCGCACGGGCTTGAACTCGGTGGCCTGCCGGTTGCCGAGTGTAATCGTACCGGTCTTGTCGAGGAGCAGCGTATCGACGTCGCCCGCCGCCTCGACGGCCCGGCCCGACATGGCGAGCACGTTGAAGCGCACCAGGCGGTCCATGCCGGCGATGCCGATTGCTGACAGCAGCGCACCGATGGTCGTTGGGATCAGCGTGACGAAGAGCGCCACCAGAATGACGACCGAAACCGCGCCTTCAGCATAGGTGACGTAACTCGGGATCGTGGCCGTCGCAAAGACGAAAATGATGGTCAGGCCGACGAGCAGAATATTCAACGCAATCTCGTTCGGCGTCTTCTGACGCTCGGCGCCTTCGACCAGTCGGATCATACGATCGAGGAATGTCGAGCCCTGAGCTGCGCTGATGCGCACCTTGATCCAGTCAGACAACACCTGGGTGCCGCCCGTCACCGCCGAGCGGTCACCGCCCGACTCGCGGATAACGGGTGCGGACTCGCCGGTGATCGCGGCTTCGTTCACCGACGCAATCCCCTCGATCACTTCGCCATCCGACGGGATGGTCTCGCCTGCTTCCACGATGACGACGTCGCCAACTTTAAGACTCGTACCCGGAACGGTCTTGTAATTGCTCCGGCCGGGTCCGGTCAGCAGCTTGGCCTGGGTCTCCGTGCGCGTCTTACGAAGCGAATCGGCCTGTGCCTTGCCACGACCCTCCGCGATCGCCTCGGAGAAGTTTGCGAACAAAACTGTGAACCACAGCCACAGCACGATCTGGAATTCAAAACCGATATGTTCGCCGCCGGTCACCAGATCGCGGAGCAAGATGATCGTCGTCAGCGCAGTGACGACTTCGAGCACGAACATGACCGGATTCTTGATCAGGGTCCGCGGATCGAGCTTTACGAAGGCCGATCCAATGGCCGGAACGACGATCTTGACATCGAAGAGTGCCGATACCGGCATGCGCTTGCGGATGAGCGAGGTTTCCATGGAAGTGACTCCAAAGCGAAGGCGATCAGAATGTTGTCTTGGCAATCATCGCGAGATGCTCGACGATCGGACCAAGCGAGAGCGCCGGAAAGAAGGTGAGGCCGCCGACGATCACGATCACCCCGACGACGAGCCCGACGAACAGGCCGCCGGTCGTCGGGAAGGTTCCGGCGGAAGCCGGGACCGTCTTCTTGGCTACGAGCGAACCGGCGATCGCCATTGCCGGAATGATCATCCAGAAGCGGCCGACGAACATCGCGACTGCCCCCGTGAGATTGTAGAACATCGTGTTGGCGGAGATGCCAGCGAAAGCCGATCCGTTGTTGCCGGTGCTCGAAGTGTAGAGATAGAGCATCTCTGAGAAACCGTGCGGACCCGCATTGTTGGTGGCGGCGACCGCCGACGGGACCACAGTGGCAACGGCGGTCCAGCCGAGATACATCAGCGGGAGCACCAGGATGGCCAGCATCGCCATCTTGACCTCCTTGGCCTCGATCTTCTTGCCGACATATTCAGGCGTGCGGCCGACCATGAGACCGGCAACGAAGATGGAGATGATCACAAACAGCAGCATGCCATAAAGACCGGCGCCGACACCGCCCACGATGATCTCGCCGAGTTGGATGTTGATGAGCGGGATCATGCCGCCAAGCGCCGTGAACGAATCATGCATGGCATTGACGGCACCACAGGAGGCGGCGGTGGTGATGACGGCGAACAGGGCTGACGCAACGATCCCGAAGCGGACCTCCTTGCCCTCCATGTTGCCGCCGGTCAATCCGAGCGCATCGAGGAGCGGCGTCCCCGCAGCCTCGGCCGCATAGCACGCGATAACCCCGGCGATAAACAACGTGCCCATCACCGCGAGAATGGCCCATCCCTGGCGTTCGTTTCCGACCATGCGGCCGAACACATTGGTCAGGGCTGCGCCGATCGCGAAGATCGAGATCATCTGTACGAAGTTCGACAGCGCGGTCGGATTCTCAAACGGATGAGAGGCGTTGGCGTTGAAGAAGCCGCCGCCGTTGGTACCGAGCATCTTGATGGCGATTTGCGAGGCGACCGGCCCCACCGCGATGGTCTGCTTGGCACCTTCCAGGGTGGCCCCCTCGACATAAGGGCCGAGTGTCTGCGGAATGCCCTGCCAGACCAGGAACAGCGCATAGACGATGCAGATCGGCAACAGGATGTAGAGCGTGCAGCGGGTGATATCGACCCAGAAGTTGCCGATGGTCCTGGCGGAAGCTCGGGCAAAGCCGCGGATCAGTGCGACCGCCAGCACTATGCCGGTCGCGGCCGACAGGAAATTCTGGTGCGTCAGGCCGAGCATCTGCACCAGATAGGACATCGTGCTTTCGCCGCCGTAGTTCTGCCAGTTAGTGTTGGTGATGAAGCTTACGGCGGTATTGAACGACAAGTCTTCGGCGACGGCTGACTGCTCCGCCGGATTGAAGGGCAGCACCGCCTGCGCGCGCATCAGCACGTAGAGAATCAGAAAACCGCCGACATGAAAGAACAGCATCGCGACCGTATAGGAAACCCAATGCTGCTCGCGCCTTTCGTCGACCCCACCGGCCCAGTAGAGTGCTGCTTCGACCGGGCGCAACACAGGCGACAGGAAGGTGCGTTCGCCACTGAATACGCGGGTCATGTACCAGCCAAGCGGCTTCACGAGCGCGACCACGATCGCGCAGTAAAGCAAGATTTGAATCCAGCCGATGATTGTCATGGTCATACGCCTCTTAGAGGTGCTCGGGCTTAGAACTGTTCAGGCCGCAGCAGAGCGTAGGTGAGGTAGAACAGCAGCCCCGCGGTCACGAGGCTGGCGAGCGAATAATCGAAAATCATAACGTCCCCCTCAGAGCTGGTCGCAAGCCATCGTGTAGCCGATGGACAGCGCGAAGAAGCCAAGGCCAATGGCCAGCATGATGATGTCCAACATTTTTCGGTGTTCCTTTCGGGGCCCGCTGC
>Ga0126379_10000313_pt1 | contig 26353 bp, 27 predicted proteins | sample PanSoiMetPlot_24_FD_92640 | JGI IMG/M metagenome (GOLD analysis project Ga0126379, IMG submission 92640) | Tropical forest soil microbial communities from Panama - MetaG Plot_24 | ecosystem: Environmental > Terrestrial > Soil > Tropical forest > Bulk soil | place: Panama | collected 2016-02-17
CCATTGAGGAAATGGCGGATCTTGGCGATCAGATCACAGCGAACAGCAGCGTCGCATTTGAGGTCGACCGCAGCAAATCAAGCCCTTCGCTAGCGCCAGGACAGAAGACGATTTCAGCGTCCGTGGTGGTCTCATTTGATCTGATCTGAAACTCGGTGGTCGAGGAGGGCACAAGAATCCGCCCTCGTAGTGCCGCTTGTATAATAAGAAATTGGACTCATGAACAAGCCACGCCAGGCTGTCCCCCAGCACACTCCTAAAATCCGCGCTACCACCGTGGTGTGCGTGCGTCGCAACGGTCACGTGGTCATGGCTGCGGACGGCCAGGTCACTCTGGGAGAGGGCGTGATCAAGCACACAGCCAAGAAGATCCGCAGGCTCTATAACGACAAGATTCTGGCCGGCTTTGCCGGGTCCACGGCTGACGCCTTTTCTCTGTTCGCGCGCTTTGAGGGCAAGCTGGAGCAGTACCACGGCAACCTGGGACGGGCTGCAGTGGAGCTGGCCAAGGACTGGCGGACCGATAAAATCCTGCGCCATCTGGAAGCCCTGTTGCTGGTCTCCGACACCAGTTTGACGTTTTTGATCAGCGGGGCAGGCGACGTGATTGAGCCGGATGGTGGGGTGGCAGCCATTGGCAGCGGCGGCTCCTATGCGCTGGCCGCAGCCCGGGCCCTGATTGAGAATACCGACCTCCCGGCCCGCAAGATTGCGGAAGAGGCCATGAAGATTGCAGGCAAGATCTGCATCTATACCAACGAGAACTTCACCGTGGAAGAACTCTCCGGGACACAGGAAAAAACAGCTTCCACGCAGCAGGCGTAAGTCATGGCCGGCTATTCAGGAACACCCCTCGTGCAGAAGATCGGTATCAAGGCTGGTCATCGCCTGCTCCTGCGCAACGATCCGCCCAGCTTTTTACGCGATCTGGGCAAGCTGCCCGAAGGTGTTACCGCCACCGACAAGCTCGCGGGCCGCGCCGACGTGGCAGTTTATTTCACTGACAAACGTGCGGCGCTGGAAAAAGACTTCCGCGGCATGGCCGGCAAGTTGATGGCGAACGGCATGCTATGGATCGCCTGGCCCAAGAAAGCCTCCGGCAAACCGACCGATCTGACCGAAGATGTGGTGCGAAAGATCGGATTGGCTTGCGGGTTAGTGGACGTGAAAGTTTGCGCGATCGATGACACCTGGTCAGGCTTAAAGTTTGTAATCCGGTTGGAAAACCGAGAGGCGCGTGCAGGAGCAAGAGCGAAGACCAGCGGCCATGGCACAGCCGCCCGGCAACAACATTAAGGAGCAAAATGGCGATTTATCTCCCCAGCACGGCCCAAGAGGAAACTGCGGGTGCGGTCCTGGAAGAACTCACTCCCAAGGAGATCGTGGCCGAATTGGACAAGTACGTGGTTGGGCAGCACGAGGCTAAGCGCGCCGTGGCCATTGCCCTGCGCAACCGCATGCGCCGCCAGAAGCTCCCCGCCGATCTCGCCGAAGAGATCATGCCGAAGAACATCATCATGATCGGGCCGACAGGCGTGGGCAAGACGGAGATCGCGCGCCGCCTGGCGCGGCTAGCGGATTCACCGTTCCTGAAAGTGGAAGCCTCCAAGTTCACCGAAGTCGGCTATGTGGGGCGCGATGTTGAATCCATGATCCGTGACCTGGTGGAGATCGCCATTGACATGATCCGCGAAGAGCGGCTGGCCGAAGTCGCCGACAAGGCCGAAGAACACGCTGAGAACAGGGTGCTCGATCTGCTTCTTCCCACGCCGCCTGCGCCGTCTTCGACCACTCCCGGATTCGCTCTGGGCGCCGACAACGGCGATTCCACTACCCGCACGCGCGAGAAACTCCGCCAGCAGTTGCGCGAAGGCGCGCTCGACGACCGCCAGGTCGAATTGGAAGTCCAAGAGCGCAGCATGCCCACGTTTGAAATCATCTCCAACCAGGGCGTTGAAGACATCAACTTCAAGGACATGCTGCCCAGCATTTTTGGCCAGCGCACCAAGAAGCGCAAAATGAAAGTGAGCGAGGCGTTTGAATACCTGATCCAAGAAGAAGAATCCAAACTCATTGATATGGACCAGGTGACACGCGTGGCCGTAGAGCGGGTGGAGCAGTCTGGCATCATCTTCCTCGACGAGATCGATAAGATCGCCGGGCGCGAAGGCGGCCACGGTCCTGACGTTTCCCGCGAAGGCGTGCAGCGCGACATTCTGCCTATCGTCGAAGGCACCACGGTGAACACGCGCTACGGCATGGTGCGTACCGACTACATTCTGTTCATCGCCGCCGGCGCGTTCCACGTCTCCAAGCCGAGTGACATGATCCCCGAACTCCAGGGACGATTCCCCATCCGGGTGGAATTGAAGTCGCTGACCATGGCCGATTTCATCGCCATTCTCACCGAACCCAAATCGTCGCTGGTCAAGCAGTACACGGCACTGCTCGAGACCGAGGGCGTGAAACTCGAGTTCACCCCCGATGCCCTGGAAGAGATCGCCAGCTTTGCTTTCAAGGTGAACGAATCTACGGAAAATATCGGCGCGCGGCGCCTGCATACCATCATGGAACGCGTGCTCGACGAGATCAGTTTTAGCGCTCCGGAGATGACCAAGAAGAACGTCACCGTTGACGCCGACTACGTTCGCAAAATGCTGGCCGATATTGTGAAGGACCAGGATCTGTCGAGATACATTCTGTAAAGACGCTGCTGCTTTCTGAAATCCCGAACGGAGTGAGGGATCCATATAGCTACGAAGCTTCGGAGTTTTTAGAGTGCCCTATAAGGCGTGGTAGCGATAGGGATCCCTGGACTTCGGAGGGAGACGCGCGCCGTGTTACCCTTCCCCTGTCTCATGCGCACTTTCTTGCTTCTTCTTTGCCTCGCGATCGGCGCCGCCGGTTGCGGCACCCCAGGCGCACCGCTGCCGCCATCGCTGGGAATCCCCAAACCCGTCAGCGACCTCAAGGCTGTGCGCAAAGGGGCGACCGTTACGCTGGCATGGTCTGCACCGTCAGACACCACCGACGGCGTGCTCATTCGCAAGCCCGGTAAGATGCAGCTCTCGCGCGCGGTGGGCACGACTTCCAGCGTAGTCGCCGACGTGCCTCTTGAACCTGCTCTCAAACAAGACCAGGCGCCTGCGCCCAGCGCCACGGATTCCTTGACCCCAATGCTCGCCCAAGGAAACGCCGCTGATTTTGCGGTGTACAGCGTGATCGCCATCAGCAACTCGGGCAAGGGTGCCGGCGCGGGCAATGAGGTGAGCGTTCCTTTGGTGCCTACTGCGGATCCGCCGCAACGAGTATCAGCCAGCGCGGTGCCGTTGGGGATCAGCCTGTCGTGGGACCAGTCCTGGCCGCCACAGAACCAGACTCGTTTGACGACGCAGTTTACCTACCGCATCATGCGCAAGCAGGAAGGCGCGACGGCTCCCGTCATGGTCCAACAGGTGAATGCCGGCAATGGGGCCATCGCTTTCGTCGATACAGGAATCGAGTGGCAGAAACATTACGACTACTGGATCACGCCGGTGACGTTGTGGCAGGGCGGTGGGAAGAAGGGCGAAGTCGAGGGCAGCGATTCGCAAGTTGTCTCCGTTTTTGCTAACGATGTCTTTCCTCCGGAAGCGCCCTCGGGGTTGCAGGCCGTGTTTTCGGGAATGGCGCAGCAGCCGTACATCGATCTGACCTGGACGCCGAACACCGAGCCTGACCTCGCCGGCTACAACGTCTATCGCCGCGTCGCCGACGAAACGCCGGTCAAGATCAACGCCGACTTGGTGAAGACGCCATCATTCCGCGACGCCAACGTCAAGGCAGGGACGAAGTATTTTTATACGGTCTCCGCGGTCGATCTGCGCGGGAACGAGAGCGCCAAGTCGACGGAAACGTCGGAGGCGGTGCCGGCGGATTAAACAAGTCCCGAGCGGAGCGAGGGATCACTATAGCAACCATGCCGTTTCGTTTCTGAATTAGACTGTGCTGTCTTCATTTAAAGACAGCTGTTGTGACAGGGATCTCTCGCTGCGCTCGAGATAAAAAAATGAAATATTGCCGATTCATATCTGCCGAGGGTCCCAAGTTCGGGCTTATTGAAGCCGTCGCCGGCGTTGAGCAGATCACGCGCACCTGTCCTGACGCGGCTCTGCCCGACGTCGCCCGGGCGCAGAAGACTCCACCTATTGCGCTCAGCTCGGTTTCTCTTTTGGTCCCGGCGCAGCCATCGAAGATCATCTGCGTGGGCCGCAACTATGCGGACCACGCCAAGGAGTTTGGCAATGAGGTCCCGCCCGACCTGATCATCTTTCTTAAGCCGCCAACTTCGTTGCTGCCGCCGGGCGGCAAGATCGTTCGGCCCCGGCATCTTTCGCAGCGCGTGGACTTTGAAGGCGAGCTCACCGCCGTGATCGCCAAGACCTGCCACGGCTTGAAAGACGGCGACGACGTTCGGCCCTATATCGCCGGCTACACCTGCGGCAACGACGTCACCGCGCGCGATCTACAGCGCAAAGATGGCCAGTGGACGCGTGGCAAGAGTTTTGACACTTTCTGCCCGGTCGGACCGCTGGTGACCGATGAGATCGATCCCTGGCAGGGCGTCCAGGTCGAAACCCGCGTCAATGGCGAAGTGAAGCAATCCGCCAGCACCACATTGTTCATCTTTCCCATGGACGTGATGATCCGCTTCATCTCACAGGTGATGACATTGCTTCCCGGCGACTTGATTTTGACCGGAACCCCTGCCGGCGTGGGGCCACTGGTGGCCGGTGACCAGGTGGCCGTGTCGGTTCAAGGCATTGGCACGTTGTCCAATCCCGTCGTAGATGCTGAATGACCGTAACCTGGCCAATAGGGTTTCCTGCCGATTCTGCTGCGACGGAAGTTGCGGTAAGCTCATCCAACGGGGTTAGTGAAGCGCTATCCCGGTAGATTGACCATGGACGTCTCACTTCGTCTCTATCTCATTTTTGGCTTGGTGGCAGCCGGCGTGTTGTTGGCTGTGTGGGCGTTAGCCCGCAGCCGCCGCAAGACTCCCGAACAGAGGGAGCAGGAGCGGCGTTTACGCATCAGCGCCATTGGCCGCATCACCGACGGCGCTGTAATCGACGTCAACGAGCTGCGTGTCGCGAACGGCGCCTCTGAGATCCAATTGTTGGTTTACCAGTACGACGTGGCCGGCGTGAGCTATGAAGCCTCACAGGACGTGACCAGCCTGCGCCACCGCGTGGACCTGCACTCCTGCCGCGCCGGGTTGATGACCTCCATCAAATACGATCCCTCGAACCCAGGAAACTCCATTGTGATCGCAGAGAATTGGAGCGGTCTGCGGCATTAGGGCGCTTGCGGACTGGGGATAGCAGCGCCTCTCGCCGGCCAGATTAGCTTGGCGATTGGGGGAGGGCTGTTCGGCGAATGAAATCCTGGAATCGAGGTTCTCCGCGGAGATTGTCGAGCCGTGGGTCACACTTGAGCGCTGGCGGCAGCAGAGAGCGTTCCTCAAAGGCCTTTTCCAGCTCATCGATGGCTTCATTTTTCCGTCCCAACCCGGCATCAATCAGGGCTTTGGAAAAGGGAGATACATACCCGTGTCGCGAGGCGTGGTTGAGTTCTTGGAACATAGCAAGCGCATCGGCGGTTTTGCCCGTGGCCGCATACAGGTGACCAAGGGCGCCTGCCGCAAGAGGCTCCTCCGGGGAAAGCTGGCGGGCTTTTTGAAATTCGGCGAGCGCCTCGGTGTTCCGTCCTTGCTGCTCGTACACTGAGCCCAGCAAGACATGAGCAGAGACCGACCCGGGGCGTCTCTCGAGCTGCTTCTGCAGCATCTCGGCTGCACGGTCATATCTGCGAAGCCAGAAATAATATTGTGCGAAATAGGACGATGACGCGAAAGGCAGGAAGTCGGAAAACTTTTGCGTTTCCTGTTCGCCTTCTGCCGGCTTGTTCTCAACCAGTAGATAGGTTCCGAACCAGACGTGCACCAGGCTTGGTTCGAGCTCCCGAGTGCGTTGGTATTCGTGGCCAGCCCGATCAAAATCCCAGTCGTAGGTGAACGCGATTCTGCCAAGCATAGAGTGCGCGTAAGCCACCGTGTCGTCGAGTTCCAAAGCTTTCATCACGGCCGCTCTGCTCTTGGGTACGAAAACAGACGGCGCGACGCCATGATTGCCTAATCTCATATAACAATCCGACAAGCCGGCGTAAGCCATGGCGTATTTTGGATCCAGCGCCACGGCTTTCTGGAAGTACTGGATGCTTTTAAGTTTGTCCTCCTTCTGCGGCTTGTTCATGAAGTAATGCGCTTCCAGGAAAGCGCGGTAAGCCTCTGGGTTTTCCGTATAGCGCTTGCGAAAACGCTGCGCCTCTTCGTGATCTAAGGTGACCATCAAATCGTAGAGAATTCGTGGACCCAACGAGTCTTCGAGATCGAAAATGTTGGTGAATTTCTGGTTCAGAGTGTTGACCAGCAGCGGCGCGCCGTCACGAATCCGCATTACCTGAACCTTCACATTGTGGTGGGACCTGTCGAGTTCACCGGCGAGCACGTAGTCTACCTTGAGGGCTTTGCCCGCCGCGGCCGGGTCTTGTACCTGGTCGGAGTACTGGAGGACCGTGCTCGTCGGAGTGACAACCAGATGTGTGCTCTCGCTAAGCTTGGTGGTTAACGCATCGGCAACTTCCACGCCAAAATCATCTTCCTCTGCGCCCTTGTGCGACGTGAAGGGCAGAACAGCGACAGAACTGCGAAGTCTTGGCGCTGTTGGCGCCGGCACCGCCCGCGTGGCCGGCTGCTGCACGCGCAGGCGCGATGACGGCCGCGTGACCATCCAATAAACGCCGACCGCTAACACTGCGGCGCCCACGACGAGAATCGTTAGCCGCCTATGTCGCCCCGTCTTAGCTTTCGGCTCGACCGCCGCGGAAGTGGCGGGTGGCGATCCGGCAGGCGCTAGCGCTTTCCCACCCCTGTTGCGTGCTTCCAGCAGCTGCACCGGGGCTATCAGGCAGTAACCGCCTTTGGGAATCGTCTGGACGTACTGCGGGCGTTTGGGGTCGTCAGCGAGCGCTTTTCTCAGCTCAGAAATGCAACGAGTGAGAACGTCGTCGGTGACAAACGTGTCGGCCCAGACCTTGCGCATCAGCACGTCCTTGGACACGACGTCCCCGGCCTCTGCCAGGCATACGAGCACCTGCATGACCTTGGGCTCAACGCGCACTGTCTTAGCGTTGGACGACAGGCTGTTGAGTTTGGGGGCGACTAACCAATCCCCAACCTGGAAGTCGCTGTCCACGTCGGCCAACTCCTCACACTGCACAATTGTACGGCGTTCCCAGGAAAAGTTTTTCTGCTTCACCGCGGAAAAGCTGAGGATGCCACTTCGAGTCCAACCCCAGCAATTCAAGAAAGGTCTAACGCTTGCCTTTTTGCCTTCAAAAAAGCTGAGGAAAAGATGAGGTCTCCATTCCTCAACAATCCCTCAGGACTGTCGTTGGCAGGCCCGCTAGACTCGGGCGTGTTTCCCATCCGGTCGATTGACAGGAGACACTCATATGCGAAGGCTTTATCTTTCGGCTCTACTGGTGGTTCTTCTCACTGATTGGTCTTTCGCGCAGACGCAAAATGCCTTACCCGGCCGACTCGAATTCTTCGGCGGATACCTCGATGCCGGCGAGTTTCCGTACAACGAATTCAGGTTTAGCGGTTTAAGCCTGCCGAGCGACTTTGGCACACATCGCGGAATGGAGTTCTCCATCACTCGCGACCTCAGTGAACGCCTCGGAATAAAAGGTGACTTCTCAACCCAATTTCAGAGCAACTCTTTCCCTCTTAGCGTTTGTCTCCAGACACCCTGCGTTCCCATTGAGCAAACCGGACAATTGCATCCGAAGTTGTTCAACTTTCTAGGCGGTCCTGAGATCAAATTGGGTAACCGGCGCTGGCGGTTTGCTCCGTTCACCCACGCTCTCTTCGGGGTTGCTCACACAACGTCCAGGTTTAATACTTCGGGCGGCGCATTCACTTTGTCGCAGACCATATCTGAAACTGGGTTCTCTATGGCCTTCGGCGGGGGAACAGACTTGCGCATATCACGCCGATTCAGCCTTCGGACGTCGCTGGACTTCAATCCGAAATGGGTGGGCCGGGACGACGCGGGTGCGCGTCAAGTCCAGAACGATTTGCGCCTGGCGGTCGGAGTTCTTTTCCACTAGACGTGTTGTGATAACAATACTGTTATTTAGCTAATACTATATCGTATGCGAGCGCAGTGCTGGTTTACTTTACTGCTAGCGCTTCCACGACGCGGTCAAAGTCTTCGAGTGTTCCGTAATGGAGAATGATTTTGCCTTTGCCCTTGTGATCGTAGATTTCAACTTTTACGCCAAGCGCTGTTTCTAGGCTCCTCTGAGCTTCACGCACGTTGGGGTCTATGACGGGCGCCGGCTTTTCAGACTTAGCGGCTCTGGCTTCAGGGTTTATGAGATTCGTCGCCAACTCTTCCGTCTGGCGCACGGAGAGTTGTTTCGCGATTGCCTCGCGAGCCGCGTGCTCCAGGTGTTGCGGAAATCCAACCAGGCCGGCCAAAACCTTGCCATGGCCGAACGTCAGCTGTCCGCTTTCAAGGGCCTCCTGTATTGCCTCAGGCAGCTTAAGCAGGCGAATGAAGTTGGCGATGCTGGCCCGGTCCTTGCCGGTGCGCGATGCGATCTGCTCCTGGGTCAGATTGAACTCGCGGCTGAGCCGTTCAAAGGCCCGCGCTTGTTCCATGGGATTCAAATCTTCGCGCTGCAAGTTTTCGATGATCGTGATCTCCATGGCTTGCTCGTTGGAGATCTGGCGGACCACGGCGGGGATAGCGCGCTTGCCCGCGAGTTTGGAAGCGAGCCAGCGGCGTTCGCCGGCAACCAGCTGGAACCTTCCGTTCGCTGCCGGCCGCAGCACCACCGGTTGTACAACTCCGCTCGAGCGAATGGACTCTGCTAGCTCGTGCAGCGACTCTTCCTTGATGCGGCGACGCGTCTGGTAAGGATTGGAATCAATCAGTTCAAGGGAAATCTCCTGTGGGCCGGCGACTGCGACGGTCTTGCTGGGAGAGCCGCGCCCAGGTAGGAGCGATTCCAGGCCACGCCCCAGGGCTTTGCGTTTGTCTTGAAGCTTGTTCATGATTCAACCTTCTGTGTATCGGCGCGAGCTTTGTCGTGCGGGTAAAGCTCTAATCCTCGCCGCTCGCCTGGGCCAGTTTGTTCATCAGCTCTTCAGTTGCCTCAGGTTTAGAGTTTTTGTCCATCAATTCCTTGGCTAGTCGAATGTAACTTTCCGAGCCGCGTGAGTGAACGTCGTAGAGCAGGGCGGGCTTCCCGTAGCTGGGCGCTTCCGCTAAGCGTACGTTGCGCGGAATTACCGTCCGCAGCAGCTTTTTGCTGAAAAACTTTTTGAGCTCGTGGCTGACTTGCTGGGCCAGGTTGGTGCGCTCGTCAAACATGGTCAGCAAGACGCCTTCAATCTGCAGCTCCGGATTGAAGCTGCGGCGCAAGCGTTCGACGGTGTCCAGCAGTTCGCTGACGCCTTCCATGGCGAAGTACTCAGCCTGCATGGGAATGAGCACGGAGTCAGCCGCTACCAGGGCATTGAGGGTAAGGAGGTCGAGGGCCGGGGGACAGTCCAGGATGATGAAATCAAACTGGTCGCGGATGGGCTGGAGCGCGTTACGCAACCGGAACTCGCGGCCTTCGGCGTTCACCAATTCGACGTTGGCGCCGATAAGGTTCTTGTGGGCGGGAATCAGGCTCAAACCTTCGAGCTCGGTGGCCAGCACGGCTTGGGCTGCGCCGGCTTCGCCCATGAGCAGATGGTAGGTGTTCAGCCGGTTGGGGTCGCGCGTTAAGCCTAAGCCGCTCGAAGTGTTTGATTGGGGATCGCAATCCACCAGGAGGCTTTTGACCTCGGCGGCAGCGAAAGAGGCCGCGAGGTTAATGGCGGTCGTGGTCTTACCGACCCCGCCTTTCTGGTTGGCTACAGCGATGACGCGTACCATGGGGAGGTTTTGCCGCTCTGAAGAATCGCTGAGTCTGAATGTAGCCGAAGCAGAGCCGAATCTGCAATGCCCCAAATCTGTGCAAAATGTTCCACGTGGAACAACGGGGCAAGGAGAGTTCCACGTAGAACAGAGTTGTCATCCATTTCCCCTGGCACGACCCCAGAACTCCTTCAGCTCTCCTTCAGCCCTGGTCCACTCTGGCCAGCTTGGTTCCGGACAGAATGACTCGTGCACGGCTCCCGGGCACCGCAATGACAGGATTCCACCCCACCTCCTGCAGCAACGCCTTGGCCCCGTCTACCTGGCCGGCCCCGATCAGCAGCGCTAAGCGACCCCCTGCCCGAACCAGCCTTAGGGCGACTCGCGCGGACCTATCGAATTCCTCCACCGCACGCATGGTGACCAGGTCGGCTTGGCCGACATGATCTTCTCCACGCTGCCGCAGGGTTCTCGCGTTCGCTAACTGGAGGGTGTGAATGACTTCGTTCAGGAACGCTGCCTTCTTCGCATTGGATTCAATGAGCGTCACCTGGACGGCAGCGGACCAGATTGCGAAGGGCAGCCCGGGGAAGCCCGCGCCCGAACCGAGATCAATCACGGTCCCAGCCGCTCCTGGGGCCAGCAATCGGCTTGCGGCGAACAATGATTCGCCGAAATGCCGCGTGACAATCTCTTCGGGAATGCGAACCGAAGTCAGATTGGTCTTGGCATTCCATTTCAGCAGGAGATTAAGGTAGGCCGAAGTCTGATCCACCTGTTTCTCGTCGAGCATCGCGAACGGCTGCAACAGACGCGAGATGGTGGCGCTGTCCACGGCAAACATCGTAAATCAAGGCTTGCCCGGCGAATCTCCCGTGGCTTTGCGCACTACACCGGCCCCGGGAGGCAAGGCATCCAACAACTCCCGCACGGTTCGCTTGAGAATAGGATGGCGCATCTGCGCCGCGATCTCCGCCAGCGGCTCCAAGACAAAGCGGCGGTGATCCATGGCGGGATGGGGAATGGTCAGACCTGCCGTCCTCACAACGGCATTCCCGAAGAAAATGATGTCGATGTCCAGCATCCGCGGACTCCTCTTCTCATCCCTGGTGCGACGGCGGCCCATCGCCTGCTCGATCGCCAGCGTCCGGGCCAGAAACTGTTTCGGCATCAAGCTCGTTTCCAGGGCTACAGCGCAGTTCAGGAACCACGGTTGAGGGCGTTCGACATCCACCGGCTCGGTTTCGTAAAAAGAGGAAAGTGCGGAAACTGTACCCAATTGATCCAGGCGACGCACGGCCTCGCGCAGGTTGGCCTCTCGGTCGCCGAGGTTAGACCCTAGCGAAAGATAGACAGTCTTCTTCACAGATCCCTCGCAGGAATTCTACCCGCCAAAGGGGCCTTGTCCCGGAGGCCCTGGACCCCTGTTACGTTGGTCACTGGCCCATTTAGCAGAATTCGGATAACGTCAGGGGCATGGCTTTGCAGGCTCTCCTCCTCACACGCGACTCGGAAGTAAACCGCACATTGCGCCGGGTATTGGAGTCCAACAAGATTGACGTTGCCGTTTGCGCTGACCCGCAACAGGCTCGCCTGGCTATTTCTCGCCACAAATATGACGCCGTCGTGGTGGATTGCGACGACATGAAGGAAGGCCCTGCGGTGCTCAAAGAGCTGCGCCAGGGCAAATCCAACAAGAGCTGCATCACTTTTGCTTTGGTCAGCGGCCGCACCTCGGTGCAACAGGCCTTTGAACTGGGAGCTAACTTCGTACTGGACAAACCGCTGGCCCTGGACCGTGTCACCCGCAGTGTGCGGGCTGCTCACGGTCTGATCATGCGTGAACGCCGCCGCTACCATCGCCACCTGCTGCGGGCTACCGGATCCATTGTTGTGGATGCCGGCACAGAGCTACCGGTGCGCATCACCAACATCAGCCAGGGCGGCATCTCCATCGAATGCGCGCGCCAGCTCGACGAGGGAGGCGCAGCCCGGCTTCGTTTCGCGTTGCCGGGAGCTAGGCGAGTTCTGGAGGTCAAGGGCGAAATTATGTGGTCGAACCCGGAAGGACAGGCTGGAGTCCGCTTCCAGGTGCTTTCTCTCGAAGTCAAAAAGGAACTCGACCATTGGTTGGAACGTCACGCCCTGCCGCTCGGCAACGGCGCCATGTTCATCAACGCTATGCTGTAGATTTCTAGACTGGCCGCGAATCGTGGAGTGTCATCTCCGGCCGCGCAGGCGGAAGGTCGCTCACTCCAGCTTCCGTCGTTTCTTCCCACAAAGACCTGTCCCGCAGCAGCCGCGCCACCAGCGCGGTGTGCATGGCGTGTCCGGCGCGATCAGCCACGATACGTCCGATGACTTGCTTTCCCAGCAGGGCCAGGTCGCCGATCAGGTCCAGCACCTTGTGGCGGGCAAACTCGTCCTGAAAACGCAAAGGCCCGTTCTTGACGCCGGTATCGGTGAGCACGATTACATTATCTTCCGTAGCCCCGCGGATCAGGCCTAGATTCCGCATGGCGCGCTCCTCGCGTAGAAAGCCGAAGGTGCGCGCTGACGCAACTTCTTTGCGGTAGAGATCTCGCGACAGATCAACCGCGAAGGATTGTTCGCCAATCGGCGACGCAAAATTGATGCTGTAAGACACCGTATAGCCGGCAGCGGGATAGGCGGCGATGAACTTGTTGCCTTCACGCACTTCGATTTCGCGCAGGATCTTCAGATACGAGCGCTTGCGCCGTTGCTGTTTCAGCCCGGCTTCGAGCACCAGATCGACGAAAGGTTTGGCGCTACCGTCGAGGATCGGCACTTCCAGGTTGTCGAGTTCAACGATAGCGTTGTCCAGCCCGATACCTATAAATGCGGAAAGCAAATGCTCCGTAGTGGAGATGAGTACGCCTTGTTTCTGCAAACTGGTGGCATAACTGACGCGGGCCACGTTGCGTCCGATGGCTTCGACTTCGAAGTCGTCAAGATCGACGCGGCGAAAAACAATGCCTCTGCCCGCCGGCGCGGGCAGAATACGCAGCTTTACCGGGGCCCCGCTGTGTAACCCAATGCCGTGAAAACTTACAGGCATCCGAACTGTTTGTTCAAATGGCAAGTGGTTTTATATGAGTAGATTACAACGGCGACGAACAGTGGGGCTGTTGTTTTTTTACCACAGAATGTGGCCTTTGCGGGCTATTTCCTCGGGTACTTCATGAGCTTGGGTGTGAAGATTGAGGGGTCGGGGTGGTTGTTGTACGTGACCGTCGAAAAAAACAGCTGGCGGACAATCTGTCCGTTGCGCGTGAGCAAAATGTTGAACGGTGTATTCACCCCTTGCACCATGCGCCAACTGTCGAAGGTTTCCGTTTCCACGTCCTGCTCGCGGGTTTGCGGATCGCGGGTGGTGACGATCTTCTGGACGGGAAGGTGAGTGTCGGTGTTGATCAGCAGGGTCACGGCTTCGTTTTTGGAATTGATGATGGTGATTTTTTCCGCCATGCGGTTCTCCGCCAGGCCGGCACCCTCGTCGAGCAGGAGTGTGCCCGGCTGATTGAGCCAAGTCCGCAGAACTATCTCCAGTGAATAGCGGCGGCGCTGCAGCCCTTGTTTTACGTTCTCATCTTTCTCGGGGTTCAGCTCCGTGGAACCGCGATAGATGATTTCATATTCCTTATCGCCCAGGTAGAGGTACACAATGTCGCGCTGTGGGGTGATTTCAAACCTCTCCTTGTCCGGCCATTGCCAAAAGCGGAAGAAAACGTTGGTCGCGACCATGGCTTCGTTGTGAAAGCGTCCGTAGCGGCCCTCGCTGTAAGAGTCCTGTACATTCAAGTACGCCTGTCCGCCCAGCGCGGCAATCATCTGGTCGAGAACGGCACGGGCCTTTTGCTGATTGCTCATGCCGGGGCTGGCCGCTGGTGTAGGTGACGTTTGCTGGCCGGACGCGCCGGTCAGCAACAGGCAAACTAGAAGAAACAATCTCATGAATATTGACTGTCTTGGATGCACACTGAAATCAAGCCGCTGCTCTCAAATCAGCCTACCAGCACTGCGCCTCCGTTTACATTCAACACTTCACCCGTGATAAATCCTGCGTACGGCGTGCAGAGAAACAGCACGCTGGCGGCAATCTCTTCCGGCGTTCCCGCCCGGCCCAATGGAATGGTCGCAAACACCCGCTTGCTGATCTCCGGATCATGCAGCGCGGGCGCGGCCATGTCCGTTTCCACCCAGCCTGGAGCCACGCAGTTCACGTAGATCCTGTCGCGGGCCAGCTCCGTGGAAAGTCCTTTCACCATGCTGATGATGGCGCCTTTGCTGGCCGCATAATCGCAGTGGAAGGATTCACCGCGCTGTCCCGCTGTAGAGCTGATCAGTACTACGTGGCCGCCCGAGCCTTGTTTCTTCATCTGGGCTACGCCATGCTTCACCAGGCCGAAGATGCTGTCGAGATTGATGGCCATGGTCGAGCGCCACTGCTCGTCGGACATCTGATCCACCGGCGCGTCCTGCGGCGGCCAGATGCCATGATTACCGACGACGATATCGACTCTGCCAAATCGCTCTACGGCGGCTGTGATCAATGACCGGGCGGCTGGGCTCGAAGCCAGCTCTGCCTGCACCGCCGCACAGCGTTGGCCGCCGCATTCTTTCACCAGGCGCTCGGCTTCCGCTTTGGCGGTCTGATAATTGAACAGCACACGCCCGCCGGCCCGGACAAACAACCGCACAACCGCCGCTCCGATTCCGCGCGAGCCTCCGGTCACAACCGCCACGCGGTTCTCGAGGGACAGCACAACACCTGGTTCCGGCATGGGATTACCATACCATTCACCAGCAGCTGCACTCCAACCGGTATGTTTAAGTTTGACCGCCGGCGCGCTTCTGTTCCGGCGAGTTGGTCACTTGCGCACGCTCGCGCCATTGCCCTGCCGCTTCAATCAGCGCCTGGAATAGCCGCAGCGAAGGCGGGTCCGATGCGAACGTCCTCTCCGGATGCCACTGCACGGCGAGCACATAATGCCCCGGTTGCGTGCCTTCCAGGGCCTCGATGATTCCGTCTTCCGAAGAACGCGCGCTCACGCGCAAGCCATCGCCCACCACATCTGCAGATTGGTGATGACTTGAATTCACGGAGATGGCGCCTGGTGTTGTGTTGGTTCCAATTTCCCGCGCCAGCAGCGTTTGTCCGTCCACTTGCACCTGGTGCGCCATGGCGCCACCGCCCACAGCGTGATTGATCCTGGACTCGATGTGCTGCACCAGCGATCCCGTGCGCCACACATTTAACGACTGCAGTCCGTAACAGATGCCGAAGATCGGCTTGCGCAGGTTGTAGGCATCCTGGATGAGAAGTTCATCGGCAGCGTCGCGCAGCGGGTCGGGCGCGGCGGTCTGGGGATGGCGCTCTGCGCCGAACTTCTGCGGATCAACGTCGGCTTTGCTGCCCGGCAACAGCACCGCGCAACATCCGGTGATGCGCTTGGCGGTCTCTTCCGGAGTCAGGCCCAAGGGAATCACCACCGGTTCGCCACCGGCAGCTTCTACAGCTTCGAGGTAGGACTTGATGGAGCGGTCGCTGTACGCCTTGTCATACGAGCAAGGCTCAGGGATGGCGATGCGGGGCTTGGTTGAGCCGAGTTTTGACTTTGCCGGGACCACTTTTGGCTTCTTCAGAGCGTTGTTATCCCACTTTTTAGCGGCCTGATTCGTTCCTTGTCGGGTTCATGTTAGTCAAATCCGGGGCCTCGCGTGGTTTGATTGGCTCGCGTTCTTGACTTTGCCGGGACCACTTTCGGCCGCTCCAGAGCGTTGTTATCCCACTTTTTACCGAGTTGATTCGTTACTCCTCGGGTTCATGTCCCGCAAATCCGGGACGCTTGAATTCGCATAGTACATCTTAGCAATGGCGTCTCGAGCCTTCGCCGTCAGGGTCTCGGTGTCGCGGACTTTCAGACCTGTGGTCGCGATCGGCTCGCCGACCAGTAGACGCACCGGCCTCGGCTTAATGTGCCAGGTATTCATCTTCAAGATCTCGTAGGTGCCAACGATCGCCATGGGTACAACGTCCACTTGGGCTTTGATGGCCGCAAAAAATGCGCCGCCCATAAACGGCTGCAACTGACCGCTCTCCGACCGTCCGCCTTCCGGAAAGATCATGAGGGACATGTTGCTCCGGATGGCGTCCACGGCGCGATGCAAACTGCGAATCGACTTCTTGGGATTCTCGAGGTCGACAGGAATCTGGCCGGAGCGGCGCAGGTGCCAGCCCATGAAGGGATAGTGAAACAGCTCGCGCTTCGCCAGAATACGAAATTGAAACGGCAGATACAAATACAAGACGGGAATGTCCAGCGCGGAAAGATGATTGACGACATAAACATGCGCTTTGGAAGTGTCGATCTTCTCGAGCCCCTGCACCGTCACCGGCGCGCCAATGGTCCCCAGAATCATCCTGGACCACAGGCGCGCAAAGCCATGCTGAATAGTGCCGTCGCGATCGAACAAGGAAGAAAGCAGCGACAGGCTCCCCAGGACGATGGTGTACAGCCAGATCAACGGGTCGTAGAAAAAGTATGAGCGCAGGCGGGATAACCAGAATCGCACTCCGCTTGATTCTTCCACCGGTTCAATTTGAACTTGGACGGTCTCCGCCACGCTCTTCTCAGACACTCTGCCGCATTTTGCTCGGAGCCAGCAGGCCCAGGGCTTCTCCTACAATGTAAATCGAACCGGTGATTACTACCACGCCGCTCTTGCCGGCCAGCCGCTGCGCCCGCTCCAGAGCGGCCGGGATTCTTTCTTCCTCCAGAATCTCGACTTGGGTCGGCCGGCCCGCTTCCGCGATCGCCTGTGGTGAGGCGGCTCGTGGATTGTCAGCTCGCGTGGCGATGACGCGTTCCGCTAGCGGAAACAGAATCGCGGCAATCTCGGCGATGGCTTTGTCCCGCATGGCGCCGAAGACAAACGTCAGCGGTCGGTCCCCGTACAGAGCCGACAGGGCAGAGCGCAACGCCCACGCCCCAGCCGGATTGTGCGCAACGTCCAGCACTGTCTCGGGATGGTCAGCTTCCGCAGGGAACACTTGAAATCTCCCAGGCCAGCGGGTATTGCGAACGCCCTGTTCCACGCTTTCAGGACGAATCGTGAACCCGAATTGGCGGAGTTCTTCAGCGGCGGTGATCGCGAGTGCCAAATTACGCAGCTGGTGGCGGCCGAAAAGCGGGGAATCAATCTGAATCTCCTGCCCCATCAGCTCCAATGTGAAACGGCTTCTCGCGTGAAAAATCGCCGCAGAGTCGTTCTCCTGGCCAGGAGTTAGAGACGGCATGTTCTTCACCGCGCTGACCGGGCGCGCGTCGCGGGTCATGATTTCGTGGCCCAGCGTTTCGTTGACTTGCGGATGCTGCGGCAGCAGGACAATGGTGCCGTGAGGCCGCATAATGCCCGCCTTTTCGCGCGCGATCTCCGGCAACGTATTGCCTAGAAACTTCTGATGATCAAAATCGATGTCGGTAATCACGGAAATGCAAGGATCCACAATGTTGGTCGCGTCCAGCCTGCCGCCCATTCCCACTTCCAGAACTGCCAGCTCCACTTGGGCGCTGGCGAAGTACTCGAACATCATGGCAGTGAGCATTTCAAAAAAGCTGGGATACCACGGGAGCTGGTCCTGCGCTACCAGGTTCTGCGCCGCCGCGTCGACGCGCTCATAAAGAATCGCGAATTCAGCGTTGCTGACCGGCTCCTGGTTGATCTGCATGCGCTCGTTGATTTCCACCAAGTGCGGCGAAGTATAAAGCCCGGTGCGGTAGCCCGCAGCCTGCGTGACCGCTGCCAGCGTAGCGGCGGTGGAACCCTTACCGTTGGTCCCGGCAATGAGCACGCTGGGGAAACGCCGCTGGGGATTGCCTATCTCCTGAGCCAGGCGGCGCACATGCGCCAGATCAAATTTGCGGCTGGAAGTGAGCTCGTGGCCCAGTTCCATCAGCCGGGAAACAGCGGATTCGTAGGTCAGGGGCACGGCTCAGGCCGCTTTCGGGGTCATGAAGTCAAGCGCGCGAGCAATGTAGCTCTTCATGTCTTTGCGATGAACCACAGCATCGAGCATGCCGTGTTGTAGCAAGAACTCGCTGCGCTGGAAGCCTTCCGGCAGTTTCTGACGGATGGTCTGTTCGATCACGCGAGGGCCGGCAAAACCGATCAGTGCGCCCGGTTCGGCGATGTTCAGGTCGCCCAGCATGGCATACGACGCAGTTACGCCGCCGGTGGTGGGATCGGTGAGCACGGAAATGTAGGGAACACGGGCAGAATCCAGGCGGGCCAGCGCCGCGGAGATTTTTGCCATCTGCATGAGGCTGACAACGCCCTCCATCATGCGTGCCCCGCCGGAAGCTGAGACTACGATGATGGGCTTCTTTTGCTCGGATGCGCGCTCGATGGCCCGCGTAATGGACTCGCCCACCACTGCGCCCATGCTGCCGCCGATGAACGAATACTCCATGGCGCTCACCAGCACCGGCCGGCCGTTCAGCGTGCCGGAAGCATTGATGATGGCGTCCTTGAGACCGACTTCGGCTCGGCTCTTCTCGAGGCGCGCCTTGTAAGGCCGAGTGTCCGTGAAGTTCAAGGGATCGGTGGAAGCCAGGTTTTCATCCGAGGTCTCGATCGAGCCTTCATCCAGCAGCAGCAGCAGACGTTCACCGGCGTCGATTCGGAAGTGGTAGTCGCACTTGGTGCAGACGTTGTGGTTGTCTTCCAGTTCTTTCTTCCAGATGATCTGCCGGCAGCCTTCGCACTTTACCCACAGGCCTTCGGTGCGCACGTGTTTCTCTTCTGATGCCTGGATCTTCTCGGATTGCCGTTTAAACCACGTCAAGCAGTTGTCCTCAATATTCGATGCCGCGTTGCGCCATCACGCCTTTTTCGTAGGCATGCTTCACCTGCTTCATTTCGGTGACGGTGTCCGCCAGCTCAATGATTGTCGAATGAGCGTTTCTTCCCGTCAAGATGACGTGAACCTGCTCTGGTTTATGCTTCAGGGTCTCGGCCACCTGGGCAGGGTCCAGCATGCCGTAACTGATGGCATAGTTGATCTCGTCCAGGACCACCAGGTCCCACTTGCCGGAGAGGATGGCTGCGCGTGCCTCGGCCCACGCTTGCTCGACCATGCGTATATCCTCGGGATCCGTCTCCGCGCCACCCACTTTCACAAAGCCGCGGCCCATCTGCCTCATCACAAAGTTCTCGCCAAAAGCCTTTACGGCGTCCAGTTCCCCGTAGTGCCACGAGCCCTTAAGAAACTGCAGCATCAGGACCTTCATGCCGTTGCCGACTGCGCGCAGGGCTGTGCCCATGGCCGCCGTGGTTTTGCCCTTCCCCGGCCCAGTGTTTACGATAATCAACCCGCGATGAACGTCACTCATCTCGACAAGCTTACATATATCTTACGGTAGTAATCCTACTTTTGACGGCTTCAAAACCATCCTTAAACTATGTCCATCTAGCACTCTTGCGTTTATTAGAAGGTCTGGAAGTTATAGGGATTTACTTTTTCTTAGTGGCCGGTGTGGTAGGGATGCCCCTTCAAGATCGTGAATGCCCGATAAATCTGCTCCAACAACACAATCCGGGCCAGTTCGTGGGCCAGAGTCATCTTTCCGAATGAGAGCACCAGGTCAGCCGCGGCGCGGGCTTTGTCGCTGAATCCGTCCGCAGGACCCACGGCAAAGAAAAGGTTCTGCGTACCCCGGTCTTGCTGGTCGCGCAGCAGCTCCGCGAATTCTTCCGAGGTAAACTGGCGCCCGCGGGCATCCAGCAGTACCAGGACGGGCCGCGTGCGTCCGCCCTTGGGTTCCGTAAGTTCGAGCAGCGCTTGTTCCGTGGCCATCTCGTGAGCTTCTGTGGCGACGTAGCGCGACGTACGCTGCAAGTATTCCGCCGTCAGGGCGCGTATGGCTGGCTCTTTAGTCTTGCCGATCCAGGCAATCTGAAGTTTCACAGAAGCGATTGTAAATGGGGAGGTCTGACTGATCGCCCGAAGCTAACCGTCTGTGGATCGCTCATAGCGGAAATGCGAATCAGCGGCCTGCGTCTTTAATCAGAACAACGTCGCTGGTTACTCCTCCGCGCAGTAAGGCAATAGTTTTGCCGTCAGGGGAGAAGGCAAAGTCCTCGATGCGCAGCGATTTGAAGAAAGTAATCTGTTTCAATGGTCCGCCGGAGAGCGGCTGCAGCCACAGGTTACCGGCGCCGGCGTCAAATATGGGGTACACAAGGTCTTTGCTGTCCGGGGTAAACATGATGCGCTCGCCGCGGGCGCGCGGATCGAGGTCGAAGCTATAAAGCGGCGCTCCACCCGAGGCGGGAATCACCGCGATTTTGTGGTGAAAGTCGGAGCTGGTGCCATGACTGTAACGGAAGACAATCATCTTTCCGTCGGGCGAAAACGACGCCAACAACCCAGGCAGGTCGCTCATTTTTTGTGGCGTTCCGCCACCGATCGGCAGCTTGAACACCTCTGGAATTCCCCCATCGCGCGAATGGTAGACCACCCATTTTCCGTCGGGCGAGCAAGCTGGGCTTAAGGCGCGTTGAGCGAATGTCATTTGTGTCATGGCGCCGCTCTTGGGATCGATGCGAAAGATGTTCTCCGTCTTTCCCAATTCGATGATGGTCACCAACATGTAACTTCCGCAGGGGGCTGCATCTTCATAAGGCTTGTTGATGGCGAGAAGGTTGGACTTGTGGTTGCCATCGGGATCGCGAGCAAAGATGTCCAGCAAACCGTAGGTCAGGATACGTCCGTCGGCTGCCCAATCGACGTAAAAGCCTTCGTCCTTGGCAAAACCTATCTGGCGGGCTTTCGCCGTGGAGTTCTCCGCGGCCGGAACCGTCCACAGACCCCAGTTGCGCTCTTCCTGAACAGCGGCCAGAGTCTTCCCATCTGAGGTCAGACTCAGGCCTGGATATTGGTTCGTATCATTCGTAATGTGGCTGATCTCGCCCGAGGGGAAAGCAACGTAGCTGATCTGAGCATGGGCTTGCGAGGCGATGGTTTGATGCGTGATGACAAGGCCTTTGCTGTCCGGCATCCAGCGCATCCCTTCAACCCATCCGACGTCTGTGTTGGTGCGGTCCGGAGTCGTGATGTTGGTAGCCTTCCCCGACGACACTTCGATGGTCTGAATCGAGCCAGCCGCTCCGCCGGCGACATAGAAGATTGCCACAAATCTCCCGTCGGGCGACCAATCTGGGGAGCCCTCAAACCGGTTCGGGTCCTTGGTTGTGGCCAGCGCTTTTTCGCCTCCGCCATCGGCGTTCGCGATGATCAGGCTGTGCTCACCCTTGGGAGGATTGTCGCGGCGGAAGACTACGCGCGCGCCGTCGGGCGAGAAGCTCATGGCGCTGTCGATGTCAAAAATCACCGGGCGCGGCGCGCCTCCGAGCACCGGGGCACGGTACACGGTGGTGATTCCCGGACGGCTCTTATCCGTTCGGCCGAAATAGAAGTAGTTGCCGTCGGGCGAAAAGAGAACACCGAGGAAGTTTTCGGCGATCGGTGGAACAACCTGGGTATTGCTGCCGGTTGGAATGTGCCGCAGCCACAGGCTTTCGAGACCGTTTTCCTGCGTGACATGCAGCAAGTACTTTCCATCGGGCGAAATCGCTGCTCGAAAAGCATTGCCGCTTTCGGTCAGCTTGGTCATGGTCATGTTGCGGAAAGGCACGCTGCGCTTCTGCATCATGGAATAGACGCCGAAGATTGCCGCCGCAACCAGCAGCACCGCAATCAACCCAATGGTTCCAACCGCCAGCTTGTGACGCCTCGCCTCCTGCGCCAACACTGAGCCGCTGCTTGCCGGTCGCACGGGTGTCTGCGTTGAAGATGTCGCTGGAGCAAGCGCTGCCGCGGCTGCCGCAGCAGATTGTGGCGCCGCAACCGAAATGCGGCCGGAGCTCGAGTCTCGCTTCAGACGTTTCAGATCTGCGCGCAATGCGGCCGCGGTCTGGTAGCGGAGATCCCGCTCTTTTTCAAGCGATGTGTTGACGATTCGTTCCAGCTCCGGCGGCAGCGATGGATTCAGCCGCACCGGCGCAACCGGCGCGCGGTTCAGGATCGCGTCAAAGATCATCGCCGACGTCCGGCCCTGGAACGGCATGGCGCCGGTGGACATCTGGTAGAGCACGGCGCCGAAGGAGAAAAGGTCGGTCCGGGCGTCGATCTCTTCACCTCGCGCCTGCTCTGGCGACATGTACGCTACGGTGCCAACCGTGGCTCCGGGGCTGGTCAGATGGGGATCGGCAGACACGCTAATCGTGACTGCGGCGCCTTGACCGGGGGTCGGGGCTGGCTGCAGGCTCAGCTTGGCCAAGCCGAAGTCCAGAATCTTGGCCGTGCCACGGTCGGTCACAAAGATGTTCGCAGGCTTGATGTCGCGATGAATGATGCCCTGAGCGTGCGCCGCGTCCAGTGCGTCAGAGACTGCAATCCCCAGATCCAGCAGTGTTTCCAGCGGCACGGGCTGGCCATGAATACGTTGGTCGAGCGAGATTCCCCGCAGCAGTTCCATGGCGATGAAATGCTGACCAGCATGCTCTCCGATGTCGTAGATCGTGCAGATGTTGGGATGATTTAGCGCCGAGGCGGCCCGGGCCTCACGCTGGAAACGTTCCAGGGCTTGCGGATTCTCCCCGCGAGGCAGGAATTTCAGAGCCACATGACGGCCGAGCCGTAGGTCCTCAGCCTCATACACCACCCCCATGCCGCCGGCCCCTAGCTGCGACAGTACACGATAATGAGAGATTGTTTGGCCGACCATAGCCCCGGGACGGACATCTTACTTGCAGTTCGAAACCGCGGTCAACAAATGGATTATTGGATGAGCGCGACGATCAGCGGGATTTGGGCCGCTTTTTGGCGATCTTTGCGCGCGACCGCGCGCCTGATGCCGTCTTGCGTTTGCTCCGCGCCCTGACTGCTTTCGCCGACACAGTCTTTTTGGCCCTTTTCGCAGGCTTGGCTGCGGCCGGCTTCCTGGCAAGATCGGCGGGCTTCAGGTGGCGCGCGGACTTCCACAGCCGTTCCAGATCGTAAAACTTTCGCGCTCGCTCAGAGAAGATGTGGACCACGAAGTCCACGTAGTCGAGCAGCACCCACTCCGCCTGGTTGTAGCCCTCCAGGCTGTTCGGACGCACCCCGGCTTCGCCTAGTTGTTTTTCCACTTCGTCGGAGATGGCCTGGATCTGGCGGGGATTCGTGCCTGAACATACGATGAAATAATCGGTGAAGGCGCCGGAAGTGCGGTCCATTTCCAGGATTGACAGGTCTTCACCTTTCTTGCTCTCAACGGCTTGGATGACGAGCGCGACCTGTTGCCGCGTGTCTTTTTCTTGCGCTTGGCTCATTCGTTCCTGTGGTTCCTAGTGATGCCCCTGCTGCAAAGATAGCATTTTGCCGCGCTTGGCCGCTCTGCTTTCCGCGCCACCCGCCGCATAAAGGCCCTCTTTCTTGATGTACTCGGCCACCTGCCTGGGCACGAAACGGCTGAGTTGCTTGACGGACCTGCCGGCTGCGGCGCGAATCTGCGTCGATGAGACGCGCTCGCGCAGTTCGCCCAGGAGGTGAATCGTCACTCCAGGCACGGAAATGGTCCCGGAAAGCTGCTTGCTCAGCGCGCGCAACACCGCTTCCGGCGGGCGCAGCGCCTGCGGCAAGGCCCCCGCCGCGTCGCCCAGAGAATGTCCGGGCCGCGCGGCCACAATGAATTCGCATTCGCCCAGCAACTCCACCGGCTTACGCCAGGTGGCGATGTCCTGGAAAGCGTCCATGCCGATGAGGAAATACAGCTTGTCGGATTTCCCCAGCGCGCTCTTCAAACGCCGCACGGTTTCCACCGAGTAGTTCGGAGCCCCCGCGGGAGCATCGAGCAGCGACGGCACAAAGCGCTGGTCTTCCGCCGTGGCCAGCGCCAGCATGGCAAAGCGATGCTGAAAGTCCGTGAGCTTGCGCCTCTGCTTGTGAGGAGGCAGATCGGCAGGGACGAAATACACGCGGGTGAGATCAAACTTCTCGGTGGCCGCGCGAGCTACGGCCAGATGGCCGAGATGCACCGGATCGAACGTCCCGCCGAAGAGACCGATCTTCATGCCGCTATCTGCTCTTCCTTTTTTTGAACGCCGCGCGTTTGGGTATGCGCTTGGCGGCTTTGCGCGTTGCAACCGGCTTCTTTCGCGCCGGCTTACGCGGCGCGTGCACGCCCGTGCGAACCTCCTTCACGCGTTTGCCCAGTGCATATTTCAACTCGGGGATGCCCTGTCCGGTGACGGCGGAGATCTCGTAGAAGTCTAGCTTGAGTTTTTTTGCATATTTGCGCAGCTTGGCCAGCTTGTCAGGATTGGCAACATCGACTTTGGATGCGACGACGATGATCGGTTTCTTCTCGAGTCCAGCACCGACGCTCGCGAGTTCGTTCATAATCACGTCGAAATCTTTGGCGGGATCAGGGCGGCCGCTGGCATCGGAAACGTCAACCAAGTGCGCCAGGGCGCGCGTGCGTTCGATATGACGCAAGAACTGGGTTCCCAACCCGGTTCCGGTGTGCGCGCCTTCGATCAGCCCAGGGATGTCGGCCACCACGTAGCTGTCTTCGTGCGGAGGCTCGCCGATGGTCACCACACCCAGATTGGGTTGCAAAGTCGTAAAAGGATAATCCGCGATCTTGGGCCGGGCCGCCGAGATGCGCGAAATCAAAGTCGATTTGCCCACGTTGGGATAGCCCACCAGCCCAACGTCGGCGAGCAACTTCAGCTCCAGACGCAGAACTCGTTCTTCGCCCGGCTTGCCTGGCTCATGCTCGCGCGGCGCCTGATGTGTGCTGGTGGCAAAGTGCTGGTTGCCGCGGCCGCCGTGGCCACCCTGGGCTACAACGATGCGCTCGTCGGCTTGCGAGAAATCGTGGACCCTGTCGCCCGTTTGGTTGTCATACACGATTGTGCCCACGGGGACCTTCAACACCACGCTCTCACCGTCGCGACCGGTACGGTTGGACCCCTCGCCGTGGCGTCCGCGCTCAGCGTTGTATTCGGGATTGAAGCGGAAGTGGACCAGCGTGTTGTGGCGTTCGCTCGACTCCATGACAATGTCGCCGCCACGGCCGCCGTCACCGCCCGAAGGCCCGCCGCGCGGGACAAATTTCTCGCGGCGGAAAGCCATGCAGCCGTTGCCGCCGTCGCCGGCTTTGATGCGGATGATGGCCTGGTCGATGAACATTCCTAGATTTGATTGTACAGTCCACCAGCGGGATGCAGCCGCGAACAAAGCTCCACATGAAACCCGAGCCTTTGCGCTGTTGTTCGCTCTGCGATTGACTAGAGGCTTTGTTAATGGTTTAGGCCATGCGGAAAGGAGATTTCTCGTTCTGGAGGACATTTCGTTCGTTGAATAAGTCTGCGTCCCGCGCAACGTAGGCTTCAGCCCCGCATTAGGTCAAAACTCCACGAGACATCATCCCGAACCCTGCGGAGTCCGCCGCGGCGGACGAGCAGGGTGAGGGACCTGCTCGGCTGACGCTTCGCGGAAGCCCACTGACACGCAATGTCTGGCGTTCGCTGACGGTCAGTGAAGCTGACGACATTGACCAATAAACGATCTTCTTGGCTTGCCGGAGACAGGAGCGGAGCAGGTCACTTAGGGGCACAGTCGACCAAGACTGGAAACAGCGGCGTGCCGGCTACGCCAAGTTAACTGAATCGCGATTTCGGTCCGCACCATGCGCCGCGTCCTGCCTAAACTGCTTAGCCGTGCTTCAGGCCAACCTCGGCCCGCGCTTGTTGATTCGTGTCAGTTCTCGATACGCGTGGCGATGAACCAGTTGTTCCCGCACAAGTCCCTTATCCCTGCCGAGCGCTCACCATAGGACTGGTTCTCGGGTTCGCGCAGAGATGTGCCGCCGGCTTTCACGGCGCGCTGGTAAACCGCGTCTACGTCGGGAACGTAGAAGTGTAGAGAGCAGGGTGCAGGCGGCCACTGCTCATTCGAGTCTGACATTTCGACCATGGAGTCGCCCATCTTCACGCACGCGTGGGCTATGCGTCCGCTTGGATCTGGGTAGCGGCCGATCTCCTCCGCGCCGAAAGCTTGCTTCAAAAAGTCCAGCAATTTGGCCGCGTCCTTCACCGTAAGGTAGGGGTTCACGCTGTGAAATCCTTCGGGTTTGTAATCTACTTTGCTCTTCATTCTGACTCCTTGAACTTCATTTCTTAGCCATGGCCGCCGTGCGCCGCTGCATTTCTTCAGGCGTCACGTCTTCCTTGTGTGTAGCGATGGTCCACTTGTGGCCAAA
>Ga0126379_10000315_pt1 | contig 26326 bp, 23 predicted proteins | sample PanSoiMetPlot_24_FD_92640 | JGI IMG/M metagenome (GOLD analysis project Ga0126379, IMG submission 92640) | Tropical forest soil microbial communities from Panama - MetaG Plot_24 | ecosystem: Environmental > Terrestrial > Soil > Tropical forest > Bulk soil | place: Panama | collected 2016-02-17
AGTCGCCCGCCGCCCGGCCGGCGAGATCGAGCAGCACGAGCTCGGCGCCGATGGCGACTCCCAGCGCGACGTCGAGCGAGAGATAGAAGACGAGCGCGACGCCGATGAGGATCTCGGCCGCCGTCAGGGAAGGCTTTCCCGGAAGGCGGACCGCGAGCAGCATGGACACGATCCCGAAGACGATCAGGGTGATCCCGAACGCGTGGCAGACGAGGTTGCCGCGCGTGCGGTGGTGGGAGGCGTAGTCGGCCAGCAGCGCGTCCACTCTCTTCATTCGGGGACCCCACGCCGATTATGCATCCGCCGGGGGAAAATGCCGGCGTGAGGGCGATGAGGGTCGAGCGCGCCGGTCCCGTCGAGACGGCGCGCCTCGAAGCGAGAGACGTCCCGCTCCCCGCTCCGGGGCCCGGAGAGGTCTCGATCGAGATCGAAGCGTGCGGCGTCTGCCGGACGGACCTTCACATCCTGGAGGGAGAAGTCTCGGCCCGGCTTCCCGTCACGCCCGGGCACCAGGCCGCCGGCAGGATCACGGCGCTGGGCGAAGGAGTCACGGGGTTCGCGCCGGGAGACGCCGTCGGGGTGGGATGGATCGCCTCGACCTGCGGCGTCTGCCGCTTCTGCCGGTCCGGACGGGAAAACCTCTGCGAGAAGGGGACGTTCACGGGAAGGGACCGCGACGGCGGGTACGCGGAGGCGATGACGGCGAGAGCGGAGTGGGTCTACCCGCTGCCGGCGGGCTTCTCGCCCGGCGACGCCGCGCCGCTTCTCTGCGCCGGGATCATCGGCTACCGCTCCCTGCGCCTCTCGGGGATCCGCCCCGGCGGACGGCTCGGCCTCCTCGGCTTCGGGGCCTCGGCGCACCTGGCGATCCAGGTCGCGCTCCACTGGAACTGCGAGGTGTACGTCCTGACCCGGGAGGAGCGGCACCGCGACCTCGCGCGCCGCATGGGCGCCGCCTGGGCGGGGGCGTCGGAGGACGATCCCGGCGTGCTCCTCGACGCCGCGGTCACCTTCGCTCCCGCCGGCGAGCTCGTCCCGGTCGCTCTCTCGAGGCTGGATCGGGGTGCCACACTCGCGATCAACGCGATCCACATGAGCCCGATCCCGTCTTTCTCCTATGACCGGCTCTACGGAGAGCGCCGGGTCCTCGGGGTCATGAACTACACGCGCCGGGACGCCGAAGAGCTCCTCGAGCTGGCGGCGAAGATCCCGATCCGCGTCTCGACCGAGGTCTTCCCCCTGGAAGAGGCCGGCGAAGCGCTCGGGCGAATCAAACGGGGAGAGGTCGTCGGAGCGGCGGTGCTGCAGGTCCGGTAGCGGCTATTCGACGCGGAGCAGGAGCCGCCGCGGGCGGTCACCCGGCCGGAAGCGCAGCTTCCAGACCGCGTCGGGGGCCTTCGCCGTCTCGATCGTCCCGGCGGACGCCCGCGAGCGCGAGGACATCGCCGGAGGCTTCGGCTGGTCGAGGCGCGCCTCTCGAACCCGGCCGCTCGCTTCGACCAGCAGGAGGTAGCGGCGCCCGCGCAGCTCGGAGAGCGTCTCGGCGGCGTCCGGGTTCAGGACGTAAGGAGCCTCGCCTTCTCCGTCGAGCGCCTGGATGACCAGGCGGGCCGGAGCGCCGGGCTCCGCTGAAGCGAGCGAGGAAACGTGGCTTCCCTCTCCGCCGGCCTCGCGGCGGGCGGGCGCGGACAGGGCCAACTCCTTCGGACGAGACGAGGCGATGTCGCCGGCGTCGGAGGCCACCTCCCGGCTCTCCTGCGGAGAGACGCGGGCCTTCTTTTCGAGCTTCTTCCCGGCGAGGAGTCCCGGCTGCGGCGCGGCGGCCTCCGCCTCCGGTTTCGCCTGGGGAGCCTCTGGGGCAAAGGCGTCCGTTCGCTTCTCGGCGGCGGCCTCGCCGGCGGTCCGAGCGGGGATATTCCGGGGCGCCGCGGTCTTCGCCGGAGGCGCCGCCCCCCTCTGAAGGACGACGGGGATCGCCGGCGTCTCGCGAAGCGCGACGCGCTTGGCCGACTCCCTCTCGACGACGATCGAGAAGCCGATGACCGTCGCGATGATCGCCACGGCGAACCCGGCCGCCCACTTCAGGTTGATCCCGTGGACGATGCCGAACCTCTGCCGGACCGGCGTCTTGGACTGGAGCCGGCGCAGGATGCGGGCGGACAAGTCCGAGGCGGGCGGCGTGGTGCGGCTGGCGCGGTACATCGAGAGCGCGGTCTCGAATTCGGCGGCGGCGCGCCGGCATTCGGAGCAGTGGGCCCGGTGCGATTCGAAGTGCGCCCGCTCCGCCGGGTCGAGCTCCCCGTCGTGAAGACGGGAGAGGAACTCGGCGGAGCGCGCCGGGTGCGGGGAATTGTCATTCATACGACTGTCTTTCCGGAATCCATCAGGGGAGCGAGGATGATCCTCAGCTGCCCTCGCCCCCGGGAGATTCTCGATTTGACGGTCCCGACCGGAAGGTCGAGAGACGTCGCGATCTCCTCGTAACTCCATTCCTCCAGGTCTCGCAGGACGACCGGCATCCGGAACTCCGCCGGCAGCAGCTTCAGGGCCTCCGCCACGAACCTCCGAGCCTCGCCCGCGCTCGCGTCCCCCTCCGGCCCGCGCTCGTCGCGCGTTGGCTCCGGGCTCTCGGGGGAATCCGTCGAGCCCGCGAAGATCCGCCGGAACCTCCCACGGGCCCGGTAGCGGTTCTTGACCGCGTTGTCGGCGATCGAAGCCAGCCACGCCCGCGGGGGCGCCTCCCCCCGGAACCGCGCCAGGCCGCGGTACGCCTTGAGAAAGACCTCCTGAGCCATGTCGTCGGCCTCCTGTTCGCCGACGGCGCGCGCCATCCATCGGTGGACGGCGGGCGTGTGGCGCCGGACGAACTCTCCGAAGGCCTCCTCCTCGCCCTCCTGGGAGAGGAGGATCAGCTCTTCGTCGGGAAGATCCGTCAGGCTCGAGTGCAGGTCGCGCCGCCTCTTGGGGGTCGGCGCGATTGTAACGGGCCTAGCGTCGTCGGTCGGGTTCGGGAGCGTACTCGCGCTCGAAGCCGCGTCCCCGGTCTCGGGCATACAGATCTCCCTCGCCGGAAAGAACTCCCAACCGGATCAACTCCCGGCGATATTCGTAACGAAGCGAAATCGACGCGGCGGGGACCGGGTCCTCCTCGAAGGAGACCCACCGCACCGGGAACCTCGTCCGATCCCCGATTCCCGTCGCGGCGTAGGCCTCCCGGAGGGGAGCGTCGTCCCTCAGTGTCCCGCCGGCCTCGCCGGCCGCGGAGGATTGCTCCTGGGCGGAAGGCGCCGAATCCTTCGCCCTCGGCTCCTCGCGGTAGGAGTACGCCTTCGGCTCGCGGGTGATCGGCTGCGGAGCGCACGCCCTCTCGCGGAAGAACACAGCCTCGATCGTTCCGACGTTGCGCGTGTCGCCGATCCACTTCGCGTAGGAGCGGGCGGTGTCGGTGAAGAAGAAGCGGCGGGAGGTCTCGCCGGAGACCTGCCATCCCGGGATCTCGACCGTCTGGCCGGGGGAGAGGATCCACTTGGTGGCTTCGCCCGCGGTCGTGCGCTTCGCGTTGATGACGTTCAACCCGTCGACCGAGAGGGCGACCGCGATGCGCTCGGAGGTGGGGTTGTGGAGCCGGAGGGTGAAGCTCCTGCCTCGGATCGCTTCGATGTAGGTCCGTTCCCGGAACGGGTATTCCGCGGATACGGCGCCGTCCACGATCACCGAAAGCTCGAACCTCTGCCGCTCGAGGGCGAAGACGCAGAGGGCCGGCAGGGCGAGGGCGACAGCCGCGGCGAGGGTCAGTTTTCTGGACACGCTCGTTCACCTCCGCCTGATGGGACACCGCAGGGGGAGCCGGGTTCCCGAGGTATAGGCTCTCGGCCCGATGGCGGGGGAGAGGCCCGAGCGCAACGTCCTGGCGCTGGACGGCGGCGGAGTCCGCGGCGTGGTCACGCTCCACCTGATCGACTCGCTCGAAAAGCGCCTGGGCCGGCCCGCCTGCGAGTTTTTCGACATGTTCGCCGGGACGAGCACCGGCGCGATCATCGCGGCCCTCCTGGCCTTCCGGCGGATGACGGCGGCCGAGATCCTGGATCTCTATCGAAAGCTGATCCCTCGCGTTTTCCGTCCCGGATGGAGAAAGCTCTTCCGGCTTTTCGTTCCGCGGATCTACTCGACCGATTTCGTCCTGGGGCAGCTCGAGGAGTTCTTCGCGGACCGGAAGCTGGGCGATCTCGCCGCGCTGCGCCCGTCGTCCCCGCAGGCGATCCTCCTCACGACGCACGACCTGGTCCGCAACGAGGAGATCTTTCTTTCGAACTACCCGTTCGAGACGGGCAAGGTCAACTTCGGGCCGACCTGGATGGTTCGCGACGCGGTGGCCGCCAGCGCGTTCTCCGCTCCCTGGTACTTCGGGCCTTACCAGGGCCGGTTCATCGACGGTGGCGTCTCGATCTTCAACACGCCGGCCCGGCAGGCCGCCATCGAGGCGCTCGACTACTGCGCCTCGCCGGAGTTCGAGTCGGGGAAGACCGTCGTCTGGAGCTTCGGGTCGGGAGCGTTCTCTTCCGAGTTTCAGAAATGGTCCGCCGACGACTACTTCCCCTGGCAGTGGGCGGGCCGGCTCTACTCCGACATCCAGAGCGACGCCGAGGCCGACCAGATCTTCGGGGCGATCCGGATGGCGAGGCATCGCGAGATCCGATTCCGGCGCTACCAGGCGACGATCGCCTCGGAAACGGTCTCGTCGCTGCGGGTCCCGGTGCCCACGCCGGATTTGCCAATCGAGCTCGACCGCGCGGACGCGCTGGACTTCCTCGACGATTTCGGCCGCCGGTTTGCGGCGACCGTCGACTGGGACAAGCCGGAGGGTGTGATCCTGCGCCCCGCTCTCAACGACCCCCTCGCCGACCCGGATCTCTGGAGATCCTCTGAGTCACCTCCGTCAAGCCCCGAAGGTTCGGCTTCGGCCCGCCTTTCCTGACAACCGCTTTCCTGTTAACCTGAAATCCATCAGTGAATTGAAACTGAGGGGTCAGAGCTTGAAGGAGATCACCAGATGACGAGGCCGTTGCGATTGGATTACCCCGGAGCGACCTGCCTCGTCACCGGGCGGGCGAAAGGGCGAAACGCCGTTTTTCGCGACGCGACCGACCGGAAGAGATTCCTTTCCCTTCTCGGGACGATCGCCGAGGAGGATCGCTGGCGAATCCACGGATACGCCCTTCTGCGCGCGCGATACGAGCTCTTGGTCGAACTTCCTGTCGGCGGCCTGTCCCACGGAATGCGATCCCTGACGGGGCGCTACACGCAGTGGTTCAACCGCCGCCATGGCCGCTCGGGGTCCCTCTACGACTCCCGGTTCAAGGCGGTCTTCATGCAGAAGGACGACTACCTTCTCGATTTGTCGCGCCATGTCGCCTGGAGTCCGGTCCGCGACGGCCTCGCCCGCAAGCCCGAGGCGTGGCCGTGGAGTCACTACAAGGCGATGTCGGGCGAAGCCCCGGCGCCGGCCTGGCTGGAGACGAACTGGACGCTTTCGAAGCTCGGCCGTGGCGCCGCCGCCCGAAAAGCTTGGCGGCGGTTCGTGGCCGAGGGTCGGGAAGCCGCTTCTCCGCTGGAGAACGTGCGGCGGCAGGCCTACCTCGGGGACAACCGCTTCGTGGAGCGGGCCCGGACGCTGCTCGCCTCGCGAGAGCCGGGCCAGCGCGTCCAGCGCCGCCGCCGCGGAACCGGGGACACCACGCTGACCAGGATCCAGCGCCTGGTGGCCGACGAGTGGGGAGTCTCGGTTTCCCGGCTCAGGCGCCACGGCGGGGAATCGAAGGTCGCGGGCCTTTACCTGGCGCGGAAGCTCACGCCGCTCTCCAACCGGGAGATCGGGGATGCGTTCGGAGTCGGCGAGGCCCGGGTCTCCAGCGCCAAGCGGGAAGTCGAGGAGGGCGCCCGGCAGATGCTTCTGACCCGGCTCGACAGGCTTCGTCGCCGGTTGTCTTCGGCGGGTTGATCCGAACGAGCGCTACAGCACGTTCAGGGTGAACCCGACAGCCGGGTCGTTGGTCCGGTTGTCGGCCGTCGCTCCGTAGAGAAAGAGGCTGCCCGAGACGACGTCCACCGTCACGGTCTGGTTGGCGCCGATCGCCACTCCGCCCAGGAACGAGGCCACGTCGGTCTGCTGGAAGAAGTTCGCCGCGTAGCTCCTGGGGATCGTTCGCAGCACGCTGCCGTTGATGTCTCTCACCGTGATGATGATGGAGGCCCCGTCGCCGAGCGTCCGCACGCCGACGTTCAACCGGAAAAAGAGCAGGTCGAAGGGAGAAATGATAATCCCGCGCCCACCGGCCTGGAGGGCGTCTCCCGGTTTGAACGACTGCTCGGTAAAGCCCAGCGTGCCGAGGGCGCCGAGGTCGTTGTAGATGCGCACCGAGGCGAACGGCGTTGGCCCGGCCGACGGCACGATGTCGAGGCTCCCGATCCCGGTCTGTCCGAGAGTGGCCACGATGTCGCCGAGGAACAGCGTCTGGCCGGGATTGAGCGTGTAGGTCGTCGAGGGATCCGTCGAGACGCCGGCGACTCCGTTCGGGTGGAAGACGAGGCGGCCGGTGGCGAGCGTCTGGCCCGGGTTGTAGATCTGCAGGGCGGTCCGGAAGTTCGCTCCCTGGAGGCCGGGCTGCGAGATGACGACGGGCACTACCGCCGCCGGATTGTTTCCTCCGCCTCCCGACGCCGTTCCCATCGCCTGCACTGCGAGGGTGCTGTTGGCAGCCGAGGTCCCTGAGCTGATCGAGACGTTCGTCGAGATGTCGCCGCCGAACGCGACGAGGCCGTTCGCCGCGCCCGGGTTCTGACCCGTCGGGCTTCCGCAGTTGGCGACGCGGGTGATGCCGACCAGGTCGCCGGGCTGAACGGGGACCGACGGGATCAGCGCCACCGCCTGCGAGGTCGCGTTCACGTCGAAGGGGCCGCGCTCGGCGAGGAAGATCAGGGTGTCGCCCGAGCGGCGGAAGAACTTGATTTTCACGGTCGCGGCGCAGGGAGCGCTCGACCAGGTGAAGGCGGCCGACGTCATCTCGCCCGCCCCGGTCGCCGGGAAGGAGAGATCCACGGCCGTGAGGGCCACCGGAGCCGGGTTGAAGCCGAAGTTCACATTGGGCGGCACGCTGCCGGCGGTGATCGTCTGGGCCGGGGCGGCTGCCGCCAGGCTGACGAGGAAGAGCGCAACGGCGAGCGGGCGGATTCGGTGCATGGACATTGGACCTCCAGAGTGAAAGGAGGGGCCCGTGGCCCCGGGCAGGGTTTTTCCCGCCGCCCGAAGCCTGCTCTGCCAGATTCGTGCCGTCCGGGGCCTACCGGGCGAAGACGTCGTCCACCGGCGTGATCCGGATGTTCTCCGCCTTGATCCCAAGCTTCCTCGCTCCGATGACCTTGTCTTCCTCCAGAAGCGCGGCCGGCTTCTCGGCGTCGTACTTGATGGTCGACGGCTCGTCGGAGGCGAGCTTCTCCTTCAGGCCCTTCGCGTCCTTCGTGATGATGACGACGGAGAGGTCCTTTGCCGAAAGGTATTTGCGGATCGCCGCGTTGACGTCGTCCAGGGTCAGCCTCTTCAGGGCGTCCCGCATGGTGGAGGTGAACTCGCCGATCCCGTACCACTTGGAATCCATGGCGTAGCCGAGCTGCTGGTTTTGAGTGGCGGTCATCACGAAGACGTTCTTCATCAGGTAGTCGCGGGTGCTCTCGAAGTCCTCCTTGGACATGCCGTCGCGGATCAGTTTGTCGAGCTCGTAGACAGCGATCCGGAGCGCCATGTGCGCGTTGACGGGGACGACCGGGCGGATCCAGACCTCGAAGATCTGGGAGCGCCGGGGAATGTTGGGGTCGGGGAAGAACTGGAACATGCCGCGGGGGAAAGCCTCGATGTAGGCGTAGTCGCCGTAGTTCATCCCGCGGGTCTCGCGGATGCGCTGGTAGAGGTGGGAGACGGACGAGCGGTGCTCGCCGAGCCACGCGCGGGCGACCGAGAGCGCGGCGAAGTCCGGGTGCGAGCGGGTCACCGCGATCGGGAGCCCGAAGGAGATGGCGGTCGCGCGGGTCTCCTTCTCGATAATCTCGACCTCGATCCCGTCGGGGCGCTTGCCGGCGATGTTCTGCGAGGCCGCGAGGCCCATCCCCGGGGGCAGCGAGGCGATCGCGGACTTCAGCGACGCGAGCATCGGCTCCGGCGCGTCGCCCGAGACTCCGACGGTCAGGGCGCCTCGGGTATATGCGCCGTGGATGAAGTTGCGGACGTCCTCGAGTGTGACGGCCTCGATCCCGGCGACGGTGCCGAGGACCGGATGCCCGTAGGGCGTGCCGGAGAAGATGTTGGTCTGGAGCCGCTCCTTGCCGAGCTCCTCCTCGTTGCTGTTGCGGAGGTCCTCCTTGAGGGCGTTGGCGTGCGCGTCCTTGACCCGCTTGAAGTCGTCCTCGCGCAGGCCGGGGTCGGTCAGCATCGGCAAAACGATCTCGAGGAACGGCTTCCAGTTGTCGCGGTGGATCGAAGCCGTGAAGGTCGTGACCTCCTTATCCACCTGGGCCCGGAAGACGCCGGCCATTGGGAAGAGCGCCTTGTTGATCTCGTCGATGCGCCGGTCCTTCGACCCCGCGTCGGCGACCATGGCGGCGGAGAGCGACGCCAGCCCCTCCTTTCCTTTCGGGTCGTGCGCGGAGCCGGCCGCAAAGACGAGCTTGACGTTGACCTGGGGAAGCGCGTTCTTCTGGATTAGGAGATTCAGGTTGCCGGCCTCGGCCGCCGACAGCGGCGCCGGCGTCAGCGAGGCGAGGCCGGGAAGCTGGGCGACCTTCTCGGGCAGCGGGTCCTTCGAGAGCGTCGTGACGACCAGGTTCGAATCCGTGAAGTACTTCTTCGCGACCGCCTGCAGGTCCGCGGGCGTGACCGAGCCGTGCACGTGGTAGAGGCGGTTGAGCGTCTGGGCGGACCGGCCGTAGCGGACGAACCGGGCGAAGATGGCCGCGATCGTCTCGGTGTTGTCGAACCGCCGCGCGAGGCTGTAGCGGGCGTTGGATTTGGCGTCCGCCAGGCGCTTGGAGTCCGCCGCCTCGGCGGCGGCCTTCGCGTAGGTCTTCAGGATCTCATCGCGGACGTAAACCGCGTCCTCGGGTTTCTTCACTCGGGCATAGACAGTGGCGAGGTCCGGGTCCTGGTTGCTGCCGCTGTCGGCGAACATCTGGTCCACCTTCTGCTCGTCCTCGACCAGCTTCTTGTGGAGATCGGAGGTTTCGCCGAAGTACAGGTCGAAGAGCAGGTCCATCGCCGCGAAGTCCTTGTCCGTGTCGGAGAAGGCGGGTCCGTGGAAGGCGACCGTGACCCAGGGGAGGGTCGGGCTCGACCACGTCACGTGAGCGTAGACGGCCTGCTTCGCCGGGGGCTCCTGGGGAATCTCGACCGTGTAGCTGCCGCGCTTCCAGCCGGACCAGTACTTCTCGACGAGCGCGATGACCTCGGCCTGCTTGACGTCGCCGGCCACGATGATGGTCGTGTTCTCCGGTCGGTACCACCGCGAGAAGAAGGTCTTCGAGTACTCGAGCTGGTTGGGCATGTCCTCGATGTCCTTGATGAAGCCCATCGTCGTGTGCTTGTAGGTGTGGGTCGTGAAGGCCTTCTCGTGCTGGACCTCGTCGAGCTTGAAGATGGGGGTCGCGCTGTTCTTGTTGTACTCGCCCAGGACCGCCCGGGCCTCGGTCTTGAAGCCCTCCGGCGAGTAGTCCAGGTTCATGAACCGGTCCGCCTCGACCTTCAGCATCAGCTCGAGGTCCTCCTTGGAGAAGGTCGTGTGGTAGTTGGTGAAGTCGTTGGTGGTGAAGGCGTTCTGCCTGGCTCCGACCTTCGTCAGGATTTCCTGGTACTTCTCGGGCGGGTAGGCCTTCGTTCCCCGGAACATCATGTGCTCGAAGAAATGGGCGAACCCCGACTTGCCGGGCTCAACCTCGTTTCGGGAGCCGGTCTGGACGGGGATCTGGATCGAAACGATGTTGGGGAAGCCCGTCTGGACGACCATCACCTTCAGGCCGTTGGGCAGGGTCTTCTCGGTCACGGGAAACGGGAAAATCTCACCCGCAGCGGTCGGAGTGGCCGTCGGTCGGGGCTTCTGCGGGGCGGTCTTCGCCGGGCTCTTTTTCTGGGCCATTGTGACGGCCGGCGCGAGGGCCAGCAGGATCGTTGCCAGGACGCGGAATCGTGTCATGAAATCTCCTCTCCCAAGCTTCGTGGCCTCGATTCTATCTTCGTGAGCCGACAGGAGAAGTTGATCCCTTTTCCCCGGTTTTGACGCTTACTTAGACAGGGGGTGAATTCTCCTTGACTTTGGCGGGAAGGGGGCTTTTCATAGACCCATCTTTTTCTGCTCGGATCCCCCGAGCGATTGATTCTTTCTTTTGCGAAAGGAGTAACTCCCATGAAGTCTGCCCAGCTCCCCGCCAGAGCCCCCGAACGCCTCCCCGAACCAGCCCCGGCTCCGCGCGCCGCGTGGCCGCGTCCGGCGAAGAAACCGACCCGCTTCGTCATCAAGATCGTCGGCCAGGTCCCGTTCTAAGAGGAAGTCGAGAGGTACAATTGTTGTTCACCAAAAGAACTGGATGACGATCGCCGAGGGCATCGGATGACTGGAAGAGTCCTCCACTTTCGTCGGCCGCCGACGCTGTCCGTGGAGAGCCACGAGGCTGCCTGCCGCGTCCTGGAAACGCCGCTCGAGGACCGAGAGGCGAAGGTCGCGGAGCTTGGACTCGAGTCGCCCGACATCCTCCTTGGCATCTGTGACTTGCTTCGGGAACAGGGCGAGACCTCGCCGCGGACCGTTCGAGACGAAGCCCGTTTCCTCTACGGCTTCCTGAACAAACCCGAGAGGAAGATCGGTCTTTTCGACGAGCGCCATTACTTCCTGGGTGAGACGGCCCTTCTCGCCGGCGCAGCCTGCAGGATGCTCTTCCGCCGAACCGAAGCGAGGCGGTGGTTCGACCGTGCCGATTCTTCGTTCCGCCACACGATCAATGCCGTCGCAGACTGGTCCCGCGTCAGCTATCAACGGTTGGCTCTGAAGGTGGAGGAGCGCGAGTTCGACGAAGTTCTCGAGCTCGTTCCGTCGCTGATGGCCAATTTCCAGAAGCTCGGAATGTCGGAAGACGCGCTCAAGACGCGCTTCCTCGAGGGCGTGGCTCTCATCAACACGGATCGGCTGCAGGAAGCGGCCCAGGTCTTCCGCTCGATCTGCGAGGAGGCGCGGAAGGCCAAGAACGAGAAGCTCCTCGCCATCGCCACCAACAACCTGGTCCAGATCCACGGCCTGCTCGGTCAAACGGGTGATGCGCTGGCGGACGCCGAAGAAACCCTGCATGTTTTTCGCCGTCTGGACAACCGGGTTGGAATCGCGAAACTGCAGTGGGGTATCGGCACTCTCTTCCGGACCCAGGGGCAGATCTCGGCGGCGATCGAGGCGTACCGCGCCTCGCTCGCGGAGTTCTCCGAGATCGGGATGCGGTCCGACGTCGCGGCTTTGCATTTGATTCTCGGAGACCTCCTGCTCGATGCCGGCCAGGAGACGGCTGCGACGATCGAAATCCTAGCTGCCCTTCCCATCATCGAGGAAGAGCGGATGGTCCCCGAAGGGATGGCGGCCTACTCTCTTCTCCGGGACTCCCTCCGGCAGCGCCGCATCAACCGCCAGGCACTGCGCGACCTTCACGGCTACTTCGAAGAAACCCAGAAATAACGGAGCCCCTTTTCTGCCACGTTAGCATCGCCGGATGCCGCGGGTGTTGCTGCTATTGCCGACGAGGAGTTACCGGACTCCGGACTTTCTGGAGGCCGCGGAGAGGGTGGGTGCCGAGGTCACGGTGGCTTCGGAGGAAGCCAGCGCGGTCGAGGCGGTCAATCCCGCCGGCTTGCTGACGCTGGATTTTCGGGACCCGGCGGCGTCCGCGAGACGCGTCGAAGAGTTCGCTCGCAAACACCCGGTCCAGGCGGTCGTCGGGGTGGACGACGACACGTCGGTGCTTGCCGCGATTCTCGCCAGAGATCTCGGGCTGCCGGCGAACCCGGTGCACGCGGTGGCGGCGGCGCGGCACAAGCCGACGATGCGGGGTCTCCTCGCCGAGGCGGCGGTGCCGTCTCCCGCGTACAAGGTGTTCGACCGAGAGCGCGACAGCGCGGAGGCGGCCTCCAAGCAGGTGCGCTACCCCTGTGTTCTGAAGCCGACGTTCCTGGCGGCGAGCCGCGGAGTGATCCGGGCGGACGACCGCGGTGGATTTGCCCGCGCCTGGGAGCGGATCGAGAGGATCCTCGGCGAGCCCGAGGTGGCCGGGCGCGGCGGCGAGGCGGCCAGCGAGATCCTGGTCGAGGACTTCGTGCCCGGGTTCGAGGTCGCGCTCGAGGGACTGCTTCGGGAAGGGGAGCTCAAGGTCCTCGCCCTCTTCGACAAGCCCGATCCGCTCGAGGGCCCCTTCTTCGAGGAAACGATCTACGTCACGCCCTCGCGCCTGCCTGCCGAGGTTCAGGACCGAGTTGCGCAGGTGGCCGCGCACGGCGCGCTCGCGCTGGGGTTACGGGACGGGCCGGTCCACGCGGAGCTTCGCGTGAACGAATCGGGCGCCTGGCTGATCGAAATCGCAGCGAGGTCTATCGGGGGGCTCTGCTCGCGCACGCTTCGGTTCGGAATGGGGATGTCCCTGGAAGAGATCCTGCTCCGCCATGCCCTGCGGATGGAGATGCCCGAGCCGGAACGGGAGAAGCGGGCGGCCGGCGTATTGATGATCCCGATCCCGCGCGGCGGAATGCTCGAGGGGGTCCGGGGCCTGGAGGAGGCGCGATCGGTCCCGGGTATCGAGGACGTCACGATCTCGATCCGCCTCGGGCAGCGCGTGGTGCCGCTTCCCGAAGGTTCGCGCTACCTCGGGTTCGTGTTCAGCCGGGCGGAGACGCCCCAGCGCGCGGAATCGGCCCTTCGGCAGGCGCACTCGCGCCTTCGTTTTGAGATCTCGGGGGCGCCGGAGAGCTAGGCTGACGGAGTCGGGCCGGGCAGGAAACCGGGTCTCGGCGAAGAAGCCGGCAGCTGCGACAGCTTCTTGGTGAAGGTGTCCTTCCACTCGCCGACGCAGCCGGGATGCCGGAGGCCCCGATCCAGCGCCGTTCGCGCCCCGGGAATGGTGCGGCGGACTTCGTCTTCGTCGAGGCCGACCGGGATGATCATCGCCGGCGAGAATCAGTCGTCACGCGGCCGGCTGAAGAAGATCCTTCGCTTCGCTCAGGATGACAGCGCGGGCTTCGCTCGCGCTGTCACTTCGCCGGCGAGTAGTACGGGTTCCGCCCCGCGGCGTGGTCGGTCGTGTCCAGGATCTCGCCGACGCGGGGAACGAGCTCTCGGATCGCCTTCTCGATTCCCTGTTTCAGCGTGATGTCCGCGGCGCCGCATCCCTGGCAGCCGCCGCCCAGCCGGATGTAGACGTTGTTCTTTCGAACGTCGATCAACTCGACGAAGCCGCCGTGCGAAGCGACCGCGGGGTTGATTTCCCGGTCGAGGAGGTCGCCGATGGCCCACTTCAGGTCCTTCTCCGAGGGGATGTCGTCGAAGTAATCCGCCCGCACGATCGGCTGGCCGGTCCGGATGTGTTTGCGGATGACGTTGCCGATGCCCAGCGCCGGCCAGTCCGCGGGGTGAACCGAGCTCACCGTAACGGTGTTGTCGGCGATCAGCGCGGACTCGATACCCGGCAGCGCGAGAATTTCCGCGGCGAGCGGAGACTGGCGAGCATCCTCGGCGCTGGCGAAAAAGGCCGATTCGTCCGGCAGAAGCGGCCGGTCCACGACGAACTTGCACCGTTCGCCCGAATTGGAAGGCTCGCCGGTGATCCGGATCTCGTCCATTTCCAGGCAAGTATACCGGGACGGTGAGGAGGGAGCACGGGGCCGGGCCCGAGTCCTGAGATGATAGCGAGGGATTCCGAGCAACAACACAACCTGGTCGAACATGGCAAGGGCAAGAAAGCCGGCCGCCCGGCTCTCGAGACGCGCCGTCGAAGCGATGGTCGCCGTCGTCGTGGCGAGCCTCGTGTGCCTCCTCGCCGGTCCGTATCTCTATCGTCTCTACCAGCGGGAGCGGTTGAGGCAGGGGGCCCAGGAGATCTCGACGATGCTGCTGGCGGCGCGGCTCACCTCGTTGAAGCTCAACCGGCAGATCGTCCTCTGGTTCGACCCGGTCAATCGTGTCGTCACCGGGTGGGCGGACGATCCGCCCTACAACTTCATCCAGGATCCCGACGAGAACACGCTCCTGCGATTCAAGATTCGCTCGGGCATTCACTTCCGCTACGCCCCGGGCGGAGACCGCGTCAACGGGCCAGACGCGATCTCCTTCGACGGATACGAGGGGAACCCGGACCTCGTGGACCGGGTCGTTTTTCGTCCCGACGGGACCCTCTTCGCTCCGCAGAGTCCCAACAGCAAGCCGCCCCGGCGTCCGAGAGCGGTCACGGCGGCGGTCCCCTTCGGCTCGATCGACTGCAACCCCGACGACTCCTGCCGCGGGATCTACATTTCTGACCGGCCCGACGGAGGTTACGAGGCCAACCGCAACACGTTCCGGATCAGCGTCAACGACTTCGGGCCGACGGGCCGGGTGACGATCCTCAAGTGGCTCCCGGCCTCGGAGGGCGCCAACCCGCGGGAGACCAACTACGTGCCCCCTCCGTGGAAGTGGGTGGACTGAGTATGGAGACGCATTCGCGGGAGATCGTCCAGCGGAGGCAGTACGACCGCCGCACGGGCGCGGCCTTCCTGTGCCTCATCGCCGGGACCAACGTGATTCCGTGGATGGAGCTGCTCCTGGGAGAGACCTCGACCTCCGAGCTCCTCGCTCCCTCGGAAGTTCGCATCGCGGTCGGGACTTGTGTCCTGGCGTCCCTTCTCCTGATCGGCACGTGGCTGTCGGGTCGCTACAGCGCGATCCCCGAGAAGCCGTGGATCCGCCGGCCCCGCAGGGCGGGGCTGCAGTTCTCCATCGCCGCGGCGGCAGGCAATCTCCTCCTGGGCGGGATCGTCCGGTTCCTGGGATCCGGCGCCCTCTACGGATTTCCCGCCGCGCTCGCCCTGTTCGCCGCGGCCTGGTATCTGATCGTCCTTCCCCTGGGAGTCCTCGCCGCGTTCTCGCTGGGGCGGGCCGGCCGCGCGCCTGGACGGAGAAAAGAGCCGGACTCGCTATAATCCGCCCGCAATGGCAAGAAAGATCACTCGTAAGGACTTGAAGCGCAACGAGCTCGTCGAGACGATGGGCAAGACGGTGGACTACGTCAACCTCCATCGTCGGGGCGTGACCGAAGGGCTGTTGGCCGCGGCGATCGTCCTGGCCCTGGCGGCGGGGTTCCTCCTGCTCCGAATCTATCGGCAGAACCAGGCGGGCAACGAGCTGTCGGCGGGATTGGCCGCCCTGGACGTGCCGATCGCGGGGACTCCGGCGGCAGCCGGCGCCCAGAAAACCTTCGCCAGCGACGCCGAGAGGGAGAAGCAGGCGGTCGGCCACCTCCAGAAGGCAGCGTCCCACGATTCGACGCCGGCCGGCCGCGCCGCGGCCCTGGTCCTCGCGGCCCGGGCCCCGTCGGCCTCCTCCGGCGACACCTTCACGAAGACGGCCCGCGAGGGGAAGGCGGAGGTCGCCGCCTCGGCGGAGCTCGACGCGGCCCGCTACCTGGCCTCCCAGGGGAAGAAGACGGAGGCGATCGAGCGGTTGAAGCGCGCGATCGAGTCGCCGGCGTCTCCCGCTCCCAAGGACGCCCTGCTCTTCGCCCTGGGCGAGATCTACGAGGAGGCCGGCTCCGCGTCCGACGCGAAGGCGACCTTCCAGAGACTCGTCAGCGACTACCCCAATTCTCCCTACCGCAACGACGCTCGCCAGAAGATTCCCGGGTCCTAGGTCGCTTCAGGCTTCAGAGTAGTTCCGTGGCGCGCCGAGCGGTCATTCTCGTCTGCGATGGCCTCGGAGTCGGCGAGGCGCCGGACGCCGAGGCCTACGGCGACGCGGGGAGCAACACGCTCGCTCACGTCCTCGAGAAACACCCAACGCCCCTGCCGAACCTCGAGAAGCTGGGCCTGCTCTCCCTCATCGGCGGACGGGAGTCGGGATGCCGGGGCAAGGCGATGGAGCTCTCGGCCGGCAAGGACACGACGACCGGACACTGGGAAATGATGGGGCTCGTCGTCGAGCGCCCGTTCCCCCTCTATCCCGACGGATTCCCGCCGGAGGTGGTCGAGCCGTTCGAGCGCTACGCGGGAAAGAATGTCCTCGGCAACAAGGCGGCCTCCGGGACCGAGATCCTGAAGGAGCTCGGGCCAGAGCACCTGGCGACGGGATCGCCGATCCTGTACACGTCGGGCGATTCGGTCTTCCAGGTCGCGGCGCACGAGGAAATCTGGCCGCCCGAGAAGCTCTGGGACCTCTGCCGGTTCGCTCGCGGGGTCCTGAAAGGCGAGCACTCCGTGGGCCGCGTCATCGCGCGTCCCTTCACGGGCAAGCCGGGGGCCTTCATTCGCACCGCCAACCGGCGGGACTTCACCGTGGAGCCGGTCGGGAAGACCTGGCTCGACCGCGCCGTCGCCGCCGGCAAGTCCGTTTTCGGAGTCGGCAAGATCGTGGACATCTTCTCGGGGCGCGGCATCACGGAGTCCGTCCACACGGGTTCGGACGGGGAGGGGATGCACGTGACGGCCGATGCTCTCCGGGGCCGCCGCGCCGACATCGTCTTCACCAACCTAGTGGACTTCGACAGCAAGTACGGCCACCGCAACGACTCCGCCGGCTACGCGAAGAACCTCGCCTCGCTCGACGCGCTCCTGCCCGGGCTCCTTGCGGAGCTCCAGGAGGGCGATCTTCTTTTCCTCACCGCCGATCACGGCTGCGAAGCGACCGACGTTTCGACCGACCACACCCGCGAATACGTCCCGCTGCTCGCGGCGGGCCCCGCCGCGCGTTCCAGGGCCGACTTCGGAGTCCGGCGAGGCTTCTGCGACCTCGCCGCGACCGCTGGGGAGTGGCTCGACGTCCCCTCGCCGCGCGGCGCAAGCTTTCTCGCCGACGTGCTTGCGTAACCCCTTGCTCTCGGCTCTCCCTTGATCTCGTGGATCCTGGCCGCCGCGGTCGTGCTGTCGGCGGTTCTGCTCCTCTGCCTGCTCGTCAACCTCGCCGTCATCCCGCGTCTGTCCGGCAGCCGGCCGCCGGCAACCCGGTTCGGGCGGGTCTCCCTCGTCGTTCCAGGGCGCAACGAGGAACGCGAGGTCGGCCACGCCGTCGCGTCCCTCCTTGCACAGGACTATCCCGATTTCGAGGTGATCTTCGTCAACGATCGCTCGACCGATCGAACAAGCGAGATCCTCGCCGCGCTCCCCGATCCACGCGGGCGGCTCCGGGTCTTGGACGGCGCCGACCCACCGCCCGGCTGGCTGGGAAAGCCGCACGCCCTCTGGCAGGGCGCCCGGTTGGCGACCGGAGATCTCCTTCTCTTCGTGGACGCCGATGTTCACTACCACCCGAGCACGGTCTCGGAAGCCGTCTCGGCTCTCGAGAACTTCGGAGCCGACCTCCTGTGCATCCTGCCCCGCTTCGAGGCCGAGGGATTCTGGGAGAACGTCCTGATGCCCAACGTGCCCGCATCCTTCTTCCTGGGTCTCGGTTTTCTCGCCAACTGGGACAGGCCGCGGTGGCTTGCGGCGGGCGGCGGCGCCGGGAACCTGATACAGCGAAGGGTCTATAACGCCCTGGGGGGCCACGAGGCGCTCAAGGACTCGGTCGTGGACGACGTCCGGCTGGCTTTCGCCTCCAAGCGCCGCGGATTCCGCACCCGGGTGGTCCGGGCGGAGAACCGCGCGTCCGTCCGGATGTACCGCGGGTTCCGGGAAGTCTGGGACGGCTTCACGAAGAACACGTCCTACATCTTCCAGGGAGCCGTCGGCGTGCTTCTCCTGTTCCTGGCGTACCTTCTGGTCTTCCTCGCCGTCGGGCCATTCTTGGTGCTGCTGGCCGCCCTTGCGGGTGCCCCGTTCCACCCCGCCGACATCCGGCTGGCCGGGGCCGCCACGGGGATTCTTATCCTCGCGCGCCTGGTCCTCGCGGCCTCGCTCGGCGACCCGCTGTGGCCCGCCCTGACCCACCCTTTCATGTCGGCCGTGTGGGCGGGTATCATCGGGCGCTCCTTCTTCTATCGAATCGTTCGACGGAGGCTGTCCTGGCGGGGCCGGGACTTCGACGCGCGCGGCGCGCGCTTTTGAGAGCCGGGAGGAAGAATGCGCTGGATCGGCCTCGTCGGGATGGTCGTCATCGTGGGGGTCGCGTTCCTGCTTTCCCGCAACCGCGCCGCGATCCGCTGGAGGACGATCGGGTGGGCCTTCGCCCTACAGCTCACGTTCGCGGCCATCGTTCTCTACTGGGACAAGGGGAAGGAGGGCCTCGAAGCCTTCTCCAACAAGGTCTCGAGCGCGATCGGCTACGCGGACAAGGGATCGTCCTTCCTCTTCGGCTGGCTGGCTGGACCGATGGACGACCTCGGAGCGAAAACCGGTTTGCCGCTGCGAGGATTCATCTTCGCTTTCAAGGTCCTGCCGATCATCATCTTCATCTGCGCTTTCTTCTCGCTGCTCTACTACTTCGGCGTCATCCAGGTCCTGGTCAAGGCGATGGCCTGGGTGATGCAGAAGACGATGCGGGTCTCGGGGGCGGAAGCCCTGTGCGTCGCGGCCAACGTCTTCATCGGGCAAACCGAGGCGCCGGTGCTGATCGCGCCATACATCCCGGCGATGACGACCTCGGAGCTGCTGACGATGATGACCGGGGGCATGGCCCACGTCTCCGGCGCGGTGATGCTCGCCTACGTGACGATGGGCGCGCCGCTGAAGTACCTCATCACGGCGTCGGTCATGGCGGCGCCCGGGACGTTCCTGATCGCCAAGATCCTCTGGCCCGAGACCCAGGTTCCCACGACCATGGGCACCGTCAAGATGCAGGTCGAGAAGACGAGCGCCAACTTCATTGACGCGACCGCCAGCGGGGCGACGCAGGGAATGACGCTCGTGCTGAACATCTCGGCGATGCTGATCGCGTTCGTCGCGCTGATCGCGATGCTGAACGGCTTCCTCGGGTGGGTCGGAGGCTTCTGGGGCAACCCGGACTTCTCGCTTCAGACGGTCTTCGGATGGGTGCTCGGTCCACTGGCGATCCTCCTCGGCGCCCCGAAGGAGGACGCCGCGATCGTGGGGAACCTGATCGCGAACAAGACCGTCATCAACGAGTTCTTCGCCTTCTCGATGATGAAGGATGTCGTGGGGCAGCTCTCCGAGAAGGGAAAACTGATCGCGACCTTCGCGCTCTGCGGCTTCGCCAACTTCTCCTCGATCGGCATCCAGATCGGCGGCATCGGCGGCCTCGCCCCGACGCGCAAGTCCGACCTGGCGAAGCTGGGTTTCCGGGCGCTCCTCGCGGGATCCCTCGTCTCGTTCATGACGGCGGCGATCGCGGGGCTCATCTGGGAGCTGGGGGTGATCAAGTGAGCGAGGCGGGCGTTCTCGCACAGATCGACGAGGCCGCCGACGCGATCCGGAAGAGATCGAAGAAGCCGCCGAGGGTCGGCCTGGTCCTGGGGTCGGGCCTCGGCGCCTTCGCGGGGGAGCTGGCCGCGCGGGTCGCGATCCCGTTCGGGGACCTTCCGAACTTTCCCGTCTCGAGCGGCGTCGTCGGTCATGCCGGAGAGGTCGTCCTGGGCGAGGTCGCAGGCATTCCGGTCGTCGTGCTCTCGGGCAGGATTCACTTCTACGAGGGGCGCCCGATGCAGGACGTCGTCTTCCCGGCGAGGGTCTTCGGGAGGCTTGGGGTCCGGGCCGTCGTCCTGACCAACGCGGCCGGCGGCGTGAAGCTTTCGTTTCGCGCGGGGGACCTCATGCTGATCTCCGACCATATCAACGCCCTTGGGACGAATCCCCTGGTCGGTGGAAACGAAGAGGCTCTGGGCCCGCGTTTCCCGGACATGAGCGTCGTGTACGACGCGAAGCTGCGGGGAATCGTACGGGGAGAGGCCCGTCGGCTTCGGATCCCGCTGCGCGAGGGCGTTTACGTGGGTCTTCACGGCCCTTCCTACGAGACGCCGGCCGAGATCCGGATGTGGCGAAAGCTCGGTGCGGACGCCGTCGGGATGTCCACCGTTCCCGAGGCGATCGCGCTCCGGCACATGGGGGTCCGGGTGGTCGGCATCTCGACCATCACCAACATGGCTGCGGGGATCCTCAAGAAACCCCTGAATCACGTCGAAGTGCTCGAAACGACGAAGAGGGTCGGGGCGCGGTTCGTGAAGCTCCTCCAGGCCTCCGTGCCGAAAATCGCCGCGGCGGTTGAGCGGTAGCGGCATGATCGAGAAGGAAGACGCGCTGGTCGAGGCGGCGGCGAAGTACCGCGGCAACGCGATCTCCGGGAGGAGCGGGTTCTCCGTCGGCGCCGCGATCGAGGACGAGACGGGCCGGATCTGGGGTGGGTGCAATGTCGAGAACTCGACTTACGGGCTCACGGTCTGCGCCGAGAGGGTCGCCATCTGGAAAGCCCTGTCCGAGGGTGTCCGGAAGTTCCGGGCGGTCGCGGTGGTCACCGGCGCCGAGGAACCCACTGCGCCCTGCGGGGCCTGCCGTCAGATCCTCTGGGAATTCGCCGGAGACGTCCCGATCGTCTCGGCAACCTCCGGAGGCAAGAAGAAGCGCTATACCCTGCGCGAGATCTTCCCCGAACCGTTCGACTTCTGATCCCGTGACAGCTCCGCGGAGACTTCGGACCGTCCTCCTGGCGCTGGCCACGGGCCTCGCCCTTCTGGCCGTCTCGCCGGCGGAGGCCGAGAAGGCGGACCTTCTGATCGTCAACGCCCGGGTGGTGACGATGGACTCGAAGTTCTCCGTCTTCGATCCGGGGGCCGTCGCCGTTCGGGCGGGGAGGATCGTTGCGGTCGGGGAGTCCTCCGAGATCGCGAAGCGTTACACCTCCGCCTCCACCGTGAGCGCCCGAGGCGGGATCGTGATGCCCGGCCTCGTCAACACGCACACCCACGCCGCGATGACCCTGCTGCGGGGGATCGCCGACGACCTTCCGCTGGACCGCTGGCTGACCGAGCACATCTTCCCCGCGGAGGCAAAGAACGTCTCCGCCGGGTTCGTCTACGACGGAACGCTGCTGGCGGCCCTCGAGATGGTCCACGGCGGGACGACGACGTTCGCAGACATGTACTACTTCGAGTCCGAGGCCGCGCGCGCGGTGGATAAGGCGGGCCTTCGCGGCGTCCTGGGAGAGACCTTCATCGATTTCCCGGTGCCCGATCACAAGGACCTCCCGGCGACTCTCGCCTTGATGGCCGACTTCGTCAAGCGGTGGAAGGGGCATCCCCGGATCACGCCGGCCGCGGCGCCGCACTCGACCTACACGTGCTCGAAGGAGACGCTCCTGGCGGCGAGGGACCTCGCGTTGTCCGAGGGGATCCCGATCCTCATCCACCTGAGGGAGACGAAGAAGGAGCTGGCGGATTCGAAGAACGCCTCGCCCGAAAGCCCGGTGGTGCACCTGGCCCAGATCGGCTTCTTCGACCCTTCTCCTTCGGGCAAGCGGGTCCCGATCGTCGCCGCCCACGGGGTCTGGATGGACGCGCAGGACCGGGCGCTGATCAAGCAGTACGGCGTCGCGGTTTCACACAACCCCGAGTCCAACATGAAGCTCGGCTCGGGAATCGCGGACGTCACCGGCTGGCAGAAAGAAGGACTCACCTGGGGGCTCGGGACCGACGGCCCGGCGGGCTCGAACAACGACCTGAACATGTTCGAGGCGATGGACTTCGCCGGCAAGCTGGCGAAGGTCTCGAAGGAGGACCCGACGGTGCTTCCCGCCCGCGACCTCGTGGCCGCGGCCACGATCGGGGGCGCCCGGGCCCTGGGGCTGGGGGAGAAGACCGGCTCGCTCGAGGCTGGCAAGCAGGCGGACCTGATCCTGGTGGACGTCGCCAACGCGCACGTCCAGCCCCTGGAGAGAACCAACGATTCCGACTGGATCTACTCCACGATCGTCTACACCGCGAAGTCCTCCGACGTCACCGATGTCTGGGTCGACGGGAAGGCGGTGCTTCGCCAGCGGCGCCCCACGACCCTGGACGAGCGAAGCATCCTGGAGAAGGCGAGATCGTGGCGGCAGAAGGTCCGGGAGTCTCTCGCGAGGTGAGCCGATGAGAACCGTCTACGAGATCCTGCGCGCTAAGCGCGAAGGCAAGGAGCTGCCGAAGGAAGAGATCGCGTACCTCGTCTCCGGCGTGGTCTCCGGGGACGTCCCCGAGTACCAGGCCGCGGCGTTCCTGATGGCGGCGGTCATCCTCGGCCTCTCGACCGCCGAGACGGCGGCGCTGACCGAAGCGATGCGGGACTCGGGCGACTGCTGGGACCTCTCGGACCTGGCCCCCGTCGTGGACAAGCACTCGACGGGCGGCGTCGGCGACAAGGTCACGTTGATCCTCGCTCCGCTCGTCGCCGCGGCGGGAGCGCGGGTGGGGATGATGTCAGGACGCGGCCTCGGCCACACGGGCGGCACTCTCGACAAGCTGGCCTCGATCCCCGGTTTCCGCACGGACCTCGACCTGCCGCGCGTTCGCGAGGCGCTGACGAAGGTCGGGGCCGCGCTCTTCGCCCAGACCGACGCGATCGCTCCCGCGGACCGGATCCTCTACGCGCTGCGCGACGTCACGGGCACCGTCGAGAACCTCTCGCTGATCGTCGCTTCGATCCTCTCCAAGAAGCTCGCCTCGGGAACGACCGGGATCGTTTTCGACGTCAAGACCGGCGACGGGGCGTTCATGAAGTCCGTCGAGGACTCCCGGGCGCTCGGCCGGGCGCTGGTTGACACCTCGCGCGCCGCCGGGCGGCAGGCCGCGGGGTGGATCACGGACATGAGCCGGCCGCTCGGGCGCGCGGTCGGAAACTCGCTCGAGGCGGAGGAATCGATCCGCGTGCTCCGCAGCGAGGGCCCTCCGATCCTCCGGGAGATCTCGATCCTTCTTGGCGTGGACATGCTGCGCTTCGCGGACCCGTCGCTCTCGGAGGCGGCGGCTCGGGAGAAGCTGGAGAAGGCCTTCGACTCGGGCGCCGCGGCGCGGAAGTTCCAGGATCTGATCGAGTTCCAGGGAGGAAACCCGGCGGTAGTGGACGACCCGACGCTCCTGCCGGCGCCCTCGCAGCGCATTCCGGCCCTCGCCCTGACGCCGGGCTACGTGCGGTCCATCTCGACGGAGAAGATGGGGTTCCTCTCGATCGACATCGGCTGCGGCCGCCGCAAGCGCGAGGACACCATCGACTTCGCGGCGGGGTTCCTCATCGAGAAGACCGTCGGCGACAAGGTCGGCCGCGGCGAGCCCCTCGGCTACCTCTGTCTCGGAGAGCGCCCGGCCCCCCGGCCGAACATGGAACGCGAGCTCGGCGCCCTTTTCCGGATCGGCGAGGAGCCGGTCGAGCCTCCGCCCCTCGCGGTCGAAAAGCTCTAGCTCCTCTAAAATGCCTCGGTGCTCTACCGGTTCGAGTCGGTCAGCAAATCCTATGGTCCGAAGGAGGTGCTGCGGGAGGTCACGTGGCAGCACAACCCGGGCGAAAAGGTCGGGCTCGTCGGGCGAAATGGAGCGGGCAAGACGACGCTCCTCAGGATCGCCCTGGGCCGGGAGGAGCCGGACTCGGGCCAGTTCCTGAAGGCCAGCGCGGTCCGGATCGCCACGGTTGACCAGGCCCTTCCGGGCGACCTGACCGAATCTCTCCACGACTACGCCGCGGGGGCTTTCGAGGCGCTCCACCGCATCGAGGCCGAGATGCGGCGGCTCGAGCACGCGATGGCCGACGGCGACAGCTCGCCCTCGATCCACGACCGCTACGACGCCCTCACGCACCGGTTCGAGAACGAGGGCGGCTACGAGATGGTCGCCGAGGTCGAGAAGGCGCTCTCGGGCCTCGGGTTCGACAAGGCGGACTTCGGACGTCCGCTGGCCGAGCTCTCCGGCGGCCAGAAGAACCGGGCGATGCTCGCGCGGGCGATCCTGTCGGCGCCCGACGTCCTGCTGCTGGACGAGCCGACGAACCACCTCGACTTCAACGCGGTCGAGTTCCTCGAGGAGTACCTCGCGCGCTCGAAGGGCGCGTACCTGGTCGTCACGCACGACCGGCGTTTCCTCGACGTGGTCGCCCAGGAGATCGTGGATCTGGAGAACGGGCGGCTCACCGCCTACACCGGCGGTTACACCTCGTACCGGCGGCAGAAGGCTGAGCGCATCCTCGCGGCGACCCGCGCCTTCGAAAAGCAACAGGAGTTCATCGAGAAGGAGAGGGAATATATCCGCCGCAACATCGCCGGGGTCAACTCCCGGCAGGCCAAGGGGCGGCGAACGAGGCTGGCTCGGGTCGAGAGGCTCGAGAAGCCGGTCGAGGACACGACCTCCGTCGCGTTCGAATTCGACGCCGCGCGGATCGGCGGCCGGAGCTTCCTGCGGGCGAGGCACCTCGACGCGGGTTACGAGCCCGGCGGCCCAATCGTCCGGGACGTCTCCTTCGAGCTGCTTCGGGGCGAGCGCCTCGCGATCCTCGGCGAAAACGGGACCGGCAAGACGACGCTCTTGAAGACCATGGCCGGCCGGCTGGCTCCGCTCTCGGGGAGCGTTCAAACGGGGCACGACGTCTCGATCGGCTACTACGACCAGGAGCTGCGCGACCTCGATCCGGCCCGCCGCGCCATCGACGCCGTCTGGGACGAGCATCCGCACGAGACGGAAGAGGCGATGCGCTCCTACCTCGCGCTCTTCGCCTTTCGAGGCGACGAGGTCTTCGCGAAGATCGGCGATCTGTCCGGAGGAGAGAAGGGGAGGCTGACGCTCGCCGTGGTGATGCGGCAGCGCCACAACCTGCTGCTCCTGGACGAGCCGACGAACCACCTGGACCTGGACTCGCGGGAGGCGCTGGAAGAGTCGCTCGACGACTTTCCCGGCTCGATCGTCTTCGTCTCCCACGACCGCGCCTTCATCGATCGCCTCGCCACCCGGGTCCTGGACATCCGCGGCGGCCGGGCGGTCGGCTTCGACGGCAACTACACGGAAACTGCGGATGCCCGCGCGGAGCGGCGCCGCCGGCCCGAACCTGCCTTCGCGCCGGCGGGAGCCCCGCCCGTCGAGACGCGCCCGGTTCCGCCGGCCGCTCCGGCGAAGACCGCGAGGCGCGCCGAGTCGGTCGAGCAGAAGGAGGCGTCTCGCCGGCGTCGAAGGATCGCCTCCCTCGAGGAGCGGATCGCGGGCCTGGAAACCGAGGTCGAGACCCTCGAGTCACGGCTCTGGGAGGAGGCGCTGACGCTCGGTCCCGTGGCCTCGCGGGACCTGGCCGCGAAGAAGGCCGCGAAGAAAGCGGAGCTCGACGAGCTCGTCGAGCAGTGGGCGGCCCTGTCGGAGGAGGAAAACCGGGCCGCGGCGGAGCGGGCCCCGTGAGCTCCGTATCGCCGGGCCGCTCGGCCGCCATCATCGCGATCGGGACCGAGATGCTGTCGTACCTGCGGCAGGACACCAACTCGCTCTGGCTGACCGAGAAGCTCGAGGAGATCGGGATCACGGTGGTGCGCAAGTCCATCGTCCCGGACGACCCCGAGGCGATCGGGGACGAGATCGACTTCTCCGCGCGCTCCGCCGCGCTGATCCTCACGACGGGCGGCCTGGGGCCGACCGCGGACGACCTGACGGTCGCGTCGATCGCGAAGCGCCTGCGCCTGACGTTGAAGCGCAACGAGGAGTACCTCGAGAAGATGCGGGAGCGGTTCGCGCGGCGCGGCATCCGGATGGCGGCCACCAACGAGAAGCAGGCCGACTTCATCGTCGAGGCGAGGCTGCTCGAGAATCCCCGCGGGACGGCGCCGGGTTTCTGGATCGAAAAGGACGGTACGGAGTACATCATCCTGCCCGGGGTGCCGCTGGAAATGCGGGAGATCATGGAGGCCAAGGTCCTCCCCGTCCTTCGGGAGCGAACCGGCCGGTCCGTCGCGAGGCGCCGGGTGCTTCGGATCAGCGGGATGGGGGAGTCCACGGTCGAAGAGATGGTGACCCCGGTTTACGCGAGGTGGAAGGAGCATCCGGTCACGATCCTCGCCTCCCCCGGCGAAGTGCAGCTTCACCTGCGCGTCGTCGGAGAGCCGGAAGAGAGCGCTCGACGCCTGGACGACATGGAGGCGGACTTTCGGGGCGTGCTGGGCTCGCGGATCTTCAGCCGCGAGGGGGAGGAGCTGGC
>Ga0126379_10000317_pt1 | contig 26269 bp, 22 predicted proteins | sample PanSoiMetPlot_24_FD_92640 | JGI IMG/M metagenome (GOLD analysis project Ga0126379, IMG submission 92640) | Tropical forest soil microbial communities from Panama - MetaG Plot_24 | ecosystem: Environmental > Terrestrial > Soil > Tropical forest > Bulk soil | place: Panama | collected 2016-02-17
GCAACCACGCGGGGCAAAATGCGCAGACCCGAACCCGTCCCCTAGGTCCAACCAAGGTGTTGTTAGCGCACCTTGGCATTAGGCGTCGTTACAAGTAGCGATCAGTCATGGCTGATGCAAGGCGAACAACAGCGCGAACAAAAAAATCGTTCGGCGAAACGCTTCGGCAAACTTTAGCGAAGTCATTCTGAACGTTTGTACAGCTTGGCGGCTCTCTTGCTGAACAGTTGTACAGGTTAGCGGTTGGTCGTCCCGCTCGGCACGGCCGCCGTGCCCTGCGCGTCGGCATTTGGGTTCACCCAGCAGCCATGCACGCGACTGTTAAGCGTGTCAGTCGCCTTCGGATCGATATTGCCCTGACGCACGAGGCAGCGGAAAGTAGCCTGGATGTGACCGGCCGGGCAGCCGAACCGGTCGTAGAGGTCAAGGTGGCGGAAGGCAGTATCGAGATCATCGCGCCAGAGTAGGCTTACGACCCGCCGACCCAGCCACAAGCATTCCGGGTTGGCAGCCGGGCCCTCCAAAAGCCGCTCGGCTTCGGCAAATTCGTCAACTTTCTTCTGGGGCTCCTTCGTCTCGCCGGCCTGCGGCTTATCCTTATCCGCCGGCTTTTGCTCACTATTCTGGGCAAATGTCGGATTGGCGACGAACATCATCGCCGCGCCAAGGGCGGCGGCCACAAAACGCATCCGAAAGCGCTGCATGATTGTCCTGAATTTGTTGGCCATGCCGATCGGTGGTCCCCCTCCCATGGAGACCCATTCGGTCAGCATTACGGCAACGGCCACTGGCGCGATCCGATTAAAGCAGCCGGCTGAGGTAACGCCAAGATGGCAAAGGCTGTTCCGGAAAGAAATCGCCGGCGTTGCGGTTTGATGGCGCTTGGCACCACCCTTGGGGCAAGATAAGCGAGATCTCATTCTCGAGCAGGGGTCGGGACCAGTCTCGATGGGTATTACGACCACGCTTTTCGCGATTGCAGCGGCGGCGATCGCCGCGGCATGGGCATGGCTCGGCGCGACGGTCCAGATGCCGCCATCTCCTTTGGCCGCTGGTGAGAAGCTTTATTGCGTCTCGTACGCGCCGTTTCGCGGGAAGCAGAGTCCGCTTGGCCCGGACATTCCTATCGATCCCAGGCAAATCGACGAGGATTTAGCTCAACTCAAGCACATTACGAATTGCGTGCGCACCTACTCGGTCGATCACGGCCTCGACCAGATTGCCGGAATCGCCAAGCGTCACGGCATGAAGGTGTTACAGGGCTTATGGTTGTCGAATCAGCCCGAACTCAGCCGAAAGCAGGTTGTGACCGCGATCGCGCTCGCCAAACAGTTTCCCGACGTGATCATCGCGGTCATCGTCGGCAACGAAGTTCTGCTGCGAGGAGAGATGGCGGCACCTGATCTCGTGCGGACCGTCCGCGAAGTGAAGGCACAGGTCGCAATGCCCGTCAGCTACGCCGATGTCTGGGAGTTCTGGCTGCGCTACCGCGACGTGGCAGGCGCGGTCGATTTCGTTACCATCCATATTCTGCCCTATTGGGAGGACTTTCCTATCCCCGCTCGGGAGGCTGCCGCGCACGTCGATGCCATTCGCGCGCAGATGGTCGCTGCATTTCCCGGCAAGGACGTGTTCGTCGGTGAATTCGGCTGGCCGAGCGCCGGCCGTATGCGCGAAGGGGCTTTGCCTTCGCCGGTGAACCAAGCGCGCTCCATGCACGAGGTGCTCGATCATGCCAAACGCGAGAACTATCACGTGAACCTGATCGAGGCGTATGACCAGCCCTGGAAGCGCCGGCTCGAGGGAACCGTCGGCGGCCATTGGGGATTGTTTGATGCTTATCGGCGAGAGGCAAAATTCGCCTGGGGCGGCCGCGTCTCCAATCATCCGCACTGGCCTTGGCAAGCTGCTGGCGGGGTAGGGCTCGCAGCGGTAATTTTTGCAAGCGCGCTGGCCGTTCGCCGCCGGGCTGCTACCGCGGTCGATACTCGCTGCTGGTTACGTATCGCGGTGATTGCGATGGTTGCGGGGATCCTGATCGGCTGGACGCTTGCGAACGTTCCACTCGAAAGCCTGACGGTCGGCGATTGGCTGCGCTCGCTTGCCTGGGCTGCGACGGCGCTGGCATCACCTGTTGTCGCTGCCGTTGCCGTGGCATCGGGCGCCACCGCCCCCAGTTTCGCGCAAATGCTCGGCCGCGCGGCGCAACGCCCGCACAACATTGTGTCGCTTGCGCTTGGCATTCTCCTGATCGCGCTCGCTGTGCTCTCGGTACAGGCGGCGCTGGGTTTGGTGTTCGATCCACGCTACCGGGATTTTCCTTTCGCGCCGCTCACCGCCGCGACAGTTCCGTTCATGCTGCTGATCAAAGCAAAGCCCGTGGTCAAGGGAAGCCTGCTCGCGAGGTTGAAGCAGCGCGTGCAGGCCCCGGCTGCGGAGAGCGCGATCGCGGGGGCACTGACCGCGTCAGCAATTTATATCGCTTGCAACGATGGCCTTGCTAACTGGCAGGCCGTGTGGTCCTCGGCCGCTTTGCTCGCGCTTGCATTTACTCTGCTGGAGGCGCGGGGCGTGCCAGGCTGAGCATCAGCAGCGCGGCGGCGAGGCCCGCGAGATTGGCGTTGTGCAAGACCAGGCCGAAGGCGCTGGCGGCGAGCGCTACAGCGAGAAGTAGGATCGACGGCCGCAGCAGATTGAGCAGCGCCGCGCCGAGCGCAACCCAGCCGAAGGCGAAGTGGTTGAACAGCACGATGGTGATTCGAAAGGTGGCGCACAACCAGGTATTGAGGCCCGCCTGGCAGGCAAGGGATACCGGCGCGTATTCGATCGCCAGATAGCGGAGATAGAGCGCCTCGCCTAGCGAGAGCAGGGCAATCAGCAAGAGCCCGTTCATCTGGCGGGCAGTAGGCAGAAACAGCGTCGGATGCATGAGACGATGCAGTATGCTGCGCATGTGCTTCCCCTACAACCAGGGTCTACTTGCCCACCATCGGCGTAGGCGGTTGCACACCATGGGCCTTTCGGTCGACTAGGTTCCCGCGCAATCCACTTTTCCGCAGCGGCGCACTCAGATATGACGGCCCCCGGCGGTCACAGCGGCGTGGAGGATGTTCATTGGCGATTCAACGCACCTGCCTGGCGATCGTGCTTGCGGCCGGCGAAGGCACTCGCATGCGCTCGGCGCGGCCGAAGGTGCTGCACGCAATCGCCGGCCGGTCGCTGCTAGCTCACGTGCTCGATGCCGTACGCGAGGCGGGCGGCACCATGACCGCAGTAGTCGTAGGGCCCGCCGCCGGGGCAGTGGCTGCTGAAGCCAAACGCATCCTGCCTGATGCCGAGATCTTTGTGCAAGCTGACCGGCGCGGCACCGCTCATGCCGTGCTAGCCGCAAAAGCTGCGATCGCGCGCACACCCGATGACGTGCTTGTCATTTTCGGCGACACACCGCTCATTCGGCCGCGCACGCTCACTCGGATTCGCGAGGCTCTCGCCGAGGGGGCGGCGGTCGTGGTGCTTGGCTTTCGCGCGAAGGACCCCACGGGGTACGGTCGCCTCGTGCTCGAGGACGGCGAGCTCGTCGCCATCCGTGAGGAAACGGATGCGAGCCGGGCCGAGCGCGCGGCCGATCTGTGTAACGGCGGTCTGATGGCATTCGCCGGTCCGACCGCCCTGGCGATCCTGGAGCGGATCGGCAACGATAACCGCAAGGGCGAATATTACCTCACCGATGCCGTGACCGTCGCGCGGGCGATGGGATGCAAGGCAGCCGTGATCGAGACTGAGGAGGACGACGTGCGCGGGATCAATACCAATGCCCAACTCGCCGAGACTGGTGCCGTGCTCCAGCAGCGCCTGCGCCAAGCTGCGATGGAGGGCGGCGTGACACTGATGGCGCCGGAAACGGTTTTCTTGTCGTCGGACACCAAGTTCGGACGCGACGTGGTCGTGGAGCCATTCGTGGTCTTCGGAGCCGGGGTGACGGTGGAGGACAATTCCGTGATCCGCTCCTTCTCCCACCTCGAGGGGGCGCACGTGGGCAAGGGGGCGATGGTTGGACCTTACGCGCGGCTGCGCCCCGGTGCACGCCTGCATGAACACGTTCACGTCGGTAATTTCGTCGAGATCAAGGAGGCGGTGATCGAGGCCGGCGCCAAGGCCAATCATCTGAGCTATATCGGCGATGCGACAGTCGGTGCCGGCGCCAATGTTGGTGCGGGCACGATCACCTGTAACTATGATGGTGTAGCCAAGCATCGCACCGAGATCGGCAAGAACGCGTTCATCGGCTCGAATTCCGCGCTGGTGGCACCGCTAAAGATCGGCGACGGCGCTTACGTGGGATCCGGCTCGGTGATCACCCACGACGTGCCCGCGGCTGCGCTCGCGCTCGCGCGTGGACGGCAGGTCGTAAAGGATGGGTGGGCACGACGCTTGCGCCAACGCGGATCGCTGGGCAAAAGAGGCACGCCTGCAAAGTGACAGGCACGACGAGCATGTTAGGCTTAATTCTGAGAAGTTGCTTCATTGCGCTTTTTCGCCTCGATGCCGAGATATGCTCGTCGCGGTAGATTCTGCGCAATCAGCTGGCGGCCATTCAAATGTGCGGTATCGTAGGTATTCTCGGGCGTGAGCCGGTCGCCGGCTTGCTTGTCGACGCGCTCAAGCGGCTCGAGTACCGGGGCTACGATTCCGCTGGCGTCGCCACGCTGGAAGGCAGCCAGCTCGCCCGGCGTCGCGCCGAAGGCAAGCTGCGCAATCTCGAAGCCAGGCTAGCCCGCGAGCCGCTTACCGGCACGATCGGGATCGGCCACACCCGCTGGGCGACGCACGGCCGGCCGACCGAGGACAACGCCCACCCGCATGCCACCGAGCGTCTCGCGGTTGTCCACAACGGGATCATCGAGAACTTTCGTGAGCTGCGTGAGGAGCTGGAGAGGGCGGGGACGAAGTTCGGCTCCGATACCGACACTGAGGTCGTTGCCCATCTCGTGACGCAAGAGATGAAGAATGGCCGCTCGCCCGCCGAGGCGGTGGCGGCCGCATTGCCGCGGCTGCGCGGCGCCTTCGCACTCGCGTTTTTGTTCGCGGGAGAAAACGATCTCATCATAGGCGCCCGCAAAGGTTCGCCGCTTGCCATCGGCTACGGTGACGGTGAAATGTATCTCGGCTCCGATGCGATCGCACTCGGACCCTTTACCGACGCGATTTCCTACCTCGAGGAGGGCGATTCGGTGGTGCTTACCCGCAAGCGAGTCGAAGTCCGCGACGCCAAGGGCAGCAAGGTCGAACGTGCCGTACTCAGGTCCTCTGCCTCGGCGTTTCTCGTCGACAAAGGCAATTACCGTCACTTCATGGCGAAGGAAATTCACGAGCAGCCGGAGGTGGTGGGCCACACGCTGGCCCATTACATCGACATGGCGGCCGAACGCGTTCGGCTGCCAGCCGAGCTGCCATTCGATTTAAGCACGCTCGAGCGGGTCTCGATCTCCGCCTGCGGCACTGCATATTACGCCGGATTGGTCGCGAAATATTGGTTCGAACGTCTTGCGCGGTTGCCAGTTGAGATCGATGTGGCGTCCGAATTCCGCTATCGCGACGTCTCGCTGGCGCCGGGCGGACTAGCGATTTTCGTGTCGCAGTCAGGGGAGACCGCCGACACGCTCGCGACGCTGCGCTATGCCAAGGAGCATAAGCAGCACGCGCTTGCTGTGGTCAACGTGCCCACCTCGACAATCGCGCGTGAGAGTGAAGTCGTGATGCCGACGCTTGCGGGGCCAGAGATCGGGGTGGCCTCGACCAAGGCCTTCACTTGCCAGCTGGCGGTGCTCGCCTGTCTCGCGATCGCGGCTGGTCGCGCGCGCGGCGTGCTCTCCGAAGCCGAGGAAAGCAAGACGGCGCATGCGCTCATCGAGACGCCGCGGCTAATGGCTGAGGCGCTCGCGCTTGAGCCTGAGATCGAGCATTTCGCGCGCGACCTCGCAAAAAGCCGCAACGTCCTCTATCTCGGTCGTGGCACCAGCTTTCCGGTGGCGCTTGAAGGGGCGCTCAAGCTCAAAGAAATCTCCTATATTCACGCCGAAGGCTACGCCGCAGGCGAGCTCAAGCACGGTCCTATTGCGCTGATCGACGAAAACATGCCCGTGATCGTGATCGCACCGCACGACCGAGTATTCGAGAAGACTTTGTCCAATATGCAGGAGGTGGCGGCCCGTCAGGGAAAAATCATTCTGATCACCGATCCTCGAGGGGCCCGTGACGCACATTTGGACTTGCTGTCCAAGCTCACACTGCCAGCGATGCCCGCGACCGTGACTCCCCTCGTCTATGCCATACCAGTGCAGCTGATCGCCTATCATACGGCGGTGGTGATGGGCACCGATGTCGATCAGCCGCGCAACCTGGCCAAGTCGGTCACGGTCGAATGATAGGCCAGCGACATTTGTGCATATCGCCCTGGTGCGCGCAGGCGCAGTAATCTCATCCGATTTGAACGGGATGTACGGTAAGTTTCCAACATGAACCAGATTGATCGAGATGCCGGGATCGCGTCCACGGCGGCACCGGGTCCCCCGCCGCCACCGACTAGGACTGGGCCGTTCCACCACGGCCTCGTCGGCCGGCTGCGTAACTATTTCCTGACCGGGTTGATCCTTGTTGCCCCCGCCTACATCACCATCAGCCTTACCTGGTGGTTCATCAACTGGGTCGATGATCTAGTGCGACCCTTCATTCCGGTCGCGTACCGGCCCGAGACCTATCTGCCGGTAACAATTCCCGGTACCGGGCTCATCCTCGCTTTCGTCACGCTCACACTGTTTGGCTTCTTGACCGCCAATTTTATCGGTCGCAAGCTCGTCGAGGTGGGCGAGAACATTCTCAACCGCATGCCGGTCGTTCGACCCATCTACAACAGCTTGAAGCAAATCTTTCAGACGCTCTTTGCAAAAGGGGGCTCGAGCTTCCGGCGCGTCGGTCTCATCGAGTTTCCCTCGCCCCGAATGTGGTCGCTGGTATTCCTGTCGAATCCCGCGAGTCCCGAGATAGCAGCACGTTTGCCGGACACCGAGCATGTTGCGGCTTTCATGCCGTGTACGCCCAATCCGACCACCGGCTTTTTCTTCTACGTCGCACGCCGCGACATTATTGATCTCGACATTACGGTGGAGACGGCGATGACGTTGCTGATGTCGGCCGGAATGGTGCAGCCCGGCGATCAGCAACGCAAGCTCGCGGCACTGGCTGAGACCGCGCGTGCGGCGCGCGCGTCGCAGGCTAACCGTGCCGCCGCCCCGGCAAAATAGCCTGCGTCCATCGCCGCGGCGAACCCTATCACCCCGCGCGGATCAGCCGGATCGCTTCGTCGCGCTCAAATAAGTAGAGCAGGTGTTGCACCGCCTCGCCGCGTGTGGACGCAAGAGTCGGATCGCGGGAGAGCAGCAGCGCCGCCTCATCGCGTGCGGCGCCGATCAGCTTGCCGTGCGTTTCAATCCGGGCAACGCGGAAGCCAGGCATTCCTGATTGCCGCGTGCCTAGGACGTCGCCTTCTCCGCGCAACCTTAAATCCTCTTCGGCAATACGGAATCCGTCTTCGGTCTCGCGCAGGATCTTGAGCCTGGCTTTGGCAGTTTCGCCGAGAGGCGCTTTGTACAGCAGTACGCAACTCGAGTGTTCGGCGCTGCGCCCGATGCGCCCGCGCAATTGGTGGAGCTGTGCCAGTCCGAAGCGCTCCGCGTGCTCGATGATCATCACTGTGGCTTCCGGCACGTCGACACCGACCTCTATGACCGTCGTGGCCACGAGGAGGCGTGTCTCGCCCGCGGCGAAACGCTCCATGGCACGGTCCTTCTCGTCCCCTTTCATGCGGCCATGTACGAGATCAACCATGGCGCCGAAGCGCTCCTTGAGCGCGGCGAAGCGTTCTTCGGCCGCGGCCAAATCGGTTCGCTCTGTGACCTCTACCAATGGACAGACCCAATAGATGCGCCGGCCCTCGGCGAGTGCGCGACCGACCGCGCCGACGACTTCGTCCAGCCGGCTGAGCGGAACCGTCCGCGTGTCGATGGGTCGCCGACCCGCTGGCTTTTCCCGAAGTTCCGAGACGTCCATGTCGCCGAAATAGGTGAGCACAAGCGTACGCGGGATCGGCGTTGCCGTCATCACCAGCACGTCGACCGCCTCGCCCTTTTTGGCGAGCGCCAAGCGCTGATGCACTCCGAAGCGATGCTGTTCGTCGACCACGGCCAGCGCGAGATCGCGAAACTCGATCTGCTCCTGGAAAAGGGCATGGGTACCGATCAGCATGTGGATCTCGCCCAAGGCCAGCCTTCCAAGGATGTCGTTGCGCTCGCGTCCGCGCTCGCGACCAGTGAGGATGGCGACGTTTATGTCGGCCGCAGCGGCAAGCGGCGCAATGGTATTGAAATGTTGCCGCGCCAAAATTTCAGTCGGAGCCATCAGCGCTGCCTGCCGGCCTCCTTCAATGACTGCTGCCGTGGCGAGCAACGCCACCACCGTCTTGCCAGAACCCACGTCCCCCTGCAGGAGGCGCAGCATCCGCTCCGACTTCGAGAGATCGGCGACGATCTCGGCGACGGCTCGTTGCTGCGAGGGCGTAAGCGAGTAGGGCAACGCGTCGATCAGTTTCTTCCTAAGCTGTCCAGTTCCCGACGTAGCCCGGCCTGCCGGCCGCCGCAGATGGGTACGAACGAGGGCGAGTGCTAACTGACCCGCGAGAAACTCGTCATAGGCAAGACGCGACCATGCCAATCCTTCCGGCAGAAGGTCGGCAGGATCAGTGGGTCGGTGGAGCAGGCGCAACGCATCAGCGAAAGAGGGAAATCGCTGGCGCGCGACCCAGCTTGGCTCCTGCCATTCGGGCAAGTTCGGCAGACGCGTGAGGGCTGCGACGGCGGCCTTGCCTACCTGATTGAGGCTCAGTCCATCGGTCAAGGGATAAACCGGTTCGACCAGCGGCAGCTTCGGTAGATCCGCCTCGGCGACAACCCGGTCGGGGTGCACCATCTGCAGCATGTGGTCGTAAAGCTCCACGGTACCCGACACGTAGCGCCGCTCCCCGATGGGCAGCAGCCTCTCCAGGTAATCTCTGCGTGCATTGAAGTAGGTGAGTATGAGGTCGCCCGTCTCGTCGCTGGTATAGATCCGATATGGCGCTCGTGAGCGGTACGGTGGCGGCGGCCGATGACGATCGACGCTGACCGCGACCGTGACGACGGTATCCGGCACGACGTCCCGCAGCTTCGGGCGCGCCCGACGATCGATGGCGCCGCTCGGCAGGTGGAAAAGCAGGTCGATTACCCGCGCCGACTGTTCGCAACCGAACAGTCGGCGATAGAGCTTCTCCAGCCGCGTCCCAACGCCGGGAAGCGTTGTGATCGCAGCGAATAATGGATTGAGCACGCTTGGCCGCATTCACCATCCCAAACTTTCCGCTGATGGTCGCGCGGACGTGCGGCATAGGCAATGCGGTTGGGCGCTGACATATCCCATGAACATCGCTATATGACCTGCCGCCCGGCTCGTCCGGGCTTTTGGCGTTGGGTATCGAATGACCGGCATGGCACGTTCGAGCGAGGGACTGGATTCCCGTCGGCGCAAACTCTTGTTCCGCGCTTGGCATCGGGGCATGCGGGAAATGGATTTGATTATGGGCCGCTTCGCCGACGCTACGATTGAGCGATTGACAGCTGCCGAACTCCGCGACTTCGAGCACCTGATGGAAGTGCCGGACCGCGAAGTCTTGGCCTGGATCATCGGCGAAGCCGAGGTGCCGCTAACCTATGATACTGCGCTGTTTCGCCGGCTGCGCGATTTCAATCGAAACGGCGAGGGTGCCCGATGAGCGCGCCGCGCGATCCCGCCGAACTTCTCATCCGGGGCCGTCCCCTTACACTCGCAAGTGTGGCCGACGGCGCTCAAGCGCTCGTCGTTGCGGATCTCACCCGCGGCCTGGCGGCGCGGTCCGACGCAACGGCAGCCAGCTTGGTCGTCCTCTGCCGCGATGGAGCGCGCATGGGCGCGCTCGCCCGGGCACTCAAATTTTTTGCACCCGATTTGGCCGTGCAGGAGTTCCCTGCATGGGACTGTCTACCCTACGACCGGGTTTCGCCGCACGCAGCGCTCGTCGCCCAGCGCATGACGGTGCTGTCCCGACTAGTGCCCACACAAGGGCGCGGCTCGATATTGCTCACGACGGTCAATGCTGCCCTGCAACGCGTGCCGCCGGCGGACTACGTCGCCCGGCAATCGCTTTCGCTCGCGCCAGGCCAAGTGCTCGCGATGGATGATATTACCGGATGGCTCGAGGTTAACGGATTCATACGCGCTTCAACGGTCCGTGAGCCGGGCGATTACGCCGTGCGCGGCGGTATCGTCGATCTTTACGGCTCGGGCACGGCCGAACCGGTGCGGCTCGATTTTTTTGGCAACACGCTGGAGACGATCCGCAGCTTCGACCCCGAGACCCAGCGCACGACGGATCAGTTACGTGGGCTGGATCTCCTACCGGTCGCCGAGTTCCAGCTTACGAGTGACACGATTCGACGCTTCCGCCTCGGTTACGTGGAAGCATTTGGTGCCGCAGCGCCCGATGACGTGCTCTACCATGCGGTGAGCGAAGGTCGGCGCCATGCCGGCATGGAGCATTGGCTTCCTCTCTTCCATAGTCGGCTCGATACCCTTTTTGATTACTTGACAGGCTTTTCCATAGTCCTCGAGCCGCTGGTCGAGGATGCTGTACGCGAACGGCTCCATCAGATCGAGGATTATTACGAGGCGCGCCAGCAAGCGCTCGCCCAGCGCGGATCAGGCCCGCCCTATAAGCCGCTGCCGCCTGCACGGCTCTATCTGACGGAGACCGAGTGGCGCGCGCGGCTTGATGCTACGGCGCTGGCGCGGTTGACCCCGTTCAGGGAGCCGGAGGGGCAGGGCCATCTCATCGATGTTGGCACCAAGCAAGGGCGGAATTTTGCCGCCGAGCGCGCCGAACCCGGGCGAAACGTGTTCGAAGCCGTGACCCGGCACGTCTCGAGCCTCAAGGCAGACGTCAAGCGCGTGGTCGTCGCGCTTTGGAGCGAAGGCGCCCGCGAGCGCATGTCTCACGTGCTCGCTGACCATGGGCTCGGTGACCTCGCGTTGGTTGACTCGTGGCCGCAGGTGCTCGCGTTGCCGCAGTCACAGGTCGCACTGGCCGTTCTTGGGCTTGAAAGCGGGTTCGAAACCGCCGAGGTGGCCGTAGTCGGCGAGCAGGACATTCTGGGCGATCGCCTCGTGCGTCCGCGCCGCGCGGCACGCCGTGCGGAGAACTTTATTGCCGAGGTGACAAGCCTCGCCGCGGGCGATCTCGTCGTCCATGTCGATCACGGCATCGGGCGCTTCGCTGGACTGCGCGCGATCGAGGCGGCCGGAGCGCCGCACGACTGCCTCGAGATCCATTACGCCGGCGGTGACAAGCTGTTCCTGCCGGTGGAAAATGTCGAGCTTTTGTCCCGCTACGGCGCGGAAGAGACCCGCGTCGACCTCGACCGGCTCGGCGGCGGTGCCTGGCAGGCGCGCAAGGCCCGCATGAAACGCCGCATCCGCGATATTGCCGACACACTGATCAAGATCGCAGCCGAGCGCCAGTTGCGCGAGGCGCCGCGGTTGACAGTCGAGCCTGGGGCCTACGACGAGTTTTGTGCCGGCTTCCCCTACGAAGAGACCGAGGACCAGCAGGCTGTCATTGACGTCGTGCTGGACGAACTCGCTTCCGGACGGCCCATGGACCGCCTGATCTGCGGTGACGTGGGTTTCGGCAAGACGGAAGTGGCGCTGCGCGCTGCCTTCGTCACCGCCATGAACGGCAGGCAAATCGCGATGGTAGTGCCTACCACGCTGCTTGCGCGCCAGCATGCCCACACTTTTTTGGAACGCTTCCGCGGATTTCCCGTAAATATCGCGCAAGCCTCACGATTGGTCTCGTCATCTGAGTTGGCTCAGGTCAAGAAGCGGATTGCCGACGGCAGCGCCGACATCGTCATCGGCACGCATGCATTGCTCGGCAAGACGATCAAGTTCCGCGACCTCGGCCTCCTAATCATCGACGAGGAACAACACTTCGGGGTCGCTCATAAGGAAAAGCTCAAGCAGCTGCGCACCGAAGTTCATGTGCTCACGCTCACCGCAACACCAATTCCACGTACGCTGCAGCTGGCTCTCTCCGGCGTGCGCCATCTATCAATCATCGCCTCGCCACCGGTCGATCGGCTCGCCGTGCGCACCTTCGTTACGCCTTTTGATCCAGTGATCGTGCGCCAGGCGCTATTGCGCGAGCGCTACCGCGGCGGGCAGTCCTTCTACGTCTGTCCTCGCATTGAGGACCTCGCCGGGGCCAAGGAGTTTCTCGACAAGCACGTGCCGGAGGTGCGCGTCGCTGCCGCTCATGGACAGATGCCCGCTACGGTGCTCGAAGACATTATGGCCGCGTTCTACGACGGCAAGTACGACCTGCTGCTGTCGACCACGATCATCGAATCCGGCCTCGACATTCCGACCGCCAACACGCTGATCGTGCATCGCGCCGATCGTTTCGGGCTCTCCCAGCTGTATCAGCTGCGCGGACGCGTGGGGCGTTCCAAGCTGCGTGCCTACTCGCTGTTTACGTTGCCCGCCGTCGGAAAGATCACGTCCCAGGCCGAACGGCGGCTCAAAGTGCTGCAGTCGCTCGACACGCTCGGCGCGGGTTTCCAGCTTGCCTCCCACGATCTCGACATCCGCGGCGCTGGTAATCTCTTGGGCGAGGAACAGTCAGGGCACATCAAGGAAGTCGGGTTCGAGCTCTATCAGCAGATGCTGGAAGAGGCGGTCACGAGTCTAAAGGCCGGCATCAGCGCGCCTGTCGCGGACAAGTGGTCGCCGCAGATCACGATCGGAACGCCGGTAATGATTCCCGAAGACTACGTCGCCGATTTGCCGGTGCGTCTTGCGCTCTATCGACGGCTCGCCGAAATCGAGGACGAGCGCGAGATCGAGGCGTTCGGCGCCGAGCTGGTCGATCGCTTCGGACCCCTGCCCGAGGAGGTCGAGCACCTCCTCCAGATCGTGGCGATCAAGTCGCTCTGCCGGCAGGCCAATGTGGAAAAGATCGAGACCGGGCCCAAGGGAGCGGTAGTGTCGTTCCGTGATAATACTTTTGCCAATCCTGATCGGCTTGTCGCCTTCATCCGAGATCTCGGCCCAGCCGCTCGGGTGCGGCCCGATATGAAGGTCGTCTTTTTCGACAATTGGGAAAATCCCGACGCGCGCCTGCGTGGAACAAAAGCCATTCTGCGCAACCTTGTGGCGCTCGCGCAGCCCGCCAAAGCCGCATGACCACACGTGACGCCGCGATCATTACGAGCGATCGCTGGGCCGCATTGGCGCGCATCGACTGATAACGCGGCCGCAACCGTGGGCGTGCCGCTCAAGGCTTTGTTATCGCCCTATCGCCTGCGGCGTGCCCTGGTACGGGCCGCCTTGCGTGCTGCGGCAGAACGCCGTGCCCCACCTTTCGTGCGCACCGCCTTGCGTGCCGCGGCGGATCGCTGCGAGGCAGTGCGTCGCGTCGAGCTTGCCTCGACAGTGCCGCGCGCGACACGGTGCGCCGCGGTTCGCGCTTGAGCACCCGCGATACCGCGCGAGACACGCGCGGTCGGGGATGGGTCTTGCGCTTATGTTGGCCCGCCGCATAGGCGTAAGCGGCACTCCTGCGGGTGCGTGCCTTGGCTTTTCCTCTCCCTGGTGGACGAAGGCCTACGCCCGCGCGCCTAGCCTTGGAAAGGCCGATGGCAATGGCCTGTTGCGGCGATCGCGCCCCATGTTCACCGCGACGGATCTTGCGGATTTCCTCGTGGACGAATTCTCCCGCCTGCGTCGTCGGTGCTTTTCCTGCGCGCTTTGCTTTGTGGGCTTTCTCGATTGTTCGCTTCTCCGACATCATCGTTTCTCCTTGCGACCGGTTCCGATGCGGGCTTGCGCCGCGACGGCCGCCTTAGGCTTCGTTCAGCGCGCCGCCCCAATCGCGCATCCTATCAATGCACGTGCCGCCGAATTGATCCCTGACGTGGAACCCGTCAACGTTGGCTGGCAGACGCATCAGCCCGGCAAGAGCCTGGCGCTTTGATGGAGGCTAGTCGGCGGGCTGCCGTTCGGCTCGTTCGTTGGCCGCGCGCGCGATCGCCTGCGCGAGATGTTCGGGTGCCTGTGCGCCCTGCACGGCGAAGCGGCCGGCAAAGATGAAGCAGGGCACACCGTTGATTCCCGCTTCCTTGGCGGAATCGGCTTCCCGCGTGATGCGCTCCACGTCCTCCTCGCTTCCAAGCCGCTCGCGCACCCGCGGCGCATCAAGGCCGCATGTGGCTGCCGCCGTAACGAGTACGTCGCGGTCGGTAAGGTCGGCGCCTTCGGCGAAGTAGAGCTCCATCAGCCGCTGCTTCATGCGCGCGGCCGTGTCGCCCGCCCACAGAATCAGGCGATGGCAATCGAGCGTATTGGGCTGACGCTTAATCTCGTCGAGCTCATAGGTCAGACCCTCCGCTGCCGCAGCCTGGGCGACGCGCTGTGCGATGGCGCGATAATGCTCAGGTGAGCCGAACTTGATAGTCAGATATTCGTTGCGGCTAATGCCTTCGCGCGGCACCCAGGGATTTAGGAAGTAAGGTCGAAATCGCACTTCGACGGGGATGTTGGGTCGCAGCGCGATTGCTTTTTCCAGCCGCCGCTTACCGATGAAACACCAGGGACATACAACGTCCGACACCATGTCGATCGGCAGGGCTGAAGTCATGGGCTCGCTCCGCATGCAACGGAACCGGAGCCTAGTCGCGCCGTTACTCGGCGGCAACCTTTACCGGGGCGCCGAGCCGCGCCACCAATGTGCTGAGGTCATCGTTGGGCTTGAGGGCCGCGAGTGTGATCGTCGGTTTAATCGTGCGGCGGTCATGACCGGGCGAAAGCATGGTGCGCCTGAGCACGCTCGCTATCTGGCGCGCAAGCAGATGGGCGCTGCGGAGGTCGGTTTTGCTGAAAGCCGCGAGGATCGATCCCTCCTGCTCCTGGCAGGCCAAGTCGGCGTCGCGCATGAGCCGAGTGAAGAGTCGAGCGGCATCGAGATGGGCGCGGCGATCGGCAATGCCGTCGAAGGTAAAACGCGCGATGGAGAGGGCGACGTCCGTCTTCTGGTTTTCTTGCACTGCGCGTTCGAGCTTGCGCCAGAAGGCTTGTGGTGCGAGCAGACTGGTATCCGCATCGATGGCCCCTTCGCTTTCGAGCGATTTCAAGGCGCGCGTCAGTTGAGCTTCGAAGGCATGCAGGCGTGCGAGCGGAAGGATGCACTCGACGAGCCGCATGGGATCGCCTTCGACGTGTACCAGATTCGTGAGGCGCTTGTCGTCCGCTGCAGCGTTGTTCAGCACGCCAACCGGTAGATCGTGCAAGCGAGCCTTGTCGGCGAGCATGGTCAGGAGCGCCTCGACGGCTCCTGGACCCAGCCCCTCGCCGACGATGACCCCGTCCACGTCACGAGCATCGAGATATCGTGCGGCGGTCTCGAGGCTCAGCGCCCCGATGAGTCCCGCGCGTTCGCTGATCGGAGCCGAAAGCGCGGGATAGGAGCCGCCGCGTGCGACGCAGAGCACGGCTGTGTCTTCCAGCAGGTTAGGCGGGATGAATGTCAATATTTTCTTTGAACCCGATGCGCGCGAGCGCCGCAGCACGGTTGCGTGGAGCGTGCGGATTCGCAGCGACCAGCGCAGTCGCGCAATCAACCGATCGGCGGCGTCGTTCATTGCGATCGGCAGTGCGCCCGGAATGGCGGGAACGCTAGTCGCGTCCACCACCGAGATCACCGGCGTCACTGGACCGCCGCGCATTTCGATCGATTCGATCGCCGCGCTTACCTGGCGCGGGGAGGGAGTGACGTGGGGGTCGGCGATGGCGAGGGCGACTGGCTGGGTCTCCGCGATGGCGGCGGGCACATCGGCCCAGCGCGTCTGTGCAATCGGGTAAGCGCCGGCTTTGCCAAGCACATCGGCTAGATCGGCCGCCGAACTCTCGGCAACCACCAGCATTGGACCCAATAACGCCATGACGAGGAGCCGCTGCGCAGGATGGATCGCACATCCTAAGCGAGGGCTGTTAACGGCTCGTCAACGAAATGAGCTGCTTCGAGAATTCCGAGAGGCATTCCCTCATGGTGACTTCGGCTCGCGCCACCATGTTTCGGGAAGGTAGCCGTAGAGCGAAGTCACCGCCGGTCGGCCGACCGTGGTCCAACGCGCGATCCACTGTGCCGGAAGATAAAACAGCGGAATCACATAAAAGCCGGAGATCAGCACCCGATCGAGCGCCCGTACTGCGGAGACGAAATCGCCACGGTCTTCCGCCTTGAGAAGCGAGGCAATCATCGCATCGACAGCGGCGCTCTTGACGCCCATGTAGTTGCGGGTGCCGGGCTGGTCAGCAGCGGCCGACCCCCAATAGAAGGCCTGCTCATTGCCGGGCGACAATGACTGGTCCCAGCGGTTCTCGATCATGTCGAAATCGTAGGTGAGGCGCCGCCCTTCGTATTGTACTGCGTCGACCACGCGTACGCGCGCCACAATGCCGGCGCGCTTGAGGCTTTGCGAGAACAACAGCGCGAGCCGCTCCTCGTCGCGCGCGGTCACCAGAATTTCAAAAGTCAATGGTCGACCGCTCTTGCGTTCGATCAGCTCCGTGCCGCGCAGGTCGTAGCCCGCGGTTGCAAGCAGGTTGAGCGCGCGCTTGAGCGTTGCTCGGTCGCGACCGGACCCGTCGCTGACCGGCGGCGACCAGTTGCCATCAAGTACGTCGGTACGCACCGCCTCGGCAAACGGCGCAAGCAGCGCTCTCTCCCGGTGATCGGCCGGTTGCCCATGCGACGACAGCTCTGAGTCATCGAAAAAGCTCGCGCTTCGCCGGTAGAGATCGAAGAAGTAACCGTGGTTGATCCATTCGAAGTCGAATAACAGCGAGATCGCCTCGCGCACGCGAATATCGGAGAAGACCGCGCGGCGGGTATTGAACACGTAATAGCTGCTCGCCTTCGGCACGCCGGTGGGCAGCGCCTCCTTGACCACGCGGCCGTCACGCACGGCCGGAAAATCATAGGCGGTTTGCCAGCGACCCGGATCGTGCTCGTTGCGCATGTCATAAAGGCCGCGCTTGAATGCCTCGAGATGTGAATTGGCTTCGCGGTAGTAGTCGAAGCGAATCTCGTCGAAGTTCCATAGACCGCGATTGATGGGAAGCTGGCGGCCCCAGTAATGGGGATTACGCTTGAGGGTGAGACTCTTGCCGGGGTCGACATGGCCGACCAGGTAGGGTCCGGTTCCGAGCGGCGCCTGAAACGACGTCTCCTCGAAACGCTCAGGATCGACGGCGTGCTTTGCCAGCACGGGCATCAGTCCAAGGATGAGTGCAAGCTCCCGATCCTCGCTGCCGGAGAGATCGAAGCGCACGGCCCGTTCACCGATTGCTTCGGCTTTGGCGACCTTGGCGTAGTAAGTGCGATGGTTCGGCCGTCCCTTGTCGCGCAGAAGCTGCCACGAGAAGATGACGTCCTCCGGAGTGACCGGCGTTCCGTCGGAGAACTTCGCGGCTGGGTCGAGGTGGAAGGTCACATAACTGCGCTGGGCGTCGATCTCCACTCCGCGTGCAATCAGCCCGTAAAGCGTGAACGGTTCGTCATAGCCGCGTGCCATGAGACTTTCGACCACGTAGCCGCGAATGGACGGTGGAGCGATCCCTTTCACAATTAAAGGATTGAGGCTGTCGAAGGTGCCGAGCACGCCCTGCACCAAGCGACCGCCCTTGGGCGCGGACGGGTCCGCATACGGTAAGCTGGCAAAACCCTCGGGCCAAGCCGGCGCACCATGCATCGCAATGCCGTGCCGCACCTCGCCAGCGAGCGCCGCGCTCGAGTTGGCCGCACACAGCGCAAGGCCGAGTAGCGCCGCATGCCGTGCGGCAGAGCGACCCGCCCGGCGTGGATGGATGGCACGGATGAAAAGGTTCACGGGGGCCAATGCGATCTTCGGCAATTTTTCCAGCGAACCGCGCCAAGCCGGGAAGCTTGGTCGGCATTTCAACAGTTGGCGGCCTAGGCCGACATTTCGTACCACAAGTCGGCGTGGTTATGGCTGTCACACCAATGAAATGGCCTGGATGGGGAAGGCAACGTCACGCTCTTGCCGCATTTGGTGCCGACACAGCCTTAATGTGGGGCAACCGTTCCGGCGTGGGGCGCTGGGAGAGCGGTCAGGAAGAGGATCTATCGATGGTTCATCGGTTGGTTTTTGCGCCGGCCCGGCCGGCCGCATGCGCGCTCGCTATGGCGGCGGCGACGACCATGCTCACCGCGTTGATCGGTTCCGCGGCCTTCGCCCAAGCTCCGCCCGCAACCCCGGCGCCCATGGCACCGGCCGCGCCCAAAGCAGCTCCCAAGGCCGCGCCAAAGGCAGCGCCTGCACAGAAGCCGGCCGAGACCCCCGCTCCGCAGGCGCCGCAGCAGCCGCAGGCGCAGGCCGAGCAGCCGCAGCTCATTTTCTCGCCCTGGACCAAGTTCTGCCTGAAAGGTCAAGAGGCGAATGCCAAACAAGTCTGCTTCACCGGCAAGGATGGCCGGGTCGAGTCGGGCATGCCAGTCGTCGCGGCCGTCCTGATCGAGCCGGAAAACGATCCAAAGAAAGTGCTTCGGGTGACCTTGCCACTCGGTATGTCGATTCAGCCCGGCACTCGCGTGATCGTCGATAACGGCCAGCCCATGACCGGCCCCTACGTCATCTGCTTCAACAACGGCTGCATGGCCGACTACGAGGCGAGCGGCGAACTTATCGGCAAGCTGAAGAAAGGGCAGGGCCTCGTCATTCAGGGAATCAACGGGGCCGGCCAGCCGATCAGTCTCGTGCTTCCGCTGCAGGATTTTGCCAAGGCTTATGACGGTCCGCCGACCGACCCGAAAAAGTTCGAGGAGCAACAGAAGCAGTTGCAGGACGAGTTGCAAAAGCGGGCCGAGGAGGCACGCAAGAAGCTCGAGGGGCAGCAGCCCTCGCCGCCGCAGTCAGCCGCTCCAACACGCTAACGTCCGAGGTCAGATCGGAAGAGTAAGAGGCGCGTCCGAGGCGCGCCTCTTTTTGTCAACAAGCGAGTCGTATCCTGGCTTGCATTTAGTTGAGCAGTGAATTGCGCGGCCGGTAGCTGCCCGTCTCGTCCTGCTCGAAGACCTTGGCCACCTGCGGATGGCGCACCGGCTTGCCTGACGTGTCGGGCAACAGATTCTGCTCGGAGACATAGGCGATGTATTCGGTCTCCGCGTTTTCCGCGAACAGGTGATAGAACGGCTGATCCTTGTGCGGGCGGACCTCGGCGGGGATCGACTGATACCATTCTTCGGTGTTGTTGAATTCCGGATCGATGTCGAAGACGACACCGCGAAAGGGAAACACGCGGTGGCGCACCACCTGACCTATTTTGAATTTGGCGTTGCGTGTCTTGCTCATGGCGCAATTGAAATAATCCAGGATTGCGAGCTGCGCCAGAGGCTCAGAGGCCGTACCGCGCCCCTATCTGCGGATCCTTGGCGGCAACCAGGCGGGCAAGGTCGATCAGCACTTTGGCCTGCTTCCAGGTCGCATCGTCCTGCATCTTGCCGTCTATCATCACCGCGCCGGTGCCGTCGGGCATGGCATCGATGATCTTTTTGGCGAAACCGACCTCCGCCGGATCCGGCGAGAATACGCGTTTCGCGATCGGCACCTGGGTTGGATGCAGCGTCCACGCGCCCGCGCAGCCCATGATGAAGGCGTTGCGGAATTGGGCTTCGCACGCTGCTTGATCGTTGAAGTCGCCGAATGGGCCGTAAAATGGCTTGATGCCCGCCGCAGCGCAGGCATCGACCATCTTGGCCAATGTGTAGTGCCATAGATCCTGCTGAAACGCAGCGCGCGGTTCACCGCCAGCGGTGGCGTCGGCAAGCACCCTGTATTGTGGGTGGCCGCCGCCAACGCGCGTCGTCTTCATCGCGCGCGAGGCGGCGAGATCGGCCGGGCCGAGGCTGATGCCATGCATGCGGGGCGACGCGACTGCGATATCGGTGACGTTGTCGACTCCCTCGGCCGTCTCCAGAATGGCGTGAATCAGGATCGGTTTCTTGACCGAGTGCTTCGCTTCAAGTTGCGCCAGGAGCTGATCGAGATAATGGATATCCCACGGGCCTTCGACCTTGGGCAACATGACGACGTCGAGCTTCTCTCCCACGGCGCCCACGATCTGGGTCACGTCGTCGAGCACCCACGGTGAGTTGAGCGCGTTGATGCGTGTCCACAGGCCAGTTGCACCGAACTCGTTCGCTTTGGCCAGCGCAATGAAGCCTGCGCGTGCCTCCTGCTTGGCGTCGGCTGGGATAGCGTCTTCGAGATTTCCGAGTATCACGTCGACCTCTGCGATCAACTGCGGCACCTTTGCGCGCAACTTCTCGATGTGGGGAGGCACGAAATGAATCATCCGCTCGAGCCTGATCGGCAGCTCGCGCAGCGGCGTTGGCGCGCCGAGCGCCAGCGGCCTAAAGAAATTGCGCGGGAGCTTCATCCGGTCAAAATTCCCGTTCCAATCACCGCCATCCTGCGACGGTATGGACCCTCGCCAAGCTGCTTTTGCAGATAATGCCAGGTGTCGAGTGCGAGGCGAACAGCTCGCTTGCGGACCTATTCGGGCATGGGCGCTACTGCAAAGGGATATTGGCTTGCTTGATCACCTTGCCCCAGAGCTGCGTTTCTTCGACAAAGAACTGCGCTGCTTGCGCGCGGCTCTTAGTCATGGGCTCCATCTGAATGCCGCGCACTTTTTCCGCAGCGTCGGGCCGCGCGAGGATATCGACGACGTCACGATTGATCTTGTCTGCCAAGGCTGCGGGTGTCTGGGGTGGGGCAACCATGGCGTACCAGGTGACCGCGCGATAGCCCGGTAAACCGGATTCGGCAATGGTCGGAATGTCCGGCAGCTCGCGCACGCGCTCAGTCGTTCCGACCGCCACGATTTTGACCTTGCCATCGCGATGCAGTGCAAGCGAAGTCGTGGGCGTGTCGAACATCATGTCCACGTGGCCGGCGATGATGTCATTTATGGCGTGACTCAGGCCGCGATACGGGATCTGCATCGTTTTGATGCCCGCGAGCATTTCAAGCTGTACGGTCGACAGGTGTCCCACGGAGCCAATACCCGGCGTAGCGGACGTGATTTTGCCCGGGTCGGACTTGGCGCGCGAAATCAGGTCCGCAATGGTGGACACTTCCAAGCTCTTGCGCAACACGAGGACGTATGGACCAGTCGCGAGCAGTGCGATGGGAATCCAGCGCGCAGGATCATAGCCCATCTCTTTGTAGAGAAAGCCGTTGGTCGCGATCGGGCCAGGCGAGGCCAGGAGCAGCGTATATCCGTCGGGTTTTGCACGCGCGACTTCGGCCGCACCGATATTACCCGCTGCGCCGCCGACATTCTCGACGATTATCGGCTGACCCCATTGGCGGCTGAGCTGGTCGGCCAGCAACCGCGCGAGCGTATCAGTGCCTCCGCCCGCAGGATAAGGAACGACGACGCGCACCGGTCGGTCAGGGTAAGTCTCCTGCGCGCGGGCGACATCTGACGCCAAGAGCGCGGCCAGCACCACAAGAGCGACGCTCATCAGCCGTAATCCTGCACGCATCTATGCATCCTACGCGAACGAGACCGCGGAAGGCTAATCGAGGGAAAGTTTCGACGCCAGCGCAACCCGCTGCCCTTTTCCTATGCTAGAGACGTGAGCAGATTTCGGGGTGACTTGTTGACCAAGGACACGCACGATTGGCTCGCACGGGCGACGGCCCTTGCGCCATTGATCGAGGCTGCCGGCAGCCGCACCGAGAAGGAGCGGCGGATTCCGGCCGATGTCCTGTCGGCCATGCATGCTGCCCAACTGTTCCATATACTGCTACCGGTCTCGATGGGTGGCGGCGACGTCGATCTCGTCACGTTCAACCAGGTCGTCGAGACGCTCGCGGCGGCTGATGCGAGCCCCGCCTGGTGTCTTGCACAGGCGGCTGTGAGCTCGCATGCCGCCGGTTTCCTGGCCCCGAAAATTGCACGCGAGATCTTTGGCGCATCCGACGCCCTTCTCGCTTGGGGGCCACCGGCGGGCGTTGCGAAGGCACTCGCTGTCGATGGCGGTTATCGCGTCACCGGCAAATGGCGATTTGCGAGCGGAAGCGCCAACGCCACTTGGATGGGCGCCCATTCGACGGTTTTCGACGCGCCCGATAAGCCGCGCCGCGATGCAGGCGGCAATCCGATCAACCGCACCATGCTCTTCCCGCGCGCGCGAGCGCAGATCCAAGACACCTGGCACGTTCTCGGATTGCGGGGCACGGCCAGCCATGACTACGAGGTCACTGATCTGTTCGTTCCGGAGGAATACACGACGTGGCGCGACTCCGCTGCGGACCGCCGCGAGAGCGGGCCGCTCTATAACATTCCGATGCTCACTCTCTACGGCGTCGGGTTTTCCGGAGTCGCGCTCGGGATCGCTCGCTCGAGCCTCGCGTCATTCATGCAGTTGGCGCAAACCAAGAGGTCAGGTGGAGGCTTGGGCTCGGCGAGCTTGCTGCGCGATAACGCGGTGATCCAATCGGGGCTTGCGCGGGCGACCGGCCAGCTGCGGTCAGCACGAGCTTTTCTCCTGCAGATGCTGCGGGAGGTTTGGGCGAGTTCGGCGACATCGGGCGCCCTTTCGCTCGAGCAGCGCGCGCACCTGCGCGTGGCCATCACTGGAGCGATGGAAGCTGGCCGAAAGGCGGTGAATTTCGCCTACCGCGCCGCCGGCACAACGGCAATTTTTGAAGGCAGCGCTTTTGAACGGCGGTTCCGGGATTTACACACCCTTCTGGCGCAGGGGCAGGCGCATCTGTCGAATTTCGAATCCGCAGGCCAGGCGCTGTTCGGATTAGAACCCAGGCAAAGATTGTAGCCTTACAATTCCTCTCCGCGCATGAGGCGGGGCTGAGAGGCCCATGGCGACACTCCCTCGCGCATGATGCCCCGACGCAGCGGCGCGATCCGCTCGATGAGAAAAAGACCGGCGGCCCGCGCGCCTTGCAGCGGGAGGAAATCCGAAAGCAGGCTGCGATTGAGGAGATCGACTGCCAACATGCGGGTCGCCGTGTCGGCGCGGCGCATGCGATCGTAGCGATCGATAGTATCCGCAACGTCCTGCCCCTCGCGATGGGCGGCGACAACAAGCTCGCTGATGGTCGCGGCGTCGCGCAAGCCGAGGTTGAGGACTTGCGCGCCGATCGGCGCAGCGACGTGCGCGGCTTCGCCGATGAGCGCCACCCGCCGTGTGCCGAACCGGGTCGCCGTCGCGCTGATCAGCGGAAACACGCCGCGACCACGTTCGACTTCAATCGTACCGAGGATCGAGTGCGAACGGCGTTCGATCTCGGCCGCCAGCTTAGCGTCGGAAAGCCCAGAGAGGACTGAGACCTCCGCGGGATCGACCACGAAGACGAGGCTCGAACGTCGCTGCGGCAACGGCACGAGCGTGAAGGGGCCGCCCTCGGCGTGGAATTCCGTCGATGTGTCATGATGCTCGCGGCTATGGCGGAGATTGAAAGTCAGGGCGGTCTGGGCGTAGGTGCGGCTGCGGATGTCGATGCCGACCGCGGTGCGACACAATGAGTGGCGGCCGTCGGCGCCAATGGCCAAACGCGCCGACGTCGCCGCACTGCCTCGGCAGCGTACCGTCACTTGCGCGTCCGCGAGGCTCACCGCGACGGCCTGGTCGTCGATGCGAGTGAGCGCGGATAACTCTTGCCCACGCGCCTCGAGAGCCGCCATGAGGAAACGATTCTCGATGTTGTACCCAAAAGCGTCGAGCCCGATCTCACTAGCGGCGAAGCAGACTTCCGGAGCCCGTAGGAGCCGCGCCGTGTCATCGACGATGCGCATCAGGCGCAGAGGCGCCGCGTGGTTTCGGCAGTGCTGCCAGACACCGAGCATCTCGAGCGCCTTGACCGAGCCTTGGAGCAGGGCGCTGGTGCGGTGATCCGGTAGGGCCGGGGGTTTGGCAACCAGCGCCGTTTCAAGACCGGCAGACGCAAGCGCGATGGCCGCGGTCAAGCCGGCCGGACCGCCACCGACAATCACCACCTCTGCCGCCGCACGGCTCATGTCACAATCAGCTTAAATTTCGCCCTTGCCGGCCGGTGTTTGGGCTTGGCCCGGCCGGGCATGCCAACGACTAGCAAGAACATCTGCGGCCGTCCCGCCTTGTTCGCTCGCGTGCCGCTTAGTCAACGTTTTCGGGGCTAACTGGCGCTTACCCCTAGCTCTCCGTACCAGCCTGTTCTATCGCGTGCCGTCTAATTGGGTAGCAAAAATGGTAGCAGCCAGCCGCTTGCTCACCCGAACACAAAAATCTCTATGACGAGCTATCTCGGCGCAGCAAAAACTCCACAAAGTCCGGCTCAAGCGACTCAGTCAGGCGCTGCATGGTTTCCGGGTCCGACCTCATCCGTCTCACTACCGAGCAAAGTCGATCAGTGGCGTCCTTAACCTCGGCATGGGGCGGCTCGCCCTCTCGCAGCTTGATTTCCGAAGCCAAATCTCCCTCACGCTGGCGTGCGGCGAGATAGCCGGAGCCACCGGCATCCACCGCATCCGCCACTGCTTCGAAAGCGGTGATCCAGGCTTTCAGCGGTGCACTCTGCTCAAGGTGCTTATGTGGCCGACCGCGCGCACAATAGTCGGCCGTCCTATCCATTTCATCACTGGCGAGAAATGCTTTAACCTCGTCCTCAATATTAATATCATCTTCGGCGCTCATCGGTACAAGCCTCGCCCGCGCTTCCTTGTTTGCCAGTCGCGCGCTGACGTAAGTTGGCGGGTATGGAATTTCAACTCCAAACCACGAATGCTCATCGGGTAGCGCGGGGTCTTTTCTTGCGGTCGGTACGGCGACCATTTTTTGTTCTGCACACTTGCTGGCTTCTCTGGAACCGAGTTAACTGGTGGCGGCTGAGGCCGGAGACTTAACGAGCCTCAGGGAGGCACCTCGAAGCCCTGGCCTCAGGAGGCCGGGGCTTTTCCTTTCAGTCTGACGCCATACAGGCGAATGCCGCGGAACAATTCCGCGCGGCCAGAATTGTCTTCCTGCGGAAGTACCCCTTCCGCATGTGAGGAGACCCAACCAAAACTTAGCCCCGCTCGCAGCGGGGCTTTTTCTTGCGCACGCCATCTGCCATGGAACGGCCACAACAAGCTGACACGCTTGCTATTGGTTCTTGTGAACCTCCTGGACTTTAAGCCCCGCCCCAGCGGGGCTTTTTCTTGTAGGACGCTAGCCCCCAATGTGCGACACGCCCTAAGCAAGCCGCAATTTCATCGTCGCTATTGCTGACTTCTTCTTCCGGGGGTGTATGAGGGCACTTAGGAGGGGGGAAGGGGGGGCGTAGAGCCATCGCGGTTCTGCGCCCCTTTGCTTATAATGTGAGTGGCGTTCCCCCCAACGTCTCTCCCAGACGCCCCCCGGGAACGCTAGGGCCCCGGTGAGACCCCCCTGTTTCTCCCGGGGCCTTCCTCTGCCGTCGGGGCTGCCCCTTCCATTGCGCCTAATCATCAGACCCGTCCTTCAATCAATTCGGGTTGTTTCTTTGCGAAGTGAATGCGCAATGCCTCTTCGATCACGCTGAAAACTTCCTGCGGTCCCGCATTGGCCTCAAGCGGCACGTTTTGCTTGATCGTGTCCAATACCCGAAGCATTAGCGTCCAGTCTTGTGGATCGAGGCCGCCCGGTAGGCGCTGCTCGACCTCGACTAGAGCCTCTTTCGGTAGGATTGCGATTGCAAGCTTCGCATACGTCGCCTGCTCCGTCTTGGCCAGATAGTCGAGCACCTTTGGACCGTACTCTTTCCACGAATCTGGCGCTGAATTCGACCTCGGCCTCGAGCGAAGCCGCCGCCGCGCTTCAGGGCGTCAAATTCCGGCATGGTTCGGGATTCTGCTCTTCGTCATTCTCCTGCGGCGTGGCGACGCGTCAGTGCGCGGCGGCGGGTGCGTAAAAATCGTCCCGCCCGTAGGTGTGCATGTTCTCGTAACCGTGTTGCTTGAGCAACTGGCGAATCTGCGTGCGCTTCGGTTCTTCGTAGTTGTGTTCGATGGCCATCGCCCCGAAGCGGTACCGATCGAGCGA
>Ga0126379_10000318_pt1 | contig 26215 bp, 18 predicted proteins | sample PanSoiMetPlot_24_FD_92640 | JGI IMG/M metagenome (GOLD analysis project Ga0126379, IMG submission 92640) | Tropical forest soil microbial communities from Panama - MetaG Plot_24 | ecosystem: Environmental > Terrestrial > Soil > Tropical forest > Bulk soil | place: Panama | collected 2016-02-17
AAGAATGCAGCCTTCAGATAACGCCACACAATGTTGTTATTCTACCGTAGCGTCAGTTCTTTTCCGTCTGGGGACCCATAGTTTTAACGGGTCTTTCGGCGGCCGAGGTTGTGGCTGTTCCACCGGCCGGCTCAAGCGCGATGCCCTCTTTGGCGGCGAAGTCCGCGAGCGCCTGATCTGCAAGAGCGTTCTGTTCGGCTTCTTTTAATTGAACGCCCGACATGTCCATGGAATCACGCGCCACGCGAGCACGCCCCGCCGCCTTGGTGCGTTCTTCCTCAACCATGTTCTGGAGCCGGTCAAGCGTATCGCCCGATCCGCCGATGTTGCTGATCATCCCCGAAGCCATTTCAGTAAGTTCAGCCATGGCCCGCTTCATCTTGAGGTCGCTGATGCTGGAACGCAGCGATTCGATTTTGGCGCGCGCGCTGCTGACTGCCACGTCGCGCGCTTTGAGTAAGTCTTTGTAGGTCGTTTCCGCCTGTTCCAGTTGTTTGCGGTTTTCCTCGAGTTCGCGCGAAACGGTCTGAAGGCGCAAGGCGTATTGAGCTGCGGCGCTGCGATTTCCGGCGCGCAAATTGGCGGAGGTCTTGGCGCGCAAGTCGCGTTCCTCCGTCTCCAGCTTCTTTACCTGGCTCATGAGCCTTTCACACAAGCCCGCATGCGAAGCCAGGCCTTGATTGTATTGAGCGATCTGCTTGCGAAGATTTTCCGTCTCCACTTCGAGCAATGCTTCCGGATTTTGCTTCTCGAGGCCGGAAATAAAAAGCCCGAAGAATCCTCGGATGAGATTGGCTAACCTCTCGAACATGGGTTGACGCTCCCTTCCACCATGCCACGCAGAGGGCTTCCTCTCACGTGTGCATGGGCCTAACGGTTGGCCTGACTGCGCTGCCAACTCTGCAACAGATTGTTTACCACTTCCGCCCGCGGAGGCTCGCAAATCTTTGCCAGATCCACTCGAATGCCATAGTCGGCGTACTTCACAAACGGACTGTCAGGGAACTTTACCGGCACGTTCGGGTTCGCCGGACGAAACCCGTGATTCAGCGATTCCTTTTGGATCGGCTCGGCCAGCAGGAAGTCCAGAAACGTTTGCGCAGCCTTGCGCTGATCTTTCGTGCTCCAGGAGGCGTCAATGATGTAGTACGGGTTTTCGTTCCACGCGTTGTATTCAGGATAGACCACGCGGATCTGTCCCCAGCGGCCTTCGGCATTTTTCAGGTAGTCGATGGTCACACTTTCGTAGACGAAAAGAGCGTCGTAAGAGGACGGTCCTTTCAAAACCATTTCGCGCATCATGTTGCCGGTGCTGTTGGTAAGTCCGCTCACACCGCGCTCAAACGCCTGGAGCCAATTTTGAAAACCCACGTCGACCACGTCTTTCAACTGGAGGTCTTTGGTCTTTTTTTGATACGTGTACGCGGCCAGAACGATGGTCATCAACCCGGAATTGGATTCATTGGGGTGCGTGTGGCCAAACTTGAAGAGTCCCCATTCCGGCTTTTGCGCGATGGAGTCCCATCCGCCTTTTTCCTCCAGGGCTTGGCTCGCCGTCGAGAAAGACAATGTCTTGTACTTTTTCACGAAAGCTTGATAACGCTCATCCCAAATCACGAAGACCATCGGCGAAAGAGCAATCGGCTCTTCCTTCAAAATTGGATTCTGGCTGTATTTGACCTGCCACTCCTGGACGAAAATGTCTTTGTAGAGCGCGCTCGCGGGTGACCATACCTGGATCCGTTGATCGCCGTTGAGCAAGGCGTGTGCGCCTTCGAGCGAGCCCATAGGGATGAGATTGATCTTGATTCGCTTCCCATCGCGCGTCTTTGCAAATTCCAGCACCGCCCATTCTAGCCAGCGCTGCTTTTCGGTACCGTAGGCGATGCCGACTTCCACTTGATCGGCGCTGCCGAACGAATCCAGAATCCCACCGCTCGGGCCAGCACTCTTGCCCGAAGAACTCCACGGCGTCTTGTTGGTGAAGAAATAATAAGCGCCAAGGACGCAGATAGCGATGAAAAGAAAGATGAAGAGTTTGCCCAGGGCTGTCAGTTTCGGTCCGTCCGGCATGTCATTCAGTGCCCTTCATCCTCAGCAATAACGCGGTTGATGAGGCTAGAAGAAAGTCGAAATGTCTCGGAAAACTTCCACAATGTTTTGCGGAGTGCCTTCATAGAATTTGGCCTGGGTTGCATCCGCAATCTGCTGCAGAATGTCTTTTCTGGCATCGCGGCCATACGCGATGGTGAAAACATGGATTGCCCTGGTCTCGCCGTTATATTTGATACGTTCCATGAGCTCATTTAATTTCAGCTTGCTCTCGGTGTCCTCCCCGTCTGTGAGGACAACTACCGCTTGAATCTTCACGTCAGGATTTTGCGCCTCCGCGAGGTGTTGGTACGCCGCATCGATGGAATCGTAAAGCGCCGTGCCACCCCCGGCAAACAATGAATCAACTTGCTGAAGGAGTTGCGGTCGCTGCTCTTTCACACTGGCGTCCTTTTGCGCCCAGTTTAATCCGCTGCTGAAGGGCAGGAAGGAAAATGTGTCGCCTTCATCCAGAAGCTGCACAAGCTGTCTCGCCCCCTGCTTGGCGTTTTGCATCTTGCCTTCTTCCGCCATGCTTCCCGAAGTATCCAGAACCAGAACCGCGTTCGAATGTTTTTTCTGCACTTTCCAGGACTGCAAAATTCCATTGATTACATCGACAGACGGCACTTCGAGCGTGGTCTTGGGTTCTTTCGGATCGATTCCATGAGCCGCATCAAGAGGAGCAGCGAGGGGGACGTCCAGCGATGCCGGACGAAACCCGTATTCAATTGCTTTTTCTTGCTGTGGCCGCGCCAGCAAATACTGAATATAGATCTTCGCGGCCTCGCGGTGTTCCGGCGAAACCCAGTCTCGCTCGACTACGCCGACGGGATGGTCGCTCCAGAACGTTCCTTCTTTCGGGTAGATGGCAACCACAGGAAACGCCAGATTGTTCTGGGAATAGGACTCAACCACCATGCTTTCGTACAGAACGGCGGCCGACAAATACTCCGGGCCATTCGCGAACATCTTGCGTCCGAAGAAGCCTGTCGAGCTGCCGTAGTGAACGATGCTCTGTTCCACGCCCGCAATGAGTTGTTTGGTCTGCGGTTTCGCCAGGTCCCCCAGTTTGAGTCCAGCTGTTTTTCCAGAAGCCGCGTAGGCCTCAGCAAATAGCGAAATCAGTCCGCTGTTGCTGAATTCCGGATGCGTGTGACCGAACTTGAATTTCCCCCATTGCGGGTAGTTGTAGGCCGCCCAGCCTTTCGGGTTCCGCGCCAAAGCGAGAATGTCGGACCAGCCAATAGCCTTCTTTCCCCAGCCGATCGCTTCCGCCATCGGCTTCCACATGGCGATCACGACTGGAGACAAGACCAGGTTGTCCGTGGACGCAATCAAGTCCTTGCCGGTTTTCGCGCGCGACTCCGCATTTCCAAGTTTGATAAACGCGGCAGAGGCGGGACTTGCAAGATGCGCCTGCATCCGGCTAGAAAGAATGTTGTCGATGGATTCGCCCGAGCCCATCGGCACGGCACGCACGAAGATTGCTTTCCCGGTTTGCGTCTTTTTGCGGCTTTGATTGAACGCCGCGGTCACTTCGTTGATCCATTTTTCCTTCTCCGAGCCGTAAGGGAATACAAGTTCCAGCGATCCCGGAGGTGCGGCCACAGAAGTTTCCTTCGGCGCCGATGGCTGATTCCTGCAGCCAATAACGGTAAAAACTGGAGCAAACAGAAGAAATGCGCACCCGAATGTCAAAAAGCGGACGCGCCCGTTTCGACAGGGCGTTGCGACGGCGCAAGATTTGGAGGAAATTCGGAAAATAAGGCCTCGCGGCCCCGGTGTAACTTGGGCTAGCTCATTTTACCCAGTTCCTCGCAAATGCAAAGCGTAAAACTGCTGGGATTCCTAATCATGAACGCTCTGTAACTTCGCAAGGCGAGACCTTCCAAGCCTCTTGACCCTGGCTTGAGTCCATTTTTCAGACAGTTTGAGCACACTTGCCGCGAAACGGTCGCGAAACACTCGCTACCGGTCCCCAGTGCGTGCATTACGGGAGGAAGACTCGGCTTTCAGTCTGGCCTCCAACAGGATTACGGCGGCAGGCAACCGAATGTTAAGGGAACGAAATCGAGATTTGCGAAAGTTTAGATCGTTGATCAAAAAAGAGTTGCCGTAGTCGGCAGCGACCTTTCCGCCAAAGTCACTGAACAGAGGAAAAGTCACACCGTTCTGGTCGGCAAAGGCTTTGTTGGCAAAGGGGCTGTCCACGCCCAACACGCAAGACTTGGGTGTCGACGGCTTCCAGCTTGGCTATGTTCTCCTGGAAACTCCGCATTTCCTTGGTTCAATTAGGTGAGTAGGCCAATGCGACATTCTTTTTGTCTTGGGTTAGAGAACTCTCAAGAACGCGACCAGATCCGACTCTTCCTGGGGTGTCAGGACCAAGCCGAAGCGGTTTTCATAGAAATGCACAACATCCAGCAAAGTCTGCGCAGAGCCGTTATGGAAATAGGGCGCCCTGGCCGCCAGCCCGCGCAGAATCGGACCTTTGATTTTGCCGACATGGTCGAATCGGCCGTCGATCAAAGCCTGACCCAGGTCTGTCGTCGTCTTGCAATTGCTTGTTGGCGAGGGCGGGCTTGTCGTCATGTCCAATTTACAGACCGTGATGCTCGGCAGGTAGCGGATATCTAAACCTCCCTTGTTAACATTCGAGTTAGAAACGTCAGGGTCGCCGGTGCCGATGTTCAACGGCGTAGGGAAGGAATGGTTGCCCACGTTCGGTGTGTCGTGACAAGTGCCGCAAGTTCCAGTGAATGAGGACATGCCTCCCGGAACCAAGCCTCCGGCCGACGCGTCGTCGTTGATGCCGGCAACCTCCGTAATGTGGATGGGCTGGGAATTGAAAATAGTCTGCCCCCGCACAACAGCCGCCCGTGGTGAGGGAGCGGGCACGGATGCCCAAGGGTCAAAAGGATTGAAGATGACCGAAGTAAATCCGTGGTCCCCTGGATTGACAAGCCCACCGGGTTGCTCGAGCGTTGGGACTATGGGATTCACGCTAGAGTTGATGCTGACAAAGAAGGGCTGCGTGGTCAGAGACGCGGGCCCGCCTGTCCCGCCGTGTGCGTCCAATCGGCCAGCGTAATTATCGATGATCTGCGCGGTAGATAGGGCCATCTCAAAGTCCACGATTTGCTGCTGCTCGGCGGCTGTTGGCCTTGTTCCATCGCCCTGTGCGTGACCGTTGGTGGCATCCCTAGATTGATGCTTTAGATCGCTCACGAGGGCGCCGAGCGGATTGTTGACATCGTAGACGATCTTGGTCGTTCCGGTGATGGGCGTCGATTCCCGACCATCAAACATGACCGCGCTCAAAAACCGCAGATTGGTAGCGGGCAGGGGCCGGCGATACTGGGAAATCACATCCGATTCGTTGCAATCGTAGGGATTATTTACGCTAACCACTTGGTAGTCAGCGTTCGCGGGGACCCCAATGGCGATACGAATCAAGCCGCGTGTACGAAGAAGGCTGTAGGCGGCGGACCTCCCGGCAAGGGTGGAGACATCAATGTGGTGGTTGCAGTTGGAACCATCATTAGTGCGGAAAATCGCGTCCAAGCCCTGCGTGGCGGCAAACCTCTGCTGGACATTCGCTGCGGCGACCGACATTCCGTCACTGGGCTGATGGCAAGTAACGCAAGCGCGGCCGTTGGTGCCTAAGCTTTGGAAAAACGGCCCAGTGAGATCCATGCCACTGCCGGTATTGCTGTAAGTTTCAGACGCGCCGCTGGGATTCACGAAAAACGTACCGTTGGGGATGAAAGTAAGCTGCTGTCCGTTCAGGGCGGCGAAAGCCATCAATGTGGCAACGCCGACGAGAAGCCCTGTGAGGACATACCGCCTGTGATCGCGCTTCCGTAGAGTCTGCTTCGCCAGGTGGGATACGCAACATGCAAAGTAAGACTGCTGGGCTGGGAACGTCCGCATCGAAACACCCCAATTTGTGACCCTTGCGGTGCTGCTAGCTTCTCTGTCCAAGGGACTTGGGACAGGATTTGCTGCAAACTAAGGGAGCCAGTGGCAGGATGGCAATGCACGCAGCATTATCTCTTGATGACCGGCCAAGCCTCAGATACGATTCAACTTAAGTCCTTGGGTAACCATCTCTTGTAAAGGGGGCAGCCTAGGACATTTGGAGCTGTGAACTGTGGCGGAAAAGAAGTGTGCATCGCCCAGTGGAGTCCTCCGCTTTGGAGTCTTCCAAGTCAATCTTGCCGCACGCGAAATCCGAAAACACGGGATACGCGTCCGTCTGCCGGGACAGCCGTTTCGTCTTCTTTCGATGTTGCTGGAGAAGCCGGGAGGAATCGTGGCAAGGGAAGAGATGCGGGACAGGCTGTGGCCATCGGACACCTTCGTAGACTTTGAGCACAGTCTGAACAGCGCGATCAAGAAGTTACGGGCCGCCCTGGGCGACTCTTCGGAAAACTCAAGGTATATCGAAACCGTTCCTCGCGTGGGCTACCGGTTCATTGCGCCCGTAGAGCAAGTTTCAGCACTAGCACCGTCGCCAAATATTTCGATTGACAGTGATCGTTCGCCCGCATCGGCCATTACTCAACAGCATGGCAAACCCGGTTGGAAGAGTCTCCTGTGGATTCCTGCTCTGGTGGTCGCCTTATCGGGCGCCTATATCTCATGGTCGTACATTCGCATTCACCCCCTGCAATCCAAGTCTGCAAACGAAACCAACACCGACTTGAAGGGCCGCGAGCCGGTCCGTTCCCTCACCCAGCAAAGGTCATACCCGAAATCGGCCGAAGCTCACGACTTGTATCTCAAGGGTATGTATTTTTGGAACAAGAGGACCGTGGCAGGGTTTCAGCAGGCGATCGAGTGTTTTCAGCAAGCGACATCCTTGGATCCCAATTACGCCCCGGCTTATGCCAGCCTCGCGAATTCTTATACCTTGCTGACTGCTTATTCCTCTTCTTCTCCTACGCTGTACACGTCACAAGCTCGCGCTGCCGCCTCCCGCGCCATCCAGCTTGACGCAGGACTAGCGGAAGGACACACGGCACTGGCCTTGATCGTGCAAAATCACGATTGGGACTGGCAGAATTCAGAAAAGGAATATCGGCTGGCCACAGAATTGAACCCAGACTACGCGACGGCTCATCAGTGGTACGGTGAACATCTCATGTGGCAAGGTCGTTTCGACGAGGCGCTTAAGGAAAGCAATCGAGCGCGCCAACTGGATCCACTCTCGCTCATTATTGCCGCCGACGCGTGCGCGATTCAGTACTACTCGAGACAGTATGACAAGGCCATCCAACAGTGCCGCGCGGTGCTTCGGAAGGATCCGAATTTTCTCCGGGCCGCAGGCCTCGTGACCTATGCCTATGTAGAGAAACGGCTGTTTCGGCAAGCGTTGGATGAGGCAAAGACATTGAGCCGTATTTACGGAGAAGGTCCATCGCTTTGGATGACGTTGGCCTACATTTATGGACGTGCCGGGCAACTGGAGCGTGCTCGCCACGAGTTGGCGAAACTGGATAAGATCAGTCGGCAGGAACAGGTGAGTCCGGTCACCATGATTTGGGCCCATCTCGGGATTGCCAACAAGGAGGAAGCCCTTGCCGACTTGGAAAAGGCATACTCCGAGCATTTCGGTATCCTCACGACACTAAGGGTGGAGCCTGGCTTTGATCCGCTTCGAAGTGACCCGCGCTTCCAGGATTTGTTGCGCCGAGTGGGCCTAGCCGATAGCACCGCTACTCACTCCGCACGTGATTGACATCAAATTCGCGGACGCGATCCGCTCCTTGCAGATGCTAACGCGAAAGAGCTTCAAATCCCTGAAAAAGTTCTTAAGAAGGCCGGTAGGCGCGCCAAAGGGCTGACTGAAGCGCGGAGCAAGCAGGACTAGGAGCCTTTTCTTTCGCGTGGCGGCGGCAGCCGCTAGTACAAATCTTCGCGGAATTTGCGGTCGCGAACCATGCTTCAAATCCTGATTGGTTGCACCTACGACGCGAACATAGGCTCGCGTTGTACACATGCTGCCCACGGCCGCAAACTCATGCTCCTGGTGGCAGGCGCAGAGCAACTATCGGAATTCTAGTAGGGCTTCGGCAAGGATCGCCTGCCCGCATGGATTTTTTCTCCTCTCGAAGAGACAGCATAAATCGATAGCCCGCCAATCATTCCAGCAAGCGCCGTAATCTTCCACGCCAAATCGTAACTATGACTCGCGTCAAACAGCCTTCCTACAATCCACGGCAATCCCCATTGCCCCAGCGAATATCCCATAATGATCAACGCTAGCAGCTTGCCGAGGGAAGCCGTTCCGAAGCTCTCCGCCGTAACCAACGGCACAAGCATATAGTCCGCCCCCATCGAAAATCCGAAAAGGAATGCGAACGTCCACGCCGCAACCGGCTGCCTTGTTATTCCGAGCAAAAGCACTGACGCTCCCATCAAAAAATAAAAAAGCGCCATCGCGTTCTTCTTTTCGACGTGGTCCACTGCGTACCCAACAAGAATTCTTCCAGCCAGGCTCGCCACCAGCAGTCCGGTCGAAAAGCGTGAAGCCATTGTCGACGAATAACCTTGGTCTTTCAGAAACAAGATGAAGTGCTGAATCACTGCTCCAATGGCGCCGATCGCCAGTGTCGAGCCCAGCAGAATCAGCCAGAAATTTCTTGTTCCCATCGCTTCCGTCACTCCGCTCGAAGTTCTGGTCCCTGCGGCGATGGGCGCAAAGTTGCCCTGCGACGCTCCATCCGGCAGCAGGCCGGAATTTTCCGGAGTCGACCGGGTAATCCAGATCCCCACGGGAAGTAACACCGTCATCAGAGCAAACGCGACGATTTCCAGTGCATGCCGCCAGCCATGCGTCCGAATTAAGTAGTTCGCTAGCAGGGGTGCAACCACTCCGCCCGCACCAAGTCCCAGGTACGCGAAGCCCATCGCGCGCCCGCGTCGCACTCGAAACCACTTGGACACCAGCACTTGATTCGCAATCGGACCTGCAAATACGTAGCCGAGCACTTCCAGCGCGCAAAGCGCCTCGTACTGCCACAGCTTTGTCATCTTCGCCATCAGCAGCAACGAAATCCCGACAAATCCTGCGCCTATTACGATCACCCATCGTGCACCAATGCGGTCAATTACTGCTCCCGCGAGCAACCCGAAGGGCAGTCCGACGACCAAGAATCCCAGCAAAAATCCCTGCGTGACCTGTGCGCGAGTAAATCCTAGGGATTCCACAAACGAAGCATAAAAGACCGGAAAGCCATAAAAAATAATTCCCACTACGAAAAAAAGATTCAGGAACGCCGCCGCAACCACCCACCACCCGTAAAAGATCCGGCCGGTTTTGGTGTTTGTCATTCCTGATTCATCCTCTTTCCTAGATGAATCGCGGCGCTCGTTTGCGCCTTCGATTCCAATCCCAGGCGTCGCGCGCAGTCTCGGAGAAGCTCCGCCTCCCATTCTGGCCGCTTCGCGTTCTTCGGATGTGTCAGGCTCGTCGGGATTCTTCCCGCGAGATGAAGAAACACCGCCGCGGAATGTTTGTACGCGGAAATCGGATCGCGAAACGAAACATTTCCCAGATATTGCAGCGAATCCGACAGCCCATAGTACGCGGGATCCCCTGCGACCCACAGCCGGTCCCTCGCCGCAAACTTCTCCGGCGCAAGCGTGGCCAGTCCGAGCAAATAGTCGGATCCGTACTCGATCATATCGATGCCCAGATCGTTTCCTGTGTAAATGCGAAAGTCTGGCCGCTGGGCATCGCGAAGCTCAAGCCTTCGTAGCTCCGTCAGCCGGTCCAGCGAAGAGTGTTTTATCCCCTTAATTTCCGGAATATCGATCAGCCGCCGGATGGTTTGTTCCTCAAAAATCTCTCCGTTCGGCGCAAACATTTTCCCCAGCTCAAAAGCCAACACCTGTGAATAACCGTGGCTCGCCGCCGCATAGACCGCCGCCTTTTCCGCCGGCGTTTTGCCGTGCAGACGGCTCGTCTGGAATAGAATCGGAATTCCGCCATGCGCAACAATCGCATCCATCTGTTTGCGATACAGCGTCACAACATCTCCGTCCTGCCCTTCGATATACGCGCCCGCCACGAACGGCACGCTCGCGCCAAGCGCCTCCCGCGCCCACCGCAGCACGTCCAGTTTTTCCTCCTCACTCAGGAAATTCACGTAGCCCGTGTCCATGTTCACGGCGTTCATCAGTCCAGCGTGATGCGTCAGGGCCAGATGGTTTTGAAACGCCTCCACAGCAACTCGCCCGTTCGTTTCAAACGGCAAAAGCGCCGCCGCAATGCCTTGCACCTTCCGACATGGCTGTTTTCGCCCGATAATGGATTCGATCTTCATGTTTTCGTCTTTGTTCTTGCCTTTGCCAATTTCAGCTTTTCCGCAAACTCCGAATTTTTGTAATAGCTATCCAAGGGATAGCATCCCGAGGGCAGTCCCTTCCGCGGCGCTGTCGTGCAATCGCTGAACGTTCTGCAAACTCGTTTGCGCTCGATCGGTTTACCTTCGCTCGTGTCATGAAGGATTTCCGGATATGTTAAAATCATTCTCCCCATCCCTACCGCATCGATCCATCCATCTCGCACCACTGCCTGCGCCACGTTCGGCAGAAAATCCTGCAAGTAGCTGTATGCTGTGCCGACAAAAATGAGGTTCGGAAATCGCCGTTTCAATTCATGCGCAACACTCAGCTGCCGAGCCACGTTGATCAGCGGATCTTCCGACGGTTGATATCCGTCCGACGGCGGATATAGCGCCGGCCGCTGAATGTGCGGATTATAATAAGGACTTCCCGCCGTGATATTCACCAAAGGAATCTTCAACTCCTCCAGCAAAGACAAAAACTGAATCGTCTCGGTCAGATCCAACTCTGTCGGACGAGTTGCGTCGACACCGAATCCCCACCGGTAGGGAAGGAAATGGTCATACACTTCCGGGATTGCCGGTCCCAGGGTGCCATTCACCGATTTCGACGGATCGGGGCGAAATGCAACGGTGTCAAACGCCGAAAGCCTGACTCCCATCTGCAGTCCCGGCACAGACGCACGAATGCCCCCGACGATTTCCCTCAAAAAGCGGGTGCGATTTTCAAAGCTGCCGCCATATTTTCCTTCTCGCGTGTGCGCGCTAAGGAATTCATGCCCCAAATAGCCGTGGCAGTGCTTGATGTCGACAAAGTCGAATCCCAAATCCTGCGCGAGTTTGGCGGCTCGATGAAAGTCCGCGATGATCGTCTCGATCTGGGCGTCTGTCAGGAGCGGGTAGTCGCTGGAGAGGCCGAGTCTCTTGTCTAGAATCGGGTGGTGATACAAAATGCGCGGCTCGGGCTTCGTATGATGATTCGGCCTGCAGTATCGTCCCGAATGCGTCAGTTGCAGTCCGATGACCAGCCCATCCACCGAACCGGTCTTGTGGTGATGTTCCTCAATCAATGTCCTCCGCAGCTCCGACAATCGTTTTTGCGTGTGCGCTGCGATCACCAGTTGATGCGGATTCGCGCGCCCTTCATGGGAAACGGCAACGGCCTCTCCTCCCCAAACGAGTTTGGCCCCGCTTCGACCGAATTTTCTCCATCTTTCTTTCGTGCGCTCACTGGGACCTCCGTCCGGCGTGCCGTCCCATCCTTCCATCGGCTGAACAGCGATCCGGTTGCCGATCCTGATTCCTCCCCGGTTCAGCGGCGCACGCAGCGGCGAGTTTGTTCCCGTGAGCACCTCGCGATCGCAAGGAATCTTTAGTCCCAGAGAACGAACGTGCTCCTGAAAACGATCGATATCCTTCACCGTTCCTAATCGAAGAATCGGGAGCTCACTCATCCAGCCTTCTGTTCGGCGGCACGTCCAGCGACCGCGACAAACGCATGCGCGAATATCTCGCACGGACTGGTCGCCATTTTCTCTTCAACCATGTTCCTAACCAAATTCCGGTCCCAGAATCGCGCAAACCAGTTCAGCCCGGCCCGGATGCTCATTTTGGCCCGGGACACATTCTCGTAAGCAGCCGCGAGTACTGGAGTCCTCGAGCCTGCGTTGGCCGGGGCTCGCTAGCAAGGATGCGTTCGGGCGTTACTCTATGCTTCTCGCACGTCTAAGATGTCCATGGCCGTTTTAGGTCACCAATGCTGACCTTAGACGAAGTCTCTGACACCGTCTCCAGAGGAACAATCTCAAATGACCGCAAGCTGCTTGCAGGTCGGTCTGGCGTTTGCAGAAAAACGAGAAGACTGAACGGCAACAATGACAGGAAGATGGACCGGCTACTCATGGCTGATATTATGCGGCAATCGGGCTTCGAGGGGAGAAACCACAAGGTGGGTCCCGGTCGCCTTACCTTTAACTTAGGTACGGGAACCAACTCTTCCCGTAACCTCGCTCTGGCGTAAATTGTCTAGCTCACAGTCTTATTAGGCACCATTCCTCGCTCCATGGCAGCCGCGACATCTGGCGCGAGGGTCCTTGCGGCTCCACGACAAAACCGTCAGAAAAATTCGCGCCAATCCCATGTTCCGGATCGTACAGTCCCGGCTCAACCGAAAAGCACATCCCCGGTTCCAGCATCGTGTAATCACCGAGGGCCAGATAAGGCGGCTGATGGCCCTCCCAGCCCTGTCCGTGTGCCGGCCGGTGGTAAATATATTGGGCCACTCCGTTCGCCACCTGATATTTGTGGATCTTGTATGCAACCGTCGAGCACGTTACTCCCGCTATGGATTCCTCTTTCTGCATCAAGCAACAATCCCGGCTCACCGTCCAAAGCCTTTTCATTTGATCCGCCACAGGATGGATGAACATCGCGCGATACAGCTCTCCCCCGCAGCCTGCAATGTTCACTACCCCTTCGATCTGGATCGGCTGTCCGCGCACAACCTTGCTGTGCTGAAACTGATTCGGGTGCGGATATGCCGTCGATCGCCCTGTACGGCAGCCCACTTCGATCTCGATTCCCACTGCTGTGTGTGGTCCGCCGTCGCGCTTGATGTCCGCCAAAACCAAGTCCGTCCCGTACTTCGTCGCCGCGCTGGCAATATCGTAGTCGGTCAGGTCCGTCCCATGTTGGAGTAACGTATCTCGCGCAAATGCGTGCATCTGGTTGAAATAGTTGTACGCACGCCGCATCAATGCCAGCTCTTCTGGGGTCTTCCGCACGCGCATGTTCATGCAAGCCTCTTCTTCCGAGGCCATCTCCTTTCCGAGGACATTCACCACCTTCCGCTGCTTTGAGGGGGCGAACTCCGTGTCCGCTGCCAATTTTTTGTCCGCATAACCACGTTTCTTCAAAGCCTTCAACAGCCACTCGAACAAGTCCACTTTCGCGCCCATCTGCACCTTCCCTTCCTGTGGGAAAGCTCCCTCTGCATGATGCCAGTCGAAATACGATTCTCCGTCGCTAAACCACCAGGTCTTCACGAGGTCGCGATCCAACGCCGCATAGAACCACACCGGCTCTCGCTTTACCGGCAGAAACACATTCACCAGTCGTTCCGTGCTGGTATGCCAAAGTCCCGTGAAGTAGATGATGTTCCAGCGATCCGTCAGAAGAATTCCGTCATAGCCGTCTTCCTCTAGTTTCTCCCGCAGCTTTTGCGCGCGCTGCTTGTGCCATTCCAGCGTCAAACGATCAAAGCTAGCCGCTTTGTAAGTGTCTTCGGGCAGAAAAAGCCTTGCCGACTGCAAAGACGTTGGCATGGCCCTCATTGTATTTCTTTCAGGTGCCCTCCCCGGGGTCTCTCCTGCCTTCGCTGTCGATCCGACGCTCGGCACCACGGCGGCAGAGCCTGTCATGGCGAGAAATTCCCGTCTACTGACCATTGCAGTACCTCCTAGCGCGAATTAACAACGCCAATTAACACATTTCTGAGGCTTTGAGAAGAAGTCTATCGCGCGCCGGCGACGAGAGGCGTTCCGGCACGCACCGCTCTTCACGGAACGTCAAGAAACAGTAAGGAAGCGTCGAACCTGTACTGCAACCTGCTTCGGTTTGGCGGTTTACCAGCTTACTGAGGAGAATAACTATTATAAAGGATGGGCTTTCACTTGAGCCTCTATTCGTACTTCAAAGCGACCATCGGATCGACGTGCATCGCGCGCTGCGTGGGGATGTAGCAGGCCAGAAGTGCACTGAGCGTAAGCAAAACTGCTACTGCGGAGAAGGTGAGCGGATCCGTCGGTTTGACGCCATACAGCATGCTGGCCATCAAGCGCGTCAAGCCAAATGCCGCGCCGACGCCGACGAGGATTCCGACTCCCGCGAGCAACGCGCCCTGGCCGATGACAAGCCGCATGACGTCTCCGCGCTGCGCTCCCAGCGTCATTCGCACGCCGATCTCGTGCGTCCGCTGCGCGACGGAATACGAAATCACGCCGTAAACGCCAATCGCGGCGATCAGCAGCGCCAGCGCGCCAAACGCTCCGAGCAGGATCGCGTGGAACCGCCAGCCGGATAGCGAATCCGCGACCACGCTGTCCATCGTCTCCGGTCCGAGCAACGGCAGATTCGCGTCGAGCGAACGAAGCGTGCTGCGCGCGTCGGGAAGCGAAAGCATTGGCGGGTGCCGTGTGCGCACGATAAAGGACGCGAAATTATTAAATTTCGTCTGCGCATAGGGAATGAACATGGTTTGCCCGCCATTCTCCGCGAGACTCGATTCCCGAACGTCCCCCACCACGCCGATGATTTGCCTCGGCGTGGGATCTGCATGCTCTGGCCCCATCGGCTTTCCAATCCAGATTTCCTGCCCAACCGGATCTTTGCCCGGCCAGAATTTCTTGGCCATGGTTTCGTCAATCACCACGACCGGCGGGCCAGCGGAGTTGTCCGAAGCGGTGAAAACGCGCCCGCGTACCAGCGGAATCCGCAGCGCGTGGAAATAATCCGGGCTAACTACGCGAATGTTAGCTGCAAGAGGTTCTCCGGGCGGCACGGAGCCATTTCCGCCCACCAGGCTGAAGAGGATGTCGGCCCCGCCTGTCAGGGGCAAAATACTGATGGTCGCCGCCTCTTCAGTCCCAGGAAGTGCAGAGAGCCGTGCGAGCGCCTGATCCAAAAACGCTGCGCGTGATACGGGCGAGGCGTAGCGCGCGGTGGTAAGCTGCACACTGAACGTAAGCACGTTGCTCGAATCGAATCCCGGATTGACTCCCGTCAGCCGCGCAAAGCTTTCCAGCGCGAGCGCCGCGCCGACAATCAACACCAGCGAGATTGCCAGTTCTCCGCTTGCAAGCGCGCTGCGCATGCGCCCGCTGTGGCCCGCGCCGCTCTGCGCGCGCGATTCCTTGAGCGAATTGTTCAAGTCCACGCGCGAAGTCCCCAGCGCCGGAACGAGCCCGAACACGATGCCGGTGACGATGCTGAGCGCAAACGCAAATCCGAGAACCGCCGCGTCAATCTGATACGCGCCGACATGCGTCAAGTCCTTCGGAACAACCGCGATGATGAACTGGAAGCTCGCGTAGCACGCCGCGACGCCGATCGCTCCGCCGAGCACGGCCAGCAGCACGCTCTCCGTGAGCAGTTGCCGCACGATCCGTTCGCGCCCTGCACCCATCGCCCTGCGCACGGCCATTTCGCGCTGCCGCGTCGCCGACCGCGCTAGCGTCAGGCTTGCGACGTTCGCGCATGCGATCAGCAGCACGAGCCCCACCGCGCCGAAGAGCAGCAGCGGCGCCGTCCCCGCCCACGCATTCAGAAGCTGCCGCAACGGAATCAAATGCGCTCGCTCGCCCGGCATGAACATCTTCGGATACTTATCGCGCAGCGCGGATAGCGAAAGCGTGAGCGACGCTTCCGCCTGCGCTATGCTGACGTCACGTTTGAGCATGCCAAGACACAGCAGGCCGCCGTTGCCGACGTCCGTCGTGGTCGCCGGAATGCGCACCGGAAACCACAGCTGCGCGTGAGGAGAGCTGAAACTCGGGTCCTCAAATCCGGCTGGAAGAACGGCGATGATTGTGTATGGCTTGTCGTCGAGCGTGATGCTCCGCCCCACCACATTCGGATCGGCGCCAAATTGCATTCGCCACAAGCTGTTGCCGAGCATAACGACATTTGGCCCGCCAGCCGCGCCTTCCTCCGGCGCGAAGTCGCGTCCAAGCGCGGGATGCACTCCTAGCATGGCCAGAAAATCCACGGAAATCCCCAACGTAGGAACTTGCAGCGGATCGCCGAATCCCGTCAGCGTCGCGGCGCCCGCCCAGTGCAGCAGCGCTAAGTGCTCAAACGCTCCCGCCTGCTGCTCGCGCCACGCCGCAAAGATCGCTGGGGAAATGGATTCTCCACCGTACTGATTCCCGATTCGTGAGACGACGTAAATCTTGCTGGCATTCGGATACGGAAGCGGAGAAAGATAAATCGCATTGACAACCGAAAAAATGGCCGTGTTCGCGCCAATGCCGAGCGCCAGCGTCAGCACGGCAATGGCGGTGAAGCCAAGGGATTTACGGAGCGTGCGAACGCCATAGTGCAAATCCTGTACGAAGTCTTGAATCCAGTTCACGCGGCGTGCGTCGCGGCATCTCTCTTTGGTCTGCTCGATACCGCCTAAGTCGAGTCGCGCGCGGCGGCGCGCCTCTGCTTGCGCCATACCTTGCGCAACGTATTCCTGGGTTTTTCGTTCCACGTGGTCGCGCAACTCGTCATCCAATTCCTGGTCCTGCTGCGCCGAGCGCAACAAGGACCGTAGCCGCAGTGGAATCGTGTATAGCCAATGCTCCGGTCGCATATTCCAACCTCGTTTCGCGGCGCGCGACGCTCACGCCTCTTTAAGCTTAATAACCCGCGAAGTCGCGCTCGAAAGTCTGCCCCAGTTATCTGCTTCCTTTTCGAGCTGTCGCCGCCCGAGCCTTGTCAGCGAATAATATTTCGCGCGCCGGCCATACTCGGACGTTTTCCATTCTGCTGTGATCCAGCCCTCTTGCTCCAGCTTGTGCAGAGCCGGGTACAGCGATCCGTCGCTCACTTGCAACACGTCGCCGGACACCTGCTTTAACCGCTGACTCACGGCGAAGCCATTCATCGGCTCAAGCGCAAGAATCTTCAGCAGCAGCATATCCAAGGTGCCCTGCACGAGATCGGAAGGCTTGCTCATCTTTATGTCCTCGGTAACCGAGAGTAGCACCTCTGCTGCCTTCGTTACAAGCGTTTCGTTACAGCGGCTAGAGTGACTAGGAGCGAGATGTTGTGAAGCACTCGAGAGGGATTTGCAAAGTCCTGATTTGTTCGCGAAACCGGTAAGGTCCTGTGACCAAATCAGCAGACGGTAACGCGGTTTATGGAGTTGTTCTTTTTTCTTGTCTTATAATTCCATGGGTCCGAGCCGGTCAATTTCTCTTAGTCCGTTCGATTTAAGGAGAGAACTTGGTGCAGACGTTTCTGCAAGATTTGCGCTATGCCCTGCGGATGCTAAGCAAGAACCGTATGCTGGCGCTGGTCATCGTGGTGTCCTTAGGGATAGGGATCGGGGCCAACTCCGCCATTTTCAGCGTGGTCGATGCACTGTTGTTGCGTCCCCTTCCTTACCCGCATCCTGACCAGTTAGCAGCGGTGTGGCTGCATTCGCCGGCGATTGGAATCCTGCGGGATTGGCCGTCTCCGGGTGAATACCTGGACGTCCGGGGGGAGAACCATTCGTTTGAAGAAATGGCCCTGGCGCAGAGCCGTGTTTTCGTCTTAACAGGCCGCGAGCAGCCAGAGCGGGTGTTTGGCGTGCGCACCCAGTCCGCTTTGCTGAGGATGCTCGGCGGAAAACCGTTGCTTGGGCGTTTGCTCCTGCCGGAGGAGGACAAACCGGGCAGGCCGGACGTGGTGATTCTTACGCAGCGGGCCTGGAGGAGGCTGTTTAACGCCGACCCGGCAATCGTGGGCAAGACCATCGTGCTCAACAGCAGCCCATTCATCGTCGCGGGAGTCTTGCAAAGCAGCTTCATGCTCGATGCCGAAGTGATGCCATCGGAATTCCCGATGGACAAGATGGACTTTTTCGCGCCGCTGCCTTTGGGCGCCGATGCCGAGAAAAACCGGGGCGACGAAAATTACAACATTATGGTGCGCCTGAAGCCGGGAGTTTCGGTGCAGCAGGCGCAGGCGGACCTGGGGGTCATCGCCAGCCGCATTCGGGAGAAAGACAAGCGCGACGCCAGTTTTGGCATGCACTTGATCGGGTTGCAGGAACAGGTGGTCGGTGAGGTGCGCCGCGCGTTGCTGGTTCTGCTCGGGTCCGTCGGGCTGGTGCTGTTGATTGCATGTGCGAACGTGGCGAACCTGCTGCTTACTCGGGCGGCAGGGCGCGAAAAAGAAGTAGCGATCCGCACGGCCCTGGGAGCCAACTGGCAACGGCTGGCAGGACAACTTTTCACAGAGAGCGTACTCTTGGGACTTCTGGGCGGGGCGGCAGGGTTGTTGATCGCGCAACTCAGCCTCTACGCAGTGCGTACGATGAACCCAGGAAATATTCCAAGGCTGGAAGATATCACGATCAACGCAACCGTGCTGGTGTTCACCTTTGGCGTTGCGCTGATCACCGGAGTGTTGTTTGGACTGGCACCGGTGTGGCGTGCGATCAAAGTGGACTTGAACACTTCGCTAAAGGCAGGCGGGCGAAGCGGGCAGAGCGAGGGTGGGTTGCACGTCAGACGACACAGATTGCGCGGGCTCCTGGTGGTTTCTGAGCTGACGCTTTCGTTGTTGCTTTTAATCGGAGCGGGACTGCTGATTCGCAGCTTTGTGAGGCTGCAGAGTGTGCCGCCGGGATTCACGACCGACCATGTCCTAACGATGGAAGTCGCGGCTATTGGCGGGAAGTATAGCGAGGATAGGCCGGTGATCAATTTCAGTCGGGAAATCGAGAGCCGCGTTTCTCACCTGCCAGGAGTGGTGGCCGAGGGTTTGGTTTCAGCGTTACCGCTCACGGGTTCGGTGGGTTGGGGCGGGATCGGTGTGGAGGGTTACACGCCGCCGCCGGGGCGGCAGTTGCAGGCGGACATCCGAATCGCAAGCGCAGATTATTTTCGGACCATGAGAATCCCGCTGAAGACAGGACGATTTTTCAACGAGGATGACACGATGGATAAGCCCCAAGTGGCGATCATCGACGAGAAATTCGCGCAGCGCTTCTGGCCGAACGGCGATGCCATCGGAAAACATGTGTGGTTCAATCCAAAAAGGCCGATGACGATTGTAGGAGTGGTGGGCGTGGTCAAACAATACGGCTTGGAGACGGAGGGCAAGATCGCGACCTATTTCCCACTGGAGCAGCACCCCGGCAGCCCAGCGTTTCTGGTAGTGCGCACGCCAGCGGCAGAAGCAGGGCTGCTTTCGGCGGTGGTCAGCCAGATCCATGCCATCGATCCAGACGTCGTAGTTTATGATATCGGCACAATGCAGGAGCGGCTGCACGATTCGCTGGCCCGCCAGCGTTTTTCGAGCGTCATGCTGGGAGCTTTCGCGGCATTCGCTCTGCTTTTGGCTGCCGTGGGCTTGTATGGCGTCATGTCGCACTTGGTGACGCAGGCCACCCACGATATCGGTGTGCTAGTGACATTGGGCGCCCGGCCGGGAGACATTGTCGGCCTCGTCGTGCGGCAGGGAATGGCTCTGGCGGGTATTGGCATCGCCGTGGGACTTCTAGGCGCAATCGCGTTAACCCGCGTGATGGCGAGCCTCCTGTTTGAAGTGAATCCAAGGGACCTGGCAACGTTTGCCGCAGTCCCGGCGTTGTTGGCTGCGGTAGCGTTCGCCGCCACCGCAATTCCCGCATGGCGCGCCACGCGCGTCGACCCCATGGCGGCGCTAAGATACGAGTAGGTGCTCTGGTCCTTCACGCAGCTCGGAAACCATCCAAGGGCCCGATTAGTCCTGGCAAAACGTTCATGTGTCGAGCTCCTCGTTCAAATCCCTTGGGTGCTTCCGGAAATCTCTAGCCATCCACAAGTAGAGTCTGATTTCCGATGGGTCAGAAAGCCGTCGGCTTCCCGCCCTACGTAGTGATCTTGCCCGCGGAAGCCAAAACCATGCTAACGTCTCGCGGCACCTTCGAAGGGAGGCGCCCATGGCAAATGTTCTTAAGAGAACGGGAATCATCCTGTCTGTAGCTGGAATATTGTGGTTCTGCTATGTCATAGCGGAACGCTACCACGACCGAGTGCCTGAGATTTCGGCGGTGTTTGCAGCGATGGCTTTGGCGGCCGCCTTCGTCGGCTTGCTCGTCTTCGCCCTCGGCGAAGTGTGCCGCAGCCTCCAAGCCATCGAGTCAACACACGCAAACGGGCATAGGCTCCTTGAACGGCGTTCCGTGGCTATCCTGGCTCCTCCCCGTTTCCGCTGCAGGCTCAATGGAACAGCGGAAATAGGCGATTCGCTTCGAAACCCAAATCCACACCCTCACCGAACTCAGCCAAGCAACCCCTCAAATTGACATCGGGCAATCGTGTAGTCTCCATCATGCGGCGCGGCGCAGCGCACCCAAGAAACAGTGCTCAATGCTTTCAGGACGGAAGGTTAGCGCGACGCATCAATTGTTGGAAGCGCGAGTCGGACGTATGGAATCAAGCTTTGGGTCCATGAAGATGAATGCTCCCAGCGAATGCTTGCGTACGCCCCCTTCGAGTGCAGAGATGGCGCGATCCCGGTCGCCCAGAGCACAGAAAACAGCAGCGAGCTCCCAATCGGCGCCCCCTGGTCGTGAGGCTCTTCTCGGCTTGACGCAGGACCTCCTCGAACTCACGCCGTTTGCCCATGTGGGCGTAGATGCGCGCCAGCCAGGCCAGGCCTAGGCCGGGATCACCCGCAGATTGAGGAACGATCGGGAAGCGGAAGATCCGCTTTGGCGGTTTACCAGACTTGACCACAATCGCTATGAGGAAATCACAATTCTTCTGGCTTGGGCGCACTGAAGGCGGCAACAACGTTTCAACCGACTACTTTCTACCGAGCCATTTGTATGGGTGAGGAGCGGCCGCCCTCGTGAGAATAGGCAGCGTAAAGAAGCATGCGTTGCGAAAATGGTAGAAACCCTAGGGCCGCCGCACACACTAGGACCAGACCCTGGAGTTGCCCGAGGAAAAGCAAGGGCATCGCTGCCCAGATGACATCGATCACGAATACAGCCGGAAATAATCGATGAAACTTCGGGCCAAGATCAGAGTAGTCGAAAGCAACCGCCGTAAATTGGTATAGCCGTACCGGCACCCCGAGCAGCGCAGCCATCACCAGCGCAGCACCCAACGCCGCCGATCCATACAACTCCCGGCTAACGCGGAGCACATCGTGAAACTTATAAAGCGCAAGTCCATACATAGCCAGGTAGCCTACTTGAATGAGTTCAAGCAGCCAGCGCACCGCTCCGCGCGAAAGCGAAATCAGTGCCGTGCGTTCAGGACGTGCGACCCACGAGTCCGTCCTGGTTACTTCGAGACTTCGACGCAAAGCCGCGAGGTCCACCGCCAAGTCCCGCGCCGACGCGTAGCGGTCATCCTTTCGTTTCCGCAGGCATTTCTGGACAATGCGTCCCAGCTCAGGCGGGGCCGCCGGATTGCCTAGGACAACCGGCGGCACTTCTTCCTTCAATATGTTCGCGATAGTCGAACTTGGCGACTGGCCAAGAAATGGGTTGCGCCCGGTGGCCATCTCGTAGAGCAAAAGGCCGAGCGCGTAAAGGTCTGTGCGCTGGTCTACAGGTTCCCCTTCAAGCTGTTCCGGGGCCATGTAGCCGACTGTGCCGATGAGCAAGCCCGCGCTGGACAAGGTCTCCGTTTCTGCTGCGGAGGCGCCGGCCCCTACCGTTGAGGCCATTGGCCCCAACAATTTGGCTAGGCCAAAATCGAGAACCTTGGCTTGGCCGCGCACTGTCACGAAAATATTTGCCGGTTTGATATCGCGATGGACAATGCCCTTCCCGTGTGCGGCATCGAGGGCGTCGGCGATTTGCATCCCCAGCTCCAACAGCCAAACAATCTTGCACGGTTTTTGGTCGATGTAATACTTGAGCGTCCGGCCCTCGAGTAGTTCCATGACGATAAAGATCTGACCCTGGTGCTCGCCAATGTCGTGGATCGTGCAGATATTGGGATGATTCAAAGCTGACGCAGCGCGAGCCTCCCTTCGAAAGCGATCCGCAGCCTGGCGGTCGAGGCAAAGTTCTTCCGCGAGGAATTTCAAGGCGACCGCTCGTCCCAAGCGGATATCCTCGGCCTTGTAGACGATGCCCATTCCTCCGCCGCCGAGTTTCTCGACGACGCGAAAGTGCGAAATGACCTGGGGGACCATAACAGACAAGGTGGCTTGTTTTTGCGGGCCATGTTAGGCTGCGCGTCTTGTGATGTCAATTGGCGCTGACTGCAAGCCTTTTGTCGAGCGTTCTGGCCATGGCGCGTGACTAAGCGCACCTTGCGCGGCTTAGTGCCTGGGACATAGAAGACTTTCGCCAAGCGGAGATAGTTCGGATGTTTTGCGGGAATGTCCTTCAACTGAACCCTTGGATATTGCGCCTTATGTTCGCGCATAAGCATCCAAACAATCATGAAACTCCGGGACATCGGGCCTGCATGGGGCAAAATCTTACGCGGGCAGAAGCCGCTCTTATCACTCGAAATTACGCGTGAATGTCCCCTCCGTTGTCCCGGCTGCTACGCTTATGAACCGAGTCATCTACAATCCATTGGCTCTTTGCGCGAGCTCGGCGATTACAAAGGTGATGATTTGATCGCCGGGGTCCTAGCTTTGGTTCGACGACTACGACCGATTCACTTGTCAATTGTGGGTGGGGAACCATTGGTTCGTTACCGCGAGTTGGGGGTATTGCTTCCCAAGTTCGCTGACATGAATATTGAGGTGCAGCTTGTTACGAGTGCGGTTCGTCCTATCCCCCTCGAATGGCAAAACTGTCGGGGTCTTCACCTAGTTGTCTCCGTTGACGGCTTGCAGCCGGAGCACGATCAGCGCCGTTCGCCCGCGACCTATGAACGCATCCTCAAACATATCGCGGGTCACAGAATTACCGTGCATTGCACTATTACTCGGCCGCAACTTCAGCGTCCCGATTACCTATGCGATTTTGCCGGATTTTGGTCCGCGCGCGAGGAGGTACAAAATATCTGGTTCAGTCTTTTTACCCCTCAAGAGGGAGAGCAAAGTCGGGAGCGGCTAGGCCCTGAGGATCGTCAGTTCGCGCTTGCGAGGCTAACTGAGTTGCGGAGTAGGTTTCCGAAGGTCGACCTTCCAGACCCAGTCCTTAGAGGTTATCACCGCCCTCCGGCGTCTCCACAGGAGTGTGTCTTCGCGCAGGTGACGAATTGCATTTCCTCGGATCTCACTACTCGCATCACTCCTTGTCAGTTTGGAGGACGTCCGGTTTGCTCGGAATGTGGCTGCATGGCGTCCGCTGGGTTAACCGCCATTGGCCGGCACAAGCTAGGAAAATTGATTCCGGTTTCGATGATTTTCGACGCTTCGAGGAAGCTAGGCGAGCATTATTCCCGAAGGCTGAGTTAGGGGCCAGCAACGAATCACGGTTTGCCTCTGGAAATCGACCTCTTCTTGTGCTTGAGCGGTTCCTGTTCCCACGTCCTTAGGCCAGGGCGTCAGAGTCAAGCCAAATGATGCTCTCGACACGAAGAGCCATGCTGTTTATTCATTCAGGTTCTCAACAAATAGACCGTATCACCGGACTAACTCCTGGTTTGTTCTCTAAGAAAAAACACAACTCCGTCGGCTGGATTTTTCTTGCTTCGCAGCCCCCTTGAATGAGCAGGGTCTGCAAGTGCAGCTAGCAAAAATAAGCAGTGTCACCAGGACGGTCACCAGCAAATCTAGGTGTAGATAAAAACCCACCTTTCACTCTTTGGGTTTATCGAAGGTTCTGTTGCAACCCGCTTTCGCGGATTTGTCCTCAACGGAAGTAAGGTGCTTCCGAATCTCAGCGCGTAGAGGTTCGAGCGCCACAGTCCTGCCATATGCGGTGTAGGAATCACCCTTGATTAGGGGAAGCTGCTCGTCGAATGCGCTCCGAGCCTTTTCGTAGAAACGACATTTATCCTTTTGCGAGAGGTCCCCGAGAATCTCGTACGCGCCGCCAATCCCAAAGAGAGAGGGGTCTAGGTCCTCCGGTTTCTTTGCCGCGTAGAGCTTGAGCGCTTGCTCAAGGTGTGATGCTGCACTGTCAATTGACTGGTCTCGGTTTGACTGCCTGTGGTTCGCCTTGCTGATATAAACCATCGCAATTTGTTGATGGAGGAAGTCATTTTGCGACGTGTCGTCTTGGTGCTGGTTCATCCAGTTCTCCACGACGCGGACCGCATCATCATAGTGCCCAGATTTTTGCAACTGCACCATTCGCGTGACGGCTTCTCCTCGGCTGCGGGGGGGTTTTTGGCACGCACAAAAAACGGAAGTGCCTGTAAGTAGCATGAAGAGAGCCAGTCGAGTCCTGTGGTCCATAAAGCTCTTCTCTTGTTACAAATAACATGAAAAGCACAGCGAAGCGTCGCTGCGTGTTCAATGCGTTTCTAACTGGCTAGGAGAAAGTGAAAAAAGTGGCGGCTACGACAAAGCGGTCTGGTGCCCGTGTCTCAAGGTATCTGTATGCTCAGCGGGACAAGTCCTGTATAGTCTTGCCGGTAAAGTTACGTGATTAGGATCCGGTGGCTGGCTTTTCGAAACTACTTTGAATGATTCCATTGCCGTCTCAGCGTTTCCACGGCCACACCGACTAGCGCATATGTAGCGAAATTTGCGATAAGCCCAATACATGCCAATGGCGAAATGCGAGCCGAGAATCGCAATTGGACATGTCAAACGAGCAAACAAAGAGACAATTGGATCGATAGGAATTTCCTTGCTTGCAAGCCTGAAATACACTCCCAACCAGCCGCAACTAACAATGCCAGAAAAGCCCATCCAGCGACTCTGCATCTCATGGCGCCGCTCCAGTCGTTCGCCTGCCGAATCGTCTCACCAATTCCGTCGGACGCCAACTGGCAACCGTCCGGTCAACTCCCGCTAAGTTCAACCTTCCATCTTCGCAGTAAAACCCACTTGTGCAAGATGCCCGTTTACGGGGCCCAGAAGAGGGCCAGATGCTGCTTGCCAGCTAGTTCGAGGTTCACTGCTCGGCTATCATCCTTTGTCGATATGCGTCCGATTTCTATTCGTGAAGCTTTTGACTCTGCTTTGCCGATCTTGAAGAAAGGTTTTCTGCTCTTTACCGCAGTCCTCCTGACATGCTTCGATGCTTGGGTCGTCTTGGAAATCATCGTAATTGCTGGTCAACGGTGCGGCATTCTGTTGTGGATTACCGCGCACGTTGCGTTCTTGGCCCTTTTAGCCGGTCTCGAACTCGGTTTTCTCCACATATGTCTCGCCTTCTTCGATGAGAGAAACCCGACGTTCGCCGACACGTTTAAGCTGTTGGCCCTGGGTCCCAAGTTCCTGGCTGGCCAGATCCTCTATCTGTTCATGGTTGCGATTGGATTGCTGCTCTTGGTAGTGCCAGGTGTCTACCTGAGTGTTCGTTACGGCCTGTTCGGCTTTTGCATGGCCGCAGGCGAGAAAAATCTACTACGCTGCTTTCAACAGAGCGCGATTCTGACCGCGGGCTCAAGGACTCGCCTGTTTTGGATCTTCGTTGTTCTTCTGTTCCTCAACGTACTCGGCGCAGGCTTGCTCGGAGTCGGCTTGTTCATCACAGTTCCTCTGTCAGCCCTGATGGTCACGGCAGTCTTCCGGCAGCTGACTACTCCCTAGAGAGGAAAAGTGGCTGGTAGTACGCACTTTCCGACAACACATGTGCTCCTCGGGCGTACCACCACGCATGAAAATAGCCTGGCGTGGTTCTAAGTCTTTGATTGTCTCCGGCTCTTTTCATAGCGGACGGTTTATCAGATGGGATGAAGGCCGGTCTCCCACGGGATGCGATACGCCCCCAATGATCGACGTGCTCAAGGCACAAAGAAAAGGAGACCGGCAATGCAGAAGATTAGCACTATGCAGACGAGTGGAAAGAATATTTTTGAAGGGCAGCTCACCATTGGCGTGGATCTGGGAGATCGCTCCAGTGCGTATTGCGTCTTGAATGAAGCAGGAGAAATCGTCTTGGGGCACAAAGTGGCAACGACCCCGGAAGCCATGAAGCAGGTATTCAG
>Ga0126379_10000319_pt1 | contig 26202 bp, 27 predicted proteins | sample PanSoiMetPlot_24_FD_92640 | JGI IMG/M metagenome (GOLD analysis project Ga0126379, IMG submission 92640) | Tropical forest soil microbial communities from Panama - MetaG Plot_24 | ecosystem: Environmental > Terrestrial > Soil > Tropical forest > Bulk soil | place: Panama | collected 2016-02-17
GAAAGGGAGAATAGAAACATGGCAACCAAGAAAAAGGGTGGTAAGAAAAAGGGCGGCAAGAAAAAGTAACAGCCCTTAAAAGCCACAAAGACTGGGGACGCGCATCGCGTCCCCGTTTTATTTGGGAGCAATCAGCATTCAGCAGTCAGCCGCTGAAGAGTTGTCGCAGGGAGCACCGGAAGACGAAAACCCTTGTAACGGTGTAAGGCACTCGCGACGAAGTTGTCCGGGCTGAATGCTGAGTGCTGATTGTTACGTTCCGGCGCCTAACGACTTCTTTTTCTCCTCAAACAGACTTTGCTGTTCCGTACCGTCGCCTGCCAGGCTCTCGACACGCAGCTCGACTTTGTTGAGCAGCTTGGAACCCTCTTCAAGCTTCGAAGCGGCGTTGCGGATGTGCTGGCTTACCGTGTCGTAGGCCTTGGTGAATTTGTCGAGCTCGATGCGCAACGACTCGATCTCGCGCACGATGGTCTCCGCCCGCTGGCTTACCTGCATTCCCTTGAGGCCGACCATGATGGTATGCAGATAGGCATACAGCGAGTTCGGCGAGACCGGTATCACCCGCTTCTCCATGCAGTAGCGGTAAAGCTGGAAAGGATCGTCTTCGGTCCGGATGATGGCTTCGTAGTACACATTCTCCGCGGGGACGTACATCAGGGCAAAGGGCAGCGTACCTTCCGATGGGCGGATGTACTTGGCTGCGACTTCATCCACGCGCCGGCGCACGTCGCGCAAGAAATCGCGCCGGGCGCATCTCTTGTCGTCTTCATTCTCCGAGCCGGCGATACGCCGGAAATTCTCGAGCGGGAATTTGGAATCCACAGCGACGGTCCCCTGGGGAAGGACGACAACGGCATCCACGACTTCGCCGGTAGAAAAGCGGTATTGCAGCACATACTGCTGTTTCGAGAACACCAGGCTGAGCAGGTTCTCGAGCTGCTCTTCGCCAAAGCTGCCCCGGGCCTTGGGCGCGCGCAGCACGTGTTCGAGCGCAGTCACGGCCTTGGACATGTCGGAAAGCTGCCGCGCCTGTTCCGTCATCTCGCCCACCTGCCGTTGCAATCCGGCGAACGTGGTTTGCACCGCGGCAATGTTCTTACTCACCGCGGCGGTGTTGGCGTTCATTACATTGGAGCTCTGGTTGAGTTGTTCCGTCACCTGGCGATTGATGCTGTCCAACCGGTTGCCCAGGTCCTGAGTCACGCTGGCCAGCGAGGCCTGTACGTGCGACGTGATCGCCTGCAACTGGCTGTTGATGGTCTGAATGGATTTCTCGGTGGTCTCGCGCAGGAGCACCACGTCACTGCGCATATCCCGGGCAGCGGGGTCCTGCGCCGCCGGACGGCGAAACCACAACACGGCGCAGATGAGCACGGCCGCGACCACCACCGCGATTGCGATCGCCGTCATCCTGTCACCCCAGCTGTTTTGACCGCCGGCTCTACGAGGGGCCGGACGGGAACGAAGACCCGCTGTTCCGTCGCCGGACACAGCCGCCGGTATGCGCACCATTGGCAGTGCTGGCCGGGACGCGCTTCGAATTCCTGGGCCGCGATGCCGCGCGCGGCGTCTTCAATACGCTGCCGGGCTCTTTGCAACTGGGCCCCCGACCGCGTGGTGGGCTGTAGCTCGTTGCCTTGCAGGTTCAAGAACGCGAGTTCGCGCGTTTCGAACCCCAGCGACACGGCCCCCATCGCGTAAATCGACAGTTGCAAGCTCTCATCCGCGTGCCGCTTGGTCTTTACTGCGCCGGTCTTGTAATCGATCACCCGCACCGCATTGCCCGCGATGCGATCCAGGCGGTCGATGCGCCCGACAACTTTCTGCTCCCCCAGGTTGAAGCTGAATGGGACCTCGGCGGCCACCACGTCCACCGAGCCACGCGGCTGCGCGCGCAGCAAAATGCCGAGCTGCTCTGCCCCCATCTTTTCGTAGAGTGCGCGTTGCACCGGATCGTCAATCACCGCTTTCGAGAATTCCTCCAGAAAAACTTTCACTACCTCTTCCGCGGACAACTGGGCGGCGCCGGGCGATGGATCATAGTACTGTCTCAGCACGGTGTGGATGGCAGCGCCGTACTGCATGGCCGCCGCGGCTTCGCCGGGAACCTTCCAATCTTTCTCCAACTTGAACTTCAAAGGACACGCGGCATAGCTCTCCACGGCATGCGCGCTCAGGGCGACTCCAGTCGCGGGAAAGGCGGGAGGCAGAAGCATCCACCCGCCGGCGGGAGAGATTTCCGCCGCAGCATCCGGCACGTTCAAGTCCGGCGCGCCGGCGCGTTCTTGCAAAGATGCCGCCAACCGCCGGCTCTGTAACATCGGGCGCAAGAAGCCCGGGGGCGTGGGATCTTTGCCGCGTCCGCGGCGTGAGTGGATGGCCAGACGGTCGCGGGCGCGGGTGATGGCCACGTAAAACAAGCGACGCTCTTCCTGCTCGTGAACGTCCTTGCCTTCGCCCAGCGCGATCGAACTGCGCAGTGCTGCCGGGAACTCAAACAGCGGCTCGCGATAGTGCACGGGAAAACCCGGAGCCAGCACGCGCAGAATCCACACGTGCGTAAACTCCAGGCCCTTAGCCGCGTGCACGGTCATCAGGCGGACGGCGTCAGGGTTCTCTTCTTCGGCGCGAACCTGTTCGTCTTCGGAATGCAGCAAGACCGCGCCTCCGCCATCCTCAAAAAGATCCAGGTAAGCGAGGAACGCCTCCAGGGACTTCGCCGGTATGAAAGGCTTCCCTTCCCAGTCCGAAGTAAACCGCATGAGTGCCTGGATGGCGGGATCGCCCGCGGGGAGCGTGAATTGCCGCACCAGATAAGCCAGGGCGCCCGACGCGGCAAGTTTCTGCTGCGCAACGAACTCGCGGGCTGCGCTGACGGCGGCAAGCACGCGCTTGCCTGTTTCCATGTTCGTGAGGACGTCGCGGAAAGTTTTGTCGCGTCGGGCTGCGGGGTCCGCGGACTGGGCCGGTTTTGCCCGGGCAGAGGTGGCGGCTGCCGCGAGCCTGGCGCGCAGCTCTTCCGGAGCGACCTCGAATTGCGGCAGCGCGCAGATGCGGAAGAGACTGTCGGCATCGCTTTCATTGCTGACGGCCCGGGCCACGGCGAGCACGTCGCGTACCACCGGCGTTTCTGTCACGGTCATGCCTCGAACCAGGAACGGAATCCCGCGAGCGGCAAGGGCCTCGATGATCTTCTCGCGATGAAAATGGGAGCGGTACAGAACGGCCAAAGAAAGCGGTTCCCGCCGGGCATTCTGGCCCACGCGCAGAATCGCTTCGGCGATGTCGCCGGCTTCCTGCTCGTCGCCCAGGCCGATCACCGCTTCCACAGGATCGTCAAAGACGAGACGTCCCTGCTCGCCGTCCCGGCGGTCGCGCCCCGAGTCGAGCGGAACGCGCGAAAAGTTGACGCTCTCCCCGAGCGAACGCACATGCGGGTTCGGCTCGATCGCCGCATACGCCACGCGCAGGATGTTGCCGCGCGAGCGCTGGTTCTCGGCCAGGGTTACGCCTTGCGTCCCCGGAAAACGCCGCTGGAACTCTTCGAATGCCGCGCTGGAGGCTCCGCGAAAACGGTAGATCGCCTGGTCAGGATCGCCCACGGCAAAGATGTTCTGACCGGCGCCGGCCAGCAATTCCGCCAGCGTGATGTTGCTGGAGTTGCAATCCTGGAATTCGTCAATCAGGATGAAGCGCGCCCGCTGCTGTTCTTGCGCCAGCAGTTCCGGGTTCGATTGCAACAGCCCTACCGCGCGGCTGATCATCATGCCGAACGTCCCCAGGTTTTCCTCTTCCAACAAGCGCACGGCGTTCGCGTACACGCACGCGATCTCGCGCCAGCGTGCAAGGATCTCTTCCGGGCCGAGCTCTTCGACATCTTTCGATTTGCAGTTGCGCGGCAAGCTCAAGTCCGGCCGCAGCGAATTCACGTAGGCCTGGAACTGCTCCGGGTTGACCAGCTCTTCATGGCAGCGGTCAAAGAAATTGCGCAGGTCGTCGAGAAACTGTCCCAGGTCGGAAGCTTTGATGAAACGCTTGAGGCCGAGATCCTTGATCCTCTGCCGCAGAAAAACGTACACGTCTTCCGGGGTGAGCACGTAGAAATCTTTTTTGTTGCGCTTGAGGATGGCAAAACAGTAAGCGTGAAACGTTCCCGCCCAGATGGCGGCGCGCCGGCCCAGCCGGCGCTCCACGCGGATCTTCAGTTCCGCGGCGGCGTTTTCCGTAAAGGTGATGGCCAGGATCTCGTCGGGCCGGGCGTGTCCCTGCTCGATCAACCAGGCAATGCGCTCCACCAGCACGGTAGTTTTTCCAGTGCCGGCGCCGGCCAGCACCAGCATGGGCCCATGAGCGTGCTCAATGGCCTGGCGCTGCTTCGGGTTGGGGATGATCTTGGTGGCCACGGTGCGTCCTCAGCATTATGCGAAAATAAGGCGAAAGTGGCAATGGGGAAAGTGCCTGAAGTTGAGGAAATACTGAGGAAAAACCTCATCACGGAGGCACGGAGAAGGCCTTTTTTGAAATCCCGACCCTGAGCTTGCCGAAGGGAGGGATCCATATAACTGCGAAGTTCTGCAGGGCAGCATCCTTCAGGGAGTATGGATTCCTCGCTGCGCTCGGAATTTCAGAAGTAGTGCTCCCGGAGACGACTGCGATCTCGACGTTTACCCCTCGACAAACCGATAGCTGCCATGGCTGTCGTAATCGATGCCGTGCTTCTTCTTCAGCTCTTGGATGTAACGCAGGGTCGTCTTGGTATGCGGACCGACGCCGTCATTGGTATGCAGCAAGATTTCTTCGAGACAGCTATCGATGCTCATGCGCTTGTGTTTGGCAAGGTCCTGGAGAAGACCGGCGAGACGCTTCTCAAGGCGGACCGGCACATTGACTCGCTCAATCTTGATCGGCGGACCGGCGTTCAACAAATGATGCCCAAACACCAGGTGATACCCGTGCAGGTCGCGCACCGTGTAGTCGCGAATGCCGTACGGCCTGTCATCGATGGTCCGGGTGATCTCAACACCGTTGGCGCGATGAAATTCGTACAACTGGTCAGCGTCACCGACCAGGAAATAGACGGCGCCAGTCTCCGGGCTGGGCATGGGCGTGCCTTTCGCCAGGAACATCTGAACCTTGCCAAGGTTCACGCCCGCGAAGGTCGGTGGCTCGCCCCAGGTGAATGCCTGCTCGAAGCCGAGCTTCTTGACGTAGAACTCGATTGCGGTTGCGATGTCACTTACCGCCAGGCCGGCGTGGATCTGATCGCATTCAATGAGCGGCTTGACTCCGCTGGTTGCCATATATGCTCCTTCCTGCTACGTGACCCGGTCTTTACGAAGCAGCGCCATCACCACAGCCACGGCCGCAATGGCCGCAGCCTCGGCGCGCAGAATTGTATGTCCGAGCGAAGCTGGCTGCCATGGCATTGGGCCGCGTGTGATTTTACCGATTACCTGCAGCAAAGGGATTCCCTGGGTTGATGTCAATTACGATACGATTCGGTTTCACCAACGCTTCTTCATGGTGACACTTCCACTTATCATCGCTGGTAGTGCCCTGTATGGTGTTGCCGTCTTCGACGATGTCTCCATTTGCAAAGATGTAATTCGCAGAGTTGTATAGAACACGGGCGATTTCATTTGGATTAATTCCACGAAAGTGGCACTGCAAGTCAGGCAAACCCACTGTGCCGAGACCGAGGGTATCCATGATCATCTCACCAGGGCGATCGGAGATCTTGAACAAACGCACATTTACCGCAAACCGAATGGGATGAAAGTCCACTGATGTTCGATCATCAACGTAGACCACCGGATCAATCACGTGTTGGGCTGTCATCCACCAAATTGCTTGGCACGGCGCAACCGCCAGGACGCTGTCTAACGCGCTGTGAAAGAGTTTGAGCCTTGTGTCGGGCGCTAGTCCACCGGCTATCAAATCAGTTAAAAGCAAAGATGTGTTACATTTCGCTACTGCTTCCCGCGCACCTGGCCACATCCAACTCTGTTGCAACGCCTCTTCCAAGTGGGCTCTGTCCTTGCCGTCCCTATTCTCGGAAGAATGGAGAAGCTGTATCAAAGGATGCAGAGTGGCACCTTTGAATTTGGTTGAAAAGTTCGCAAAGGCAAACGAACAGGAATTCTCACTCGCGTCGACTTTGTCCACAGTGCCACATCGCGTGCGAAGCTCGTCCCAAAGCACATCAGGGAGTACCCTGGGCGAAGTCTCGTAGAGCAGTTCCACCGCGCAGATCTTGAGTATTTCGTCGCTCATTGCTCGGCAAGCTCCGCCATCACCACAGCCACGGCCGCAATGGCCGCGGTCTCGGCGCGCAGAATTGTATGTCCGAGCGAAGCTGACTTCCACCCGGCATCGTGAAACATCTTTATTTCGTCCTGAGACCATCCGCCTTCGGGGCCGAAAGCCAGCGACAGGGGCGGCACGCATTCTGTCAGTGCTGCGCTTAAAGATACGGTACCTTCAGTCTCCGACAAAACAATGCGGCTGCCGGTCGCGGCGGTGATCACTTTCTTCAGCGTCGACGGTTCGCTAATTTCCGGCGGCGCAATCCGGCGGGACTGCTGCGCTGCTTCGTGGACGATCTTGCGCCACCGCGCCAGCCGCGTAGGCGCGGCTTTCACCAGATGCTGCCCGCTGCGTTGTGCGATGACGGGAAGAATTTTCGCCACGCCCAGCTCGGTCAGCTTTTCCAGAGCCCACTCCATGCAATCAAACTTGAAGATGGAAAGGTAGACGGCGATTTCCGGTAGTGCGGCACTCGCAATCTCCGGGCCGAGATGAAACTCCACCTGGTGTTCCGCCGCGAATACTACCGTGCCTAAACGCAGCGCGCCTCCGGCTACGACTTCGAACTCCTGGCCCGGCTTGACGCGCAGGACACGGAAAAGATGCGCGGCATTCTGGTCGAGAAGAAATGCACGGTCGCCTTCCACGCGGTCGGCGATCCAACGGCGTCGCGTCATAGCCTTCAGATCATACGCGGGAAAGCATCAGGTAAGAACCGGCGGCCAGGCCGAGATACAGGATACCCAGCAGCCGGCTTTGGAAGATGAGGGCGTCCAGGCTGCGGAATTGTGCCTGGAAGAAACACTCCGCGGCGCTGATGAAGGAAAAAATGGTCCCGATTGCGACCCAGGCCTGGCGTCCCCAGGGAATCGCGTAGATAGAGCCGAAGACCATGCCTACCGCCAGGAAGACCAGGCTTTTAGCCCGTTCGCGGCTCACGGGTCGCTGCCGTAGCCTTTCCGCTTGCAGTTCGGCGAAGCGTCGCGGCAGAAGCAATCGGATGGCGCCGGCCAGTCCGGCAACGATCACTACAAACCAGATGTAGTATTTACCCAAAAATCTCTTTCACCTTGTCAAACAAGCTGCGCGGCTCCGGCTTGTTCTCCACGGGGGACGCGCCTTTCAGCTCTTCCAGCAACTCGCGCTGGCGTTTGGTGAGCTTGCCCGGCGTCTGCACCCGGACGCGCACATAAAGGTCGCCCTTCCCCGAGGTCTGCAACCCCGGCAAACCTTTGCCGCGAAGGCGGAACGTGGTCCCGGACTGCGTGCCTTCCGGTACTTTCAGTTTGTGCTCGCCCTCTAGAGTTGGGATGACAATCTCATCCCCTAGCGCTGCCTGACTGAAGGAAATCGGCACCGAACAGTAAAGGTTCTTGCCCTCGCGCTCGAAGAATGGATGCGCCTTCACGTTCAGCACCACGTAGAGGTCACCCGCGGGTGCACCCATGAGGCCGGCATCGCCCTGCTCTTGGTAACGGATGCGCGTGCCGTCTTCCACGCCAGGCGGAACGGTCACGTCCACGGTGCGCTCGCGCATTACGCGGGACTCGCCCTTGCACTTGGTGCACGGATCGGAGATCACGCGACCCGTCCCTTGGCACGTGGGGCAGGTGCGTGCGATGGAAAAAATGCTTTGCTGGAAACGTACTTGTCCGTGGCCGTGGCAGGTGGCGCAAACCGACGGTCCCTTGCCGGCGGCCGAGCCGCTGCCGCGGCAGACATCGCAGGTTTCGTAGCGCCGTACCTTGAGTTGAGTTTTCTTGCCGAAAGCAGCTTCTTCGAAGGTCAAAGTCAGGTCGGCGCGCGCGTCGCCGCCGCGTTGTGCCCGGCCGCGGCGTCCGCCCATGTTCACACCGAACAGGTCGCCGAAAATGTCGCCGAAGATGTCAGTGAAATCGCCGAAAGCCGAGGGATCGAACCCGCCGAAGCCGCCACCGCCGTTCACGCCGGCGTGACCAAACTGGTCGTAGCGCTGCCGCTTCCCCTGGTCGATGAGCACACTGTAGGCTTCCGTGCACTCCTTGAACTTTTCCTCGGCGTGAGGATCGTCAGGGTTGCGGTCCGGATGGTGCTGCATGGCCATCTTGCGGTAAGCGCTCTTGATCTCCTGCTCGCTGGCCGAGCGGGCTATGCCCAGAACTTCGTAGTAATCGCGTTTTGCCTGTGTCGCCAAATCTACCTCAATGCAGTCGGAATAAATCGTCCAGTATGGCTACAACCCACGGCTCCAATTGCACCAGCGCATCACGTCCCATTCCAGCAATCCACGGATGGGCTGCCACCAGCTGGAGTTGCTCAACGTCGTAACCTGTAGGGGCCCCGGAGGAGACAATTCCGTTTTCTCCAAGGCGATCGTATCGGATACGCTGCGCTGGATCTGCCAGAATGCGAAACGCCCTGGCAATCTTCCGGAAGCGCTCGACCTCTTCGATATTCTTGGGCTTCCCCGCCGCCTGGAATTCGGCAGCAAGTTTCAGGAATGCATCCTTGATCTCCTGCTCGCTGGCGGAGCGACTGACGCCCAGAACCTCGTAGTAATCGCGTTGTGCCTGTGTCGCCAAAATTACACCCGTTGGATGTTGTGCCGCCCCTCCAGGGCTCGCACGATTTTCTTATCAACCCACGGCTTACGCCGTGGGCTACCCTTTTGTCGCGCCTAACGGCGCTCGGAGTGTTTATGGGGTCGAGACCATGAACCGCCCTTACAGTGCCGAAGTACAGAGCTGCATTTACTCCGCGCCTCAGCGTCTCCGCGTTGCAATTCAGACTTCTGGGTTATGCGGCCAGAAAACCCCTCAAGACTCAGCTTCTCCGTGCCTCCGTGTCTCCGTGGTAGGTTCGGCCCTACTTTTTGCCCTTCGCCACCTTGACCATCGCCGGGCGCAGCAACCGTTCCTTCATCCGGTATCCGGGCTGCAGCTCTTCCAGCACGTGATGGTCGGGGACCGCATCGCTCTCCACGACTTCGATGGCCTCATGCACCCGCGGATCGAACGGCTCGCCCTTCGCGGGAACGCGCTGCACGTTCAGTTTCTGCAGGGCATCCTGAAGCTGCTTGTAGATCAGCTCCACGCCTTTGTGAAATTCCTCGGGGCTGGCCCCCGCGTTCTTGAGCGCCAGTGACAGGTTGTCGATCGCCGGCAGCAGCGTGCGAGCGGCGTCGGCCACCGCATAATCGCGGAAGTCAGCATTCTCCTTGGCCGCGCGTTTGCGGTAGTTATCGAACTCAGCTTGGAGGCGCGCCAGCCGGTCAAAGAGCGTGTCGCGCTCGTCGCGCAGCTTCTTCAACTCGGCTTCCGCCGGAGATTCGATCACCGGAGCGCTTTGCGATTCCGGCGTCCCTTCCGCGCTTTCCTCAAAACCATCGCTGGCATCGGCGGGCGGAAGCTCGTGCTCCAGATCCGCTCTGCGCCGCTTGTCTTCAACACGAATTTCGGCTTGTCCGTTGGTCTTACGCATATCGACTGCACCTGGTCTTTGGATTGGAATTTTCTTCACGGGTTCTCATTCAGCAGCTTGTCAAATAACTGCGCGATATACGACACCGCGGTGATGGTGTGCTGGTAATCCATGCGCGTAGGGCCAATCACGGCCAGCGATCCCCGCATTTCCCCGCCTGCGCGGGCAGGCGCCCCGATGAGGACAAAGTTGCGCATCTCCGGCACCGCCTCTTCCAGACCGATCACCACGCGCACCGCTTCCTGCCGCGTGTCCAGATACGCACCCAGCAGTTCCGCCACGCGCTCTTTTTCTTCCAGGGTCTTCAGCAGCTCGCGCAGGCGTTCGCGGTCCTGCTCGTTGGCTACGAGGTTGGACACGCCCTCCACAAAAATGTTCCTGGCCGGCTCGCCGCCGGCCAGCGCGCCGCTCTTATAAAGCTCTTCCAGGCTCTTCATCAGCCGGTCGTACTCGCTGCGTTCCTGGTCGATGCGCCGCGCCAGCTCTACCCGCATACTGCTGATCGTCCAGCCGCGGAAGTTTTCGTTGATGTAGTTGGCGGCGGTGTCCAGATCCGTCTGATTCAAGTCCTCCTCCAGACGCATCATGCGGTCGTGGACCACCCCGGAGCTTGTCACCACCACGGCCAGAACTTTCTTGTCGCCCTGGCGGGAAAAATAAATGTGATCGAGAGCATTCTTGGGCCCGGTGTTAGCGATGGCCACGCCCACGCCGCTCGAAACCAGTGACAGCACGTGCGACGTGCGCTGCATGAACTCCTGAATGTCCACCGTCCCTTGCAGGGTCCCGGATATCAGGTTCTGGTCGGCAGGCGACACCGTGGCCTGGCCGGAGATCTGGTCAACGTAGTAACGGTACGCCTGCGCTGTGGGTACGCGTCCCGCCGAAGTGTGCGGTTGGTCGAGAAAGCCGGCATCCACCAGATCGGCCATGGTGTTGCGGATCGTGGCCGGACTCAGGCCGTCCTTATTCAGGCGAGCGAGCGTACGCGAACCCACCGGCTCACCCGTAGAGATATAAGTCTCAACAATGGCGGTGAGGATCTCCCGTGCTCGGGGCCCGATTTGTCCTGGGAGAGGCATGCTGTCTGCCATTAAGTTATTTATTTATCAATAACTTGTATGTAAACCTCGACACTTTCTCTACCTTAGATTGTAGGAAGTTTAGTTAGGGAGGTCAAGATGGCACTTGAGGTGCCAGAGTGCTAAAAAAGCAGCAAGCAACTGGCAATTAGCAACTAGCTCAGCAAAGCCGCCTCTGACAGCTTTGCCCGCGCCCAACTTCCGAGACCGGCTTTAGCTGTGCTAATTGCTAGCTGCTAGTTGCTAGCTGCTCTCATTGAACCTGGATCACGTCTCCCGGGGCGCTGCGCTTCACTTCTTCCGCGCGCATGACAACCTGTTTCGCGAAGTCGTAGAGTGATTTGGCATGCGGAGAGTTCTCGCCTTCGAGAACGGTGGGTTTCCCGGTGTCGCCGCCCTTCCTGATGTCGGGATCGAGTTCGATCGAGCCCAGGAAAGGAACGCCGAATTGTTCAGCGGTGCGCTTGACGCCGCCTTTGGAGAAGATGTCGATTTCCTGGTGGCAATGCGGGCAGACGAAGACGCTCATGTTCTCAACCAGGCCCAGGATATCCACGCGCGCGGTGCGGAACATCTCGATGGCTTTGCGGCCGTCCTGGAGCGAGACGTCCGAAGGCGTGGAAACTACGACCGCGCCGGTCAGCGGCACAGTCTGGAACAGCGAGATCACCACATCGCCGGTACCGGGTGGCAGATCGACCACCAGATAATCCAGTTGTCCCCACACCACCTGCTGCAGAAACTGGCGGATGATCTGGTGCAGCATGGGCCCGCGCCACACGATCGCCTTGTCGCCGGGGTTGAGGAAGCCGACCGAGATCAGCTTCACCCCAAAATTCTGCAAAGGCTCGATCAGGTTCTCATTGAGGACTCGCGGCTGCTGGTTCGTAGCCATCATCAGGGGGACGTTGGGACCGTACACGTCGGCGTCGAGCAGACCGGTGCGATAGCCCATCTTGGCCAAGGCGACGGCAAGGTTCACCGCAATGGTGGTTTTGCCCACGCCGCCCTTGCCGGATCCAACAGCGATGATGTTGTTCACTCCCGGCAGAGGATGCGGGCCCTGCTGCTGCGCCGGTCCATGTGGATGTCCGTGTGCCATAGGTAAACTTTTATTATACGAGAGAGGGCAGAGATCGGGTGATCACGCACAGCGGGATCGCGGGTGATCGGGCTTTACATGCGTCGAACTCTGTAATGAGCTCACACCACAACATTGACGGAAGAACAACGGTTGACAATTAGTTTGGCCGTGTGGGTTTCAGATCACCCGATCCCGCTGTGCGGGATCACCCGATCACCCGATGGTTCACCTCAGCGCCGGGTTCTCCGCGCTGAATACTCCTGAGGGATTGTCCTTCCAAATCCAGGCATGGACCAGCCACATGCTCTTAGCGATAAAGTGGCCACCTTGTTCGCGGCACTGGCTTTCAGTCAGACCGTGGGGGTTCTCCAGGTGCGGCAGCACGCAGATATTCCCATGACGGTGCCAATGCGCCAACGATTTTGGAAACGGCGGGTCCAAAGGCTGCCCATCAGGTCCTTCGGCCGCATTCCAAAGATAGCTGACGCCGACCAGAGTGTACCCGCCGGGCGCATCCGGAGTCTTCTGGTACAGCAAAATGGGCGGCTTCTCGATATCAAATCGCTTCGGTTCCAGCGCCTGAACGAAATGGACACCCATTCCGGGAATATCCGGACCCAGCGCCTGATATCCGTCCGCTTCAGCCACATGCACATCCTGATATTTGGCCGTAGCCAGCCGGGCTCGTTCCAGCTGAGTCACCGTGTTCTTCAGTTCCGCAAAGGAGACGGCCGCTCCACCCGAGTGGGACGGGTCCATCGCCATGTTGCCCGAGGCGTGCTGGTCTGCGTGCTGGGCGACTGCCGCAAGTGCCAACACAAGTAAGAGAGTTGTCGCTCGAGTGATGGTCATCATTGAACTTTCTCGATTCTTCCTTTCTCTTGAAGTTGTCGAAGGGGTGCATCCACTGCGCGGCGCAATCTCTCGCCGGCGTGTGGTAGATTTTGCTGACGCTACAGTTTCATCATGTCGAGAGATTAGGAAATTAGCGCTGAATGGACCCTGAATGCGCCGTTCAGCTTAGGTTCAGCCTGATTCTCGTTTTCTTAAGCAGTTCTTGCATTCGTGTAGCCCAATCGGCGCTGGGAGACGGGCGAGAATCGTGTGGCACAGGCACTCTTGCCTGTGCAAGAGTGTCCTTGTGGACGGCGCAAGCACCGGCAGGAGGCCTCACCCCCCACGCGAAGCGCGCGTCGGGGCCCCCGGAGTGCCGGTGCCACACAAACGTGCGGAGGCAACCTTGCGGGTATTGGTGGTAGAAGACGAGGCTTCTCTCGCCAGGCAGCTCACAGCGACGCTTCGCCGCGCCGGCTACGCGGTGGATCATGCTGCCGACGGCGAACGCGCCGACCTGCTGGGGCACGACGAGTCCTACGACGCAGTCGTTCTGGATTTAGGGCTCCCCAAAATCGATGGGTTGACCTTGCTGCGCCGCTGGCGCGAGGCGGGCCAAGCTATGCCGGTGTTGGTGCTCACCGCGCGTGGAAGCTGGCACGAAAAAGTCCAGGGGATCGATGGCGGCGCCGATGATTACATGGCGAAGCCTTTCCGCATGGAAGAATTGCTGGCGCGGTTGCGCGCTCTCATCCGGCGCTCCAGCGGGCAGATCAGCCCTGAACTTCGCTGCGGTCCGCTGGTGCTCGATCCCCGGGCCGGTAAGGTCACCCTGGAAGGTACGGAGGTAAAGCTGACCAGCCACGAATTTCGCGTACTTTCTTATCTTATGCACCATAAGAAACGCTTGGTTTCTCAAAGCGAACTGACCGAGCATATCTATTCGCAGGACTTTGACCGCGATTCCAACACGGTTGAAGTTTTTATCGCCCGCCTGCGACGGAAGCTGGGCGCTGGTTTTATCGAAACGGTACGCGGGTTGGGCTATCGCATGAAGGTTGATTCATGAACCTGCTGCGCTCTTTCCGCTGGCGCATCCTTTTTGGCACCTTTCTTTGGACGGGCGGCCTGGTTCCGTTGGCGCACTTTCTATTTGTTTGGACGCACCCCCGGGCAGGTGCGCGGATGGTTGTCTCCGGAGTGGGCACGGCGATTACTATTGCCTCCCTATTGATGCTGGCAGGGATCTTGCTCATACGCGCAGCATTCTCGCCCTTTGGCCGTCTGCGCAGACAGTTGTCCGGTTTGCGCGATGGCTCCGTCCCGAGGATCGAAGGAATCTATCCAACAGAAGTGCAGCCCCTGGTGAACGACCTTAATTCCCTGCTCGAACATCGTGAGCGGATCGTTCAGCGGGCGCTGGCCAAAGCCGGAGACCTGGCGCACGGATTGAAGACTCCCTTGGCCGTGCTGGCCCAAGAAGCCGACCGGGCCGAAGGCGCGGGCCAGCAGGAAACGGCTGCCATGATCAGCCATCAGGTCGAGCGAATGCGCCGGCAGGTTGATTACCATCTGGCGCACGCCCGTGCCGCTGGCTCCGGCGATGTGCCTGGCGTGCGGTGTGCAGTGCTCGATTCGGTGGAAGGGCTCACGCGTACCCTGCACAGAATCTACGCCGGCCGCGGGCTTCAAATTCAAGTGTACGTTGCGCCCGAGCACTTCATTCGCGGTCAGCGCGAAGATCTGGATGAAATGCTGGGCAATCTTCTGGACAATGCCTGCAAATGGGCAAGATCCAAGATTGAAATACGATCCACACGGGAAAGTGGCGCGGTGGTTGTGACAGTGGATGACGATGGACCAGGCCTGGCTCCCTCCATGCGCGACGCAGTGCTCCAGCGCGGGGTACGCGCCGACGAAGCGGCACCCGGTTCAGGGCTGGGATTGGCAATCGTCCGTGATCTCGCCGAGCTCTACCGTGGGACGATCTCGCTGGAAGACTCTCCGCTGGGCGGCCTGCGCGCGCGACTGCGGTTACCGGCGTGACGGTATCCGGTGATCGGGTGATCCGGTGATCGGGTGATCGGAACCCCGTGGCCTTGGATGTTTTTCCAGGTAGATCGCCAAATAGCATTCCGCCTGTCGCTCCAAACAGGCGTCGGCCACGGCAGAAAGCCAGCGCTGCCGGATGCAGTCGTACTCCAGTTGTCCGTGCGCTACCGGCAAATGATCGCGATCATAGACGTAGCTCAAGACAACGCGTTCGCCCTTGTCGGCGTCCACGGCAAAACGGATGGAATCAGCGCGACGCTCAACCGGTATGCGTGAGCACCCGCGGGCGTAGCCCACGTTGCAGAAGTCGCGTAACGCGGCGTCGTCCGGGGTAGCTTCAGCGCCTTCCCCAGCGGCGCCGGGGCCCCCGGACTGGGCTGATTTTGCCCAGGCTGGGGTGGGGGCGCGGCACGTCCCGCAAAATCCCGCGCCCAGAGGCAGGCGGCTTGGAAACGCCCAGGCCACGGTGAGACACTTTTCCTTCGGAAAGAAGTAAGGACATGCCACGATGGTTTCATCTTAGTGGCCGGGCGCCGGATTGTGTAGAATTTTTCTTCCTATGGATGACACCAACCGCTTAGACCTGCTCACGCAATTTCTGGAACACAATCCCAGCGACGCCTTTGCCCGCTATGGCCTGGCCATGGAACATTCGCGCCTGGGCCAGGTCGAGGCCGCGCTCGAACAGTTCCGCAAGCTGCTGGAGCTTCATCCTGACTACACCAACGGCTACTTCATGGCCGCACAAACTCTGGAGCGCGCAGGCCGGACGGCCGAAGCTAAAAAGATGCTGGGAGATGGAATCGAAGCTGCTAAGCGCACGGGGAACAAACATGCGCTGTCGGAAATGACGGGGATGCTGGAAGAGCTGGAGGCAAGCGCTTAGCAAATTAGTAGCTGGCAATTAGCAGCAAGGCCTGCTCCGGCCAAACGAGACGCTCACGTCATCGTTTGCCTAGCGCCGCCAGGCGCGTCTGAAGGTAGCCCGGCAGGAACTGCCGGGTGAGGACGCAAAAAAGGAAAAGTCCCGCCAGGGACGGCTGAACGGCAGCTAATCGATAGCGAGCAGGATGCCAAAAACGACGTGAGTGGCAGGTTGGATATGTAACATCCACGATCGGATTTCCAAGATATCGAGAATGGTGAATTACAACTGGAATCGTCAGCCGTCCCTATCGGGACTCGGCGGTTCCCTCATCGCTAACCCGGCAGTCCCTGCCGGGCTATTCTCATTCGCGCCTGACGGCGCTGGGTGTGTGAACAAAAATCCCTTGCCCCGGGGACACGGACACAGAATCAGTAGTAGAGCCGAAAGACCTCGCTCAAGACAAAATGCCGAGTCCGACTTTAGTTGAGCCAACTGCTAAGTGCTGATTGCTAAGTGCTGCTCTTCTCCGCCAGCACCTGCGCAGTTGGCTTGAGCGACTTGCGAATTCTGTTTTCCACTAGGCCCGGCGCGTTCTGATACAGCTTGATCGCGATCCAGTAGAACCATGGCGTCACCGCCTGGCGTTTGCGTTTGAGCAAAGCTTTGAGCGTGTCCCGCGCTACCACATCGGCGCCCACGCCATAGCTCACGGACGCGCCAACGCGTTCCGGCTGGCTGCCTTTCATCATGTTCTTGGTAAAGTCGGTGGCGATGTAGCCGGGGCAAACCGTGACCACGTTGATATTGTGGCGTTTGAGTTCCATGCGCGACGCCATGCCGATGGCCTGCATGGCATGCTTGGTGGCGGCGTAGCCTCCCATGTACGGCGTGGCGATATGCCCGGAGACCGAAGAGACGTTCACAATGTCGCCGCCGCCTTGCCGCCGCATGATGGGGATCACCGCCTGCATGCACTCCAGCATCCCGAAGAGGTTGGTGTCGAACATGTGGCGCAGCTGGGCCATGTCCATTTTCTCGATCGAGTCATTCAGTCCGAAGCCGGCGTTGTTGACCCAGATGTCAATGCGCCCGAAGCGGCGGACCGCGGCGTCGGCGAGCGTATCCACCTGGTCGCGCTGGCTCACGTCGCAGGACAGGCACAGCGTGTTGTCCGCGGTGCCTCCGATCAGCGCTGCCGCGGCATCCACGCGCCCCCGGTCGCGAGCGCACAGAACCAGTTTGGCGCCTTCTGCCAGGAACAGTTTTGCAATGGCCTCCCCGATTCCCATGGAAGCGCCGGTGATCACCGCTACTTTGTCTTGGAGTTTCATATGAGCTTTGTAGTTTGTTGAGGCGTTGTAGTCAAGGTCGAGGTATTCCCCGGTGTTATGACGACTTGCGCGGTCACGTCTTTGCGACACTCAGTTTGGAGCAAAGCGACACGAACTTTAGGATATAAAACTTTAGGATATAAAATGTCGTTGTGAGTTTGCTGCCGATATTTCCGCTCGACGTGGTGCTGTTTCCGGGAGCGCCGCTCCCGTTGCACATCTTCGAGCCGCGCTATAAGGAACTGATCACGGAGTGCATGACACAGAAGACGCCTTTCGGCATGGTACGTGCCCGCGAGAACGCGCTGGCAGAAGTCGGATGTACAGCCGTCATCCTCGACGTCAACAAGACATACGAGGACGGACGCTTCGACATCTCCACCGAGGGCGGCCAGCGCTTCGCGGTCCGCCACCTCAACCAGGAACGCTCCTTTTTACGCGCCGAGGTGGTTTTCTTTGAAGACGAGCCTTCTCAAGTCAGCAAGAGCGAGAATGACACCGTGATTCAACTGCACCAGCAGCTCTTTGAAGTACTGGGACAACATATCGAGGTGGAAAAGACGTACCCCTCGCTTTCCTTTCAGCTGGCCAACGAGCTGCCGGTCGATCTCGACTTCAAGCAGTCCATCCTGGAGATGAAATCGGAAGCCGAGCGCATCGAGACCTTGATCGAGTACTATCGCGCTACCATCCCCAAAGTGGAAAAGACGATGCGCGCCCGTGACACAGCCAGCGGTAACGGACACATCACGTAGGAGTGACTTGCGCAGGAAAACCCAAGCAGCAAAAAGCTGTCATGTCGACCGAGTACGAAGGCGCGAAGGCGACTGAGTGCGAGTGAAGAGACCCGAGGCTGTTTGCGTCACCATGCCGATTTAGGGAGTTCTACCCGGGCTCTCTCTCCTTCAGATTGCGATCAGACGTGCAGTTTGGGGAGAACACCTCGTATCGACCTGGCAGAGGATGCATCCTCGAGGGTCTCTCCACTCCTCCTCGGTCTCCCGCTCCGCGGGATTCTTCGGAGTCGGTCGAGATGACAGCTTGAGTGGTCTGGCAAGCAGAGAAACCAGAATCTGGCTCGGCAAGAGAGGGCCGCTTCTCACTCTTTCCCGCCCAGCAATCCCACACGATCCACGCCCGCATGGTGCGCCGTATCCAGCACGTCGGCTACGTATTGGAAGTCGATCTCAGGATCTCCCTTGAAGAAAGCTACCTGTTCAATCCTGCGTGCAAAGATCTCGTGAAGTTCGGTGTCCAAATCCCGCCACGCGACTTCTTGTTCGTTGATGGTAATGCGGGGCAAGCTGTGCTGGCCACGGTCATGTAGTTGAATAATGACGACTGTCGGATCGGGCGGCTGCGGCGTGACCTGGTCTGCGGGAATCGGAATGTCAGCGCGCTCTCCCCAGAAGTGGTGCGGCAAGATGACCATAAAGATGATCAGCAAGACCAACAGAACATCGATCATCGGGGTAACGTTGATCTCTGAACTCAGACCGTTGCGCGATCCGTTCGTCATGGACATGAATGTGCTCCTGGCATTTCGTCGACGTTGCGATGATTAGATTGCGCGCGCTAGATGATTGGACACTCGCTCAGATCAGGATGTTCCCGCTTCCCTCCTTCGTTCGTTTAGAATGCCAGCCCGGAGAAGAACATGCCCGCAACCCTTGAGCACCATACCTCCAGGATCAAAGACGTCCGCTTGCATTACGTCCGCGCCGGGCAAGGCGATCCCGTGGTGCTGTTGCACGGATGGCCGCAAACCTGGTACCAGTGGCGCAAGATCCTCCCGCAACTGGCGGAGCGTTACACGGTGATTGCGCCGGACATGCGCGGGTTGGGCGATTCTTCCAAACCCGCCACTGGTTACGACAAGCGCACCGTCGCAGAGGACATCTACCACCTAGTTCGCGAGCTGGGCTTCGAGAAAATCTATCTGGTCGGGCACGATTGGGGCGGCCCGGTGGCCTATGCGTACGCATGCGCCCACCCCAACGACGTGCGCAAGCTGGTCATCCTCGACGTCGGCATTCCCGGCGCCGGCCTGGAACATGCGCTCACATTTCGCCCCGAGCGCAGCATCTGGCACATTCAGTTTCACTACGTGCGCGATCTTCCGGAAGCTCTGATCACGGGGCGCGAGAGGACGTATCTCACCTGGTTCTACCGCACGGCGTACAATCCCACCGCGATCAGCGAAGGAGACATCGACGAATACGTGCGCTGCTATTCCGCGCCAGGCGGGCTGCGCGCCGGGTTCGAATACTATCGCGCCATCTTCACGGACGTAGAGCACAACCAGGAGAACGCCCGGAGCAAGCTCAAGATGCCGGTGTTGGCGTTGGGCGGCGAGCGCGGCTTCAGCGAGATGCCCTTGCGCTCCATGCAACTGCTCGCGGAAAACGTCCGCGGCGGCGTGATCGAACGTTGCGGGCATTGGATCGCTGAAGAGAGACCTGATTATCTATTGGAACAGCTGCTCAAGTTCTTCGGCGAGCCTTAAACAGTCTTAACCGCGGAGGCGCAGAGACGCGGAGGGGGTACCCTCAGGGCAGGCCCTAATTTTAGCAGCCAGCTCTTCCAAGTCTTGCAGCTTAAGGTCAGCTTACACTGGTCTAGTCGGAGCGGGACAAGTGCCCAAAGAAATCCGGAAAGACTTCTGGGATGCCACTCTCGTGGCGAATGCCGAAGAATCCGACGACGATAAAGAAGACCCCGACCGCCATCGCCATCGCGCATGCGGAGCGGTTCGACATGTAGCCTTGAGCGATCACTCTGGGTGGCTTCAGAACTTTTCTCCAGCCCAGGGTCTGGGTGTAGCTGCCGCCCACATCAATCTCCCAGTGGTTGAAGTTAGCATCTCGCAGCGACGGGAAAAACACTTCGAGCAGTGTATAGATCCCGTATGCAGTCGAGAGGAAGTAAGGAAGGCAGTGAAAGAGCACTGACGCTGTATTCATGGTTGAAGCATCATTATTATTCTCTTCATGCCGCGCTCCACACTCTCCCTCACAAATACTTTTCCTTGAGCCCAGCCACGTGGTGCTCAACATGTCCGGCGATGATGTAAGCGATGGCCCGCACCGTAAACGGATTGCCGCTCGCGGTACCACGTCTCATCCAGGCTTCGGCGGAAAGATTGCGGAAGAATGCCAGGGTAGCCTGGCGGACCTGCCGGAACTCATCGATGTGTCGCACCCACGGCAATCGGTCAGAATCGGCCGCGATGACTGCAATGTCCTGTTCAAAACTCGGCAGCGGCGCCTCCATCTTGCGCGCAAACCACAGGGCGCGAGAAAGGAACACGCGCTCGGCATCGTTCACGTGGCCCCACACTTGCCGTATGCTCCACTTGTCTGGGGCATAGCGGTAGAGCGACTTCTCTTCTGAGATGCCGCGCAGGAACTTTGTCGTTTCCGCGATCTGATCTTCCAACACTCGGAGGACAGCGTCGCTCTTGATCCGGCCAATGTAGTTGAAGTAATACTCGGCAGCTTCGGTGCGTTCCGGGATTCCAATCATAATGCTCCATCTTACGCTTGGCCGGCGCGTCTCCGCTTCGCTCAGCGGTTCGCATAAGCCATGCGCAAATTCTGTGAAGCGGTACGCTCAGCCGCGCGTCTAATCGGCAGATGATGTATTCCCGCGCCGGAAAGGAATTCTCATGAGTGATCCAGCAGCCTATCCCTACGTCACGCGATTGAATATCCAGTTCCAGCCGCTCGAGGTCATCGACGAAAAAGCCATCGCCGACGCGTGCGTCCACAAATGGTTCAACCAGACGCTCTGCCAGGTGAACGACTCGGTGGTCCGCATGGCTGTAATCCAGGGCGAATACCATTGGCACAAGCATGACAAGGACGACGAGTTCTTCTACGTCGTCGAAGGGCGCCTGCTGATAGACCTTGAGGGCCGGACCGTAGAGCTCGAGCCGCGCCAAGGCTTTGTCGTGCCCAAAGGCGTGCTGCACCGTACCCGCGCCGCGGACCGTACCGTCATCCTGATGGTCGAAAATAAGGGCATCATCCCCACCGGAGACTGAGCGACGCGCATGCCCCGTCTCCGCGAATCAGTACTTTCGTGACTCTTGGCATCAATTTCACCTTGTAAGTGTTACCAGCATTGTGTTCAATTCTTGGAATAACAATCGAGAGTACGGATAGCGGACGCTCCCGCCCGGGCTTTATCGCCGGACGTCTGTTTTTGACGGTATTTGTGCTTGGGTGATCTATGGTGCTCGGGTGAACCAGGATGAAGAAGCTCAGATTTGTTGTTTCCTTAGTGGTGGCGGAGAACGACTATCAGCAGGAGCAGGCCGCAGCCGCGAAGGAGGCGGCAGAAAAGCTGGGCGCTGACCTTGACGTTCTCTATGCCGGCAATGACGCGGTATCGCAAGGGCAGCAACTGTTCGAGTATATCCAGTCCTCGGATCGCCGCCCTGACGGCATCGTGTGCCATCCTGTGGGCACGTCCTTGCCGCACGTCGCGCGTGAGGCGGTGACCGCCGGCATCGCCTGGGCCATCCTGAACCGCGAAGCCGATTACATCCCCGAGCTGCGCCAGAATGCCAAGGTCCCGGTGTTTACCGTCAGCGTAGACCAGCAGGAGGTCGGGCGCCTCCAGGGATTGCAAATGGGCGCGTTGCTGCCGGAAGGCGGCCTGGCCCTTTACATCGTGGGACCAACCTCGAATCCGGCTCTTCAGATGCGCACGGCCGGGGCGGAAGCTGCCAAACCGGCCAACGTTCAATTGCGCATGTTGCCGGCCCGCCTCACCGAACAGAGCGGTTATGACGTGGTCACCAATTGGCTCGGCCTGAGCACAGCACACAGCGCCCCGGTCAAACTGGTAGCCGCGCATAATGACAGCATGGCCATGGGCGCTCGCCGCGCTTTTTCTGAAAGGATGGTCGGTAGCGCTCGCCAACGTTGGAGCCAGTTGCCGTATATCGGTTGCGATGCCTGCCCGCAATCCGGGCAAAAATGGGTGCAGCAAGGGCTGCTGACGGCGTCGATCTTGCTGCCGCCTTCTGCCGGACGCGCCTTGGAACTGATGGCCAGCGGAATGCCGTTGCCGCAGGCGCTTCCGGAACGGACGCTGCTCTCGCCCACGGCCTTCCCAGCCATCGACAAGCTGGCTCCTGCCCGCGCCACCAGCAAGTAAAGGGAACGTCGCCGCAGGTTTCCCTCGCGCGAAGATGCCTGGAGCTAACTCTTCTTTCCGGTCTTTTAAGACTCTTTTTGGCAAGGATCCCCGATTTCGCGATTCTTCTGTAGCTCTTCTCTAGAATCTTCTAACCAGCTCACGAGTTTCATATTGGTACCAGCCAATATCGACCTACGGCCAGATAGCTCTAACCTATAAGGTTCTCGTTTAGCTGCAATAGGTTCCAGCTTCAAAGCCATCACTGCGCAGCAATACTGAAGATTGCTCATAAAAACTTTCCACATATTCCTGGCTTCCCCATTGATTCGTGAATAGGCGGCGACGTATATTCATTTACCTGCCCAGTGCACGCAGCAAAGCAGGCGTATTGGAACCGTTCTGTCTGCGTGCCAAGGAGATGGCGAGCGGCACAAGCCAACCATCCGCGTGCCGCGAAGCTCCTGGTTGCGACGTTTCAGGCAATCGACGACGCAACAGGAGCAGGGCCCCAACCCCTGGTGATTGTCTTCCGTGAGTCGCGCCTGGAATTCCAGGAACCTCACAAAATTCTATTTCCTCCCAGGAGAATCTTGATGTACAGAAAGAGTTGGATCCTCTTCACGCTACTTTCGTTCTTGTATGCCGGAATCATCAGCACTGCTCATGCTCAGCAGCGGCTGGATCCTAAGATCAAGAGTGCGCTGGCCCACTGCCCCGCCAACAGCCCCCTTTGCACTGACATCGGCCACCAGTATCAGGAAAAGCTGGGCTACTCAGGACACGATGAGCCGGCGATCCTTTTTTATTCCAACCAGCCCGGTGCGGGAAATAATCTGACCACTACGCTTACCCTCCCAACGGACCCGCCGACACCTCCACAGCAGGATGGCACCGGCGGCACTTTCAGTTTTCAGCTCCATCCGGCGTTCTGGTTCGGGATGGTACTGTGCGATTCACAGTCTTCGCCTAACTTCACGCACGTTTGCAATCCTGACACCGACGCCAACATCTTTGAGAACCCCAATCCCAACTCCAACCGTTTCGTCGGACACCATCCCGGATCGGCCGTCCAGGAACTGCAGTTCTACCCTCCCGGTGGATTGAACACCTGTTCCGATCCCACGCTGTGGTGCGTGGCCATGACCATTGACAGCTTCAACTTCCAGGACCTTACGAACCTGGCCAACAACGCTGATTGCCAGAACAAGGTCGGGCTCGAGCCGGTGAACTTTGCCTTCTTGACGACCAATGGCGTCTCGCAAACAGCGGCCGATCCGTTGAACCCTGACTTCAACACGAAGTTCGGCGTCTTTCCCGGAACCACTTTTCAGATGAATCCCGGCGACAAAGTCCAGGTCATCCTTCGTGACACTCCGGCCGGCCTGCAGGCCATCGTGCACGATCTGACCCAGGGAACGACCGGGTCCATGACAGCGAGCATCAAGAATGGGTTCGCACAGGTGAACTTTGTTCCTGATCCTGATCCCAATCATCCCTCAGTGACATGCACTTCGAGCCCCTACGCGTTCCACCCCATGTATGCGACCTCCAGCGAGCAGACCCGCGCTACGTGGGCGGCGCATACCATCAACACTTCGTTCTCCGACGAGATCGGGCATTTTGAGCTTTGTCCGGCGGTGGACCAGGAAGGCGGAAATTGCATCGCGGCCAGCGCCGACGATCCTAAAGGCCCGGACTTTGACGATCAGATCGGCGGGTGTTTCTCCGGCGCGTTCCTCGCCCAGTTCGGATTGCAGCCGATCGGCGCCTGTATCGGCGGCGAGTTCGATTTCGATTCAGCCGACTACAAGTTCAAGTGGGCGGGGACAGGCCCTGCGGCCACCGACGCTCTGCTCCATGCTGCTCCCATCCGCTTCGCCAGTCCCCAGTTCCACCACACGGACCAGGACGCGAACGATGCTGACGATCACCACGGCGCACTGCGTGACTTCAGCCGTGTGGCTTTTGAGGTAGACATGCCCATCAACGAGTTCATTTCCAACCCCGCTTGCGACATCTTGACCGGGAACGGCTGCACCAACCCGCCGGCGGGCGCCCAGTTCTACCCCATCTATTCCACCTTCCGCGCGCACGGCCATGACGATGACGATGGAACATGCTCGTGGCAGTTGGGTGGTCCCAACATTCCGGGAACAGAAAACAACTTCGGTGGGACCTCAACCACAGAATATGGCGGAGGCTTCCCGTTGCTGGTGATTGTGCCGATTGACGCAACTCATCCCAACGGAAGTTCCACCACACTCGTGGTTGACTTCCGCACCATTCACCATAACCCATGCCGGCATGGTAACGACAATGGTGATGACGACTGATCGCTAACGACGTTGTAATCCTCCTCTCTCCGAGCCTGGGCCGCAAAAGTCCAGGCTCTTTTTTTTCCATACTGATTGGCGGTCGCTGCCTACCTTACTGATCGTTGCTGAATATCGTCGCGAGCTTTTGGGACCGACGCTTGTGTGGCACCGGCACTCCTGCCGGTGCTTGCTTTCTCGAGAAGGATGCTTCAGCACAGGCAAGAGTGCCTGTGCCACATAGGTCAGCATCTACTGTTGAAATGAAAGATCGCCCTTCACTTCGCTCGCGGCATTTTGATCTTCAGCGGCCGGCAAGGCTCGCGTTTGGTGGGCTTCCAGGTGTGTCCGTCAGAGAACATCACGCTCTTCACTCCCACCAGGACCGTTCCGGGCGCGTCGCCGGGGATGCCGTAGGAGACTGTGTACACCGACCGCGGCACGAACGAGGCGTTCGACTCATAGCACTGCGCGGCGTGCGCCTTGCCCGTCTTCGCATCTACTTTCCGGCAGGTAAACTCCAGCTGCCGTATGGGAAGCCGGCCCATCGTCCGGAAGGTCACGCTGATCGAGTTCGGCTCGCCCGAGCCGCTCAAGAGCATCACCGGACAAGCGACGTTAGGGTCCATGGGCGATGCCATCAACATGGGCAAAATAACGAGGGAGAGTGGATTCAACATGCGCTCCATCATATAACTCCCGTCGCTTCGCTCACGCAGCCAGCGCGATTTGGTCTCCAATTTGACGCGCTTCGAAGCCGAAGCGTAGTATGCCGCCGTTTGCGGAGGAACAATGCAACGCTACCCGACGCTCATTCTTCTAGCGGCTTTATTGCCGGGGGTACTCACGTTCTCCATGCAGCGCCGGCCGGCTGCGAACATGGCCTCGGCGCCACAGGCGGGCACCAAATCACCGGAATCGCGTAAAGCCGATGACCCCTTCGCCAAATTGCGCGCCGAGTGGTCAGCGGCGCTTCATGCCAAGCAACTGGATTCGCTTGCGATGATGTATGCACCGGACGCGGTCTTTCTCGAGCCTCATGGCCAGCGGGTCAGCGGCAGACCGGCCATCCGCGACCTTTGCAAGAAAGCCATGGACACCTTCACCAGCGACCTCACCTTCCATAGCATCGTCACGGAACAATCGGGCACGCTGGCCTATGACAGCGGCGATTATCAGGAAACACTGACTGCCAACTCGGACGGGGCAAAAACTGAAGGCCGAGGAACTTACCTCATGGTGCTGAGACGCGAGAGCAATGGCCGGTGGCTCATCCTGGCACAGGTTTGGACGGAAGCCTCGCCGGCGCCGTCCCATTAGCTCTCACTGTTGCTCACGGATCGACAGATTAAGCCCCGGCTTGCATCGCGTCGTGGTATAAATCGTGGGCCATGGGTCATCTGATCTTCAACCTCCTGGCGCGGGGCCTGGTCATCGCTCTTCGTCCGTTCACTGAGTCCTGGCATGCTCTCCAAGACCGACTTCGCAGCATCGGCACGTCTGACTGGACAACCGCGACCGGAGTTATTTTTACTTGCCAGGTCAGCCAGGGTGAAAGAATGTGGCTGGCCTGGGTGACCTATTCTTACTCTGCGAAAGGTGAATACTGGTCTGGAGAAATGCGACGGCACTTTGCCGTGGAGCGCGATGCTGACGATTATGCTGCCGCCCATCCCAAAGGCAGCCCCATCGTGGTGCGACACAGCCCGTCGCAGCCGGATAA
>Ga0126379_10000321_pt1 | contig 26113 bp, 28 predicted proteins | sample PanSoiMetPlot_24_FD_92640 | JGI IMG/M metagenome (GOLD analysis project Ga0126379, IMG submission 92640) | Tropical forest soil microbial communities from Panama - MetaG Plot_24 | ecosystem: Environmental > Terrestrial > Soil > Tropical forest > Bulk soil | place: Panama | collected 2016-02-17
CATCATCCGGAATGGATCAAACCGGCGCCGTGCCCCCACCGATCAGTCCGCTGCCGGCCTACGTCTCGCTCGGCGTCAGCCGGCGCTGGAGGGTCGCCGCATGGGTGCTCCCGACCGTCTCCCTGGGCGACACGTCCGACGAGAAGGCGCGGACCGCCCGCTCGAACCGGACCGCGAGTGCGCGTCGCTCCAACTCATGCCCCGTCGCCGTGAACTCCTGCTGGATGGCGGCAAGCTCGGGCCAGCGGACGAGCGGGCCGTCGAGGAGATGGCGGTGGCGGCGGGCACGTTTGGTCGGGCGCCAGCCGTTCAAACCCCCGGCGGCGCTGGCGATCCCGACAAAGCCCTGCTCGACTACTACGACAAAGCGCGCCGGGAATGCTTTGCTGATCGCTGGCGGTATGAGCGCGTCTGGACAAGAAACATCCACTACGTGAATCTGCGGCAATGGCTCGGCCTCTACGACCGCTCGGCCGGTTGGATGGATTCGCGCGTCGCCAAAGGTGTGCCGAAGCCGGTGACGAGCAAAGCGAAGGAAGGCGTCCAGGCGATCCGCGCGATGTTCACCGCCGCGACGTTGGGTGTGGATGTCCGACCGTTGAAGAACGACGTCAAGTCGATGACGACGGCGACGACCGCCGACAAGCTCGCGCCGGTGCTCTACACGTCGAACGACATGGATCAGGTGCTCCACGAAGGTGATTATTGGTTCATCGTCTGCGGCAATGTCATCTACCACGTGTCGTACGACGACGACGGCACGTTCACCAAAGTGCCGTATGAAGTCTGCGCCTCGTGCGGCTACGAGGTGACGAGCGACGCCATCGCCCAGGCGGGGCAGCGCTGTCCGCAGTGCCAGCAGCCGGGACCGTTCACGCGTGCGCTCGGCGCGGACGGCCAACCGAAGGTCGATGTCCGCGCCAACGGCCACACCGCGACGGTCGCCCTCTCGCCGCTTGAGATCGCGTTTCCGTTCATGCGTCCGCGCTGGAGTCTCGTGGATCGCCTGATCCGGATGCGCTGGCGCACCAAGGCGTACTACGAATCGACGCCGGCGCTGCAGCAGTACGTGAAGCGCATCTCGTTCGCGAAATCCTCCACCGAGCGCTCGCTGCAGATCTTCCAGAGCCTGCCGTTCCAGACCGAACTCAGTCCGAATCTCACCAGCACGTTCGCCGGCACCGGCGATGAAGAAGGCATCGCCGAATACGAGCTGTGGGAGAAACCGACGGCCGCGCGCCCCGATGGGTTCGTGATGCGCGTGGCCGGCGACTCAACCCCGGTCGTCCTGCATCTCGAGGAGGACGAAGGCCTGCCGGGGCCGCTGCCGTATCACGATGCGAAGGGCAATCCGCTCTGGACGTTCCATCACGCCGCGTACGAACACGTCGGTGGCCGGGTGCTCGGTACCGGCGCGCTCGATCCGGCGATGAGCAAATTCGATCAGCTGAATCGCCTCGACAGCATCTACGAGATGATGATGACGCGGATGGCGATTCCGCAAATTTTAAAACCCAAAGGTCAGGACATCGCGTGGCTCGGCGACTCGCCCGCGATGCCAGGCCTCATCGCCGAGTACGCGCCCGCACCGGGCGGCGGGAAACCGGAACAGTGGCCGGGACAGGATCCGCCGCGCGCGTGGGTGCAGTTGCGTCTGCAACTGGTCGAGGAGATCGACGCGGCGCTCGGCACGAACGACATCCTGCGCGGACGCAAGCCGCCGAACGTCGAGGCCTTCAGCGCGATGCAGCTCTTGGTCGAAGCCGGTGAAGCGCGCTTCGCCGGCGCGTTCAAGGCGCGAGCGCTCGCATTTCGTGACGTCTCGAAATCGCAGATTGAAATCGAACGCGAATTCGGCGCCGACGTCCGCGTGCAGTCGGTAATTACCCCGTCACGCGGCTACAACTTCCTCACGTTCCAGAAAGCCGATCTCGATGGTGAAGTCGCCTTCGATGTCGCTGATGGATCGACCAAGCCGAAAACCCAGCTCGCAGAGCGCGCGAGTATCGAGCACTTAAAACAACTCGGCGGGATCGACATTCGCAATCCCGATACCGAATACGCGGTCTATCAGAAGCTGGGACAAACCGACCTGATTCCCTCGACCGACAATCAACACCAAGCGGCGTTACAGAATCAGGAGCTGTTTATGGCTTGGGTCAGAACGCCTGGGGCGCTGACCTATGTACCCCAGGCGGCACCGACGGCGGGGGCAGTAACGGGAGAGGTTGCGCCCCCGCCGCCGGATCCGTCCACCGATCCCACGTACCCCTTCGTCTTGCAACCGTGGTACGAGGTACCGATTCATCGCATCGAACTCGTGAAATGGGCGGTCAGTGACGAAGCGATCGAACTCTTCAAAACGATTCCGAGCGCGCGATACTTCGTGGGCAAGTACCTCGGCGAACTCGATCAGAAAATCGCCAAGGCCTCGACGCCGCCACCAGAAAAACCCAAGATCAGTTACAGCTTCGGGTCTGAAGACATGGCCGCCGATTCTGCGATTGCCGAAGCGTTCTATGAAGCCGCAGACGTGGCACCACCCGCCTCTCGTACGGCGACGCCGATACCCGGTGCGCCACAGGGGGCCGGTCGCGCCATGGCCAACTCGAATCAGAATTCCGCGCCGGTCGGCAATCAACCGCAACCGGGCTCGCCGGCCATCGTGGCAGGACGACCATAACCCATGGCCATTCTACCAACGGACCGCTCGGACGACGACTCGCTGCACGCAAAGCGGCGAGGGCGCGCCCGCACGGCCCTTGAGGCGCTTATCCGCTCAACCATAGGGGAACCGTTAGGTCAGCGTGCCAATGTCCCGGACACGGAGCCTGGTGTGAAGACGCTACCCAAACTCTCCGCGCTCCCGCCCGCCCAGCGGCGGGCCATGTTTGCCAAGGGGCCGAAACAGAGGCTTGGGTAGCCCCCCGACTCGGGTGTATAGTCCAGTCCGTACGACTCGTGTAAGAAACGGCTATGGGCCCTGTCCCGGCCGTCGATTCGCGTAAGACCCGACTCGCTGCGGTCCTCTCCCGACCGCACATTCGCGTAACACCCGACCTCCTCGTGTAACGCAATTTCGCGTAACACCCTCGTGAAAGGCGCGTCGTCCATGAAACTCTTTTTCCATCTCCCGATTGTGTACGCCTATCCGGAGTCTGGCGCCGGGGCCGGTGCCGCTGGTAATGGCACTGGTACCCCTCCCGCTGGTGCCGATGGTGCCGCCGCGCCGGCCCAGGTTCCGGCCGTGCCGGCGAGCGATGGCACGACGCCCGCCGGCAGCGAGCCGAAAAAGTCATGGACGTTCCCCGAAGATCGGACGCACTGGGTCAATCCGGAGACGTACAAGAAATCCGAAGCGCTCATCAACCGGACGGCGACTGAACTCGAGCGCGCCCGCGCGATGATCGGCGAGCAGCAACGCCGCATTGCCGCGCTCGCCGGCGTCGCGCCCCAGAATCCCGACGACGTCGAAGCCCAGAAGATCGCCGACGCGTTTTTCGCGATTCCCCAGTTCGCGCATTTGCGCTACATCACGCCCGAGTTTCTGCAATCGGTCGGCGCGCTGCTGCAGGACGGCTCCAGCATCGCCGCCGCGCGCGACCACGTCTGGAACAGCCACACCGATCGCTTTCTCGATGATCTCGACGCGGCGTTCGCCAGCGAGATCGGCGTGGACAAGTTGACGGTTGGCCAGCAGGGCAAGCTGCGCGCGGCGTTCGGCGCGCTCATCCCCGATGAACGGACGAACCCGGAGGCGCACGCGATCTTCGCCCGACGCTATGAAGCCAACGATCGCTCGCTGATCGAGGAGTTCGTGAAGGAATACGTCAGCGACATGTTGGAACCGGCGCGACGCCAGGCGACCATCCCGACCTTCCGGCGGCCGGTGCCGCGGAGCGGGCCGACGGCGCCGGTCGTCACGCAACGAGCCAAACCCGATTACAGCAACATGACCGTCTCGCAGATGCTCGACGCCGCAGAAAAAGAAGCGGAGGCGGTCGGGCGCTGAGTTCGCACGCGTCGATGGAGCTGAAGGAGTACAACGATGGCCGGCCCTGGATCCGATGCAGCCACCGAAGACGGGCTTCTCAAGACGACGTATGAGGACGTGATCGCCGAGGGCGTCCTCAAAAAATTTCAGCTCCGCGATGCGTTCAAGCAGAAGGACAGTCCGTGGGAAGGCGGGCGCGGGAAAGAGTGGAGCGCGCACGTCGAGCGGAACAATTCCCCGATGGCCGTCGGATCCGACAGTGCCATCCCGATCGCCGACAACCAGAAATACCTGACCGGGTTCATCACCCAGAAAAAAATTATGGCGCGGTGGCGCGTCACCCAGGAGCAACTGGACGACACGCAGAATCGCGAAGGGGCCTATCGATCGACGCGCACGGAAAATATGGAGCGGTTGATCGATGACATCGCCTACAGGGAGGAGTTCTACCTCGGCTCGGACGGCCGCGGCGTGTTCGCGATCGTGGATGCTACCACGAGCGGCACGACGCTCGAGCTGAATTCTCCCGGCAACGTCTCCTCGACCGGCGTCGCGATCACGAGCGCCTTCGGCAATCGCTTCATCAAGCGCGGCATGTCGCTCGCGGCGATCAATCCGGCGAACGGCGTCATTCGCACGAACACCCCGAAGGTGACGGCGGTCAACAGCGACGGCACCGACGTCACGCTCTCGGCGGCGCCGAGCTGGACGACGGGCGACTACGTCGTCCAGGCCGCGAACACCAGCGTGGTCGACGCGCTCGATACCGCGTACGAGAAAGCGCCGTGGGGCATCACCGCCCTCATCGATGATGGCACGTACAGACAAAATTACTACGGCGTCGATCGGTACCTCTATCCGAATTACGCCAGCTACGTGAGTGCTTCGACGGGTGCGCTCTCGTTCGACCTCCTGCAGCGCGTGAGCGATATCGTCAATCAGCGTCTCGATGGCGAGGTGAATGCGATCTGGTCGCATCACTCGGTGCGCCGCGTCTACATCATGCTGACGCAGGCCGACCGCCGGTACGCGGATCAATCGAGCCGCATGAATCCCGACGGCGGCACGCGCGCGTTCCAGCAGGAAGACCTGACGATGGGGAGCGTCGCGTACAAAGCGATCCGGACCATGCCGTTGCGCTCGATGTTCCTCGTGGACGTGCCCGGTGGCGACTTCGTGCGCTACACGTCGGAGAAGGGCAAATGGGTGAGCGGCACGAGCGGCGAGATTCTCGTGCGCGATGGTACGGGCCAGAACGCCCGGCACGCGTGGGAAGCCTGGTACTATCGCCGGTATAATCTGTTTTGTCGCAACCCCGGAAAGTGTGCGCGCCTCGATGGGCTGACCGGCGTCACATTCGTGGTCGTTCGCGGCGAGTGACAGACAACCCATGCGAAAAGCCAGTCAAGGAAACGCCGCGGCGATAGCTGCACTAAGACGCGAAGATCTCGCCTACTTGGCTGGCTTTTTCGACGGCGAAGGATCCGTCACGATCAATCACCTGAAGCGAACCGACAAAACCGCGAGCGGATGCTACAAGAGTGACAGTTACACGCTGCACGTCGTGATCGGCAACACCGATCCAACCGTGCCGCTCTGGGCACAGTCGATCTTCGGGGGATATGTCATCACGCGTGAGGCACGCACGGCCAAACAGAAAGCCGCGTTTCAATGGATCATCTGCAACTACTGGGCGATGCGATTCCTTGAGACGATCCGACCTTACATCCGTATGAAGGGCGAGGTCATCGATAGAGCGATCACGTTCCAGCGTGCGATGAAGAAACACGGGCCAAAGGCTACGCCTCCGGAGGTGGTCGCTTGGCGTGAGGAGCAGCGCCTCGCGATCCGAATGCTCAACGGTCGCAAAAAGAAGGCAGACGATCCGCTGGAACTGCCGCCGCCGCGCGAATCACCCGATCAACGCACGCACTAGAGGGAGCAACAATGGCGCAATTCGGCGACACCGTCGCACTCGTCAACCGCACGAAGGGCGTGCTGCAGGCGCAGTGGGACGGCACGCACTATCACTTCGATCCGGGCGAGACGCCGAACGTCCCGGTGCCGATCGCCATCGCGGCGGTCAGGCAGAACCCGCTGCACGGCTCCGAAGATCCCCTCGGCGATCCGAACGTCTTCGTCTCGCTGTTCGGCATCAAAGGGGCCACGCATCTGTTCGGCGACTGCTCGCCGCTCGAGCAGAGCGCCGCCGGCGAACGAATCGATCGCACGCGAATCCTGGGCCTCGGCAACAAAGGGAAACGCGTCAACGCTGGTGGCCCGACGCACTTCGAAGCGAAGCTCGGCGTCGACACCGTCAACCTCGCGGATGACGCGGAACGGCGATGAACCCGCTCGGGCAGATCTACATTCGCGATCTGAATCCCTTCAACCTCGAGGAGCCGCCGCTCTGGTGGCAGCAGGGGTTGTGGTGCTTCGATCGCGATCTGCGGATTCTGCCCGGTCGGAAGAAACCCGTCTGGTGGCTGGCGCGCGTGAAGAAGTACAGCAAGGGGCTGACCGGCGAGGCGATTGTCGATGATCAGAACGACACCGCGATGTTTGTCCGGTACGACCTCGTGCCGGTGACGTGGATCGCGAGCACGGAAGGATGGAGTGAAGGCTTCCTGCAGTACATCGTCGGCGAGCTGAATGCCCGCGATACCTGGGCAATCGAAGGCGGGCCGCTCACTGACGATGGCGTCAAGAAAGCGCTGTTCGAAGGCGGCTCGAAATACGGCCAGATGCTGGATGAACGCGATGCCGCCGCGCGCCGCGCGATTGATCGCGAGGTGCACGACGACGTGTATCAGGCAACGGGTGATGGATGGCGAAGTCTTCAGGCCCGAACAGGCGAGCGCGTCCTCAACGCCGGAAGACCCAGCGATCTGCCGCCACCCACGGAGTCACAGACATGACGAAACGAGCGGTCGAGCAGGATGACGAACCGAACGAGGTCGCGACGAGCCCGCCGGTGCCGATCACCGAACCGATGGCGCTCAGCTTCACGCTCGATCCCAGCAGCGGGCCGGAACACACGTCGATTCTGATCACCGGCAGCAACTTCGGCGACCAGGCCGGCACGCTCTTTCTCAATGAAGTGTCGGCACCCGTGGTGCTGTGGACGCCGCTGGCCATTCAGACCCTCGTGCCCTATGGCGCGACGAGCGGCGAGCTCGTGGTGACGACCACCAATCATCGCCGCGGCGCGGCCACATTCACGGTGACGAAGAAGGACTGATGCCCGACGACCCGCGCCGGCCGTTTCGGCCCAACGTCTTCTGGTCGGGCGAGTCGCGGTACGGGAGCACGCCTGAGTCGCCCCAGCCGCCGCCGCCCGACAAGGATGCGGCCACGACGGACTGGCTGCAACGCTGGTTCGCGCAGCAACCGGGCTTGTACAACGCGCTCGCGGCCAAAGGGTTGGCCTTGCAATCGATGCTTCCGCAATGGATGCAACCGAAGCAGGACCAGGGAGACATCGAGCTGCCGTCGAACGGATCGATCGCGGCGCTGCGTCGGAAAACTCAATCACGAGGAGACGGCCGATGAACTGGACGAAGCAATTCACGCAGTCGCCCGACGGCTATCTGTGGGCGAATCAGGCAGCGGCGGCCGCCATCGAAGCCGAAGCGGCCATCTGGCAGCGCGTGGACATGGCGCTCGCGGGTGCAACCCCCGGCGCGCAGCGGGCCTTCGACGGCTTGCGGAAATGGATGGCGCAGCATCTCCAGGCCCCGCAGGCGCGCTTCACGCCGCTCACCAACTCGACCAGCGGGCTGATCACCGCATCCACCGGCGGCCTCTACGGGTTGATCGCGACGCGACTGTACGGCGTCTACATCCGGAAGACGAACGTCGCCGGATCCTCGCTGGCCAGTTATTTGAAATTTTTCGATGACGGCACGGACGGGGCACTGTCGGGCATGACCGCCGCGAGCCGTCTCGTGATCCCGCTCGGCGCGGTGTCATCGGGCAACCCCGGCACGCTCTACGAGGGCTTGTACGTCAACCCGAATGGCCTCGCCGTCGCGAACGGTCTGCGGTTCGCGCTCGTCACGCTCGCCGATACGTTCACGATCTCGGCCGCAGCCGACGGTGGCGACGGCTTCGCGATCAGCGCGCCGTAGGAGGATTCCCATGCCGCAACACTGGATTGAGCGCGGGCCGGCGACCGGTGGCGCGCCGCCGGATTTCGCGAGTACGCCGACGGCGAACGGCGCGTATGTCGATGGCTTGACGAACGAACTGGTCATCGGTACGGGCACGTCGGGAGTGACGGGATCCCCGGTGCGCCAAGTGAGCAGTCTGCGGACGCGCGTCGCCATCGCGGACGTGAACGCCGGCCTGACGCTGCTGCCGGCCGTCGCCGGCCGCAAATATCGGCTCATCGACGCGCAGGCGATCGCGGTCGGCGGCGCCGTCGGCGCCACCACGACCGTGGACATCCTCGGCACGCAGAGCAGCGCCAGCGTCAAGCTGGTCAGCTTCGCGCAGGCGAATCTGACGCAGTCCACGGTGCTGCGGCCGGGGTCCACCGGCGTGACCGTGCTCGCCGATGGCGCGTCATTCGTGCAAAACGACGTCAACACCGCGATCACGATCGGCAAGACGGGCAGCGCCGCGACGACGGCGACCGCGATCGACATCGCGCTCAGCTATGCGCTCGAGAGCTAAACCGTGGGCTATCGAGAGCAAGTCCTCGCGGATGGGCCGGTCGGCTACTGGCGACTGGATGACAGCGGATCAACCGCCGTCGATCAGATTGCCGGCGCGAACGGCACCATTATCGGCGGCGTAACGAAGCTGCAGCCAGGCGCGCTCGCCGACGGCAATCCCGCGATGACGTTCGACGGTTCCACCGGCAAGATCACCACGACGGTGTCGGGGATCGCCTTACCCGTCGGCTTCGCGCTCGAATACTGGATCCAGACGACCAAAGCGGTGATCGAGCCGGTGATGAGCAATCGGCCCAACGGGGGCGTGGTCTTTACCGGCCTCGACAACACCCGCAAGCTCTTTCTGAATGTGAGCGGGGCGGTCAACGGCAACCGTGTGCTGAACGATGGCCTCTGGCATCACGCCGTGATCACGAACGACGGCACGACGACCATCTTCTACGCGGATGGCGTCGTGGACCGCAGCGTGGCGCAGACCCTGGCCTCGCAAACGGCGCGCTTCTGGACGTTCGGACAGGATGCGGGGGACTGGTGGCTCGGGTCGTTGGACGAGTTGGCGATCTATGCCGCGGTGCTCAGCCCGACGCAAATCGCGCAGCACTACGCGGCCGCCGCGATCGGCGGGGGCACGTCCTTGTCGCACTTCCGCTATCGCTACGTGGAGAGTTGAAGGAGTGCCGGTGTGAAGGACTACACCTTGACGCTGAATGGAAGCGCGCAGCAACTCTCGTCGGCGCTCGCGAATCCCGCGCTGGATCTGCCGTTTCAATCGCTGCATCTGCAGCCCGACGGGGCGAACGCAAACCCGATCTATGTCGGCACCTCCGCGAGCGTCTCCTCGTCCTCGCATGGCGTGCGCCTGCCGGCCGGGGCGAGTGGCGTCCCGCCCGCGCCCTATATTTTCGAATTCAGCGGGGAGGGGCGGTTGCGGCTCTCGAGTTTCTATGTGCTGGGCACGAACGCCGAAAAGCTGCACATCCTTGGCGTGGAGCGCTGATGAGTACGGCCTGTTCGCGCAGCACGACATTCACGTACACGGGCGATCTCACGCTGACGCAGACCGTCGAGGCGCTGCAAAACCCGGCCAGTCCCGGCGTGATCGAATTCAAAAATCTCGCGGTCGGCGACACCACCATCACGGTGCCGACCGCGACCGATGCGACGGCCGTCAGCGTGACGATCATCCCGCCGCCTGGCAACGTCCACGCGGTGCTGTTGAAAGCCTTACCCGGCGATACCGGCCTGCGTCTGCATAACACCGATCCGACGACGCTCGCGCTCGATCCCTCGGTGACGAGTTTCGTGCTCACGTTGTCGACGGCGATTGCCAACGTGCGGTTCTTCTGGAGTTGAGCGCATTGTGCCCACGAAGTTGGGAGCGATCGTCGCCAGGACCCGGACGCAGATTCTGGCCCCGCTCGTCCAATCCGGCGCGATCAGTCCCGATCAGTTCTGGGACGACGACGAATTGCTCGCCCATACGGTCGCGGGCTGCAAAGACTTCTGGCGGGCGCTGGTCGATCTCCATCAGGACCACTTCGTCGGCATCAACACGACAGTCGTTTTGCCCGCTGCTGCCGATGCATTCGTAGGCGTCCCCTCCGATCTCTTTCGCATCCTGCTTCTCACGCCGCGCGACGCGAGTGACTACAACAGGCCGATCAGATTCCAGCGGGCGAGTCTGACCTCGCTCGATTTCACGAGCGCGCTCGAGCGGGCCGCCCTCGACGTCAGCATGGGGGGCATCGTCTACGTCGCGCTGGTGAACGCCGGATCGCCCGTGATGACGCCGGCGATCCACAACGCGCCGCGCGTCGGCAGTGATATCCCATGTCGCCTCGTCTACGTGCCGACGCTGCCGACGTTGACCGCCGACAGCTTCAATCCGATTCCGGGCGAGTCCGATCACGCGCTCATGGCGTGGACGGCGGCATACGCGCTCGGCAAGCAGAATGCCGACGGCAGCTTCGCACCCGACACGACCTGGCTGCAGGTCTACAGCACCGAAAAAGAGAGCATCAAAGTCGTGGCCGAACCGCGCGATGCTTCCTCGCCGTCAATCGTGCGCGGGGTGTTCGACGACACCTACGGTCCTGGCCTATCGGGATGGGGCGGCGATTGGGACTGGTGGTAACGCGTGCCCCCGCGCAAGATCTACGGCCTCGGCAGTCTGGGCGTCAACACCGACAGCGACGAATTCGCGCTCGATGATCGGGAGCTGCGGAAAGCGCAGAACGCCATCACCGATCAGATCAGCGGCGAAGGTCTGATCAATCGCCCCGGCTACGGGGCGGTCAATGCCGTCGCGGCGCCAGGGACGATCCTCGGCGGCGTCGGCGTGCCGCTCGCGGACCTCTCGAGCGGGACCGCGCATTTCTTCTGGATCGGCCGCGGGCCGACATCCTGATGGCGACGTATACGCTGTTGCCGTTGCCGTGGGCGGGTGCTCCCGCCATCTTTGCCACGACACTCGCGGCGCTCTGTAGTCCGAATGCCAGCGATCCCGACATCGGCACGATCAGTACCATTGTTGCGAGCAACCCTGATGGCGGCGTCGGGCTCCGTCAAATCGGTGAAGGCTCTACGATTCTGCAAGCCATCACGTCGGGGTCGGGGCCTGGTGGATACGTCCCCAACATCACCTTTTACCTTCAGGATGACGGCAGCATCCCAAGCGGGGCCACGATCACCAGTGTCACGGTGCGTGTGCGGGTCAAAGCATCGGCTGCGGCGAATCTCGACTTTTTGGGTCCGCATCAACCCTTCCAGCTCTTTTCACATGGGAGCTACTCACTTGGTGGGACGAGCGTCGCGGCCTCGGCGGCCAGTGCCATCGGTTCGACGTATTCCTTCATCGAGACGGATCCGCTCACGGTGAATCCGGCCACGGGCACGCCGTGGCTGCGTGCGGATCTCTTCAGCGACGGCAATGTTGATGCGGTCGGTAATGGCGCGTGGTTTTTGTACATTCTGCCGACGAATTTCAACAACAGCGTCGAGTTCGATTATGCGGCGCTCGAGGTCATCGCCGGCGGCACGCCGATGCAGTGGTGCTACAACCCGACGTCCAATCACTACGTCTTCGCTGCGGAGTGTCCTGGCCCGCCATTCATCTCGGTTGCTCCGCCCACGATCGCGATCACCGGGTTCAGTCCGCGCTCGACATGATCACGATCCACGGTTCCGGGTTCGGCGATGGCGCGACCGTCACCTTCGACGGTCTGCCGGCGACTGATGTCGTCGTGCACGATCAGACGCGCATCACCTGCACGCCGCCGGCGCACGCGGACGGATTTGTGACCGTCGTGGTCACGAATCCGGACGGCACGACGGGTGAGCTGGCCGATACCTTCGTCTACACGACGCTCTCGGTGACGCCTGCGGTTGGGCCGATCGCCGGCGGCACGACGCTCACGCTGACGATCAGCGATGGCGGCGCGGGCATTACGTGGTTCCAGAACTACTGAGGATTTGCTGATGCCGACGTGGTCCACCGGCACCATCATCCCGACGGGCAACTACAACCGCATCGTCTGGGCGGACAGCCTGAACCTGTTTGTGGCGGTCGGCAGTGGGGCGAGCGGTCAGCGGATTGCCACCTCGCCCGATGGCGTGATTTGGACCGGCCGCTCGGATCCGGTGGCCGGCAGTCCGACCTGGCAGAGTCTCGCGTGGAACGGCAGCGTGCTGGTGGCCGTGTCCTCGAGCAGCAACGTCATCACCAGTCCCGATGGCGTCACGTGGACCGAGCGCACGCCATCGGAGGCGAACAGTTGGATGGACGTGTGTTGGGCAGCCGAGCTGACTCAGTTTGTCGCGGTCGCCAACACCGGCACCCATCGGGTGATGACGAGTCCCGATGGGATCAGTTGGACGAATCACACGGCCTCGAGCGCGAAAGCGTGGAGTGCGGTGGCGTGGTCGTCGGAATTGACGCTGCTGGTGGCGACCGCCACGACGACCGGCACCGCGTCGATTATGTCGTCGCCAGATGGCGTGACGTGGACGGATCGATCGACGGCGGGCACGGTCGCCTTCTCCTCGCACGGACTGGTCTATGCGCCGGCCTTGACGATGTTTGTGGCGGGGACGACGTCGAGCAGCAATCTCTATCGGTCGACCGATGGCATCACGTGGACGAACTGGTCAGGGCCGCCGGCCGGATGGACCCAACGGCAGCAGACCGGCGTGTGGTGCCCAGAGATCGGGCAATTCGTCTTCACCAGTAATAGCCTGAACAATCAGGTCCTGACCTCCTCGGATGGCATCACCTGGGCGGCGACGCTGATGGATGACGGGGCCGGCGGGGACTTTTTCGCCATCTGGCAGGGCATTGGATGGTCCCCGACCTTGAGCGCGGTGTCGCTGCTGAAAGGCGGCGGCAGCACGAGCGTCTATGCGCTCGGCCGCTCCCTGTTGCCGAATACGGTGACGCCCGATCACGGCCCGGTCGCCGGCGATACAGCCGCCACGCTGACGGGGACGCCCGATACCTTCGCCGATGACAGTCCGAGCGGGTATTTCGTGTTCGTGGATAACTATGCGCGGCAGATCGGGATCGACCTCACGGATCCCGAACTGATCTGGAATCCCGCGCAGGGCGGGCAGTTGGCGTACAGCTGGGTCAACGACGCGCAACTGACGTGTGTGACGCACGCGCAGCCCTGCGGCCCGACCGACGTCTACGTCGTGGACATGACGAAGCTCGCGCGACACGAGCCGAACATCGCGTTCTATCTGCCGCTCGCCTTCACGTATCAGCTCGACGCGCCCACGCTCACGGACATCGCGCCGACCAGCGGCGCGGCCCGCGGCGGCACGCACGTTGTCCTGACCGGCAGCTTCTCCTGCGTGACGTGCTCGGGCGGCGGCACCGTCCAAGTCGAGATCGGGGGCGTGCCGCTGACGTCCGTCGGCTGCAGCGCCGACACCCTCACGGGCATCACGGGCGTGCACGCGGCCGGCGTCGTGGATGTCGTCGTCATCAATCCCGACGGCCAACGCGTCACGCTCGCGAGTGCCTACACCTATATCGATGGGCCGACCGTCACCCACATCGATCCGGATCACGGTCCCGATGCGGGCGGGACCGCCGTCACGATCACCGGCACTGGCTTTCAGACCGGCGCCAGCGTGATGTTCAGTGGGCTCGTGTCGCCCGACACGGCCGTCCCGCCGTCGTTGCTGATCGCCGACGCGTTTGATGTCGTTGTCGTGAATGCCACGACGATCACCGCGACGACGAGTGGCAGCGTCGCGGGTGTCTACGACGTCGTCGTCACCAATCCCGACGGCCAGCGCGGGACGCTCGAGCAGGGCTACAGCTACGACGGCTGGTGGACCTCGGATCTGCCCACGCCCGTGTGGAGCTATGGCCCGACTCCCCCGGTCCGCCGCATTCCCGGCCGTCGCTGGCGCACGGAGGCGCCGCTCGCGCCGCCGGTCGATGGCTGGTGGATGTCCACCGCCGCCTATGGTGGCGACATTCTCATCGTCGCCAGCAGCCGACCGAAGGATCCGCGTCGCTGGAACCAGATCGCGACATTCGCGACCGGCTCGGCCGCGATGCTCGGCGGCTCACCGGGCATTGCCGGCGTCTACCACAACCGCATGGTCTACGCGGCGAGTGATTACACGGTCGGGACGACGGCGCCGCCACTTCGCATCTACGACGGCAGTTTCGATCGCGAACTGTGTCGGTTGCCGCCGACGAGCACCAGCACCGTCGCGACGGCCGTCCTGGCGTTGCTCATCGCGAACGGCACCATCTATGTCTCGACATTCGATTCGGGCAGCTCCTCGGCGGACTGGGTGGGGCGGGTCTTCGCACTGGACCTGAACACGGCCACGCTCTCGCCGATCGGGGCGCCGTTTCCGGCGGGCCATCTGCCGTATGCGCTCACCTGGCACAACGGCATGTTGTGGTGCGGCACGCATCGGCAGGCGACCGATGTCGCCGGCAAGATCTTTCGCATCCGACCGGACATCGCCGATCCCGCGTGGACGGAGGACGCGACGCTCGCGGTGGGGTTCAATGTCGCCGCGCTGTGTTCGTGGCACGGCATCCTCTACGCGGGCACGACCGCGCCCGCCGGTACGTTCGCCCAGATTCGCGCGCGGGCGACGGACGGGACGTGGAGCGTCGTTGACACGGGCAGCGGGGGCACCGCGACGGCGAATAATGGGTTCCTGGCCTTCTGTCCGTTCGGCCCCGCGCTCTTTGCGAGCTATTGGAATGCGGATACGCCGGCCATCGCACGCGTGCGCGTTACGAGGGACGGCACGAGTTGGTCGACCAGCTACGGCGGGGCGGCGGGCACCTTGCGCCCGTTCATCGTGCTCACTGTGGATAAAGACGCCTTGTTCGCGATCGGCGGCGGCGCGCATCTGACGGCCGCGATTGTCCGCTGTGTCCTCACGCCCGATGGCCTCGGCGAATTGTGGAGCGACCTGACCCTTGAATTGCCCGACACAGATAAGACCGCGCTTCCGGCGGTCGCGACACTGGTGTTGTGATCATGGCGTTTGCTGTCATTCAAGCGGGCTCGACGTTGCAACTGGTGGGGACCGACGGCACGCTCACGCCGCTGACGCTGCCAAGCGGCATCGAGCTGCGGACGGACGTGCCGCCGCGCTGGGCCGTCTACGGGCGGTACGTCATCTTGGTCAACACGCCGAGCTGGCCGCTGACGATTGATGGGCGGGGCATCGTGCGCCCCGTGACACCCCGGGCGCCGCGGCTCGCGGCCGTGCTGAGCGGCGGCGCCGGCGGCACGCTGACCGGCACGTACCGCGTGCGCTACACCTTTGTCATCTTCGATGAGATCGGCAACGTCATCAGCGAGAGCGACTACAGCCCGACGGGCAATCCCGTCACGATCACGTCGCAGATGCTGAAGGCGTCGAACCTCGAGGTGTCGCCGGATCCGGTCGACGCGCGCCGCTGCTATCGGACGACCACCAACGGCGCGGTGTATTTCCAATGGGTGGATCTCAACGGCAACGTCCTGACGTCGGTGCAGGATGATCTGCCGGATGCGGGCCTCGGTGAGACGGCGGGACCGACGCTGGGCACGCCACCGCGGCTGACCTTGATCGCGGAGTTTCGTGATCGCCTGTTCGGCGTCGGCGACATCGAAGTCGACAACGTCGTCTACACCGAGACGGGCCTCATGTACGCGTGGAACCCGCTGAACACGATCGTCGTGCCGCGCGTCGGCTCCGACACGTTCGGGGTCACGGGCCTCATCAGTCGCCGGGAGGCGCTCGGCGTCGGTCGGTTGAATCGGCTGTCGCAGATCGTCGGCACGGGTGAGCAGTCGGCGGATGGCCAAACCGATCTGCGCCTGATCAAGCTGTCCGACGAGACGGGGTTTCTCGGGCAGGAGTCGGTCGTCGTCTATCGCGACACCGTGTACTTCTTATGGTTCGACGGCGTCTACGAATGGGGCGACAACGGTATCGTGTGTCTGTCGGATGGCCGCGGCGGTCAGGGACGCGTGCGCTCGTGGTTCACCACGGATAATTACTTCGACCGTAGCGCGTTCCCGGTGGCGTTCGCGCAGGTCGATCCGAACCGCAACGTCTATCAATTGTTCCTGCAAGATCCGGCGGGCGTGCGGCATCACGTCGAGTTCGATCTGATCAATCGCGTCTGGTACGGCCCACATCGCATCGACGCGTTCGCGGCGACCAGTGCGTTCACGCGACTCAACGCCAGCAACGTCAAAGTCCCCACGGTCGGCGCCACCGATGGCGGCGTCTACGCGCCGACGGCTCGAGCGGCCGATGTGTCGCTCGCGGGCCAGGCGCATGGGATCGCCTACGAGGTGGACACGCCGGCGTTCGCGGGCTCGTCACCGGATCGGCTGCAGTACTGGGGCGAGCTCTCGGTGCTCGGCCACTCGCAACGCGCCGGCACCCTGACGATCACGCCTAGTGTGGGCTATCTCGATGAGCAGGGGGGGGTCGCGCTCAGGCCGCAAGCGCCCATCGCGCACGATCTGCGGAAAGGCCGCGAACGGCTCCGACGGCTGGGCACGGGCGCGCTCGCGCAGTTGAATCTGCAGCATGACGGCATCGATGAACCGGTGTCGATTCTCGGCATCGAGATCGCCGACCAGCATGACGTGGGACGCCGATGAGCATCGCGCAGAAGTATCGCCTCAACTTCCAGCAGCAGGGGAAACTGTCCCCGGACGTCAATCGCGCGCTCGGCACGCAGTTCGCGAATGCCGACGAGATGTTCGAAACGCTCTTTACCGAGACGAAGCGCGTCGCCACGCTCGCGGCCATCACCAGCAGCGCCGGCGTCACCCATGCGGGTGGCCCGCTGACCCGGGATCATCTGGTCCTCGGCGCCGGCGGCGGCGACCTCACGGTGATGACCCTGCTCGGCGATGTCACCCAAGTCCTGCACGGCAACGCGAGTGGACCGCCGACGTGGGGCGCGGTCAATCTCAGTTCGGATGTCACGGGCTCGCTGCCGCAGAGCGCGGTCACGAATCTCATCAGCGATCTCGCGCTGAAAGCGCCGCTGGCGTCGCCCCTGTTCACCGGCATTCCCGCAGGGCCGACGGCGACGACGGGCACGAACACGACGCAACTGGCGACGACCGCGTTCGTGCAGAACCAAATCGCCACGAGTACGGCGAGCATCAGCCATCACACGACGCATGAACCGGGCGGCAGCGATGTGCTGCAGCTCGCGAACGAATCGCGACTGTTCGGCCGCGGCGCGGGCGCGGGCGGCGGCGCGGTGCAGGAAATTCTCGTGGGAGCGGGATTGACGATGGTCGGCACGGAGCTGCAGGTCATCGCGACGGCCAGCAGCATTCTCGACTATACGTTCACGACGACGACGACGCCGCCGCCCTCGAGCGGACATATCCGTTTCAACGACGTCTATCCCTACACGGCCGTCACGGCGGTCTACATTCATCCGACCACCGGCGGCGCGGTCGATGCCTATTGGACCCTCATCACGATTCCCGCAGGCGCGATCATCACGATGCAGGTCCAGACCGATCACACGATCTACGTGCGGTTCACGACCGCGGCGGCCCCGATTGATCACGGCACCTACATCGAAATCCCGGTCACGTGGCTGGCGAACGGGGCGACGGCGTTCCTCAATAACGACAAGGTATTTTTTCAGGCGGCCGATCCGCTCGCCCCGCCGCTGCATCACACGACGCACGAACCTGGCGGGTCCGACGCCATCACCGTCCTGAGCGCGTCGATTCTGACGACGGGCACGCTGCCCGACGCGCGGCTCTCGGCAAACGTCGCGTTCCTCGCGTCGCCCGCGTTCACCGGCATCCCGACCGCGCCGACGGCGACGGCCGGGACCAGCACGACGCAACTCGCGACGACGGCGTTCGTCACCTCGAGCCCTGCATTCGCCGGGACACCGACGGCGCCGACCGCGGCGGCGGGCACGAACACGACGCAGATCGCCACGACGGCGTTCGTGCTCTCGAGCATCGGCAGTACCGCCCCGGCGCTGCATGCGTCGCGGCATCGTCCTGGCGGCGCGGACCAGCTCTATAACCAGTCGCTCGACACGACGGATGCCACGACGTTTCTCTCGGTGAAGCTCGGCGCGTTCGCGGCGACGCCGCGGCCGGCGGCGGGACTCGCGTATCGCGGCACGATTTGGACGACGTACGCCAACAGCCCCGGCGACGCGATGGATGCCTGTCTGTTTGATGGCATCGACACCTACATCTGGCGGCCGATCGTGACCGGCCCCTACGGCGGGACGGCGACGGCGGGGAATCTCGCGGCCTGGGCGGACTCGCCCTATGAACGGGCCGTGAGCGGGCACTCGATCTGGGATACCGGCGTGCCCTACAACCAAGTCGCGCGCCTGGATCGCGCCAACGTCTTCACGCACGCGAGCGGGCAGACCGTGCAGAACCTCTACGTCAGCGCCACCAATGGCGCGGTCGTGTTCAACAATCCGGCACCCGGCTGGCAGATCCAAGAAGACACCCTGAATCAGCTCGTCATGTACACGCTCGATGGCACGGGGACACCCGCCATGGCCTTCGGCAAAACGGCCGGCGGGATCCCATACATCCGCGCGAGGTTTCTCTTCGAACTGACCGAGACGACGGTCGCCGCCTATCCCGCCGCGAGCAGCGTCGGCGCGCTCGCGAATTTCAGCGACAGCACCACCATCACCCTCGGCGCGGCCATCAGCGGCGGCGGCACGAACCACGTCCTCGCCCGCTGGACGGGTAGCGCATGGGTCGTGGTGGGAGGGGACGCGATCACCGTCCCTGGACTCAGTGGGGCGACGGGGACGGTGTTGATCGGGACGGGCAGCGGCTCGAGCTTTTCCGCGAATCCCGTGGTGACGACGTTGCAGCTCGGCGCCGATGTGCTGCTGCAGCGTGACGGCGCGAACATCCTCGCGCAGAAGAACAGCACGACCAATCAAAAGTTCCGCGTCTACGGCAGTAGCAACGCGAATGGCTATGTGCAGATCGATGGCGGGTTGGGACAGATCACGCTGGCGGACAATTCAGCCGTCACGGGCGTGCCGCAAATCATCCTCGGGAACAGTTCAATGCAGGCCAGTGGCGGCGGCATCTCGTTCCAGCTTGGTGCCGCGACTGCACTGAACCTGCATCCGTGGACGGCGAATTTCTACACGCCCGTGACGATTACGACGTCGTCGTACTTGGCGTTCGGCACGGCCACGTCGTCCAGCGATGCCGGTGACACGCGCCTCTATCGGGACTCGACCTATAACCTGGCTCTGCGGAATGGGACCAACGGCCTCGCCTTCAGCATCTACAACACCTACACCGATGCGTCGAACTATGAACGAGTCTTCGCGGGGTGGAGTGGGGGGTACTGTTACCTCCTGACCCAGAATGGGGGGACCGGGATCGCGAGAGAGTTGATCATTGGGAACACGACCGCATCCGTCCTCCACTTCTACAACGGGGGCTATCGCTGGGCCATCCCACAGTCTGGGCACTTCCTCGCGGAAATCGACAACACCTACGACATCGGCGCGAACGGGGGGAACCGCCCGCGCAACGTCTACGTCGGCACGCAGTTCCTCGGCCCTGGGGGTTCCACGAGCGCACCCTCACATTCGTTCAGCAGTGAATCCACGACGGGGATCTATCTGCGTGCCTCCTCCGCCATCGCGCTCAGTTTGTCGGGGACGCGGACCTACGAATTCAATGCGACCGGCATGTTCGTGCTCACCGATGCGGCGTCCTCGATCTCGTTCGGAGCCAGCATTGACCTGATCATCCGCCGAGAAGCTGCGAACACCCTCGCGCAACGGAACGGTACGGCCGCGCAGACCTTCTACATCTACAACACCTATACGGACGCGTCGAATTATGAGCGGCTGTCGATCAGTTGTGGAGCTTCGGGCCAAATTCTCACGCAGAACGCTGGGACGGGTGCGGCGAAAAACCTGTTTTTCGGTACCGGGAATTCCAATCGTTGGTTCATCGACACCAATGGGCATTTCCTGTCGAATGCTGACAACAACTACGACATCGGCGCGAGCGGCGCGAATCGCCCGCGCAATGTCTACATCGGGGGGACGCTGCGCGGGAGTCTCAATGCCGATGACCTCGTCAGCGGCAGCGTGGCCGATGCGCGTCTCTCTAGCAACGTCCCGCTGAAAACGACAGGGACGTGGACGCCGACGGATACGAGCGGTGCAGCCCTCACGTTCACCACGACGTACACGGCCGTCTATACCAAGATTGGGCCGCTCGTGGTGGCGACCTTCGCCATTGTCTATCCCACCACCAGTAGCGCGGCGCAGGCGTCCATTGGCAGCTTGCCGTTCTCGTCCGCGGTCATGCAGTTTGGCGGGATGATCAACTATTCGAACGCTGGCGTGGCGATGTACCCGCTGGTGCAGACATCCAGCACCACCGTGCTTCTCTACGACGTGAATGGCGTGGCGATTACCAACGTCATGCTGTCGGGCAAAATCGTGCGGGCCACGGTCGTCTACTCGACCTGAAACGGAGCGAATGCCGATGCCAAATGATTCCGCCACTCAACAAGCGCTGGCGAACGACGTCACGTTTCGCCGTCGCGTCCGTTCGGCAATGTCCACGGTGGCGTGGCAAGTCCAGGGCGAAGACGTGAACACGCCGAACCATCAGTCTCGCGTGAACTATGCGGACTTCGTGATTCGCCAACTGGATAGCGAGGTCAACGCGATCTTGCCGTCGCTCGTCTTCCGCCCCCTCGTCTTCAACTTTGAGACGACCTACGTGTACGACTTTCCGCTGCAGACGGGCGCGGTGGTGAGTGCCGCGGGCGATCTCGATCTGCAGTCACAGTTGGTGTCGGACTGGGATGACCTGGCCGCCGCCGCCGGTTTCAAGCCGCCGGTGACGCCGCCATAAGACGGGAGGGCGTGGTGCTGACCGATCTCAAAGCGACCGCCATCATCATGACGCTCGGAGAGCTGGTGGCGGCGGAAGAATCCTTGACCCGGCTGCTGGAGGTGCGCGTCAGCGCGCCGCTCGCGTATCGTCTGGCGAAAGTCGCGAAGGCGGTCCGGGCCGAGACGAAACACTTTTACGAGCAGCGCGACGACTACATCCGCGAGCTGGGCGAACCCGTGCCGGCGGATCAGGCCACCGGCGGCGTCGGGGCCATGCGGGTGAAGCCCGATCTGGTCGAGGAATTCCTGAAACGGATTGCCGAGCTGAGCGCCGTGCAGGCGGAACTCGACGTGCGCCCGCTGACACTGGCCGATCTGCCAGAGATCAGCGGCAGCGATCTCTTGCGGCTCGGATCGCTGGTGACAGACGAGCCCATCGGTGCTCCATGCGTGAAGTGACGGTCGGCCAGACCATTCTCGTCAAGGATCCGCTGCTCGAGGCGATCGCCGCGAGCGTTGTCCGCATCGAAGAGAAGGTCGATCGTCTGCTCGCCGAAACGCCTGAGGCCGCTGAGGGGCGCCTCGTGATTCATATTGGCCCGGTGTCGGAACAGAAGGAGTGATCGCCATGCTGACCATGACCGCCACCCAGAAGTGTGACCTGACGCTCGAGATCACCGATTCGAAAGGCAACCCCGCCAGCGTCGATGGCGTGCCCGTCTGGTCGTCGGCCGACGAGACACGCCTCAGTATTGAGGCCGGCGCCGACGGCCTGACCGCGACGATCGTCGCGGAGGGCCCGGCCACCACGCAGCCGGTGCAAGTCAGCGTGACCGCCGACGCCGATCTCGGCAGCGGCGTCAAGCCGCTCGTCGGTCTGCTCGACGTGACGATCGTCGGTGCGGAAGCGACCGTGATCGCGATCACGCCAGGCACGCCGACCGAACAGCCGTAGCGGGGATGGTACGATTCGTCGTCATCTGAAGGGACGGGCACGATGGCACTGGGAGACGTCGGTGGCGCCGGCTACCAATTCGTGGACAACTTCGGGCCGAAGCGTCAACCACCGGCCGGCTATACCACGGACCCGAACACCGGCCGATACATTCCGATCGTCGGATCCGGCGCGGATGTCCTACAGCAGCGCGACCGGCAGCAGAAGCTCGAGGACGAGGCCCGCCAGCGGACGCTGACCTGGGAGACATCTGATCGCAACGCGCGGGATGAGCTACGCACCAAGCTGGTCGGGATGCTCGACCGCCCGATCGAAACCGGCTACATGGCCGGCTATTCGGGGGGCGGCGGCCCGGGCCCGACCGATTTCGCGGTGCCACCTGAAATCGGGAGCATCCAACTGCCAGATACCTCAGCCGCCCAAGCCAATATTTTTGCCAGGGCGAAGGATCAGGTCGGCCAAGAGACGGCGGGCAGTCTGGCGTCGCTCAGGAGTGCGCTCGCCGGCCGGGGGATGCTGGGGGGCGGCGCCGAAGTTCGGGGCGCCCAGAACATCCTGACGGCTGGGCAGGGGCAATTGGGCGACACGACGCGCGAGCAGGCGATTCAGGAAGGCAACCGCCTGACCGATTTCGCGAAACTGGGCTACGAAGGCGCGATTCAACAGCGCGGCCAGGACATCAGCGCGCGCGGCCAGGACATCAGCGCCCGCAACGCGGCGGCCGATCGCGCCCAGCGCGCCGCCGAGTTCAACGCGAACGCCAACCGCACGCGCTACGAAGGCGTCAGCAACCTGCTCGGCAAACTGTATTGATGAGATGCGGCCATGCCGAACTGGTCGATCAGCGCACTTTATCGTCGGCTCTTACCGGGCGCGAGTCTGCTCGATGATGTGCAGCCGCCGGCGGCACCTGATCGATCGTCTCAGATGCCGCAGCCGTTGCGGGCGGGGGATCCGGTCGGAAACGTCGCCGATCCGACCTTTGCGATCACCGATCCGCGTGAAGGCGGGCGGCTGACCGGCGCGAGCTATCCCGGCCTCGTCGCCAGGGACGTCGCCACCGTCGCGCGACGCACCGGCGTCGATCCGCATACGGCGCTCGCCATGGGGCTGCAGGAATCGACGCTTGGTCGGACCCAGGCCAGCAATCCCCTGACCGTGTCGGCCCCGCATCCGATGGTGGATCCGGACACCGATCCGATCGCCTACACGCTGGGGCAATCCCCGCAATATCGCACGGCGCTCGAGGCGCACACGCGCGACGTCAATCTCAATACCGCGCTGACCTACCTGAAATCGCTGCAGCAGCGATTGAGGACCAGTCCGGAAGAGCGGCAGATTCAGGCGTACAACGGCCTCGGCCGCCCGCGGTTCGCGAGCACGGCGTACGGCGGCGTGGCGCCGACGGAACTGCCCGAAAACTTCTACGGCAAGCGCGTGCAGGACATCAGGGAAAACGTCGTGCGGACCAACCCCGCCTTGCAACGATTGGTGAGAGGTGGCGACTAATGGCTGTCTCATCGATTCGAACGTTGCGGAACAAGACAGTGCCGCTCCGTCCCGATCCGGACGAGGCGCGGCTGCAACAGATCGAAGAGTCGTGGCGGCAATATCCGGGCCGCGCACCAGGCGGCACCGGGCTGACGGGTCTGCTGCCCAACGACAGCCGCGGTTATTCCGACATGCTCAACGAGCGGACGGAGTACGGCAACCTGCTGCGGCGGCAACAAGGACAGGCACCGCTAGCCGTCGTGCAGGGACGCGGCTTCGCACCAGAGCCGTACTACACCGCCGGCGATGCGCTGGCCGGCGTCGAGCAGTCGATGCCGTGGTATGAGCCGCCGCCGCCGCCGCCGAAGCAGCAGCAACCGCAGGCCCCGCAGGCACCGCAAGCGCCGGCCGCACCGCCGCCGCCGCCGGATCGCGGGCAACTGCGGCCCAAGGATTTCGTGCCGTTCAGCCCCGTGCGGTCGCCAGAACTCGGCAGCTCGGCTGCGATCGGGGCATTGCGGCGAGGCACCATGCCGTACGGGATGTGAGGTCACGATGGCGAGAAAACGGACGACGGACATTGAACTCTATCCGCAAGGCGACATCGCGCTGCCCAAGGAAGACTACGCGTGGACCGTTGACAACCCGGAGCCGCCTGATGTCGTCAACTGGCCGTCACCCGCCACGCGCGGACCCGTGGGACCGCCGACCAGCGAGCGCCAGGCGCAGATCATGGCGGCGGCGACCGCGCCTGACCGTGTCACCGCCTCGCGTGCGCCGAGTCCTCGCGATGCAATTGGCGTGCTTCGTCGCGCGTTCGGCGCGTTCGATCCACGCTACAGCGACTCGCCCGAATCGGATCCGTCCTCGGCGTATGGCGATACCGGCGGGGCACTCGCGTTGAATGCGCTGCGTGAACGGCGCGCCGGCGAACTCGCCGATCGCGTACGCGCCGCAGAAGCGACCGCCGGCCTCCCGATGGAAGGCTACGTCCAAGGTGAGCCCGGTCGCCGCACGCGTAGCAACGCCAGCTCGGTGATGGATCTGCTGTTCCAGCGTGCCAACCTAGAGGATGTCAGCGGCGAGATGGCCGCCGATCCGTACACCGGGCAGGCGGAACAAGAACGCGCCCAATCTGCGAAGGATGCGCTCGACAAAACGATGTTCACGCAACGCCCCGAAGTCGCCGCGACCGCGAACGCCGTCGCCTCGAGAAACGCGTTTGCGAACTTCCTGAACAAGCAGAAGGGCTACGAGGCGGAAACAACGGATGCGGGCAAGGCCGCGCTCGACGCCGAGAGTCGACGCAAGGTCGCCGAGATGGAAGCAGCCAGCGGCATGAAGGGTGGGCTGAAGCAGGTTCCCGATCCGAACCATCCAGGCAGCATGATCTGGGTCCGCGCGCAAGACGCCATCGGGTCTGCGGCGCCGATGCCGGGGGCTGAACGGACTCGCTTCAACACCGCCCAGACAGTGATCGATACGGGTAACGATATCGTCGCGCAGCTCCGCGATCCCAACATCGCGAGCCAACTCGGTCCCGTGATGGGACGCTACAACACGCTACGAGATTTCATCGGCGATCCGCCGCCGGAACTGAGTGGCTTGGCGGCCCAGATCGAATCCTTCGCGATGGCGAATGTGGGCGTTCATGCGATGCGGAGTGTGCGGGGCGCGCAAGAACTGGCGAAGTTGATGGATCAGCACCACACGCCGGAGTCGTTGATCAGGAGCGTCCAAGGCCTGAGCCAGTTCGCGCAGCACTTCGTCGCGAACGTGACCGGTGCGCCGAAGAGCAACGCGCCAGCGGGCGCGACGAGCGCACCGGCGGGCAATAGGCCGAAGATTCTCAAGATCGAACCGGAGTAATCCGTCATGCCGAACACCTATCGCGTCACGCTTAGCGATGGTCGCACCGTGCGCGTCACAACGGACGGTGGCCCGCCGTCCGAAGAGGACGTCTACGCGCAGCTCGGGACGACGAACGCCCCGTCAGCCGAGTCACCGGAACCGAACCGCGGTACGGACTACAACCTGTTCGGGTTCATTCCGATTCACGTGCCGCCGGAAGCGCCGCCCAGGCGCGACAGCGTCGTCGTCGGCTGGGGCAACGAAGGCAGTGGCATCTCGCCCGAAGAACTGCTGGGGGCGGGCTATGCAGGGCGTGCGATTACCGGCGCGACGAAGGCGGGAGGCGCGCTCGCCGGCGTCAAAGAGACACTCGCGCAAGCCTCGCCGATCATCAAGTACGAAGCGGCCCGCTCGATCCTGCGCGCCGCGAAGGTGCCTGATTTCATCGCCACGCCGCTCGGGATGCTGATTTCCGGCTACAAGCGCGGCGGCGCGACGGCCGCCGAAACGGCAGCTGAGACGCAAGTATCGACGCTAGGCTATCCGCGATTGACGAAGACGCCTGCGCCACCGGCACGCCCGCCGTCGGCCGAGGCGGGACCGTACTCTGAGCCTGGGTTTCCGCGCATGACGCGCACGGCTGCGCCGCCTGCGCCGGCGCCGGCACCTGAGGGCGCACCGTACTCTGATCCTGGCTTCCCGCGCATGACGCGCACGGCTGCGCCGCCTGCGCCGCCGCCGTCGCCTGAGGGCGCACCGTA
>Ga0126379_10000322_pt1 | contig 26050 bp, 21 predicted proteins | sample PanSoiMetPlot_24_FD_92640 | JGI IMG/M metagenome (GOLD analysis project Ga0126379, IMG submission 92640) | Tropical forest soil microbial communities from Panama - MetaG Plot_24 | ecosystem: Environmental > Terrestrial > Soil > Tropical forest > Bulk soil | place: Panama | collected 2016-02-17
ACCCCACGCCGCCGAAATCAGCTCCTGGCGCGTGAAAGTGCGGCCCGGGTGCACGACCAGGTGCTCGAGGATTCGAAACTCCTGAGCGGTGAGCTCGACCGGCTTTCCACCGCGCGTCACCCGCCGCCCATCGAGGTCCACTTCCACGTCGCCGAAGCGAACGACCGGGCTGGACGCATAGCGGCGACGCAGCACCGCCTTGATGCGCGCAAGCAGCTCCTGCAGCCCGAAGGGTTTGACGACGTAGTCGTCGGCGCCCAGGCTCAAGCCGAGGATTTTGTCGCCCTCCATTCCCTTCGCCGAGAGGATCACCACCGGCACCTTGCTGCCGCGTCGGCGCAGCTCCTTGATCAGCTGAAACCCGTTCATCTGCGGAAGCATCAGGTCGAGGACGATCAGGTCCGGCCACTCGTCGAGAGCTCGCTGCAGGCCGGTTGTACCATCCTGCGCCTGAATCACGTCATAGCCGTCGAACTTCAGATTCATGGAAAGGCCGGCGAGGATGGACACATCGTCCTCCACCACCAGGATGCGCTGGCCGGCCTGGCTCACGCGCGCTCCTCCTTGGGCGCCGTAGAAGGCAAGTGCATGATGAAACAGCTGCCCTTGCCGAGCTCGCTTTTCACCGAGATTTTTCCGCCGTGCGCCTCGACGATGCGCTTGGCGATCGACAGCCCGAGGCCTGAGCCCTCGGTCTGCCGGGTGAGCAGCCCATCCACCCGATAGAATCGGTCGAAGATGCGCCTGCGCTCGCGAACCGGGATGCCCGGACCATTGTCCTCCACCTCGATCGCCACGCCGCGCTGCTCCGCCTTGGCGCGAACCGCGATGCGCTTTTCTACGCCGGCGTATTTGAATGCGTTCTGCATCAGGTTGAGCAGGGCGCCGGTGATCGCCTCGCGGTCAACGTAGAGCGCGGGAAGGTTGGGCTCCAGCTCGCAGGAAAGCTGCACCGGCGCGTCGAGTCTTTGGGCGCGAAACGCCTCCATCGTTCCGTCAATGAGCCCTCGCGGCTCGAGCCGCTCGCGGTGGTAGGTGCGGCGGCCGCTCTCGATGCGGGCCCAGTCGAGGACGCGCTCAATCAGCTCCGACAGGCGCTCCGTTTCCTTGGCCAGGGCGCGCAGCACGTCGCGCGTCTGCTCGGGGTTTTCCACCCTGCCGAGCGCCAGCGTTTCGATGAACATGCGGATCGAGGTGAGCGGGGTACGAAGCTCGTGGCTGACGAGGGACACGAAATCGGTCTTCAGGCGGGAAAGTCTGGCCTCGCGATAGAGCGCGCGACCGGTGAAGACCACCCCGAGCACCAGCGTCAGGTAGAACAGGCCCAGCAGCACTCCGTAGATGATCCGATTGCGCATCGAAGCTTGCGCCACCGGGTCGGCGCCGATCGGCGAGGCCAGGAGCTGGAAGTCGTGCATCGGCACCGGCAGAATCCGGCGGGCGAGCGGCCGGGATCCGCCGAGCGCCGCCTCGCGCGCCTCGGCCATACCGGACATCAGCTTTCCCACCAGGCTTTCTCCGCTCTCGCGCTTGAACGGTGCGATCTCGAATTGGACCTGCTCCGCCGAGGTCGACATGCCCGAGGAAAGTCCGCGGAGCAGCCGATCGACCGCGATCAGCGAGATTCGCGCTCCGCGGATCTCCCGTCCGGCGCGCTCCGCCGCGAGCAAGAAGGTGCCGTTCTGGGTGGAGATGGAGAAAAACAGCGGCCTTTCCTCGCTGAAAGGAAGGTCCGGAAGGCCGCTCTTCAGCGCGGCTTTGAGCCTCGCGTCGCTAGACTCCACCTGATCCTCGCGAAGCGAGAACTCGGCGTCGTCTAGCGGCATACCCCCGGGCGCGGCAATGCGCAGCCCGCCGCCTTCGCGCCTAGCTGTCGATGAGCCGAGCTCGGCGGCAAGCCTTTGCGACAACGACTCGAGCCTGACCGTCCAGGCGGCCTCGATCCGCTTCTCTACCGCGGCCCGCTCATTGACGATTGCCAAGACGCCAAAGCCAGAGAGTGCCGCCGAGGGCAGCACCACGAGGAGGATGAGAAGCACGAAGGTGCGCCGGAAACTGAGCAACTCCATGGGGTACTTGCGCTGCACGGTGTCCCTTCGACGGTGGGTTGGCAGAATATGTTAGCGTCCGCTCGCCGCGATAGGTCAAAGCGAGGACTTCAAGTGCCGGTAGCGACTCGTGTCAGCGTGATTGGATCGGGATCCTTCGGAACCGCCTTGTCCAACATCCTGGCGATCAACGCCGAGCAGGTGCACCTGTGGGGACGCGACGAGAAGCTCGTGGCCGCGATCAACGATCGCCATGAGAACCCGACCTACCTGCCGAACATCTCCTTGGCCGAGACCATTTGGGCCACGTCGAGCCTGGAGGAGGCCCTGGAGAAGACCGAGCTCGTGGTATCGGCCACCCCTTCGCATGCCACGCGAGAGGTGATCGGCCGCGCAGTGGAGTTTTTGCCCAGGCACGTGCCGATCGTCACCGTCTCCAAAGGAATCGAGAACGAGACGCTGATGACGATGACGCAGGTTTTGGAGGACTGCCTGCCGGAAGAATTTCATCCCTACGTCGGCGTGCTCTCCGGCCCATCCTTCGCCAAGGAGACGGCTCTTCGAATGCCGACGGTCGTCACCATTGCCTCACGATGGGACAGGCTGGCCAGCCGAGCGCAAGCCATCTTCCACACCGATACTTTCCGCACCTACACCTCCTCCGATGTGATGGGCGTGCAACTCGGCGGCTCGCTCAAGAACGTGATCGCCATCGCGGCGGGAATCGCCAATGGCCTGGGATTCGGCCACAACGCTCAGGCGGGCATCATCACTCGAGGTCTGGCGGAGATCAGCCGAATTGCCACGCGCCATGGAGCCAATCCGCTCACCCTCGCCGGGCTTTCCGGGCTGGGCGATTTGGTACTGACCTGCACCGGAGACCTCTCGCGCAATCGCAGCCTGGGCATCGAATTGGGCAAGGGCAGGGCGCTGGACGAAATCCTCGCCGGAATGAAGCAAGTGGCCGAAGGGGTGAAGACGGCGAAGAGCGCGCGCGGCATGTCATTGCGCGACAAGGTCGAGCTTCCCATCTGCGACCAGGTGTACTGCATTCTTCACGAGGGAAAGAGCGCGAAGAAAGCCGTCGTCGAGCTGATGAGCCGGCAGCCCAAGTCCGAGCTGCTGTAGCAGGGCTTAGACCGTCCCGAGCGAGCTCGACGAGCCCTCCGCAAAAAGCGTGCGATCCGCGCTGTCGAGAAGCTCCTTCAAGCCGCGGCCGGTGGCGGCGCTCACCGCGACGCCGCCGCGGCGCAGCAGCATCTCCAGCTCTTCTTCGGATAGGACATCGACCTTGTTCCACACCGTCAGGCGCGGCTTGGCAGCCAACTCGAGCTCTTCCAGGATGCGCTCCACCGCCTCGGCCTGCTCGTCGCGGGCGGGATCCGAGGCATCCACCACGTGGAGCAGAAGGCTCGCGTCGGAAAGCTCTTCCAGGGTTGCGCGAAAGGCGCTCACCAGGTCCTTCGGCAGATCGCGGATGAATCCCACCGTATCGGTGATGATTACTTCGCGCTCGCGGGGGAAGCGCAGTCGCCGGCTGGTTGGATCCAGCGTCGCGAAGAGCTTGTCTTCGACCAGGACGCTGGAGCGGGTCATCGCGTTGAGCAGCGTCGATTTGCCGGCATTGGTGTAGCCGACGATGGAGATGATCGGCATCTCTCGCCGCGCCCGCTGAGCTCGCCGCACGGCTCGTTCTCGGGAGAGGGATTCGATTCGCCGCTCGAGGTGGGTGATTCGGTCCCGGACGCGGCGGCGGTCGACTTCCAGCTTCGTTTCTCCCGGGCCTCGGCCACCGATCCCACCGGCGAGGCGGGAGAGCGAGTCGTCCCTTTGGGAGAGACGAGGCAAAAGGTACTTGAGCTGGGCGAGCTCGACCTGGAGCTTGCCCGCCGCACTCTGAGCGCGCTGGGCGAAGATGTCCAAGATGAGCTGAGTGCGGTCGAGGATTTTCAGATTCGTGTCCTCGGCGATGTGCCGTTGCTGGGAGGGGGAGAGATCGCGATCGAAGATGAGCAGCTCCGCCATCAGCTGCATGGAGCGAAGATTCAGCTCCTCGAGCTTGCCGCGGCCGATGAGAAAGCGCGGGTCCGGTTCGCGGCGGATCTGAAGGACACTGTCCAATACGGCCACCCCTGCGGTCCGCGCCAACTCGGCGAGCTCGCGCAAGGATGCTTCGGCGCCAGAGCGATCTCCGTCCAGGCCGACGCCGACCAAAATCGCCCTTTCCTTGCCGTCCACCTGCCGCAGAGAGGCGTTCTTGGCGAATTCCTCCTCCAGCGCTTCGACGGTGCGAAGAACGTCCGGCTGCTCGGCGTAGACCGACGGCAACGTGTCAAGCTGCCAGAAATGGCCGTCTCCGTTCGCCGGAACGAGGTGAGCCAGCTGCAGTGAGCCAGGCAGGCCGTGGTCGAGCACGGCGATCGCCCCGACCAAATCCAGCCGCAGCAGCGCCAAGTCGGTAAGATCGTCCTTGGTGAGGGGCTCCGACTTGAGGTGCGTGTGAATCAGCCGTAGCCCGCGAAGGCGCGATTGCCCGGCTCGCGCGCGGCCGATATCCGGCAAATCAATGCGGTGGGCGTTGCCGACGATGACGCTCTCCACTTCCCCTTTGCGGTTCAGGAGGATGCCCACCTGGCGGTTGATGCTCTTCGAGATCTCGCTTAAGTGGCGGGCGAGCTCAGGGCTGACAACTTCGTGCGGCGACGTCCTGCGCCGATAGGTGTTGCGGAGGAGTCGAAGCTCACTCGCCTTCAGTCCGAGGGTATTGCCGAAAACGTCCATCAAATCCGTGCCCCGCTCAGCGACTTATGCCGCTTCTCACCCGGCGGGAGCAGCATAATCAGCTCGCGGCGCTGGTGCCTTCGTCCCGCCTTAGATGGATCGCGGGCCGTCGGTTTCCCGCTCGCCCAAGTCGAGCAAGAGGCGGAACTCCGGTGAGTCCACCTTCATCAGCATGAGAGAGACCTGCAGCTCGCCGGCTTTGGGTCCGAGTTCAAGCTGCCTCACCTGGCCGTGCAGCAGGTCGACTTCGGCTTCGCCATGTGCATCGGGCAGGCAGAGCTCGAGGCGAAGGTGGTAACCGCCAGCCGATATCCGGGGCACGAGGAGCAGTTGATAGTCGGCCAGCGCTGCTCCGGGCTGGCGCCGCTCGATCCGGGCGATCTTCCCCGATTCGCCCAAGAGCTTCGGCTTGGCGACCAGATGACCTTGGCGGCGTACCTCAAGGGAGAAGTAAAGCTTTTCCTCTTCGGTCCTCGGAGTCCGCGACGCGCAGCCCCAGGCGAGCAGGGCACCAGCGATTGCCAGGCGTCTATTCATTGCTGCCTCTCCCGGTCTACGGCCACCGGCATCCCAAGCAACCGCCGCGCCAAACCCTCACCCCCGTAAAACAAGTACTTTAGCACGACGCCACAAAATGCCGAGCGACGTCCGTGCCCGATTCGCTCCAGCATCGCGACAATATGACACCTGGGACGATTGATTCGTTGCGTCCGGCCGGCGAGGTGTGCCGTCCGTGCGGCGCGATGGCCGACTCCGTCCTGAGCCAGTGCGATGAGCTAAGCCGGGCGCCATAGCTGCTTGACGCAGAAGGTATGCTTTTCGCATTCTGCGAATCTTCCGCAAACTGCCCGCGGCGACGAGATGGAACGCACGGAACGGCTGCTCGATCTGGTTGCACTTCTATTGGATGCGCGCGAGCCCATCACCTGGGCAGAGCTGCGCGAAGCGTTCCCCGAGGACTATGGCGCTCCGTCGGATGAGGCGGCGGAGAGGAAATTCGAGCGTGACAAAGCCGAGCTGTTGGAGCTGGGAATCCCCGTCACCTACATCCAAGGAGACGACGAGCGCAGGGACGGCTACGTGGTTGACCGGGAGGAGTACTACCTGCCGGAGGTCGGACTGACGCCGGAGGAGCTCGCGCTTTTGTACGCCGCGGGCTCAGCCGCCCTGGCCACCGAGGCCTTCCCCGGGCACCGCGACTTAGCGCATGCGCTACGCAAGATTGGATTCTACGCGGGGACCGAGCTACCCAGTCCTCGCGTGCGGATGGAGCTCGACGCGGTTCTCCATCAGAAAGAGATCGCACCCATCCTCGAGCTGTTGCGAGGAGCGGCGGCCGCGCGCAAATGGGTGGAGATTTCGTACTACTCCCCCCGGACTGGAAAAACGACGGAGCGGCGGGTGAATCCGTACGGGTTGGCCATGCGCCGGGGCCTGTGGTCCCTGGTCGCCTACTGCCACCTGCGTCAGGGCATCCGCACGTTCCATGTCCACCGAATCCGGGGGCTCAAGGTGAATCCAGGCAAACCTCGCAGCCAAGACTTTGAGGTTCCGGCGACTTTTCGTCTCGACGAGCACGTGGCGACCTATCCCTGGCAGCACCGGATCGACGTGCCGGTCGAGGTGGTGCTCTCGCTCCGCGGGGATCTGGCACCGCTGGCCGGCCGGATTTTTCCGGATGCGAAAGTCGACTCTAAAGCCGGCGAATCGACTGCCGTCGTGGTGGCGACGTTCCTCGATGGATTGCTCAGATATGTGCTTTCCCTCGGCGGGGACTGCAGGGTCGTCGCTCCACCCCGGGCGGTTTCGCGGTGGAGACAAATGGCTGACAAGGTACTGGACTCGCACGCTCCACGGCCCTCGCGGCCGGAGGTAGCTCGATGAGTGACGTACGAGAGCGGCTTCGCCGGTTGCTCTTCCTCGTGCCCTTCGCCTCCCGGCACCCGGGAATCACCGTCCGCGAGCTGGCGGAGGCTTTGGGCCTGAGCGAGGAGGAGTTGCTCGTCGATCTCGACCTGCTCACCATGGTGGGGCGACCGCCGTTTCAGCCGGACGATTACATCGACGTCTATGTGGAAAACGGCCGCGTTTACCTGGACCTCGACCAGCGCTTCTCGGCGCCGCCCCGATTGACGGCCGCCGAGGCAGCTGCACTGCGGGCCGCTGCCGATCTCGTGCGGCCAACGGCAAGCGGAGCGCTGCAGGGCGCGATCGCCAAACTGGAAAAGGTTTTGCCTCCCGAGGCGAGGCAGCAGTACCGGGAAATGGAACGGAAGGTCGATGCGAGCACAGAGGGTCCGCCCGAGCTCGCCCCCCTGGCGCAGGCGATCTCGCAACGCCGCGAAGTCGGCTTCGAATACTTCAGCCATGGCCGCGGCAGCACCGAGCTTCGCACGGTGCGCCCGCTGGAGCTCTTCAGTCATCGCGGGCAGTGGTACCTATTCGCCTATTGCTGCACCCGCCACGACGAGAGGCTCTTTCGGCTCGATCGGGTGCGCAAATTGGAGCTGAGTGAGCGGACTTTCCAAGCTTCCTCGGCAAGCCGCGCAGTGGTTCCCGAGCCGGTGGGCGGGCGCGGCGAGATCCGCGTTCGCTTTGGAAGCGGCGTGGCACCCTACATGCGGGAGCGGTTCGGCGAGCGGGCGCGACCCGCCGCCGATGGATCGGTGGAGGTATCGGTCAGCGGCGATTCGCAGCGATGGCTGACGCAGTGGATTTTGTCTTTTGGAGGAGACGCGGAAGTGATCGAGCCCGCCTGGGCGCGCGATGCGGTCGCGCGCGCTGCCAAAGCGATCACCTCTTGAAGAGAATGAGTTTTCGTTTTCGCGCCGGGGCTGTGGTCCTCGCCCTCGCGGTCATCGCTCTGGGCATTCTCGCCGGGGCGTTTGGCCTGTTGAGGAGCAGCCCGCTGCCTCCGGCCGAGCCGACATCGCTCGCCGGCGCGATGATCAGCGAGTCCTTCGGCCTGGGGCTCGGGGTGACCTATTCGCACCCGGATGCCAAGGCGTTTGACTATTTCTTCGACGCGCCCGGAACGGCGCTGGTGCTGTTGCACTTTCAGTCCCGGGACATCTCCGAGGGGGAGGTGGTGGTGACGGTCAATGGAGTGACCGTCGACTCGGTGCCCCCCGATCTGATGGACGCCGACCAGGTGTTCCACCAGGTGGTCATCCGACCGGGGCTACTGAAGAGGGGAGAACGAAACCAAATCGCCTTCGAGAGCACGCGAAACCCCCCGCAGCGCGACACCTGGCGGGTGTGGAATCTGTGGGCGGAGACCAAGGCCCTGCCGCAGCTGCCGCCCGACGAATTAATCCACGAGGCCTCCACGCTTTTCGCGCGGGCCGAGCAGAGCTTCGAAGGACGCGAGATCGCTGCGGCCAATCGGTACAGGGCCTGGCGAGACTTTCGCAGCGCCTGGTTGATGCTCGAAGCCCTTCCTGATCCGAAACCGGATCTCCACCTGCTGGCTCAAGGGCGGATGGCGAAAGCGCAGCGCGAGCTCGACCGGGTATGCGCCAGCCTGCTGCTTCACTTGCAGCGCTCACAGGCCTTGGGCGAGATGGCGGCCGCGCGCGAGGCGCTCCAGGAGGTGAAAAGCTACTTTCCGGGAGGCGATCAGCCGTGTCCGTGGAAAGCGGAGCAAAGGCGGGCCGAGCTCAACCTCTAGTTGCTGCGCGCCGGTCGCGGGTTTACGGTTCTTTAGCCTTGCGAAGAGGAGACGGCGAGATGAAGGACAGCTTCCAGACCAAGGGCCGGATTGCGGCAGGATCGGCGGAATACGAGATCTTTCAGCTTAAGAAACTGGCCAAGAAGCACCCGGCTGTAGAGCGGTTGCCCTTCTCCCTGAAAATCCTGCTGGAAAATCTCCTGCGCCACGAGGATGACCGGGTGGTGAAGCGCGAGCACGTCGAGGCCCTGCTCCAGTGGAACCCGACCGCCGCGCCAGCAACAGAGATCTCATTCCATCCTGCCCGCGTCTTACTTCAGGACTTCACCGGCGTTCCGGCGGTGGTCGATCTGGCGGCGATGCGGGAGGCGATCTCCGCGATGGGCGGCGACCCCAACCGCATCAACCCATTGCATCCGGCCGATCTGGTGATCGATCACTCGGTGCAGGTGGATCAGTTCGCCTCCTCACTGGCCTTTCAAGCCAATGGCGACAAGGAGTTTGAGCGCAATCGCGAGCGATACGCGTTTCTCCGCTGGGGCCAAGAGGCATTCCGAAACTTCCGGGTGGTACCTCCCGACACCGGCATCTGCCACCAGGTCAACCTGGAGTACCTGGCGAGCGTCGTCTTTCGCGAGCGGCGCGCCGCGTACCCTGACACGTTGGTCGGCACGGACTCGCACACCACGATGGTGAACGCGCTCGGGGTGGTGGGGTGGGGCGTCGGAGGGATCGAAGCAGAGGCGGCGCTGCTCGGGCAGCCGATTACCATGCTGATTCCACAAGTGGTGGGCTTCAGGCTTTTCGGAACCCTTCCGGAAGGCGCGACCGCCACGGACCTGGTGCTGACCGTCACGCAGATGCTGCGGAAGAAAGGCGTGGTGAGCAAGTTCGTCGAGTTCTTTGGCCCGGGCATCTCAGCGCTTTCCCTTCCAGACCGCGCGACCATCTCGAACATGTGTCCGGAGTACGGCGCGACGATCGGGCTGTTCCCGGTCGACGAGGCGACGCTCGCCTACCTTCGCTTCACCGGCCGCTCTCCCGACCAGCTCTCCTTGGTGGAGGCGTACTGCAAAGAGCAGGGGCTGTTTCATGAGGAAGGAACGGCTGATGCTTCCTACTCCGACAGCTTGGAGCTGAACCTGGCCGAGGTAGAACCGTCGCTGGCCGGACCCCGGCGGCCGCAGGACCGGGTGCCTCTGCGCGAAGCGAAGAGAACGTTTCGCAAATCCCTCGCCGAGATGCTCGACACGGCCAGTCTCGACCAGAACCGCCTGGGGGCGTGGCTCAGCGAAGGCGGCAGCCCGGCGGTTCCGCCGAAGCAGCTGCTCAATCCCGAGCTGGGCAAGCTCGTCCACACCGTGCCGGTCTCTCAGGGACCGATCAGCTACCAGCTCGGCCATGGAGCGGTGGTGATCGCGGCGATCACCTCTTGCACCAACACCTCCAATCCAGCGGTGATGCTGGGCGCCGGGATCCTCGCCAAGAAAGCGGTAGAGCTGGGCTTAAGCACCAAGCCGTGGGTGAAGACTTCACTTGCGCCGGGTTCTCAGGTGGTGACCGATTATCTGGAGCAAGCCGGCCTTTTGCCGTACCTGGAAGCGCTCGGATTTCACCTGGTCGGCTACGGGTGCACCACCTGCATCGGCAACTCAGGCCCGCTGCCGGATCACATCTCCGACGCCGTCACCAGCGGCGAGTTGGTGGTGGCCAGCGTGCTGTCCGGCAATCGCAACTTCGAAGGTCGGATCAACGCGCTGGTACGCATGAACTTTCTCGCCTCGCCGCCGCTCGTCGTCGCCTACGCGTTGGCGGGGCAGATGGACATCGATCTTTTGAAGGAGCCGCTAGGCTTCGACCGGAACGGCCGCCCGGTGTACCTCAAGGACGTTTGGCCCGGGGGCGCGGAGATCCGCGAAGCGATCCGCAGCACGGTAAAGCCCGAGCAGTTCCTCCGGCGCTACGGGCAAATTCTAGAGGGCGACCACCGTTGGAAGTCGCTCGGGGTGGACAGAGGGGAGACCTTTTCGTGGGACCCCAAGTCGACCTACGTGCGCAAGCCTCCGTTCTTTGACGAGCTGCCCAAGGAGCCGCAACCGCCGCGAGATATCCGCGGGGCGCGCGTCCTCGCCTACCTGGGGGATTCGGTAACGACGGATCACATCTCCCCTGCCGGAAGCATCGCGAAGACGAGCCCGGCGGCGAGGTACTTGATCGAGCAGGGCGTGGAGCCAAGGGACTTCAACTCCTACGGCGCCCGCCGCGGCAATCACGAGGTGATGGTTCGCGGCACCTTCGCCAACATTCGCCTGCGCAACCTGCTCGTCCCCGGGGTGGAAGGCGGCGTCACCATTCATCTGGGAAGCGGCGAGAAAATGTCGATTTACGACGCGGCAACGGCGTATGCCGCGGAGCGCGTGCCGCTGATCGTCCTCGCCGGGGCCGAGTACGGGACTGGTTCCTCTCGCGACTGGGCTGCCAAGGGCACGCAGCTTCTTGGGGTTCGCGCGGTGATCGCGAAGAGCTTCGAGCGGATTCACCGGTCCAATCTGATCGGCATGGGCGTGTTGCCGCTCCAGTTCGAAGCGGAGCAGGATGCTCGGACGCTGGGCCTGAGCGGGCACGAGGCGTTCGACATCCTGGGAGTGGCGGACGGGGATCTCATCCCTGGCAAGCGATTAAGCGTTACCGCTACGAAGGGCGGTGAGGCAAAGCGATTCACCGCGATCGCCCGGATCGACACCCCCAATGAGGTGGATTACTACAGGCACGGGGGAATCCTGCCCTACGTTCTGCGGCAACTCGCCCGCGGCTAGTCGGTCCAATTCGCCGGCCGTCGGAGGGCCTTCTTCGCTGACAGATGCGCCTTGCTTTCGCGGCGTCGGCGCCGCGACGCTTCGGTTGGCGTCGTTTTGCGACGCACCTTGATCGGCCTCGCCAGCATACGAAGGCCCCGGCGCAGCCGCTGCAAAGCGACGCGCCGGTTGAGCGACTGACTGCGGCGCTCGGTCGCCGTCACCGACAGCTCGGTGGCCGGATGGGTGAGGCGGACACCGCTGGCTGTCTTGTTGCGATGTTGTCCACCGGGGCCGCCAGCGGTGAAGTGCTCCTGCTCGCACTCGGCGAGCAGAGCCCGATCCTCGAGCGCAAGAGCTTGCTGTGCCGCTTCTTGCTTGGATAGGGGCATCGGCTAGCAAAGCGCCGCTTCGGAGGAGGGCGGTTCGATCAGGCGTCTCATCCTGAAAAAATCCAGCGCGTTGGCAGACAGAATTTTCGCTCGATGCTCGGGGGGCAAGTCGAGCTGAGCCAACCGTCGCAGCTCGCGATCCCAGGCGTACGGGACGTTGGGGAAGTCCGTCCCGTACATGATTCGATCCGGCCGGCAATGGAGAAGCCGGATGGGCAGCTCGATCGGAAAGTAATCCGCGAGCACCATGGTGGTGTCGAGCCACAATCGATCGTACCGCTCGAGCAGGTGCTCGTAGGCTCTGAACTCGTCGACGCCGAGGTGCGGAACGCAAAGTCTGAGCCGCGGGTGCTCGTCGAGAACGCGAGCAATTCGTTCAGCGGAGCAAAGCTGTCGCGGATCGCACCGGTAGTTTGGGTTCGACGGCTCTCTGCCCGCATGGATGACGATCGGTTTGTCCGTCCTCTCGCAGGCGAGGTAGATCTCTCTCGCCGATTCGGCGTCCGGACTGAAGCATTGGACGTGGCAATGCAGCTTGACGCCTTGCAGACCGGCGCGGAATGCCTCGTCGAGGATTTCAGCGGCGTCCGGCTCGCCGGGCAGCACGGTGGCCAGGCCGGTGACGCGCGGTTCAGCGCGGGCGATCTCGGCGAGATAGCCGTTGAGCATCCGCGCCATGCCGGGCTGGTGCGAGTACTGAAGCGCCACCACGCGGGCGATTCCTCGGGCGAAAAGAAAGTTCAGCACCTTCGGCGAGTGGAGCTTGTAGCGGATCGGCCATCCATAGCGATCGAACCAACGCCACACCGCTTCGAAAACCCGGTCAGGAAACAGATGGACGTGGGCGTCGATCACCGGCGGCAGGCCCATCGGAACGCGGGCACCCTCCTCGTCCTTAAGCGCGGTGGCCCGAAACACTACTCTACGCTCCGGACCCCTCGATGCTGCGCGTGATCGCCATCAGCTCCTAGTCCGACGGCTTCGACGTTGACTGAGGGTCGATGCGCTCGAGAAACTCGTTTTGCTGCCTGTAGCCCGCCCGCGCCAGTCGCTGCGCCTCCACAGCGTCGGCCAACTTTGCGCAGAATTGCCCGAGCAGCCTCAGGCTGTCGGCGAGAAGCTTCTCGGCTCGGTCCTGCGTCGCCTGAGAGCGGATCGCGGTGAAACGCCGGAACAACAGGGGAGACTTCATTGTCACAATCTAAAAGATCGTAAAGGAGGACGCCACTCGACGGGAAACGCTCCACCGTGTAAATGCGGCGTTTTCGTCAGGTGAACCTCCGGCGCAAAATTGCCGCACGGCTGCAAGGAGAAGGAGATGGGCGAGATCAAAAAAGTTGGATTCGTCGGCCTGGGGATCATGGGCAGCAGAATGGCTCGAAACCTCGCACAGAAGGGTTTCCAGACGACGGTGTGGAACCGCACCCGGGCTCGGGCCGAAACGCTCTTGCAGTTTGGGGTCCGCGTGGCGAGCTCGCCCGCCGAGGTCGCCTCGCAAGTGGACGCATTTTGCACCTGCGTCGCCGATCCCCCGGCCCTGCGCGAGGTGGCGCTGGGTGCCAACGGCCTGCTCTCGGCCTCCAAATCGGGTCAGCTGTTCGTCGACTTCTCAACCGTCTCACCCGCCTTTGCACGGGAGCTAGAGTCGGCTTCATCCGCGAGGGGGGTCGACTTCGTCGAAGCCCCAATGACAGGCTCGAAGATGGGCGCCGAGCGCGGAACGCTGCTGATCATGGCCGGCGCCTCCGCCACCGCGCTCGAGCGCGCTCAGCCGATCTTCAAAGCGGTCGGCGAGAAAGTGGTTCACTGCGGACCCGTCGGCTCCGGCAGTCAAGTGAAGCTCGCGGGAAATGCGATCATCTCGATGATGCTCGAGGGGCTCTGCGAGGCCATGCTGCTGACGCAAGTCGCGGGAGTGAATCCGCGCAAGCTTCTCGAAGTCGTTCAGGCGTCCGGTTTCCGCTCGCCTTATTATGACTTCAAAGGCCCGTCGATCCTTCGGCGCGAGTTCGAGCCCCATTTCTCGATCGATCTGATGTTCAAAGATCTGCGGCTATTTCTCGACAGTGCCGCCGAGCACCGGGTGCCCACTCCGGCGGTCTCCGCGGTCAAGGAGTCGTATCAATTGGCTCGCGCCCAAGGCAAAGGACAGCAAGACATCGCCGCCGTCATCACAGCTCTCGAGGACCTACGCGGTCAAAAGCTCGGTTGAGCTGTAAACATATTTACAAGTCGGCAAATTTACAAATTTAACCGGCAACCGTGTAGGGACTTGCAATCCACGCCGATCGAGCCAAGACTTCCTTTCGAATTCCGCATCAACGGATTTTCACCCGCGAGGCGAAGCGGGCTTGGCGAGGGAGAGGCACCCCATGGCAAGTGAAGGCGAGCTGGTCCGGATGCAAAACGGTCGCTGGGCCCGCTTTCAGCGTTGTGCCGTCTACGACGCCGAGCGCACGCCCGAAGATCGGTCTGCCGAGGATGGTGTTGCCGTTCTCGTCGCGGTGGAGCTGGGCGACTCGTATCAGCAGCTCTTAGACGCCGCCGAAACTTCGCTGCGAGGATACCGTCAACAGGGAATCCCGGTGCAGCTGCTGCTTGATTGGAATGGGGACGGCAAGCTGAGCCTCAGGTTCGAGTTTCCCCAGAGCGTCGCTGTTCATTAGGCGCACGGGGCAGGGTCACCCGAAAAAAGTCGACCGCGTTCTTCAACGCGACCTTGCGAATTACTCCGGGCGAAAGTTTGAGCTTGGCCATTCGGTACAACAGCCGGGGCAGGCCGATGATGTCGCCGGGCCCATCTCCGAGATCGGAATCGATGATGACGCGTTCGCTGCCGAGGCGAGCCACCAAAGTGGCGGCGCCCTCCACCGAGAGTTCATCTGGATGAATGGTCAGCCCGGCGTAGTGGCCGCATTCCAGGATGGTCCGCACCGTTCGGGCGTTGGCGTGGTCGATCATCACCCAACGTCGCGCGATATCCGATTGCTTGAGAAGGTGGAGCGTGCGCCGCGTCAGTCGCTCCTTTTCGAGGTGCGGCGTGTGAACCAGTACCGGTACCTTGAGCTTTCCGGAAAGTTCGAGCTGAGCGAGCAGGGCATTCTCTTCGAGATCCCCGCCGCGCTGTAAGCCGACCTCGCCGATTGCGACCACCTTGCCGCTGGCGAAATAGCCGGGAAGGGCGGTGAGGATTTCCGGCATCCCTTTGGCGGGAATGCATCGGGGATCTATCCCAAGAGCTGCGAAGGCGCGGATACCCAGACGCTCGAGTCGGGGAAGCTGAACCTCCAGGATGGAATCGAAGTGTCCCAGGATCGCCCGCGGCGTCGGATCGGCTGGAGCGTGATCGGCAGTGACCAGCGCGGCCCTCAACCCGAAAAATCGCAGCGAGTCGACATCGGCATCGGTCAACCCCCACGGGTGCAGGTGGGCGTCGAAAAAGGGCGGGGCTTCACCTCCCATCAGTCCTGTCCGACCGCCGCGCCCTCGTTTCGCGGATCCGATGCGCCGTAGCGCAGCCCGGTGCGTGGATCCTCCATCACCGCTTGAGCATCTCCCCAGGGCTCGCGTTGCTCAAGCTGGTGTCCCTTGGCTGCCAGCGCTTTGAGCGTTGCCGGATCATACGCGTGTGGCTCAACCCTGAGCTCGTCTGGCAGCAGTTGGTGATGCAACCGGCCATGGGCAACCGCGCTGGTCAGATCGAATCCGTGGTCCATCAAGTGCATCGCAACCTGCAGCACGCTGCTCGGAATGGTGGGACCGCCCGCGGCGCCGGTGACGAGCAGCGCTCGGGCCTGATCTTCCTTCTGGAAGACGATCGTCGGTGCCATCGAGGAGACGGGGCGCTTGCCAGGCGCAATGGCGTTCGCCTCGCCCATCACCAGGCCATAGAGATTCGGTTGCCCCGGGCTGGAGGCGAAATCATCCATTTGATTATTGAGGAGGATCCCCGTCCCCGGCGCGACAACGCAGGAGCCGAACGCGTCGTTGATAGTCGTGGTCAGCGCGACGGCGTTGCCCCATCGATCGATTACCGACAGGTGGGTGGTGTGTTTCTCACCGGCGAGGGTGCCCGGGGCAGCGTTCGCTTGCGGAAGCAGCTCCGCGAGCGGAGTAGCGCGGCGGGGGTCGAAGTTGCGCAAGAGCTCTCTTAAGTGGGCAGATGAGGTGAGCTGCGCAACGGGCACGTCAGCAAAATCGGGGTCTCCCACATACTTGGCGCGGTCGGCAAAGGCGCGGCGGAGGGCCTCGACGTAGATGTGCAGCGACTCCGGCTCCCCGTAGACGTCTCCGGACGGCTGAAGAAGCTCCGCCATCCCCAAGACTTGAAGCAGGGTCAGGCCTCCAGCCGAGGGAGGCGGCATGGTGGCGATCGGGTAGCCCCGGTAACTGCCGCGCAGCGGCTCGCGAGCGATGACGTGGTATCCGGCCAAATCGTCCACGGTGACGATTCCACCGAGCTTCTGAATCGCCGACGCGATCGATCGCGCAAGCTTGCCCCGGTAAAAGGTGCTCGGTCCTTCTTTGGCCAGCGTCTCCAGCGTCGCGGCCAGTTGCGGCTGCGAGATGAGGGTGCCGAGCGGCGGAACGTCGGCGACTCCTGCGGCATTCGGGCGAAGGAAGATGCGCGTCGCCTCGTGATTGGCGCGAAGACAATCCAGGCGACGAGCAGCCAAACGCTGGTACATTGGGGTGACTACGACGCCCCGGCGAGCGGCGCGGATCGCCGGGGCGATCACCACTGCGGGTTTGAGGGTTCCAGCCCGGGAAAGGGCGTCGAAGTATCCGGCGACCGCGCCGGGCACCGCCACCGCCAAGGCGCCGTCCGTGGCAAGCAGCGGGTCCAACCTCCCGTTCCGTACGTACATTGTCGGACCGGCCCCGGCGGGAGCCATTTCGCGAAAGTCGAGGGCCCGTGTCGTCCGGGAACGGACGTCGTAGAGCAGCGCGAATCCCCCTCCGCCTAGTCCCGTATGAGTAGGGTCCACCACCGCGAGGGTAAAGGCGGCCGCGATCGCCGCGTCGACGGCATTGCCTCCTCGATTGAGCATCGCGAGCGCCGCTTCGCTCGCTGCAGGGTGCGCCGTGGCGACGACGCCTCCGCGGTATGGGCGTGCCGCCAGGGCCGACGATCCGGCCACCAAGGCGGCGAGTAGCCCGAGGCGAAGCCCCCGCCCTAGGCGGGCCGCGCGCATCAGCGGTGGAGTGCCGCCGGGATGGACCATTCTGCCCTCGGCTCCCATGTTTGGCGGGTGGGTTTCACTGGGATGAGAACGCGTGCTAAACCGACGCCCAACTTTGTGGAGCATGCCAGTGATTACCTGTAGGGCCGCTGACTCGAGTGCGTGCCTGGCCGGAGCATCGCGCAAAGCGGCGGTTGGTTCCATCTGATTCAAAAGACGAGGAATCTCCTGGCCACCGATTCGCAGCTCGCGGCGATTGTGCTTTGTGCCGGCCAAGGCACGCGGATGAGGTCAAACCGGGCCAAGGTGCTTCATCCCCTGCTCGGCCGACCTCTTTGCGCATATCCCATCTCTCGAGCTTTCGAGCTCGGCGCCTCGCCGGTCGTCGCAGTCGTTGGTTTTCAGGCGGAGGAGGTGCGTTCGACACTGCGGACCGCCTTTCCCGAGCGAGCGCTGCGCTTCGCGACGCAAGGCGAACAACGGGGAACGGCTCATGCGGTACAGGCGGCTCAGCGCGCTCTCGAAGACCATTCCGGGCCAATTCTGATCCTCTATGGCGACGTTCCCCTGCTCCGGCTGGAGACACTTCAGGCGCTTTTACAAGCCTACCGGTCGCGGCGCGCGCTCCTGGCGATGATCACCGCCGTCGCCGCGGATCCAAGCGGCTACGGACGCGTGGTGAGGTCGCGGGGCCGCGTATCGGGGGTGGTGGAAGAGAAGGATTGCGACAAGAAGCTGCTGCCCATTCGGGAATGCAATGCCGGCATCTACATCGCGGACGCCAGATTCCTCTGGAGCTCGCTACCGAAGATGAAGAGCGCAAATGCCCAGCGCGAATTCTACTTGACCGACTTGGTCGCGATCGCGTCCGCGAGCAAGAAGCTGGTCGACATCAGAGCAGAGTTCAGCGAGATCGTCGGTGTCAACGACCGCGAGGACCTGGCGGCGTGCGCTCGAGCCCTGCAATGGAAGATCAACTCGGATCACATGAAAAACGGCGTCACGCTCGAGGATCCCCTCACCGCCTTCATCGACGAAGGGGTGCAAATCGGGCGAGACACAACTTTGGGTGCGATGGTCCATCTCGTGGGCGCCTCGCGACTTGGCGAGAACGTCAGCATTGGGCAAGGCTCGGTCATCGTTAATTCGGTGATCGCCGATGGAACTGAGGTGCGGCCGTACTCGGTCCTCGAAGGTGCGCGCGTCGGCGCGCGATGCATTCTCGGTCCATTCTGCCGTCTGCGTCCGGGGACGGAGCTTGCGGACTCGGTTCACCTCGGCAACTTCGTGGAGACGAAGAAAGCCTCCATCGGGAGGGGGTCAAAAGCGAACCATCTCTCTTATCTGGGCGACGCGAAGATCGGCGCCGGCGTCAACGTCGGCGCGGGCACCATCACCTGCAATTACGACGGCGTGAATAAGCACACGACCGTGCTGGAAGACGAGGTCTTCGTCGGCTCCGATACGCAGTTGGTTGCGCCGGTAACTGTCGGAAGGGGTTCGTACATCGCCGCCGGGACCACCGTCACCGAGGACGTGCCCCCGCTGAGCCTCGCGCTGTCGCGGAGCCCTCAGGTGGTCAAGCAGGGGTGGGTGGAGAAGCAGAAAGGTCCGACAAAAAAGAAAGATGCCGGATAATTTTTAACCCGTCGCGGCCCGAAGCGTTTCGCGGGTATTGTCGCGACGGGTGGCGACTGCGAGGTAAGGGATGTGCGGGATCGTTGGGTACGTGGGCAATTTGGAATCGGCGCCGATCCTCGTTTCCGGATTGCGCAAGCTCGAGTACCGCGGCTACGACTCCGCCGGCGTAGCGATCGTCAACGGCGAAGGCCTGACGGTGGTCCGCGCGACCGGCAAGCTCAAGAACTTGGAGAATCGCGTCAATTCCGAGCCGCCCAAGGGTACCACCGGAATCGGGCATACCCGGTGGGCTACCCACGGCAGACCCTCCGATGAGAACGCGCACCCGCACGCCTACAGTGGAGTTGCCGTCGTCCACAACGGCATCATCGAGAATCATCTCGTTTTGAAAAGAGAGCTGGCCGCGCGGGGACATCTGTTTTCCTCGGAGACCGATACCGAGGTATTCGCGCACCTCATTTCGGATCAGCTGGATCGAGGCCTCGATTTCGGCGAAGCAGTTCGCGTGGCGGTGTCCCAAGTGAAGGGAACCTACGCCCTTGCGGTCGTCTCCAAACGCCACCCGGGACAGATCGTCTGCACCAAGGACGCCTCGCCGCTCGTCCTAGGCTTTTCGCGAGCCCAGAACTTCGTCGCGTCGGACGTCCCGGCGCTGCTCGAGTACACCCGCGAGTTCGTCTACATGGAGGAAGGCGATCTCGCGGTGCTCACCCCAGACAAAGTGACGCTCTACGATCGGCTGGGAGCAGAAATTCGGCGGCCCCTGCGGCGCATCGACTGGACGCCGATCATGGCCGAGAAGGGCGGCCACAAGCACTTCATGCACAAGGAAATCTGGGAGCAGCCTCGCGCCGTGGCCGACACCATCCGCGGCAGGGTGTTGCTCTCCGAGGGAGATGTGCACCTGGAGGGCTGGAGCCTGTCCGCCGAGACAGTGCATTCGCTGTCGCGGGTGACGCTTTTGGCTTGTGGAACGAGTTGGCACTCTGCCCTGGCGGGCAAGTACATGATCGAGTCGCTGGCGCGCATTCCGGTCGACGTGGAGCTCGCCTCTGAATTCCGGTACCGAGATCCCCTGGTGGATGAGACGCAGCTGGCCGTTGCGATCAGTCAATCGGGTGAGACGGCAGATACCTTGGCGGCGCTGCGCGAGGCGAAAGCCCGTGGCGCACCGACGATGACGATCTGCAACGTTATGGGCTCGGCGATGACGCGCGAGGCTGATCTCACGCTGCTCACCAACGCCGGCCCGGAGATCGGAGTCGCATCGACCAAAGCCTTCACCACCCAGCTCGCCGCCCTCTATCTTTTGGGGGTGAAGCTTGGGCGCCTTCGCGGCTCGCTCGATGTGGCGCAAGCGCAGCGGCATCTTACCCATCTGACCGAGATCCCCAAGCTGATCGAGGCGGTGCTCGACTGCGAGGCTAAAGTGCAGGCGATCGCGAAGCACTTCCACGGCTCGCAGAATTTTCTCTTTCTAGGGCGAGGACCCATGCATCCGGTGGCCCTGGAGGGGGCGCTCAAGCTCAAGGAAATCAGCTACCTTCACGCCGAGGGATATGCCGGGGGCGAGATGAAGCACGGCCCAATCGCCCTGGTTGATGAGCACCTGCCGGTCGTGGTGATTGCCCCTAAGGAACCGGCGCTGCCCTACGGGAAGATCATCGGCAACATTCAAGAGGTCAAGGCTCGCGGCGGCCAGGTGATTTCGGTGGTCGACGAGGACGACGAGCAGGTGGTTGACCTAAGCGATCACGTCATCGCGATCCCAACCACATGTGCGCTTCTCGCGCCCCTGGTGGCGGCCGTTCCGCTCCAGCTGCTCGCCTACCACATCGCCGATCTGCGGGGCACCGACGTGGATCAGCCGCGCAATCTCGCCAAGAGCGTCACCGTCGAGTAGCGGCTCTCAGCCCGCTAGAGTCTCAGCACTCGCGACAACCAGGCTTGCACGCCCGCGTTCGACTGCAACAGGCCGCGGTCGAGCGTGTAGGCGAACAGCTCGCCGGCGAATTCGCCCGCCGTGCGGTATCGGACGCCGAGCCCAGGATGGAGGGACCTGCGGAGGATCTGGGCGAGGGCTCGATCGAGATCCTCTGGAAGCGAGAGCTTCCCGGCCCGGATCGCGTTCATCACCGAGGCTGTGTCGGAGCTGCCTGCCTGGAAGGGATGAAAACCGGTCACCAGCTCGTGGAGGATGATTCCCACCGAGAAGAGGTCGGATGCGGGGGTGAGCGGCTCGCCCCGCGTTTGCTCGGGCGAAAGGTAGTGAAGCTTTCCCGCCGCCACGCCATCTCCCGGGCCGATGTTGGCCAATCGGCTTTTCGCCACCCCAAAGTCACCCAGTTTGATCTCGCCCGCGGCGGAGAAGAACACGTTTGCCGGATTGACGTCGCCATGGACGAGCCCGAGCGGCGCGCCGGTGCGCGTCTTCGCTTGGTGAAAGTAGGCGAGCCCTTTGAGAAGCTCGAGAACGACGTGGGTGGCGATCGAGGTGGGCAGGCCTTGACGTCGACGGCGGAGCTCTTCCATCAGCGCCTTCAAGTCCCCGCCCACCAGGAGCTCCATCGCGATGAATGGCCTTCCGAACGCCTCGCCGATTTCAAGGCGCTGCACCAGATTCGGATGGGAGAGCAATCCCATCAGATCGGCTTCGTCGTGGAAGGCCTCCACTGACGTTCCCTTGCGCATCAACTTAAGCGCGACGTGGAGAGGCTCGCCGCCCTCGTCCAACGCTTCGGCAAGAAACACCTCGGCCATCCCGCCCGCACCGAGGCGGGAGCGAAGCAAGTACCGACCAAAGCGCCGCGAGGCGATCTCGATGGGTTTGTCCGCCGACACCGTTGCAAAGAGCTTACCCGAGCTTAAGTACTGCCGGAGGTAGTCCGCCTGGGCGTGGCCGTCGCACACCTGGCGCGCTCTTGGGCCCGCATCAGACACCGCGCCGCGATCCAAGAAATTCTAAGATATCCTGCAGCTGCCCAGAGGAGTTGGGCGAGCCCACCCTTGAACTGCGTTCGATGTCGACAGCCGGTTGAAGAGAACCGGAAGTTCTGCGGCAAATGCGGCGCGCCCACCGCAATTCGCGCGGGCGACGAGCCCACCATCGTGCCGGTACGGGTCAACGACGTGCTCGAGGGCAAGTGGCGCTTGGAGCGCAAGCTTGGCGAGGGCGGGATGGGCACCGTGTACCTCGCCCATGATCTGCAGCTGGATCGAAAGGTGGCGATCAAGATTTTGGCCAGCTCGCTCGCCGGTGACGCCGAGCTGGTCACTCGCTTCGAACGGGAGGCTCGGCTGACCGCCAGCCTGGAGCACCCACACATCGTGCCCGTGTATGCGGTCGGCGAAGCGGAGGGCCGGCCGTTCATCGTGATGAAGAAGCTGGAGGGGCGCACGCTCGCCGCCTACTTGCGCGAGGGCGGTCCGTTGCGCGGCGATGAGCTGATGGCGCTGATGCGCCAGCTCTGTTCGGGCCTGGACTTCATCCACGCGCGCGGATTCATCCATCGAGACATCAAGTCCGGCAACATCTTCATCGGGCATGACGGGCTGGCCACCATTCTCGACTTCGGGATTCTGCGCACCAGCCAGAATGCGGAAGCGCTGACGCGCACCGGAATGGTGATGGGGACCCCGCAGTACATGTCCCCCGAGCAGGCGCTGGGAGCCAAGGAGATCGACCACCGGGCGGACCTCTACGCTTTAGCTGTCCTGCTGTTTGAGTGCTTGACCGGAACGCTTCCTTTCGAAGCGGAAAGCGAGTTGTCGCTCATCCAGATGCAGGCCCACGCCGCGGCGCCGGACGTGAGAGAGCGAGCGCCGTGGGTCCCGGCGGCAGTGGCGGAGGTGGTCAAGCGCGCTCTCGCCAAGCGGCCCGAGGACCGTTATGCATCGGCCGGGCAGCTGCTTGCCGCGCTTGAGGAAGCCCACGGAGGCTCCGGTGCCGCCGCAGCGCCGGCATCTGCTGCGCCGCCTGCTCCGGCCGTGGCAGCGCCAGGCGCTGTTTTGCTGGCGGGCGCGTCACCTGCCACCCAGCTGTCGATGAAGCAGCTCGCCCGTTCTGGGCCGGCGACACCGCCCGGATCGGCCGCGCGCGCCAACCGGCGGGAGGAAACCTCATCTGCCGCGGCCGCCATGCGCGCAGGCCCTCCATCTGCCGCGGCAAGGGATCAGGCCAAAGGCGGACAGGCAAGCCCTCGCAAGTCCGAGTTGCCACGCCAGGTCCGGCGCCGCAAAGCGCCGGCAGTCATCGCAGTCGGCACCCTGCTGATCCTGGTTAGCGGCGGCTACCTCACGTTCGGCAGCTGGCTATCGCGAAGCGCGGCGGACCAGGCTGTTTCCGAGGAGCGGGCACCCGGGCCGCGGGCTGGCTCAACTGGCGATCAGCTGGCCCTCTTCGACGCGGGCCTAGATCTGCGGGAAAAGCCCCCCGCCAATCCCCAGCCGGACCGGTCGACGCTCGCCTTCGCTGGCGAGCCAAGCGGTAACCACGCGCAAACCGTTAGAAGCAGCGAAGAGGCCGCACCCCAGGGGCCGACTCCCGCGCCGGACGAAGCCCGCGTGAGCAAGCCGTCTACCTCCAAACCCGTCGCCCGCGGCGTCGGAACGCTCAACCTGATTAGCACGCTGCAGGGCGAGCCCTACTGGGCCTCGGTCTCGGTGGACGGCATCTTGAAGGGAAATACGCCGCTGCTGCTCGACCTGCCCGCCGGCAAACACCGCATCCGCTTCGATCGCACCGGGTTTCGTCCGGTCAGCAAACAAGTCCAGATCGCCTCTGGGCGCATGCGCGTACTTCGCGTCGAGCTGACTCCGTGATCCCAGCCCTCGCGCTTTCTGCGCTCCTCGTCATGGCGGCGGCCCACTCGAAGCCCGGCGTACTCAAGTTTCAGGCGGGGCAAACCGAGTTCAAGCGCGGGGATTTTCTTGGCGCTCTGCGCATTCTCGACGCCGCCGCCGCCGAAACGACCGATGATCAGCTTCTGGGGCAGATCCACTTGCTGCGAGGGCAGTGCCTGGCCGCACGGCAGGACTTTTCAGGCGCCCAAGAAGCGTTCGGGCTGGCGCTGCGACACGATCCCGACGTGCGCCTCGATCCCTCCAAGGTGGATCCGGCCCTGGTCAGCATGTTGGATTCGCAGCGGAGCCGGCTTCGAGGCCAGCTCGTAGTTCACGCGGATAAACCCGGCGCGCAAGTCTGGTTGGACGGCAAGCAAATCGGCGAGGCGCCGCTCAAATCTTCGGTGCCGATCGGCCAGCACACCGTGGAGGTACGGACACCGGACCGCCGCTTTGCCGACCGGCAAGAGGTGACCATTCGGCCGCGGCAGTCCGCCGAGATCAACGCGGAGCTCAAGGAGCAAGCCCCCAATACCGGTGGCGCGAGCGATGCGATGCATCCGTTCGCGGACATCCGGGGAACACTCGATCCATTCTTAGGCGGCGACAACTTCGGCTTCGAAGTGGGAGGCGGGTTGGAGTACAAACATTTTCGCGCCTCGGTCAGTGCGGCTCTGTTCCCGGACTTCGGCATTAATCTTAGGGGGGCGTTCAACGTGCCGGTGGTCGATGGCTTCAACGCCTATATCTCCCTGGAGATGCCAATCATCTTCTCCAGCCCGGTTCAATTTGGGCTGGGTGGCGCGGGAGGGCTCGAGTACGAGGTCAGGCGGTGGTTCGATCCGTTCTTCGAAGTGGGCGTGCGCCACCTGTTCACCGGAGCAGACGGCATTGATTCCAACCGCCTCATCCTTCAGTTCGGGATCCGACTGAAAGTTCCCTGACGATCGCGCCGTCGCCGCCTGCCTCGCTGCACGGATCGACAGCGGCGGCTGTCAGAGAACTGGACTACCGTACACGGCCGAGATACTAAACATGCTTTCAGTTGTGGCTGAAGGCTTCGCGCACAGACGGCACAAGTAGAGGAGCTGCGATGGCGGTGACCCCCGAAAAAGAAAAAGCAGTCGAGTTGGCGATGTCCGCAGTGGAGCGGCAGTTCGGAAAAGGTTCAATCATGCGGCTTGGAAATGAAGAGCCGCTGATACGCGATGTTCAGGTGATTTCCACGGGATCGATCTCGCTCGACATTGCGTTGGGAGTTGGCGGGGTTCCTCGAGGCCGGATCGTTGAGATCTACGGCCCTGAGTCATCGGGAAAGACCTCGCTGTGCCTGCACATCGTCGCCGAGGCCCAAAAGAAGGGCGGCATTTGCGGCTTCATCGACGCAGAGCACGCGCTCGACGTGGGGTACGCGCGCAAGCTCGGCGTTCGAACCGATGATCTACTTCTTTCCCAGCCGGACACCGGAGAGCAGGCGCTCGAGATCGCCGAGATGTTGGTGCGCTCCGGGGCAATCGATGTTCTGGTGATCGACTCGGTCGCCGCGCTCGTCCCCAAGGCGGAGTTGGAAGGTGAAATGGGCGACGCGCACATGGGAGTTCAAGCCCGCTTGATGAGCCAAGCCTTGCGCAAGCTCACCGGCACCATTTCCAAAAGCCAAACCTGCGTCATCTTCATCAATCAGATTCGAATGAAGATTGGGGTGATGTTCGGAAATCCAGAAACCACCACCGGTGGCAACGCGTTGAAGTTTTACGCTTCTCAGCGGATGGACATCCGACGAATCGGAGCGATCAAGAACGGCGAGACGGTGGTCGGCAGCCGAACCCGGGTCAAAGTGGTGAAGAACAAGGTAGCGCCTCCCTTCAAGGAGGTGGAGTTCGACATCATGTACGGCAGCGGGATTTCCAAAGAGGGAGATCTGGTAGACCTCGCTTCGCAGGAGAACATCCTCGAGAAAAGCGGCGCCTGGTATTCGTTCAAGGGCGAGCGCATCGGCCAGGGACGCGAGAACGCCAAGGATTTCCTGCGGGATCATCCGGAAATCGCCCGAGAGCTCGAGCAAAAAGTCCTCGAGCGGTTCGGATTGCTCAAACCGGCCGTTCATCCGGTACCCAGCGCGGACGAGGTCCCCGAGGAAAAGCGCGCTCGGGTGAAAGCAGTCAGGTAATCCAGCGCAAACGGGCAGCGATCGGTTCGGAGATGCCGGCATGCGGTTTATCGCATTCGCTTGCGACTACGACGAGACGCTCGCCCGAGCTGGCCGCGTGCCGCTGGAAGGCGTCTCGGCTCTAGAGAAGCTAGCCTCGACCGGTCGCAAGCTCCTGCTCGTCACCGGCAGAGAGTTGGCGGATGTTTGCGCGGCCTTTCCGCAGATCCAGCTTTTTGATCGAGTGGTCGCTGAAAATGGGGCGCTCATCTACCGACCGAAGACCGGCGAGAGCAAGCTCATCGCCCCGAAGGTCCCGGAGCGCTTCGTATCCGCGATCTGCGCGCGAGGCGTCTCGCCGCTTTACGTAGGACAGGTGATTGTGGCGACGCGAGAGCCGAATCAAGAGCTCGTCCTCGAGACAATCCGCGATCTCGGTCTCGAGCTGGAGGTCATCTTCAACAAGGGAGCGGTGATGGTGCTCCCCTCCGGCATCAGCAAGGGAAGCGGGTTGACCGGCGCTTTGCAAGAGCTGGGTCTGTCCGCCCA
>Ga0126379_10000323_pt1 | contig 26036 bp, 20 predicted proteins | sample PanSoiMetPlot_24_FD_92640 | JGI IMG/M metagenome (GOLD analysis project Ga0126379, IMG submission 92640) | Tropical forest soil microbial communities from Panama - MetaG Plot_24 | ecosystem: Environmental > Terrestrial > Soil > Tropical forest > Bulk soil | place: Panama | collected 2016-02-17
AAACGCATGCGTCGCCGTCCAACCCTGGTCATGGCCTTCTGGCAACAGGCCGAACTTTTTCCAATGTAACTATATTATGCAATGTTCAATAAGAGGAGACGAGCAGCAAGAGCGGACGAAGGCGCGATTGAAGCCGGGCACAAGCAAGTGTGTGCAGTTGGGGCGGAGCTTCCCTATTGATCCTTAAGCTTGAGGCGGTGCTTGTTTTCTTCGAGGAAATCACGGAGGTCTTTGGCCATGTCGAGCAGGCGAACCCACTGTTCATAGTAGAGCGTGACGGGGAAGCGTCCGAGTCCGTAGACACTGACGCCGCCCTTTTCACCAACGCGGAATTCCAGAGTGCCTTTTTTGCGGCCTTCGACTTTCTTCTCGAGTTCGGCGATCTTGGCCATCAATTCTTCTTTTGTGGGTTCGGACATAGGATCTCCTGTTTGCAACATCGTCGCATAGAATGGTGCAGTCTCGCCAATGGATTGACGGTGCACGGACTGGGAACGGCCCTACAAGAAGAGCGCTCACGCCTGAATGCGGACCATTCACCACCGAGGACACAGAGGAACCGAAGTGCAAAGTAAAGAAGGGCGGAGGAGCTGGAACGGAAAAGGAGCCCTTCGGAAAACAGGGTAAACCCGCAAGTTCATAGCTGGTGGATTTTGCGACGGAGAAAGCCGCCTCGGAAGCCGTGCCTGCAATGGCAAACCAAGAGAAAAGTAACCCAAGAAAGAAAACCTCACCTGTGAAGGGGTGAACTACAGAAGTGAGCTACGGAAGTTGGTGGCTGCGGGTGAACACACAACCTGGGCGGGGACCAGGACGTCTAAGACTTCGCTACTAGGCGGGCCCCTCCAGTTGTTGGATTGCGGAGGGTCCGGCGTACCGAGTATCATCAGCGTTCCATTTGGGGGTCCATCACATCGGCTATGGGTCGCTTCTTTCAGCGGTTTCCGCTTCTTGTTCTTCTCCTTTCCTTGATAGGCAGCTTGGCTGTACGGTCGTCCGCGCAGGATTCCCCTGAAACCCTTCCCCTTTCGCAGGTACGGCCAGGAATGCAGGGGTACGCATATACGATTTTTGCCGGCGACCAAGTGGAGAAGTTCGACCTGGAAGTGATTGGGGTCCTGCCAAACTTCATGGGACCGAAACAAGCCATCATCCTTATTGAGCTGAAAGGCCCGAAAGTGGAGCACACCGGGGTGGTGGCGGGGATGAGCGGCAGCCCGGTATATCTGGAGGGAAAGCTGGCGGGGGCCTTGTCGCTGAAGCTGGGAATCTTCACCAAAGAGGCTATCGCGGGAGTGACACCAATTGAAGATGTGATGAGGCCGCCGATGGGAGACACGACAACGGCACGCGGCGCAGCGCGAGGCTACCCGCTCCCGAATGATGCGCTGGCGCGAAACGAATTGCCTGGCGGGTCAGCGCTTCAGCTGATTGAAACGCCGCTGGTGTTTTCGGGATTTCAGCCCGCTTCGTTGCAGCAGTTCGGGCGAGAGCTGCAGAACTACGGCTTTGTGGCAGCACAAGGAGGCACGACGCCTGCGCGCCCGGACGACGGCAAACTAGTTGCCGGAGACATGGCGGGAATGGTGCTGGTGCAGGGAGATGCGTCGATTAATTCCGCATGCACCGTGACGGCAGTACGCGGCGACAACGTGTTTCTGTGCGGGCATCCCTTTCTGAGCCTGGGCAACGTGCAGATGCCGATGGCCAGGAGCCGGGTGGTGACGACGCTGTCGTCAAGCCTGGCGTCGACAAAAATCGTAAATGTGGGCGGGTCGATCGGGACGATTACCGGAGATCACATCACGGCGGTGACGGGAAAACTGGGAGCCACGCCGGCAATGGTGCCGCTAGATTTGACATTTGTGAATGGGAGCGGGGAGAAAAAGTTGCATTTTGAGATGGTGAACCATCCGAAGCTGACGCCATTGCTGGTGGGGCTGACAACATTCAATGGCATCAGCCAGAACCCGCTTTATGGCGAAGGAACGACGCTGCACCTGACGGGCGAAATTCGGTTGAAGGGGCATGCTCCGGTGCAGATTGAGAATACGATTGCACCGAACGACACGCTGACACCGGACATTATGCCGATCGCGATCCTGGTGCAAAACGCGTTTGGGCGGCTGTTCAACAATAGCTTTGAGGTACCGGAAATCGAGCACATTGCGCTGCGGGTGGAAAGCCAGGTGGGGCGGAATTCCTACAACATTGAGAGCGCGTGGCTGGAAAAGGGCGAGGCGGCGCCGGGCGAGAATTTGCGGGTGCGCGTGCTGCTGCGGCCATACCGCGGTGAATCGCGAGTTGAAGAGACCACGGTGCACGTACCGGATCAGATTGCGCGAGGAACGACGCTGCGAATTTTGGTGAGCGATGCGGATTGGATGAACCGAGCCTCGCGCGGTTTCAGTTTTCAAGGTATGCCCGGAATGGGTGGCGGCCCGGAAGGACTGGATCAACTGATCGCGCTGCTGAATCGCGAGAGGCGGAACGACCGATTGTATGTAGGTGTATTTGTGCCTGCGCCGACGCTGGTGTGGGACGACAAGGAAATGCCCAACGTGCCGTTGTCGCAGATCAACGCGATCGATGGACGCCCGGCACCGGGGACCGTGCAAGTGTTGCGGGAATCGCTAGCCAGCGAGGCGTCGGTGATGCTGGGCGGACCGGTGGGTGGCCTAATCTCGTTGAATTTACAAATCCGGTGATCATAGCTATGTCGAAACCAGTACGACGCATTTTATTCGTATCGCTGAGTATCTGCTTGGTAGCTTCGGTTGCGTTTGCCGAGCACACGCGACGATGGCGGCAATCGAGCTACGAAGAGTTTCTAAAGGGAAACGCCAAAGGCGTGGCGGTTCGCAGCGACGGCCACTTGGAGTTGGCGCCGAAATTCACGTTGATTGCGGATGCGGACGCGTCGTATTTGTGGTCGCTGCGGACCGACGCCACGGGAGTTTTGTATGCGGCGGGAGGCTCGCCGGCAAAGGTATTCCGGTTCGAGGGCTCAGGAAAACCGAAAACGGTATTTGAATCCACGGACTTGCTGGCGCAAGCGATCGTGTTCGACGCGAAAGGCGCGTTGTACGTGGCGACCTCGCCGGATGGAAAAGTGTACCGGGTGTTGGCGTCTGGAGAGCAAACCGTTTTCTTTGAGCCCAAGACGAAATACATCTGGGATCTGGCATTTGCGCCAGATGGCACGCTGTACGTGGCGACGGGAGACAAAGGGCAGATTTTTGCAGTGACGCCTGATGGAAAAGGTGGGTTGTTCTACGCGAGCGATGAAGCGCACATTAAGACGCTGGCGTTTGATGCCAAAGGAAATTTGCTGGCGGGAACGGAGCCGAATGGAAGAGTGCTGCGCGTGACCCGTAACGCGGAAAAGAATGGCAAGAGAAAGTCCACGGACGAGGCGGTGGCGGATGGATTCGTGGTTTATGAAACGGCGAAGCGGGAAGTGACCTCGCTGACGGTTGCGCAGGATGGAACGATTTATGTGGCGGCTGTCGGCGAAAAGACCCGCGCGCTAGGAAATGCCCCATCGGCGGTGATTGCGACTTCGCAAGGCACGACAACAATCACGAATGTGAGTCCATCGGCACAGATGCAGGGCACGCCGTTCGTGGCGTTTCCACAAGCGATTTCGAGCAGCATTTACCGGATCTCGACGGAGGGAGCGCCGGAAGAAATCTGGAGTTCGCGTGACGATGTGGTATACGCGCTGGGACTGAACGCCGACGGGCGGCTGCTGGCGGGAACGGGAAACACCGGTTCACTGCTGGTGATTGATGGCCATGGCGTGTATGCGCAACTGGCAAAATCGGGTTCGGCGCAGATCACCGGTATTTCCAAGGCCGCCAACGGGAAGGTATTTTTGTGCACAGCAAATCCGGGAAAAGTGTTTTCGCTGGGGCCAGAGTACGAGGCGGAAGGAACGTTTGAGTCGCAATCGTTTGATGCGAAGTTGTTTTCGCAGTGGGGGCGCATTGAATGGTGGGGCCCGCCGGCGGCAAGCGCACCGAGCAAGGGAACGTCGAAGGAGCCGCGGCTGGAGTTTTATGTTCGCAGCGGAAACACAGAAGATCCGGGAAAAGAATGGTCGAAGTGGTTTGGGCCGTACACGACGGCGGCTTCGCAGGTGGACGCGCCGTCGGCGCGATTTTTCCAGTGGCGGGCCGTGATTCACGACGGACGGCCGGGAGATGGCATCGATTGGGTCAGCGTGGCGTATTTGCCGAGGAATGTCGCGCCAGTAGTCGATGGAATTGCCATGCAAGACGCGGGAGTACGCGCACAGGCGCCGCAGGTAATTGGCGGTCAACCGGGAAACGTGGCGTTGAAACAGCCGCAAGCGCCGACGCCCAGTGGAGTGGTGATCACGACAAGTCCCTCGGCGAAATTTGAATCGCAGCCGCAAGGAACGCAACAAAGAGGCTACCAGACGGTGCTGTGGACGGCCCACGATGACAATGACGATGAATTGCGCTATTCGGTGTATTTCCGTGGGGAGAATGCCACAGAATGGCTGCTGCTGAAAGACAATCTGGACCAGAAATTTTATTCCTGGGACACCACCACGATGCCGGACGGGGCGTATTACTTGAAGATTGTGGCGAGCGACGCGTCCTCGAATCCGCCGGCAGTGGCATTGAAGACGGAGCGCGAGAGCGAACGGTTTGAAGTGGACAATACGCCACCGGCGATTGAACACCTGGAGGCGGCACCCGCAACGACACGCAACGGAACGCCTCCAGCTGTGCAGTCGGTACTTGTAAAGTTCTCGGCGACGGATCCTTCGAGCAGCATCGAAAAAGCACAGTACAGTGTGGACGGGGGCGAATGGATTTTGCTCGGGCCCACACATGGCATCAGCGACAGCCGAACCGAAGCGTATGAGTTTACAGTGCCAGGATTGGCTGCGGGTGAGCACACCATTGCGGTGCGGGCTTACGACCGATTTGAGAACGTGGGCGCGGGCAAGACGACGATTCAGGTTGCGGGGAGGTAGGCCGCGCCGGCGTAGAGAACCAACAGTTATCAGGCTGAAATATTACTTGCTCTGTCAGTTGAGATCCTTCGGGCCGCCCACACCGCGGTCTTCAGGATAACAAATTCTGGCGAGTAGGCAGAACCATTCTGCCGAATGACAAAACGAACTAGGGTTTGAGCTTGGCGGAACTCGGGGGCGGCTTGACTAGGTCTGGGCGCGGAGGCTTGGGCTTTTCCGGCTCGATGAAACTTTCGATCTCGGCGCCGAAACCCATGCGCCCATCGCTGAAGGCATCGGGCTTGGCATGCACGACGCGCGCTTTGCAGTGCGTGTCCTCAGGCTGACCACCGGTGACTTCGATGGGCATGCGGAGTGTAACCTCAATCGGCATGCCCACCTGAAGGGGCGCCGAAGTTACAAAGAAAAATCCGCCGCGAGAAAGATTTACGGCCTCGGTGAAATGCTCGCTCTTGTCGGAAGCCAAACCGATGGGACGAAAACGCAGAGGCACACGGAGACGGAAGCGTTCAAGATGTCGACGTTCAGGAGGCATGTCACTCCACACGCCGCGGGAGGGGACTGGGCTTCGCGGCCGCGTCAATGTTAGAAACCCTAGCCTAACAGACGCAGAGACGTGCTCCAAGGACTGTTGTTACAGCCAAAAGCAGAACTTTCGCACTGGTAGTACCAGTTGAACTAGACTGTGATTATGGTCACAGCAAACGCAAGTCCGGAAGAACGCACCACTCCCATCGACTGGGAGACAATCAGCCAGGCGCACGAACGCATCCGCGCCCGGATCCACCGCACACCCGTGCTGACGAGCACGACGTTTAGCGCCACGAGCGGGGCGGAGCTGTTTTTCAAGTGTGAAAATTTTCAGAAAACCGGGTCATTCAAGATTCGCGGCGCGTCGAATGCCATTCTTTCGCTAAGTCAGGAAGAGGCCGCCCGAGGAGTAGTGACGCAATCGAGCGGGAATCACGCGGCGGCGGTGGCTTGCGCGGCGGCGTGGAGAAAAATTCCCGCATGGATCGTGATGCCGAAGAATGCGCCGGAGGTAAAGCGGCGTGCGGTGGAATCCTACGGCGGAAAGATTACCTATTGCGAGCCTACGGTTTCCTCGAGAGCGGAAACTGCTGCGCGATTGCAGGCGGAGACGGGCGCGGTGATGGTGCATCCGTACGACGACGACCGGATTATCGCGGGGCAGGCTACGGCGGTCAAGGAATTGTTGGAAGAGGTGCCGGACCTGGACGCGATACTGACCCCGGTGAGTGGCGGAGGATTGTTGAGCGGAACGTGCCTGGGAGCAAAGGGAATACGCGCGGGAGTTCGCGTGTTTGGTTGCGAACCGGAGCGCGCCGATGACGCGTACCGTTCGCTGCGGACGGGAGTGCTGCAAAAGATGGAGTCGAGCGACACGATTGCCGACGGGCTAAGAGCGTCGCTAGCGCCAAGGACGTTTGCGATCCTATGGAAGCATGTGTCGGGAGTACTGCTGGTGAGCGAAGAAGAGATTGTGGCGACGATGAAGTTGGTGGCCCAGCGGATGAAGATTGTGATTGAGCCGTCGAGCGCGGTGGCGCTGGCTCCACTGTTGCGAGCAGGAGGAGTCCACGGAATGGGGCTGGGAAAGAGAGCGGACGGCGGTGCCGCGAAGATTGGAGTGATTTTTTCGGGCGGAAACGTTGCGTTGGGAGGATGAACGCCTGACATCGGGGTTCGGGTGGATGATTACTCTTAGTTGGGCGAGCGAAACTAATCGTGTTCCGGCGGGTTATACCTGCACGCTAAGCGATAGTGAAACGGCGAGAGGCCGACAGTATAAGGGAAACCCGTTACCTGCTTCAGAGCATCTGTACTAGTGCCAGGACCGCGCCTACGACATGGGGGCCGGAGACCCGCGAATCCTGCCAGAAGAACGCTGAAAAATCTAGAAGTGCGCGGAGACACAGCCAAAATGAAGACTGGGATGAGACTCTGGCGGACGATTTTGTGCTCGGTGGTGTATGCGTGTGTGGGGCAGACGTCGTGGGCACAAAAGGCGCCTGTGGCGTCGCGCGTGGTGGAACAAATAGACGAGACACGGACAGTGCACATTCGAGGGAACGTGCATCCGCTTACACGCGCGGAGTTTGACCGCGGGGCGGTGGCGGAATCGCAACCGATGACGCGGATGTTGCTGCTGCTGCAAAGAAGCACGGAGCAGGAGACGGCGCTGCGGCAATTGCTGGATGCGCAGCAAACCAAGAGCTCGGGCAGTTATCACGCATGGCTGACGCCGGCCCAGTTTGGGCAACAGTTCGGGCCGTCGGATGCGGACGTGCAGGCGGTGACAGACTGGCTGACGAAGCAGGGCTTTCAGGTAGCGAAAGTGTCAGCGGGACGAACAGCCGTGGAGTTCAGCGGAACAGCGGCACAGGTGCAGAGCGCGTTTCAGACGCAGATCCACCGTTTCGTGGTGAATGGCAAGGAACACATCGCAAATGTCAGCGACCCGGCGATCCCAGCAGCATTGGCGCCGGTGGTCGGGGGGGTCGTGGCGCTGAATAATTTCCCGAAACATGCGATGCTGCATCGCGTGGGGAGTTTTCAGCGGGATCTGGCGAGTGGACAAGTGAAGGCGCTGTTCACGTATACAGATTCGAATGGCACGTTTTACGGCGTCGGCCCGGCGGACTTTGCGACGATTTACAACATTCCAGCGGGTGCGGATGGCAGCGGACAGAGCATTGCTGTCGTAGGGCAGTCGAATATCAATATTCAGGACGTGCGGGACTTCCGATCGATGTTTGGATTGGCAGCGAATGACCCAAAAATCGTCGTGAACGGACCGGATCCGGGAATTCTTTCGTCCACGGGAGACGAAGGGGAATCAGATCTCGACGTGGAATGGGCAGGAGCGGTGGCCCCGGCGGCGCAGATTGTGTTTGTGGTGTCACAATCCACGATGTCGAATCCGGCGCAGGTTAGCCAGGGAGTGGACCTCTCGGCGCTCTATATTATCGACAACAACCTTGCGCCGGTGATGAGCAACAGTTATGGGAACTGCGAAGCCGCGCTGGGATCGACGGGAAACAGTTTCTATAACGCGTTGTGGCAGCAAGCAACGGCGCAAGGGATCACCGTAGTGGTGGCCGCAGGTGACAACGGGTCCGCCGGATGCGATCCCGATACAACAGTCAATCCGAACGCCGCATCGCAAGGGCTGGCCGTGAATGGGTTCGCGTCGACGCCGTACGACGTGGCAGTGGGTGGAACGGATTTCAATCAGTCCGGCAACGAGACGAATTATTGGAACTCGACCAATGCGGCGACGACACAGCTTTCGGCCAAGGGGTACATTTCTGAAGTGCCTTGGAATGATTCAACGTGCGCCGCGAATTTTCCGACCGCTTGCACGTCGGTGGATTCGTCGGGGGGAGACATCAGCGCGGGCAGCGGCGGGGCGAGCAATTGTGCCGTGTTCACCAGCGGCAGTAGCTGCTCGGGCGGATATGCCAAGCCCGCATATCAAACCGGCGTGACTCCGGCGGACAACGTGCGCGACATTCCTGATATCTCGTTGTTCGCGAGCAACGGTTTCAACAACAGCTTTTATATTGTGTGCCAATCAGATGCGAATCCAAACAGTGTGCCTTGCGACTTATCGACAAGCGCCACTTCGGGGACGCACAATTTCCAAGGGGTCGGAGGAACGTCGGGCGGCACACCTTCGTTTGCCGGGATTATTGCGCTGGTGAATCAGAAGATGGGGCTGGGGCAAAGGCAAGGTAACGCGAACTACATTCTGTACGCGCTGGCCAAAAATGAAGACTATACAAAGTGCAATTCCAGCAGTTTCACAAACCCAGGCACTCCTGCGCCCGCGACCTGCGTGTTCTACGACATCACCACCGGCAATAACGCGGTGGCGTGCGTGGCGGGCAGTCCGAACTGCAGCAACACCGGTGGTTCCGGATTTGGAGTAATGGTCTCTGGTGTGAGCGCGGATCACGGCAATCCGGCGTTTCAGGCGGTGCAAGGCTATGACCTGGCGACAGGGCTGGGTTCCATCAACGTGGCGAACCTGCTGAATCTGTGGGGATCGATCACGCGCACACCAACGGCGACCGCACTGACGGGTGCGACCGGTGGAACGCCTTCTGGGACGACGTTCACGGCGAAGGTGACGGTTACGCCGGCACCGGCAGGCACCGAGGCCGTTGCGTTAAACGCGCTCGATGGCAGCGGTGCGATCCTCGCGTCAATAGGCGCTTCGCCAAGCGCTACCGTGTTTACTCTCTCTGGCGGCACGGCCAACATCAGCACGAATCTGTTGCCGCCGGGAACAGCATCGGTGGTGGCGACATACGGAGGCGACGCCTTGCTGGCGGCGAGCACATCGGCGCCCGCGACAGTTGCTGTGGGCGGAGCGAACGAAACCAGCAAGACAACCATGAGCTTCGTTACGTTTGATGCAAACAACAATCCGATTCTTAGCACCGCGGCGCAAAGCATCATGTACGGATCACCCTATATCCTGCAGGTTGCTGTCGCGCCATCGAGCGGCGCAAATAGCGGAAAGCAATGCTGGTCGGCTAGCCCGGTAACGGCGTTTCCCTGCCCAACCGGTACCGTCACGGTCACGGATAACGGAAGCGCGCTGAACGACTGGCCGAACGGGGCGACGCCGAACGCGACGAATACGCCCAAGCTGAACAACCAGGGAATTGCGGAAGATCAACCGGTGCAATTGCCGGTGGGGAGTCACAGCATCGTGGCCACGTACGCGGGTGATCCAAACTATCAGACGAGCACCAGCAACACCCTGGCGGTGACAGTGGCGAAAGCGTCGACGACCACCACTATGGCGAGCAGCGTGGGAACGATCACCTCGGGTGCGACAGTGACGCTCACGGCGCTGATCACTACTCCAAGCAATGGGGCGGGGCCGACGGGCAACGTGACCTTCACTAACGGCAGCACGAGCTTGGGAACTGGCGCGTGCACGCCCACAAGCGGAACGAACAACCCCAACGGAACGAATGGCACGACGGCGGGCACGGCATTTTGTACGGCCACGCTGCAGACGGCGATTTCGGTATTGTATCCCGCGCCGCAGAGCCGTCCGCGGCCGCCGGTGACGCCGCTTGTGTTGCTGGCCATGAGCATCGTGACATACCTAGCGTTGTTGCGATGGCTGCCGTCCAGCCGGAAGCGCGCGTATGCCTATGGGGGCTTGGTGGTCGTGGCCCTGGTGGCCGTGGCGATCGCAGGCTGCGGCGGTGGGGGAGGTGGAGGAGGCGGCGGCGGAGGCAAGACCGTAACTGTCAACGCGAGCTATCCGGGCGACGCAAACTACAACACCTCGACAGGATCGACCAACATCGTGGTGCAGTAAGAAGCCAGGAATTCACGCTGTTTTGAGGAAGGCGCTTCAAGAAATTGAGACGCCTTTTTTATTTGCTGGGAGGTTGCCGCGCTCCGAGGGCACGGTGCAGCTTGGGATGTCGCACGTCGTTTTGGTTGAGATTCTTTGCGATGCAAACGACGTGTCGCTCACGGTCACGAGTTACTATGCGCCAGGCACGTACTACTCACTTTGGGCGCAGTATAGCGGCGATACCAACAATCTCAGCACGCAAACGGCCGGTACCATTCAAGAAGTATTCACAGGTACGGCCCTGGCTACGTTCGTGGGCCAGACCGGCGGATTGTCGCACCAGGGGAGAGTCACGATCAATCTGCAATGAGAGAGTATCCGGATAGCGCTCATCGTCAGAAGACGGTGGTGCAGTCGTTTCAGTGCGCAGCGCTGGGGGGAAAGAAGATATTCCAGAATTGGGGAGACGGGGCAGTGAATTCGATGGGGATGAGGGAGCCTTCGGCGTTGAGCACCGGCGGACGGACGACGTGAGCCTCAACCTTTTTCTGGGTCTTAGGATTTTCGATGGAGATTTTTGTGCCCGTGGGTAGGCCTTCGGGAAGAATAATCATTGCGCCGTTAGCGCTGACCGTATGCGTGAAGCCGTGTACCGGATTGGTTTTCCCCGGCAAGTGAACGAGCAGCGGCATCCTGAGGAGCACGCGCTGCGCGCGACGGCGTTCTTCGGCCGTTTGCGGACGGGCCGTGTTGGCACCGCGTTTCACCTGGCCAACGGGCGGAGCGGCCGGCAGGCTGGGCTTTTGCGGAGGCGTCACAGTTCAAGTCCCCAGAAATCCATGTCGGGCGCGACGAGTTCCACGCCGTATTCCCAACCTTCCGGTTGCTTGTTCCCTTTCCAGACAACCACAGCGGCATTGCTGGATTGCGTGGCGAGATTCGTAAGAGCCAGGCGGTGTTCCAGTTCGAGCGTGTCGTCGCTGAGCACAATCATGCAGCCATAGGGATTGACGGTACGTGTAACTGTCTCAATCGAACGCCGTTGACCCGAAGCGGCATCCCATTCCAAGCGGACCGGAACGCGGGAATTCAAGCGGCGTCCGCGGCGTTTGTCGTTGTACTGAGCGCCTACACTCTTCAATTCGCGCAACTTAAGCGTCATCTTGGCCTCTTGAAGGTCATGCTAGAGTTAGAGCGGATTTGGGTCAATGGTACGTTTTCGCCGGTAGGCTGAAAGAGTATCTGTCCGTTGGGACAGGCGGAAGGCCGCGTTGAAGAATCTGATCATAAATGCCGACGATTTGGGATGGACCGAGGGGGTCAACCGGGGAATCGTGGAGGCGCACCGGAAGGGCCTGGTGACGAGCACTTCCCTGCTGGCCAACGGGCGGGCATTCGCGGCGGCGCTGGGGATCAGCCGTAGCAATCCTGAACTGGGGATTGGGGTGCACCTGAACCTGAGCGATGGACCGCCAAGCGCCCCGGCGAATGAGGTGAAAGGTCTGCTGGGCAAATCGGGCGAGCTGGAAGATGCGGCGGACAGTTTGCTGATGAAGATTGCGGGGCGCAGCCTACGGGTGGAAGAGGTGGAGCGGGAGTGGGACGCGCAAGTGCGGAAAGTGCGAGACACGGGGATCCAGCCGAGCCACCTGGATGGGCATAAGCACGTGCACATGTTGCCGGGATTGTTTGAGGTGGCGCTGCGTGTGGCGAAGAACCACAAGATCCGCGCGATTCGCGTAGCGAACGAGGAGTCGACACTACGGGCGGCGCTCGCGAGCGGAGAAGGCCAGCAAAAGGGCACCGTGTTGAAGCAAGGAGTACAAGCGCGTGGATTGAAGTTGCTGTCGCGCGACGCTCGGAAGATGGCGGAGCGCGCGGGAATATCCACTAACGATTATTTCTGTGGCATCGCACAGACCGGAGTTTTGACGCGCGAAGGGTTGCAAAGATTGTTGGAGATTTTGCCGCAAGGAACGACGGAGTTGATGTGCCATCCCGGATATGCGGACGAGGAACTGAGCAAGACCAGGACCAGGCTGCAGGAATCGCGGGAGGCGGAGCTACGAATCTTGACCGATGAGGGCATCAGAAAAGTTGTCGCCACGCGGGGTATTCGCCTGATAAGCTATAAACTTGCAGCGGGAGATGGCTAACAGGGTCGCTTGCCCGCAGCATTTTGTGCCACGGTAACTGCTGGATCGCGAAAGTCTGGGGAGCCCACGAAGAATTTGCTGAGAGGTTAGTAGAGCTACATGCGAAGTGACACGCCCATCCGTTATTCCATCGTCGTCCCGTTCTACAACGAACAGGAAAATATCCCACAGCTGTACATGAAAGTTACAGAAGTGATGGACTCCATCGGCGAGCCGTATGAGATGGTGTTCGTAGACGATGGCAGCAAAGACAATTCCTACAAGGTGCTGTCGGAAATTTACGAGCACGACCGCCGCGTGAATGTGGTGAGGCTGCGGCGGAACTTTGGGCAGACCGCGGCGCTGAAAGCCGGTTTCGATTTTGCGCGCGGAGAGATCGTGATCTCCATGGACGGGGATTTGCAGCACGACCCAGAGGAAATTCCGCGGTTCCTGGAGAAAATTGAAGAAGGCTACGATCTGGTGAGCGGCTGGAGATCGGAGCGGAAAGATAGTTGGCTGATGCGGCGGCTGCCGAGCCAGGTGGCGAACTGGATGATGGCCAAACTTTCCGGGATTGAGCTGCACGATTTTGGAACTACCTTCAAGGCCTACCGGCGAGAGATTCTGGCGGAAATTCAATTGTATGGCGAATTGCACCGGTTTATTCCTGCGCTGGCCAGCTCGACCGGAGCACGGATTGCGGAAGTACCGATCTCGAATCCGGGGCGCAAGAGCGGAAAATCCAATTACGGAATTGGTCGAACGATTCGCGTGTTTTTTGATTTGATGATGGTGAAGTTCCTGCTGGATTATTCGACGCGACCGTTGCAGTTCTTCGGGCTGCTGGGATTGGCGGGAACCGGGTCTGGCATGCTGATCGGCAGTATCCTGGTAGCGGAGAAGCTGGTCTATCACAACGACATTATTGCGGAGCACGGTCCGCTGTTGTTACTGGCCACCGTTTTGTTCTTGAGCGGAATCCAGCTGATCTCCATGGGATTGCTGGGAGAAATCACTTCCCGGACTTACTATGAATCGCAGAACAAAGCCATCTACGCGCTGCGCGAAGTGAAGAGCCACCGGAAAGAGCTGGGCGATTCCGCGGAGCCGGCGCGGCCAAGCGGAAGTTCGGAACGATAACCCGATTCGTTAGTTCGAATCTATCCCCGCAACCAAAGCTTCTTGTTGTCCATCGGAATTTGTATGCCGCAGTGGAGATGCCAGAAAGCTATGTCAAGAAACTCTTCCTAGATCTCACGCCGACTTTCCCGCACTAATCGGGCCGTGCATGCATCGCGTGGAAATCCCATCAGCTAGTAACTGAAGGAAGTGGGAGGATCTTGGCCGGGCCAGGACTCCGTGTAAGTGGTAAACCACATACTTCAGCGATCCGATTGACGTTGGTGCTAAACTTTCAAGACTATGCCGCAATTCGTGATTGAGCGTGACATGCCCGGCGCCGGCGCGCTGTCTGAAGAGCAGATCCGGGAAGTCTCGCTGCGTTCCTTGCAGACGCTACACAAGATGGGTCCGCAGATTCAATGGCTCCATAGTTACGTCACTGAGGACAAGCTCTACTGTGTTTACCTCGCCCCAGACGAGGACAACATTCGGGAGCATGCCCGTAGGACAGGCATTCCAGTTAGTCGCGTTGCCGCCGTGCGTCGCCTAATTGACCCTGCTACGCTGAAGTAGCGGAACTAGGCTCCTCAAGAGAATATTGAACGGCTTTTTCCAGGCTCATTGCAAAGCCTTCAGCCCAGGCGCTTTTTCCTTGCAGATCACTGAGCGCTTCCCATGCAGGTAATAAAGTCTGGTCAAGCTTTAGCTGTTCTGTACGAGGCAGGGGGGTGCTGATGAGTTGGCGTAAATGCATAGCGGCGGCGGCCAATTTCAGCGCGCGCGCGGCCTGCCCTTGAGCTAGAGCCAGACAAGCAATCCCTTCCAATGCCCTGGCCGTTCCACGCCGGTGCCCCAACCGAGCGAAGATCTCCAATGCTTCACGGTATGCCGCCCGTGCAGCCGGATGATTTCCTCGTTCACAGTCGATGCTGCCCAAATCGGACAGGGACCGTGCGGAGCCCCACTGGTCTCCTGCTTCTCGAAAGGCGAAAAGCGCACGCTCATACAATTCGCGGGCAGCAATCGTGTCACCCTGCGCGCGCGCTATGTCTCCCTGTTGATTGATGGACCAGGCGGCGCCGTTGCCATCGCCAAGTTCAACAAAGATGTCCGTGGCCTCGCGGAGCGCCCATTGAGCGCGTGGATAGTCGCCACGAACTTTGACCACATTCGAAAGGTTGTGAAGGCAACGCGCAATTGCCAGCCGGTCTGAAAGTAAACGCCAGCAAGCAAGGCTCCGTTCAAAATAGGTCTGCGCTGCGGCGTAGTCACCACGATCCCGAGCCGATACCGCTAGAGCGTTCAGAGACGCAGCGATGCCGGATTGATCGGCCAATTCTTCGTACAGAGACAGACTCTGTTTCAGAAAACGCTCGGCCGCAGGATAGTCTCCATGAGCCGACACCAAAGCTCCGAGAAAATGTAACACTCTGGCACGTTCTCTTGGGCGCTCGGTGCCGGCCAACCGCAGAATAGTCTCCAGCCGGGCACGTCCCTCCGTCAGGTGTTCCCGCATGTCCCAGAATCGAAACAGAGCCACGCACAGACGCAAACCCCAGTCCAGATCCTGGCTCTCAAACAGCCAGTCGAGAGCGCACCTGAAGTTATCAACTTCTACGTCGCAACCCGCCAGCCATTCCACCCGATCTGCCGGGCTCAGGTCTGGATTCCCTTCCTCCGCCAGAACGAGACAGTACGCAGCCTGAGCCCGTCGAGTGGCGGATTGTTCATCGCTAGCAACCAGGCATTCCGACGCATATTCACGAATCGTTTCTAACATCGTGAAACGCGCTGCGGATTGGGCTCGATCCATGCGCTGGACCAAATTCTTATCCACCAGGGATGTTAACCCTTCAAAGAGATCGATACTGAGGTCCCTCCGCGTATTGCAGACGGCTTCCGCCGCCTCCAGCGTGCATCCACCTACGAAGACGGAAAGCCGACGGAACAATTTCTGCTCTTCGGCATTCAAAAGATCATGACTCCAATCAATTGTTTTGCGGAGAGTCTGTTGCCTCTCGGGCAGGTCAACGGCTCCTCCCGTGAGCAATTGCAGGCGACCGTGTAGCCGATCCAGGATGGCAAGAGGAGACAGTATCTTGGTTCGGGCAGCAGCCAGTTCAATCGCCAAGGGCAACCCATCCAGCCGCGTACAAATTTCCTGAATCGCATCTTCGTTTTCCGAGGTAATGGCAAAATCGGGCCACACTGCTGCCGCGCGTTGCGCAAACAGCTCGATAGCGGAATTCTGCGCAAGCGGCCTCACAGGGAATTCCTGTTCGCCGTATATGTGCAGAAAGGATCGGCTGGTCACCAGGATCTTGACGGACGGGCACGCTCCTAATGTTTCAGCAACTACCGTCGCCGCCGGCAGGACCTGTTCGAAGTTGTCCAGCAGAAGCAAGAACGGTCCTGAGTTCTGCAGCCGATCGCCAATAAGCTGCGAGATAGTACGATCCGCGACTTTCTGGATTCCGAGTGCATCAGCCAGCGCGGTCGCCACCAAGTCGGGATGCCGGATCGACGCCAGGCTGACAAATTGAACACCGGCGGTGAATTGATCCGCAATCGCGGCGGCTACGGCAAGAGCCAGGCGCGTTTTTCCAGCACCGCCAGGACCAGTGAAGGTCAAAAGCCGAACGCCCGGTCGGAGCAGCAAGGCCATTGCCTCTGCCATCTGTTGCTCTCGTCCAATAAGCGAAGTACGCGGAATGGGCAGATCGTGCCGCTTCCTGGAGATCTTTGCCGAAGGCAGTTCACGAGCATCGGCTAAATCATAGAGCTCGGCGGTAGTGAAATGATCTGTCGTGTCGGAGAGTTGAGTCACTTTGGCAGCAAACAAGTACCCGCGCCGAGGCACAGTCTTAAGCAATTGCTGTTTGCGATCATCCAATGCGCGACGAAGCTCGAGGGCGCACTGCACCAGCGAATCATCGGTGACAAAAGAGTCAGGCCACACGGCCTGCATCAATTCCTGCTTGCCGACTAACCGTCCGGGGTGTTCCACGAGGTATTTAAGAGCTTCATATACCTTGGGGCGAAGCTTTATCTCTTGTACTCCCTTGAAAACACACCCCTTTGCCAGGTCCAGCCTGAATCCGCCAAACTGATAGCTTAAGCCAGGCGTTTCCAAAAGTGCTCCAAATCTCGAAAACCAAAAGCGCGGGCCACCTGATTATTTTGGATTTTCTTTGGCGTTGTTTCGTTACATCCGATCCTCATGCTTGTTACCTTGCCGATGCGAGGAAATACCCAGCTATCTGCTGCGCGCGCGCTTCTCGAGATCAAACCAGGATGAGATGCCCAGCAGAGCAAATTCTAGCAAATGTTGCCTTCGAAGCCGTTAGCAATAGCAGGAGCGAAAAATGAGCACCGATCCACAAAAGGAGATAAGCCGCATGCGCATCAAGCAAGGTCCCATTAAAGTCAGAAAATTCGCAATACAATTCCGGCATTCCGTGATTCGCGCGCTCGCTCTCATGAGCGTTTGGTCGCCGTTCGCATTGGCGCAGGAGAGCCACTCACACACGATGCCGGCGCAACCGCAATTGACCGCGGAGCAGAAGGGCCAGCAAACTGCTCTCCTCAAGATTGTCCGCGAATCGACCGAGCGCTTTAAGGATGTGGCGGAGACCGAGAGGGAGGGGTACGCCCTTCAATTCGGTTGTGTGAGCGGACCCGATCAGGGGGCCATGGGACTCCACTTTATTAACATGGACTTGGTGGGCAAGGGCGTCATTGACCCTACCAAGCCCCAAATCATTCTCTACGAACCAACGGCGGACGGACGCCTCAAATTGACCGGCGCCGACTTCCTGGTTGATGCGCAGCAGTGGGATAGCGATAAGACACATAAGCCGGGTCCGCCCGAGTTGATGGGACAGCTTTTCCACTATTTCGAGAGCCCCAATCGCTTCGGGTTGAAGGCGTTCTACACACTGCATGTATGGGCGTGGAAGGATAACCCTAACGGAGCATTCGTAAACTGGCACCCCTCTGTTTCGTGCAAGTTGTTCGACGGCCAAACCCCCTAAAGTCGGGGCAAGACCTCAGCCAGGCAAGCCAGCCGCTACGATCCGCTTGTGGGACCGGGCAGCGCGGGTCAAAAGAATCGAGTAGAGAACGCAAATTACCAAAAGGAGAAACGTACACCGCACTGGTTCCTGCTATCGATATGAACAAACTCAATTTTTTCATCGTTCAATTCGTGACGGATCTCGACGCCGCTGTACGGGTATGGTCGATGTCGTCGCCAAGGCCGGTTTCAACCGCTTCCGACGTTGTTACGGAAACAGCCTTCAACATTGTTTACGAGGCTCGCTCGTGATTTAGTCGGCCACGGTGGCGCGCGCTCCGACTACACGGAACACTGTCGCGCAGTCTTTCTGGACCTTTTCCAACGGCTTGAGATACCTTCGCTACTACGATTCGGTATCGAACGGATCCCTGATGGTACTAGCGGGCTCAGGCCTGGCGGGACTTCCAGCATCGCAAATTACCTGGGAAGTAAAATTCGAGCAGGGAGAAAGATTAATGAATTCCATTTCTAAAGCAGTTATTTCCAAAGTGAGCTCAACTGGCGATGACAATGTTGTTGTCAAGCGAGATACGGGTGCGAACTTGCTGCCTTCGACTGAGCCTGTACTTACCGAAGACATGCTCGCTCGTTTTGCTGAGCGAGCCGCCAGCTACGACCGAGAAAACCGATTCTTTGAAGAAGATTTCGAGGAACTGCGGTCAGCTAAGTATCTTCTGCTGCCGGTGCCGTCGGAATTCGGCGGCGCGGGCATGACGCTTGCTGAAGTGTGCCGGCAGCAACGCCAGTTGGCTTATTACGCGCCCGCTACGGCGCTTGCCGTGAACATGCACCTATATTGGCTCGGCGTCGCAGCCGACCTTCGGCGCCGCGGGGATGCTTCACTGGAATGGATTCTGCGTGAGGCAGCTGCTGGCGAAATCTTCGCCGCGGGTCACGCGGAGAGTGGCAATGACGTGCCGGTTCTGCTCTCGACTTCGAAGGCAGAACGCGTCGAAGGCGGTTACCAGTTCACGGGCCGCAAGCACTTTGGCAGCCTCACGCCTGTCTGGACGCGCTTTGGTTTACATGGGATGGACACTAGCGACCCCAGTCGACCCAAAATCGTTCATGCATTCATGCCTCGCAATACCGTGGGATATGCAATCAAGGAAACCTGGGATGTGCTGGGCATGCGCGCGACCCGCAGCGATGACACCGTGCTGCAGAATGCATTCGTCCCAGACCGCTATATTGCCCGGATCGTGCCTGCTGGCGGAGCGGGAGTCGACTCGTTCGTGCTCGCGGTCTTCGCCTGGGCGCTACTAGGCTTTGGAAACATTTATTACGGACTGGCCAAGCGTGCGCTGGACCAGAGCGTTGCCGCTGCGAAGAGTAAAGGCTCGCTGGCGCTTTCCCGTTCGATGGCGTATCACCCGGAGGTCCAGCACGCCATCGCCGAAATGGTTATCGATCTTGAATCCATCGGACCTCATCTGGAGTCGGTCGCCGAGGACTGGTCCAATGGCGTCGATCACGGCGCACTGTGGCCCTCGAAAATCTTCGCGGCCAAATACCGCGCAGTGGAAGGATCCTGGCGCGTGGTGGACCTGGGTCTGGACGTGACCGGCGGCAACGGAATTTTTCGCGCTGCAGGTTACGAACGATTGGTGCGCGACGCGCGTTTGGGCCGCGTTCATCCCGCAAATTCCTTTCTCACCCATGAAGTTGTCGCGAAGACCGCACTGGGTATCAACCTGGATGAACAGCCCCGCTGGGGATAGCACTCGGTCTGCGACATCACTTTCTCAGATACACGATGCAGACTGCCGAATCGGTGCTGATAGACTTTTGCCTTCAACTGCAATGAACCGGCTAGCGGCGGCGAAAGGGCCAGAAGTCCGTTTCAAGGCTGCTCAGCGGGAAACGAGTATTCCCGGTTCAAAAGAAAACCGGGAGTTTCGTTTTTATGTGGTCGGGCTAGCCGGTGTCAAATCCCACGATTCATGCATCCCATCGCACTGCGGTTTTCAGCGCCCTAATCACGGCCGAAGAAATAACCCGGCTGAGACAAATGGGTGACAAATGGCTGCCCAGCAACCGATAGGATGATTGCAATTCGTCGCCTGGGCGCAATGAAACGGAGTTCCGGCGTCTAGAAGAACTCCTTCCGATCCACTCAACGGATCGAGTGAGACGCCACCCAAGTAAGTGTCAGCGCCTCGCACTTGGCGGCTTTTGCCATTGTGCCGTCCCGTGCGCCTTTCGAGTGCCCGAGGCATTTCGTGGATAGGAGGTGTGTTCTGTGGGACCGACAATTTCTTCGTTCGCAGGTGTGGCTGAATGCAGCAACACCATGGCTGCCAACGCACTGTTTAGCGCTTTGTACTCTGAGCTGCACCGGTTGGCAAAGCGCGAACTGGCACGGTACACGGCACCGGCAAGCTTGGGCGCCACCACGCTTTTGCACGAAGCTTACCTCGACATATCCGCGCGCGACGGCGCCTCCTTCCCCGACAAAGCGCGCTTCATGGGATATGCGACACGGGTGATGCGTGGGCTGATCATTGATCACGCGCGGAGCCGCAGCGCCATCAAACGTGGGGGTCACGTCGAAATTACGTCACTCGAAGACGACGAATTCATGAATCCTGTCGATGCGCGGGAACTCTCATTGATCAGCGAAGCGCTCGATCAACTGGCGAAAGTCGAGCCCGAGCTGGCCGAACTGGTCGACTTGAAGTTTTTCTGTGGTTTCTCTTTCGCCGAAATCGCCGCTCTGCAGAACCTCTCGGAGCGCACGGTGCAGAGGAAGTGGGAAAAGGCGCGCATTTACCTTCACCGCGACATTTGCACGGATTTGTCTATCTGAGGAATAGATGTTCAGGCTCATCCCCGATCAATGGCAGGTCCTCAGTCCACACCTGGACGAGTTGCTCGGCATGGCAGAAAAAGAACGCTCCATCCGGCTGTCGCGCCTGCGCTCGACGAACCCAGCACTGTCGAATCAACTGGAAATACTTCTTCAAGAACACCGCGTGCTGTCCGAGGAACATTTCCTGGAGAAGCGCAGCGTCGAATTGCCGGGGGGGCCGGGCCCTGGGGGTCAAACTCTCGGTCTTTACACACTGGTGTCGCAAATCGGCCACGGTGGCATGAGCAGCGTCTGGCTGGCAGAACGCAATGATGGAAGGTTTGAGCGGCGCGTAGCAGTGAAGTTTCTCAATATTGCGCGGATGGGAAAAGGAGGCGAGGAGCGATTCAGACGCGAGGGCCACATTCTGGGCCGCATGAGGCATACAAACATCGCGGAACTGATCGACGCGGGAGTGTCACCTAGCGAGCAGCCTTATCTTGTTCTCGAGTACGTTGAGGGCCAGCACATCGACAGTTACTGTGATCAACACCTGCTAGACGTTAGTGCTCGCATTCGGTTGTTCCTGGATGTGTTGCGCGCCGTCTCCCATGCGCATGCGAATCTTATCGTTCACCGTGACCTGAAGCCTTCGAACGTACTGGTGCGAACTGACGGCCAAGTTAAACTGCTTGACTTTGGGATTGCCAAGCTGCTGGAAGGCGACGAGCAGCCCGGGGAAGCGCAGCTCACAGTCGAAGGAGGTCGGGCCATGACACCCGGGTACGCCGCTCCCGAGCAACTGCTGGCCGAGGTCGTTACGACCGCCACAGATGTCTATGCCCTGGGCGCGCTGCTGTATGTGTTGCTGACGGGGCAGCATCCGGTCGGCCCCGCCCCGCTCACTCCCGCGAGTCTGGTCAAAACGATTTTGGACACTGAACCTACGCGTCCGTCGGATGTTGTGGCGCGATCAAAAGAGAACCCTGAGGCTGCGACCCACAATGCCGGACTGCGCGCGACGACGCCCGACAAGTTAAGCCGGACGTTGCGCGGAGACCTTGACACAATTGTCGTGAAGGCGCTGAAGAAAAAGCCTACAGAACGGTATTCCTCAGTTACTGCGTTTGCCGATGATCTACGTCGCTTTCTCAGACTCGAGCCCATCAGCACGCGACCCGACACGATTGCTTATCGCTGGGCCAGATTCGTGCGCCGCAATCGCAAGGCCGTGGCTCTTGCGACGCTTGCGGTTGCGGCAATGTCCGCCGGCCTCGCGGGCACATTGATCCAGACATGGACGGCGCGCGCGCAACGGGACTTCGCATTGCACCAGCTCCGCCGAGCAGAAGCTATCAACGAGTTTAACGATTTCTTGCTCTCCGATGCGGCGCCCTCGGGCAAGCCATTCACGGTTAACGAACTGCTAGGACGTGCGGAAAACATCCTCGCGCGACAGAGCGCGGCCGACGACACCAATCGCGTGGAACTCCTGGTCTCCATCGGCGATCAATACTCGACGCAGGACGAGGATACCAAAGCTCGGCGCGTGCTTGAGCACGCTTACCAACTCTCGAGAAGGCTGCCAGGAGACTCCATGCGTGCCAGAGCAGCATGTGCTCTGGCGGGCGCTCTCGCGCGGGATCGCGACTTCTCACGAGCCGAAACTCTTTTCCTGGCCGCGCTGCGTGATCTTCCCGCCGGCTCGCAAAATGCGCTGGATCGAATATTTTGTCTTCAGCGCGGCAGCGAAGTCGCCCAGGAGCGTGGAGATGCGCAGCAAGGCATCGTCCGAATGCAGGCAGCGCAGAAGCTCTTGAAGGAATCACCTTTCGATTCCGATGTGAAGGAACTGCATGTCTCTATCGACCTGGCGGAGGCCTACCGCACGGCGGGGCTAAATCAGCAGGCCAGCGCTACGTTCGAACAGGCAGCTTCGCTGCTATCGCCTCTGGGTCGTGATGATACGCAAAGTGCCGTGGCGCTATTCAATGATTGGGCTCTGGCGCTAGATAGGCTCGGACGACCTGACGAAGCCGAGAAACTTTATCGCCGCGCAATTGATATTAGTCGCGAGGGTCAGACGGAAGAAGCAGTTTCCCCGATGCTCCTCAACAACTACGCTAAAACCTTGCATCAGTTTGGTCGCCTCGACGAAGCGGCCGACTATGCCGAACGCGCATACGCCAAAGCACAAAGAGCGGGAAACCAGCTGGTGATTACCCAGTCTCTGATGGTACGTGCCTTCATCTATATCGATCAGCGCGATTTCAACCGTGCCGCAACGATGCTGGCCGAAGCGGAACCGAGGCTGCGGCGAAGCCTCCCTCCTGACAATTATTGGTTTGGATCGTTCGCGTCGGCACAGGCGCTACTCGCGTCGGGAAGGCGTAGCTTCCAAACAGCATTGCCTCTGGCAGATCAGGCCGTGGCGATCGTCGAAGCATCCAGCAAAGCTGGCAAAGTGGGCAGTGACTTCCTGCCAATTGTGCTGCTCCGCCGATCCACAGTAGAACTCGAGGCTGGCCGGCCTGGCCAAGCCGCGACGGACGCGGCGCGGGCTCTTAGGCAATTAGAGGCCGCCAATGCAGCAGGGACATTCTCGAGCCATGTGGGACGCGCATATCTGAACTTGGGGCGCGCGCTGCAAGCCCAAGGAAAATCGCAGGACGCTCGCGCTGCGTTTCGCTCGGCCGCGCAAAATCTGGAACGCGCCCTGGGACCCGATCATCCTGACGCGCGTACCGCCAGCCAGTTCGCGGAGTCAGGAAGCGTGCAGCGATAGTCCCGCCAACCCAGTACCAGTTTTTCCCCGGTTGTCGTCTTTCACTTGCAATATCCGATATCTCAAGTAGAGACCAATGCTTCCAGCCCGACGCCACGATTCCAGCATCGAGCAATGGGCGAAATATGGGGCGAAGGTCTTCGAGCTACTGTGCAACCGCACGGTCTCAATCGAAAAAATAAGGAGAGAGAGGTGGACAACTATCGTAGCTGCAGATTTCGGTTCGGCAGAACGGCTCACAACATTTCTCGCAGATTGCTAGTAGCGCTCGCAGCCGTGGCTGTTTCTAGCATTACTTCGGCGCAAGACAAGAGGGACGAAGTCAGCTTCGACCTATTCATCCCAGCAGGGGTTGTTGATTGTCTTCGCGCTAATTCTTACGAGGAGCCGCACGCCCGCGCAACGGTGGTCCGCGGAGAGTCCAACGACAGAATGATTTTGGACCTGGACGGCATCAAACCGGGACTTCCACTCGCGCTCTTTACCCTTCAGCGCACCATCATTCAAGCGGACGGCGAATTGGATTCCAACCGCAAGGGCTTCGGTTTGTCGTGGTATCAGAGTGACATTTCTACCGGCAAGCATTCCGACGACGGTCACGTGCGCATCAAAACCGTCCTTCTGGATCAAATCTTCGGCTTTGACCCCGACGTGGCTTTGCCGCTAACGAACACGTTTCATCTCGGTCTGTGGTTCGACAATCCAAATGACGCAGTTGCTTGCCTTTTCGACCCGACCAAGACCACGCCGTTTAACGGTGAGCACACCACCGGACCGCTCGCAATGGTCAGCCTTCCCGACGCCAAGACCGGCCTGGAACCACTGTGCACTGACCCGAACACTTCCACAACGCCAGCGAGCTGCAACCCCTAAAGCGGAACTGCGGTTGGAGGGCGGGACGATGATTCATTTCCCCGCTTTCCGCTGTCGGTTTTTGCGTTCACGTCTCAATAAAATCGTCGAGAAGATCACATGCTTCGCAAAACTCTCCTCCGCCAGCTATCCGGAAGCGCCTATGCGCTAGCCGGCGACACTCTCGCCTTTTATCAGCGGTGCGAGCGTTCGAGCGGCATCGTGCGCACCCACTGTTGGGGATTGCCGGTTTTTATCGTTACCGATCCTTTCCTGATCGAGGAAGTCTTCATTCGGCAGAAGGAATGCTTCGTTAAATCGGCGGGCCTGCGTGCCAATCGCCGGGCCTTCGGCCTCGGCCTGCTGACCTCCGATGGCGCTCTTTGGCAACGGCAACGACAGATTATGCAACCTGCATTTCGTGTTGCGAGATTGCATAACTATTGGCCGTGGCTCGACACCGCCATGGAGCGCGTCCTCGTGGGTTGGGGACAGGCCGGGGTCTGCGATATCTACAGCGAAATGACCGATCTCTGCTTTGAAGTCCTTGCGGTGCCGCTTTTCGGCGAAGACATGTCGGAGGTACGCCCCGTAATCGTCGAAGCGGCTGCCGCACTACATGACTTTCACCAGAGCTTCAGCCGCGGTGTTGCAGTCGGTGGCCTGGCGGTCACGGCAATGCGAGCTGTAGCCACATTCCTCGGCCGTCCAGATTTTTTCTTCGATCCTTCGCTGCTGCCAACCAAATACGCAAAGCGACTGCGGGTGGCGATTGCTGGGCTCGACCGATTCGTCTACACCCTCATCGACCGCCGCATGGCCGAGCCACCCCGCGAAGACCTCATGTCCATGCTGATTTCCGCGAGGGATGCGAGTGGCATCTCGCTTCCCCGGCGGCAGATTCGCGACGAAATCGTCACCATGTTCTTTGCCGGGCACGAGACCGGCGCAGCGTCCATCAGTTGGGCGCTCTACCTTCTGGCCAAACACCCTGATGTCGCAGCGAGGCTTGCCGTCGAACCAGAAGGCGGACCGTTGGCTCACCAGGTGCTCCATGAGAGTCTGCGCCTCTACCCACCGGCCTACCGTGTCAGTCGAACCGTCATTCGATCCTGTGAATTAGGATCAATGCTCGTGCCCGCTGGAGCCGAACTGGTGATTCCGCAATTTGCCGTGCACCGTTCCGCACGATACTTCGACGAGCCGGATGCATTTCGCCCGCAACGCTGGACGCCGGAACTCATGAAGAACTTGCCCAAGTTCGCGTATTTCCCCTTCGGCGGCGGCCAGCGGATTTGCATCGGGAATCACGTTGGCTGGCACGAAGGCGTGCGCATCGTGTCGGAAATTACTCGGCGCTTCGAGTTGCGGCTTGCCGAAGGAAACGAAGTTTCCCCCGTCCTCGGCATCACGCTTCTGCCGCGCGAGGGATCCCTATGGATGGAATTTCGCAGGCGCAACACCGCGGGTCCTGCTGGTTCAAGAGTTTACGGAAATGGCCGACCTTCGTGCTGCAAATGAAAGCGTCCCACAGCTGGGGTGTATAGTAACGGGACTATGAACTGCAAAACTGGAAGCTCCGGAGATAGATCTGTGATTCCACATTCAGCCAAATCGATGATGGTTCTGATTGCTGGTCCTTACCGGTCAGGAACAAATGACGATCCGGCATTGATCCAGAGAAACGTTCACGAAATGGAGTCGTACGCGCTGCCCATCTTTCGAGCGGGACACATCCCGATTCTGGGCGAATGGCTGGCCCTGCCCTTGGTTGAACTAGCCGGATCCAAACACATAGGGGACCAAGCGTTCAATGAGATCTTCCACCCGATCGCCGTCCGGCTTCTCGAAAAGTGCGATGCGGTGTTGCGCGTGGGAGGTCCCTCGGCGGGAGCCGATGAAATGGTAC